>Ga0172375_10005983_pt1 | contig 17258 bp, 17 predicted proteins | sample LakKiv1m_FD_114537 | JGI IMG/M metagenome (GOLD analysis project Ga0172375, IMG submission 114537) | Freshwater microbial communities from Kabuno Bay, South-Kivu, Congo - kab_092012_11.1m | ecosystem: Environmental > Aquatic > Freshwater > Lake | place: Democratic Republic of the Congo...
CCATTACCCAGTATATCGACGGTCACAACCAGAACCCTCAAGTCTTCGTCTGGACTGCCTCCGTCGAGAAAATCATGGCCAAGATCGCCAAATGTAAAGAAGCGTTAGACGCACTACACTAGCATCACGAAATCATGTGCGAGATGTCATGGTCAACCCGTAGCGATTCCGTGTCCCTTATTCCCCCTCGTCTTTACCAGATACACGGCGCGGTAAGTCCTCTCGCTCGGGGGGAGAGGAAGACGACTCGGGCCATGGTTGGATGGCTTTCGCTCGCGCTCGCACTGGCGGCGGGCTGCTCTTGTCGACGAGCTTTGAGTCGGATCCGTCGGCGGACGGCTGGACCAACACGGGCGCGGGCGCCTGCTGGACGAACGGCGAGGCCGTGTCCGGCAGCCATTCGCTTTACGCGCTGACCGACAACTGGTCTTCCCCGTTCCTGGATACCGTGCCGCTTCAGTGGTACCGGCTCTCCTTCGTCAGCAAGGCGCCGGGAACGGTGACCAATATCGGCAGCATCGGGTATGGTTACTGGTCGGCGCTCTTCTACGATACGAACGGTGTTGAGCTGAAAGACGACCAGTACTCGAGCATCTATCAGTCGTCCGGCTGGGTGACCAACGAGTTCCGTATCCGGGCCAAGCACAAGGTCGGGCCCGGCGCGTCGCTGGTGGCGGCGCGGCTGCAAGTCAGCTTCCGTCCCATCGGCTCGCAGCCGCTCTACATCGATGACGTTTTGATTTCGACGACGACCATGGAGGAAGTGGCCCAATGGGCCGACACCATGTACGATCAGATTCCCGCCAAGCTCGACTATGTTCCGAAGGCGACGCGCTGGGAACACATCCCGATCACGATGCAGAAACTGCGGGACGGCGACACGCTTCGCATTGTGATGCTGGGCGACAGCGTGCAACAGGACACCGCCAACTCGCCGGTTGACGCTTTCCTGGAGCGCGCCTACCCCGGCGCCCAGGTGGAATTCATCTCTTCCACGAAAGGGGGGACGGGTATCCAATACTACAAGGACCATGTGGCGGAGTTTGCCACCGACTACAAGCCCGACCTGCTGGTGATCGGCGGAATCAGCAACGAGGACAACACGAACTACTTCCAGAGCGTGGTCGATCAGGTGCGCGCCTATGACGTCACGAACGGCAGCACGACCGAGATCATGATCCTGACCCGGGCGTGGAGTCCAAACAACAACTACGGCAATTACTTTCTCAGTCCCACGATGACGGAACTGGATCCCGTTCCGTCGAACAACCTGGTTGTCCCGGACGACTACCGGGGCCACCTGCTGAACCTGACGCACAACAACAACATCGAATACCTGGATATGACCGGCGTTGCCAGCGAGTTCATCTATGGCCCGGCTACGCCGGCCGGCGTCGGGGCCCCCACGAATTCCAACGGCGATCCGTACAGCTACTGGATGCGCGACTGGGTGCATTCCAATGACCATGGAAAGCACATTCTCGGCCGGGAACTGGAGATCTTCTTTGCGCCGGCGCCGGAGCTCGTCATGGATCGGGTGGATACCAACACGATGGTGCTCTCGTGGCCGGTCTTTGGGACGGGCTACGCGGTTGAATATGCCGATGCCCTGTCGACGTCGATCACGTGGACCGCGACGGCGACCACGCCGGCGGTGACCAACGGACGGCGGACCGTGGTCCTGGATATCTCCGGCGGCGCGCCGCACCGGTTCTACAGATTGAAGAGGCCCTGAGTGGCGGGAGAACTGACGCATGACTGAAGAGAGTGTCCTGACACCTGCCTATCTATGGTTCGACTCGGAGTTTACGAGTCTCGATGTCGAACAAGCCCACCTGCTGCAGGTGGCGCTGATGGTTACGGATTCGAAGCTGAATCGATTGACAGCGCCCGGCCGGGATCTGAACCTTTGCATCAAGCTCGGTCCGGACGTACCGGTCAGTGCCTGGGTGGCGGAGAACCTGGCGGCTCTCATTGCGAAGTGCCGATCGGAGAGCGCTGTGTCGCTGGAGGAAGCGGACCGACGGCTGGCCACCCTGGTGGACGAGGCGGTGGGCCCCATGTCGAAGGACATCAAGCGGCGGCCCGTGCTGGCCGGGAACACGGTCCACATGGATGCCGCGCTGGCGCGGAAGCTTCTGCCGCAGTTCACGAAGCGGCTTCACTACCGGTTCCTCGATGTCTCGACGTTGAAGGTGTTGTGGAACGACTGGTTTCCCGGTCAGGCGTTCGGCAAGGCCGAGCCGGAAGTGGTCCGGCGGAACCTGCCAGCCGGCATTGCCCTTCCGGGGTCCGGGGAACACGACGCCTACTACGACATCCACGCCTCCGTGGCCGAGCTCAACTACTATCGGCAGAAGTTGCTGACGTGCTCCGTTTGCTGACGTGATGCCGGTCCGGTGAGGCACGACCATCAGCCGAGTCTTGTCCCATGCCGCCGCACCCGGAAGATTTCCTGCACCAGCGAGCCGTTCGGGGCCCGCAGACGGAAAAAGTGGCATTATATCGCGCTGCGATATAATGTCGCCGGCATGAGTGATGACTTGGACAGGAAGATGCTGCACGGGTGTCTGGAGTTGCTGGTGCTGGGCACGCTTTCGCGCCAAGCGCGGCACGGCTATGCCATTCGACGGGAGCTGGCAAATCGAAGCCGGTCGTACTTCACGCCCGCGTTTGGCCGCCTGTATCCATTGCTGGCGGACTTGGAGCGCCGAGGACTGGTGTTGGGGCGGAATGAGAAAGCGGGCGAGAACCGCGTCATTCGCGTTTACGTGCTGACGGCGCGCGGTCGACACGAATTGGCATTCCGACGGATGAAGTGGAAGAAGTTCTCTACAAGCGTGAACCGCGTGTTGGCTCGGGTTGCTGTTGAGCTTTGATGAGGTGCTGTGAGCCATGTTCAGTATGCCGCTTGCCCTTCTGTCTGACCCGATTCATTCCCTTCTTTTTCCTGACTCCGGCAAGACCGTACGATGCGGGCGATGATATATCGCGCCGCGATATATCATCGCTCAAGGCTGGCAGGGTGCGGTGGTCATCCAGTGCGCTGACGGTTCATAGAACCGCTGGTGACGCTGCCGGCGGATACGGATCGGCAGACCTTCCGACGCGACGATTCCATTCCTGAAGCGATTGTTGCAGACTACAGCCACAATGGCATGGATCCCGGGGAGAGGGAGTCCAGTGTGCCCGATGCCAGCAGGTCGTCGAGATCGGCCAACAGCGGCGGTTGATCCCGCGACAGGCGCGCTTCAATGGGGACCACGTTCGACGCGTGGTTGGCGCGGAACACGGTGTTCTCCAGAACTAATCCCGCTATGATCTGCCGGAGCTCCTGCACCACCTGGAGCTCCGTCAGTTGCTCGATCCGTCCTGCCTGCACGTCATCGTAGAACTCCGTACCCGGCACCGGCACGATCCGCAGGGCGGACAACAAACGCGGCTGCATCCGGTTGAGCGCGGCGGCCGTGGCGGCGGCGTGGGCTCGGCTTCGTTCCGCGCCGCCGAGGCCGAGCAGAATCATCACGGACATCCGCAGCCCCGCTTCCTTGGCGCGGCGTCCGGCTTCAATCATGACCTCGGCGGTCTCGGCCTTCTTGACCCGTCGCAAGGTCTCCTCGTCGCCGCTTTCCAGCCCCATGTAGAGGGTATGGAGCTTCAGCTCGCGCAGTCGGCGCAGCTGCTCGTCCGTCTTGGCCGCTATGGCGATGCCGGTCGCGTAGACATTGACGCGCGCCAGTTCCGGGAAGGACACGCCCACGTCGGTCAGAATGGATTCCAGCTCGGGGAAGGGGCGGTGCATGACGTCGCCGTCGGCGAGGAATACCCGGCGGGTGTCCGGCGCGTGGCGCGCCTCGGACTCGATCATCTTCCGCACCTCGGGCAGCGGCAACCGGTGGTACTTCACGCTCCGGTACATTCCGCAGAAGGTGCAGCGGTTGTAGGGGCAGCCCTGGTCCACCTGCAGGATCAGGCTGTCGGCTTCCGCCGGCGGCCGAAACATCGGGTTGTTCCGGAATCCAAACATGGCGAAGGTGTACCAGAAGGGCGTCGCCCAAGCCAAGCGCGGTTGGCGGTGTATCGACGAAGAGAGTTGCGCATTTCGGCGCCGGTATATCGCGTGATATTGCCTTCCCGGCGTCGTTGTCGCGGGCATGCCAGACGGGAGTCTAGGCATGCCCACTCCGCTTTGCCGGACGTCCCGAGGCGCTGGGCGCTCGGGACTGAAAGCAATCTGACGCGATATACCGGCGCACGTCGAAATGCGCAACTCGGTCTGCCTCCCTCGCCGGCGAGCCGGACGAGGGTTACTGGAGGAATCAGAGCGGGGTTTTGACGGTGACCCTAATCCGCGGTCTTAAGCGAAACGTTGATAATCGAATAAGCCGGTGTTGTGTTGGTTGAGCGAGGGTGAGTTTGGTGTAGCCAGAGCGGGCGGATGGGCGTATGGTACGCCTCTGTTATCGCCTTCTTGACCTCGACGACTGTGTCCAACCGTGGTCTAGTCTGGCACATGGGAGGACCCGTTATGAAGTTCGAAGCATTCAAGTTACACAGCCGGATTGCCGCGAATGTCGCGGCGCTGGGCTACGACATACCAACCCCGATCCAGCTCCAAGCCATTCCGCCGGTCATGCAAGGACGGGATGTAATCGGGCTGGCCCAGACCGGTACGGGCAAGACGGCGGCGTTTGTTCTGCCGCTCCTTCAGCGCCTCATGACGGGGCCCCGAAGGACCGTCCGCGGGCTGATCATTGCCCCCACGCGCGAGCTGGCGGAGCAGATCCACCAGGTGATCAACGACTTGGCTTTGCACACGGGAATCAAGAGCCTGCCGATCTATGGCGGCGTGGGCCTCAGTCCGCAGGTCAACGCGCTGCGTCATGGGGTGGAGATCGTCGTGGCGTGCCCGGGCCGGCTGCTCGATCACCTTACCCGGCGAACCGTTGACCTCAGCCACGTCGAGTATCTTGTGCTGGACGAGGCCGACCGGCTGTTCGACATGGGTTTCCTTCCGGACATCCGCCGGATCCTGGGCCACCTGCCCAAGCGCCAGACGCTGCTGTTCTCGGCGACGATGCCGACCGAAGTCCGACGGCTGGTCCACGAGATTCTCAGGGATCCGGTGACGGTCCAGATTGCGCACACGATGCCCCTGGCCACGGTGTCGCATGCCGTCTATCCGGTTTCGCAAGGCCTGAAGGGACTCCTGCTGCTGGCGCTGCTGACCCGTGTCGATCGCGATTCGGTACTGGTCTTCACGCGGACGAAGCATCGCGCGAAGCGGCTGGCCGAACAGTTGAAGCAGGCCAACCATCCGGCGGCATGCCTGCAGGGCAATCTTTCGCAGAAGCAACGCCAGTCGGCCATGGAGGGCTTCCGAAGCGGCCGGCACCGCATCCTGGTGGCGACCGACATTGCGGCGCGGGGCATCGATGTGCGCAACATCTCGCACGTCATCAATTTCGATATCCCGGATACGGTGGACGCCTATACGCATCGCATCGGCCGGACCGGCCGCGCCACGAAGACCGGCGACGCTTTCACGTTCATCACACCCGAGGACGAGGGCATGGTCCGCACGATCGAGCAGGTCCTGGGCTGCAAACTGGAACGTCGGCGGCTGGAGGGGTTCAACTACAACCAGCCGCCGCCGGCCCGGCCTCCTCATCACGTACCGGCCCGCCCTTCGGTGACGACGGCGCCGGCGCACGCCCCGGTGAAGGACATGAGGCATCATCCGTTCCGCCGATTCTACCATCCGCGGCCCGGGCAGGGGCATGGCCAGAGACACGGACAGGGGCAGGGGCACCGGTACGCAAGATAGGAGCTTCGGGCTACGGACGAGCCAGGGGCTTCTTCAGTCGCCGCAGCTCATGTTGGCCGGCTTCCGGCCGGGCGGCTCGCGGCGGGGGGCGGGATTCGGGACGCCAATACCATTCGCCTTGCGCCTGTACCCACTCCAGCGGCGGCACATCCTCCCAGATACCTTCCGGATGTTCCGGCGGCTTCTTGAAGAGTTTCAGGTACACGCGGGCCGACTGACCGTCCGCCGCCACGTCAACAGATTCGATCCGGAAACTGTCGGGCCCGCCGCCTCCCAGTTTCAGCAGGCCCGCCGTCACGCGGTACACCAGCCACAGCATGTTCATGTCGCCCGTGCGAAGCGCCTCGGGATCCACGAAACGAAACGCTTCGCTCCGGTTGTCGTCCGCGACGGCCTTGAAGAAGCGATGCTGGCGATCGGCAATGGTCTCGCGGGCCAGGCGCAGCTGCAACGGGCCGACGTCCTCATCGATCTTCTTCTGCCAGACCGTCTTCCGGTACTTCGGGGGATACGCTTTCAGGCGCTGAATCGCGTCGGCGGTCTTTCCGTCGGTGGCGAGCTGATGCGCTTCGCGGGTGGCCGTCTCGTAGGTGCGCCGCGCCTGCCGGGCGCGGCCGAAGGCCAGCAGCGCGATGAGGACCATGACCGCGGCGATGCTGCCGGTGACGATCCACACTGCCTTACGCCGCCGCCCGGGGCGGGCGGGACTCTTCGTGGCGGGCGAGGCGGACGTTTGGTGCGAACCGCCCTCCACCGCATCGATCAGGACTTTGTAGATGTCGATCTGGCGGCTGATGTTCTTGAGATCGTGCGGGCCGAGGTTGATGGTCTCGATCGAGACCCGGCTCTTGACCAGGTCGAAAACGTCGCGGGAGATGCAGATGCCGCCGGGCTCGGCCAGCGGCTGGATGCGGGACGCGACGTTGACGCCATCGCCCAGGATGTCGCCGTCGGCGACCACAACGTCGCCGACATGGATGCCGATCCGCATCTGGAACTGCTGATCCGGTTCGGCGGTGCGGTCGTGATCCGCAACAGCTTTCTGAACCTCGATGGCACAACGGACGGCATTGACGGCGCTGGGGAATTCGCACAGGAGGCCGTCGCCGAGCTTCTTGATAACGCGTCCGCCGTACATGCCGACGGCCGATTCAATGCAGGAGGTGGCCATGCCGACCACGGCCAGGGCGCGGGTTTCGTTCTCGCCCATGATGCGGCTGAACCCGCATACGTCGCAGAACATGATGGCGGCCAAGCGTCGTTCTTCGGTCACAACAGGCTCTCCTTGAACTGGGGGGAATGAGCTACATATGACCATACTGGCGGCGGAAGAGGCAAGACTCAACTGGAAGTCCCCTGGCGTTTTCTGCTGGATGAAGCGGTATCGTATGGTATTCCTATACAAAGGATTGGACGGGGTTCCGAATGCGACGAATACTTGCAGTTGATGATGAACAACTTCTGCTCAGCGTCCTGAGCAAGCTGCTTACGGGCGAGGGGTACGAAGTGGTGTCTGCTCTGGGAGGGGAGCAGGGCCACGAGGCCCTCAAGAAACAGCCCTTCGATCTGATGGTCAGCGACATTCGCATGGCCGGCATCGACGGGATTGAACTCCTGAGACGGGCGCACGAGGAGTTTCCCTTGATGCCGGTCATCCTGGTCACCGCCTACGCGTCGGTCAAGACAGCGACGATGGCGCTGAAGCTGGGGGCCTTCGACTACGCCACAAAACCGATTCGCATCCACGGCTTTCTTCGCACGATTCGCCGGGCCATGGCTTGCGCCAGCTTCCTCCGGGTCAACGAATACGTGCGGGATCCGAGCGCGTTCGCCTGTCGGTTCGATGACATGGTGGCCGAGAGCGACGAAATGCGCCAGGTGTGCGAGCTCATATCGCGGGCGGCGGTCACCGACGGCGCGGTGCTGATTTCCGGCGAAAGCGGAGTGGGGAAGGAGCTCGTGGCCAAAACGATCCACAAGCTGGGCCACCGGCACGACAAAGGATTTCGCGTGGTGAATTGCGCCGACATTCCGGAGCCGTTGCTGGACATGACGCTTTTCGGAGCCGGCGACGGAGGAGACAGCGGAGGCGGCCTGTTGTTCTCGGCGGACTGCGGGACCCTGCTCCTTGACGAAGTCGGGATGATGCCGCCCGCCATCCAGGGCAAGCTGCTGGCGGCTATTCGTGACAAGGGGACCTCGGCGGGCGCCAGGAAGACGGAGGGCGCGGCGATCCACGCGCAGATTATCGTAACGACGACTCCGGCGCCGGAGACCCTGGTTCAGCAAGGCGCGCTTCTGGACGATCTGTATCGCAGCCTGAGCGGCATGATGATTGCCATTCCGCCGCTCCGGTCGCGGACCGAAGACATCTTACCGCTGGCCGCCAACCTGTTGCGCCGGCGATTCAAGAACTGGGACGATATACCCAAGCTGACGCCCGACGTTGCCGCCGCCCTGGTGCACTACACGTGGCCGGGAAACGTTCACGAGCTGGCGAATGTCGTTGAACAGATGGCGGCACACCCGGGCCCCGCTCCGATGACCCGGAACGATCTCCCGAAGAAGATCGTGGCCGCCGTGGTGCCGGATGACAGCATCGGAAGTCCCTACCTGGGCCGCGGCGAATACTGGGCCATGTCCCTGAAGGCCTACCTGCGGGAGCAGCTGAAGGGCACGGCGAGTGAATCGGCGGTAGTCGGTTGACGGCGGCGCCGGCCGCGATAGGAGAGGAATTTGTGACCAAAATATCGTCCAACGATCCGGAAGCAACGGTCGTCAATCCCATGACGGGAATTATCGGTCCGCCGCGGACGGCGATGACGATGGAGGATCTGAGAAGCAATTACGATTCGATCCTCCGGGCGCGCGCCCTCTACTACCCGGTGGCGTACCAGTTTCCCCGGGAACTGGGACGCGGCCGTCAGGGCCGGGTCTTTCTGGCTCTCCGCCAGGGCGCTCGGGGGTGCATCACGGAACACGCCATCAAGCTGTTCGACCCGCGGCTGTACCGGACCCCGGAGGAATACTGGAGCGACATGGGGCGTATCGCGTCCCAGATCTCCCGCATGCAGAGAATTCAAAGCCCCAATCTCGTTTCCCGGCACAACTACGAGGAAACCTACGGGATCGGTTACATCGAGATGGAGGCTATCGATGGGATGGACCTTCGCCGCTTTCTGCGCCGCGACCACCTGGACATGGCCCGGAAGAACTGCTCGGCCAAGGATTGGACGCGATTTACCCGCAATATTTTCCGGCTCGAGAAGGACCGGCTGTCGGTACAGCCGGGCATTGTCGTGTATATCCTGCGCGGGGTGCTGCGCGGATTGGAGTGCCTTAATGTGCTGAACTTCCTCCACTCCGATATCAAGCCGGGCAACATCATGATCGACCGGCTCGGGAATGTGAATGTGGTCGATTTCGGCAGGGCCGTCATCGTGGGCGAGAAGCTTACCTTCCTGCTGGGGTCCCCCATGTACATGTCGCCGGAGACCCACCGGCGCGAGAGCGGGGGGGTGGAGTCCGACCTGTACAGCCTTGGACTGGTGGCGCTCGAAATGCTGATGGGCCGACGTCTCATTGAGCGGGACGATGTGACGGAGGACGATTTGCTGGCCGCGAAGATGAATCTGCCCGACCAACTGGCCAGCCTGTTGCCGCACCATGTCCTGGAGAACAAGCATCTGGTGTCGATCCTGCGGAAGTTCATCGAGCCGGACCCGACCAGGCGCTATCGCAGCGCAAAGGAAGCCGAGATCGGCGACGAAGGGCTCAAGGTGGTGGACAAGCAACTGGTCCGGGCGGGGCTCGACACGGAGTATTCGCGCGATCTGTCGGATTACCTGTCCATGCTCGTCGACCCCAGGACGGATCGGATCGAAGCGCCGCCGATGCGGGACGTCTGAGCCAGAGGGGCACGCGCCGCGGACGGAGGAGAACAGCGTGAAGAAGCGGGGGATGTTGTGGGCCGTGGCGGGGCTGGCGACGATGCTGTGCCTGGCTCAGGAGGAGCCGGCCCGGCTCCTCCTGAAACTCAGCCCGGCCCCCGCGCTCACCGTCGACCCGGAGGGGGCGCCCCGCATCCAGACGGGAGCCGCCGTGGAGAGTCCGGAGGCCCGCGTCAAGAAGCCGCTTCTCGTCTGCTATCTTCTGATCGAACAAAAAGACGGCCGTCGCCAAGTCCGGAATTCACAGTCGAGCCTTCCTTTCGTACGCAGCGGCGCCCATTTTGTCGTGCCGACGGACCTTGTCCGGTTCTCGCAGGCGCAGCCGGAGGTGGACAAGGCGGGCTTGGCGAAGCTGGAATGGCACGACAGCCCCGATACGGTCAACAAGGAGAATAAGTTGATCGGATGGCGTGTGGAGTTGTGGTGCAACGGCACACTGCATGACGCGTTCGACTCGCTGGCCACGAACCCGGTCAGCCGGGCCGGCTCGACAACTAACTGGTGGGTACCGGTCAAGGAACCCGAGCCTGCCGACGACGAGGTGGAACCATGAACAAGAGGATGCGGATAGGGGCGGTACTCAGTGCCGTTCTGCTGGGGATGATCGTGATGCCGGCCTTTGCGCGGACTTGGACGAGCAAGAGCGGGGCCACGATCGAGGCCGAGCTGGTGGAAACCAAACCGGACAAGGTGATCCTGAAGAAGGAGAACGGCGAGCTGGTGACCATCCTGAAGACGCAGCTGAGCAAGGCGGACATCCTGTTCATCCAGCAGGGCGGCAAGTCCCGGTTGTCGCAGGGCAAGGAGGGGTTCAAGGATGTCGCCGAACCGGCCAGGCCGGCTGCAAAGGAGCCGGCGGCGCTCACGACGGCGGGCAAGGAGCCCGCGGTGTCCAAGTCGGCGGCAGCCGCGGCCGACGGGCCGGTCCTCAAGAAAGGATTCGTCGGCAGCCCGCAGTTCGATACCCCGGACGGGCCCTTCAGCGCGGGAACGGCGTTTGTGGTCCGTTTGGACAAATCGCCCACCCCGGTCATCGTTACGGCCCAGCATATTTTCGGATCGGCTGGCGGATTGGAAAAGGAACTGACCAACCCGGATCTCGCGAAGTTCGTTCGGAAGGTGGGACTGGCCGACTTCGTCAGCGGCAAGCCCATTGCCGGGGTCAAGGCAGACTCCATGCCCGTGGCCTCAACCGACGATGCGGCACATCCGGTGGATGTCGCCGCGTTCCGCCTTTCGTCGGGTGCCCGGTTCGCGCCGGCCGTGCTGGCCGCCCGGAACCCGGAGACGAACGAAGTGATCTGGCTTGTGGCCTCCCTTCAGGGGGACCAGGGGGAAGAATTGCTGCATCGGGGCAAGGTCGCCGAGGCGAGCAAAGCCCGGTTCAGGTGCGAGTTCGACAACGGCAACGTGAACCTGCGCGGCGCTAGCGGTGCGCCGTACATCAACGCGAAAGGCGAAGTGGTGGGACTTCATACCGGCTCGTTCAAGGAGCTGGGGAGCGTGGCGGGTTCGGCGCTTTCCGTGGAGGTCATTCGCTGGGCGCTCGGGGAAGCGGTCAAGGAAACCGAAGCCAAGCCGGAGGAACCGGCTGCCACCGCCACGTGGGAGTGATCCATCGGGGTCGCATTTTCCGCTGTCTTGTCGGCGGGCCCGGCGATAGTCTGAGGACACCATGAAGTCCATTGCATCCAGTTGGCAACTGTGGGCGGTTCTGTCCGCGGTGTTTGCGGCCCTGACAGCTGTTCTGGCCAAGGTCGGCATACAGGGCGTGGGCTCCGACTTCGCCACGTTCGTGCGAACGATCGTCATCTTCATAAGCTTGGCGGGCATCCTGGCGGTAACGAAGCAGTTCCAATCGTTCAGCTCGATCCCCCAGAAGAGCCTCCTGTTCCTCGTTCTGTCCGGGTTGGCGACCGGCGCCTCGTGGCTCTGCTACTTCCGCGCGTTGAAGCTGGGGAACGCCTCCCAAGTGGCGCCCATCGACAAGTTGAGCGTGGTCATGGTCGCCATCCTGGGCGTGGCCTTCCTGGGGGAGCGGCTGACGCTTCGTAATTGGGCCGGGATTGTCCTTATTGCCATCGGCGCCGTGCTCGTGGGTATGAAACGCTGAGGTGGCCGCCGTCACACCCTCCACCAGACAACCATGATTCCCTGGGAACTAATTGGAAAGGCGCAGGTGCCGGGCGACGGCGGCGAGATGACGCTGCACCGGCGCGACGCGGAATTCTCGATTCGCGTGGACCGCTTCGAATTGATGAACAGCCGAATGCACGGCTCGGAAGAGACCCTGGCCGAACTGGCGTGTGCCAAACTCGGCGAGCGCCGGTCCGTGCGGATGCTGATCGGCGGCCTCGGCATGGGATACACCGTGGCGGCGGCGCTGAGGCAAGTCGGGCCCCGGGGGCAGATCGTGGTGGCGGAGCTGATGCCGGCCGTGGTGGAGTGGAACCGGGGCCCCCTGGCGCACCTGGCGGGCCGGCCGCTCGAGGATCCGCGTGTGACGGTCCGCCTCGCGGATGTCGGCGCCATGTTGTGCGAAGGGCGCGAGGCCTACGATGTCATTCTGCTCGATGTGGATAACGGTCCCGTGGGATTCACCCGGAAGGACAACGACTGGCTCTATGCGGAGGATGGGCTGGCGGCGGCCTTTTCCGCGCTGCGGCCCGCGGGCGTGCTGGGCGTATGGTCGGTCGGCCCCGAGCGCGTGTTCACGCGGCGCCTGCGCAAGGCCGGCTTCGATGCCAAGGAGATCAGCGTGCGGGCGCGCGGCTCCTGCGGAGGCGCGCGGCACGTGGTGTGGATCGGCACCAAGATTCGAAAGCCCGGCGAGCAGGTCTGAATCTCTACTCCGGCAGCTTGAGATCGGCCAGGGCGACGCCCTCGCGGCGCAGGAGCGTGGCGTTGATCTTCGGCACGTACATCTGGGCCTGCGCGGGCAGGTGCGTGGCGATCTCGTCGTAGGTCTTGGCTTTGTGCTTTTCCATCAGGTCGTGAACGTAGCTCTCGCCGACGTTGTAGGCCGCCAGCGCCAGCGGCCACTCCTTGAACCGGTCGTGGAGCGCCTTCAAATACCGGGCGGCGCCGCCGGCGTTCTTTTCCGGGCTGAGCCGCTGGTCGATCGGGAACAGCGACAGTCCCAGGCTCTTGGCGGTGTCCGGCATCAGCTGGTACAATCCGGCGGCGCCCGACGGACTGCGGGCGCCGGGTGCGAACGACGATTCCACTTCCGCCAGCCAGACGAGTGCCGCCGGCACGTTGTGGGCGACGAAGATCGGTTTCAGGCGCTTGGCCATGGCCTCGGCTCCTTCGGGAGCGGGACGCTTTTCCAGCTGTTTCGTCCACATCGTCCGTTCCTGTTCGGGCGGCGGATTGGGGATGAGCTTCGGCGGCTTGCCAGGTTCAACAAGGGGCGAAGGCGCGGCGGCGCGGAATTCCTCCGCCACCTCGAAGTAATCCTCCCGCGCTTTCAGCCAGGCCGCGTAGGGTTGCGTTTCGGTGTGCGCTTCGAGCAACGGCAGGGCGGTGGCGGCCATTTGCTTCAGCCGGTCGATGTCGATGACGTTGTCGCTTCCGAACCGCGCCAGCATGGCGTCGAAGAAGTCCTGAACGGTTGTCAGTTTCAGATTCTGGAGCGTTTGCAGGACTTCTTCGTCAATATTCTCCTGCGCCCACTGGGCTCCGGCGTCGATCAGGTCGTCGAACGTGGGCGGTTGCTCCTCAGCCCGTCCGGCCAGCGGGAGGGTCAGCACGAGGACGAACAAGGGGAGCCGTTTCATGATGTCCATCAGTACTCCCGCCCGGCGGCTCGTCGTTCGGCTTCGTATTCGGCAACGCGTTTCTGGCGGGCCTTGAGCATGGCGCTGTCGCCCTGCTTCTCCATCCAGGCCTTGAAATCGACATCGTCGGTGGACACGCTCCCCTTGCCTTTGGTGCGTTGTTTCTCGTAGTCCGCCTTCAACTTGGCGATGAGGGCATCCCTTTGCTTCTCTTCTTCGACGAGCCGGGCCTGCAGGGCGATCATGTACTTGACGTATTCGTCCTCGTAGCAGGCGGCGAGGGCCACCGGCGCCAGCTGGTCCCGCTCCACGGTGATGATGACGTTCTTGGTGCTGATGCGCACGGCCTTGTCGTCCAGGCCCGCCAGGGCGCCGGGGAGTTTCTGTCCATTGGCCAGCGCGAGATTCATGGGGCCGCCGATCTTTGGTGGCTTGAACTTGGCGCGATAGGCCGCGGCGGCGGCGCTCTCCTGCGCTTTCGCGGACGGCGCCTGGGTCTGCGCCGCCGGCGGCACCACTTCAGCGACGGGTTTCACGGGCGCGATTTCCGGCGCGACGACGGTCGGCGGCGGGGTGGCGGGAGCCAGGCGGCCCATACGCTGGAAAAGGGGCTGGAACTTCCCGAAGTAGCAGAGGGCGCTGATGGCGAGTCCGACGAGCAGGAGGAGAATCAACGCGACGACAAGGGATCCGGATCTTCGCGGTGCCGCTTTCTCGTCGTTCATCGAATGTCTCCTTCTGGGCGCCAGTCTCGAATGTCGCGCGCCCGGTGTCAAGCGCGAGGAGCCCCGGCGACCCTGGCGGCCGCCGACCCAACGAAGTGCTTGATTGGTTGGGCGTCGGCACTTATAGTCCCTGCCACATTTCTTCGAGGGGGCGGTAGCTCAGTTGGTAGAGCACCACGTTCGCAACGTGGGGGTCGAGAGTTCGAATCTCTTCCGCTCCACCAGCCTTCGCTCGCAGCGTAGCGTAGAGCGAAGGCTGTCACGCCGTGGCCTTCGGGGCCTTGGCGAGGAGGCGAAGGCGGGCGGGCGCAAGTCCATCCCGCGTTCGCGCTTGTTCGGCATCAGCCGAAGTGGTATGTTCGCTTCATGAACAAATCCAAGGTGGCCATCCTCCGGACGTCTCCGGCCACGGTTCTCAGGGACTATCACCGCCTGATGAACCTCGCCGGCTACCAGGAGGTGTTGCCTAAGGACCGCGAGACCGCGCTCAAGATCAATATCAGCTGGCACTTCTTCTTCCCCGCCGCCTCCACCACGCCGTGGCAGCTCGACGGCGTGATCCGCGCCATGAAGAAGGACGGCTACGACCCCGCGAAGATCTACGGCTGCCATAATCGCACGGTCGTGATCGATGCCCATCTCGGCGAGCGGGAGAACAAGCAGGTCAATGTCACCAACGCCCACGGTCTGCGGAACGAACACCTTTATGAAGGCGCCGAGTGGATCAACATTCGCGACGCGGTGGGTGACCTCGCCGACAAGTTCCTGTGCCTGAACCAGGTCTATCCCGACGGGTTCATGATCCCGAAGAAGTTCATCGGCGCCAACATCGTTCACCTGCCGACGGTCAAGACTCACGTGTTCACCACGACCACAGGCGCCATGAAGAACGCGTTTGGCGGCCTGCTCAACGAGAAACGGCACTGGACGCATCCCGTTATCCACGAAACGCTCGTCGACCTTCTGCGCATCCAGCAGAAGATTCACTCCGGTGTGTTCGCGGTCATGGACGGCACCTTCGCCGGCGACGGGCCGGGGCCCCGCTGCATGCTGCCCTATGTGAAGAACGTCCTGCTCGCCTCGGCCGACCAGGTCGCCATCGATGCCGTGGCGGCCAAACTGATGTGCTTCGACCCGCTCCGGGACATCCGGTTCATCCGTCTCGCCCACGAGCAGGGGCTCGGCTGCGGCGACCCGCGCGACATCGAGCTCGTGGGCGATGTCGATGCCGCCAACGAGAACTGGAACTTCGTGGGACCGTTCAAGAAGATGACCTTCGCCAGCCGCATGCAGCACAAGATCTACTGGGGACCCCTCCGCAAGCCGCTCGAATGGTCGCTCCGGACCGTTCTCGCGCCATGGGCCTACATCGCCAGCGTGCTCTACCACGACTCGTTCTGGTACCCCACGCACCAGAAGATCGTTCACGCCCTGCTCGAGAGCGACTGGGGCCGGCTGTTCAACAACTGGGAGAAACTCGAGATCCCGCCGAACGACCTCGAAACGCCGGGATGGGCGAGCGTGGGCGGGCCGCCGCCCGAACTCAAGCGCGACACCGGGCGGCTGTTCGCCAAGTCCATGAAGATTCTCGGTACGTGCATCCGGGAGGCGCCCGAGTTCGCCGCCCGCAAGCGTCGGATTCAATCCAAGTGAAAACAAGAGGAACACCACGGATGACACGGATTAGAAAAGAGTTCTTTCTTGCGCCTTTTGTGCGTCTTTGCGGCTGTCTTCTTCTTTTCTTTTCTCTGTCGTTCGTTGTTCTAGCCGGACCGGAGCCCGAATTGGTGCCGTCAAAGGCCTGGACCAACCAGGCGGCCACGGCGCTCAACCTGCCGGGACTGCCCAACGCTTTCAAGGTCACCGACAACCTGTACCGCGGCGCGCAACCGACGGCGGAGGGTTTCAAGGAGCTCAAGAAGCTGGGAGTCAAGACCGTCCTCTGTCTGAGGGCGTTTCACACCGACTCCGAGCTCATCGCCGGCACGGGCCTGAAGTATGAGGAGATCCCGATCAAGACCTGGCATGCGGAGATGGAAGACGTCGTACGCTTTCTGCAGGTCGCCACCGACACAAACAACCTGCCGCTCTTTGTCCATTGCCAGCACGGAGCGGACCGGACCGGCACCATGGTGGCCGTCTACCGCATGGCCGTGTGCGGCTGGAAGAAGGACGATGCCGTGGACGAGATGGTCACCGGCGGATTCGGTTTCCATAAGGCCTGGGAGAACCTGATCACGTTTCTCAAGAACATGGACATCGAGGCGCTCAAGAAGAAGGCGGGGCTTGCTCAGCCCGCGGCAACGAAGGGAAATACGCCATGAAACGAAGCGAGATTCCGATTCGAGACCTTAAGGTCAAAGTCCACCATCTCTGGGCTGAGCAGTGGCTGCTGCTGACGGCGGGCGACTTCTGCACGCACAAGTTCAACACCATGACCGTGGGGTGGGGCGCGCTGGGCACCATGTGGGGCAAGCCGTTCGCGCATGTCGTAGTCCGGCCCGGCCGCTATACGCATGAGTTCATGGAGAAGCACGATACCTTCACCTTGTGCGCGTTTCCGGAGAAGCACCGCAAAGCCGTCCAACTGCTCGGATCCAAGTCCGGCCGTCAGGGCGACAAGATTGTCGAATCGGGACTCACGCCCATCGTCTCCACGAAGATCGCGGCACCCGGCTTTGACGAGGCCGAGCTGATCATCGAATGTCGCCAGATCTATCGGGCCAAGGTGGATCCCCGCGGCTTCCTGGACAAGGACATCGACAAGAACTATCCCCAGAAGGACTACCACACGATCTTCTACGGCGAGATCCTGGCCGCCTTCGGCTCCGCGTCCTTCAGCCGCTAAGCCGGCTGCAAGAAGGCAACCACGGAGCCCACGGAGTGGAGATGCGCCCTTTTTATACCGGATGATCCGCCCGGCACATCGTCGGGGGCATCGAAGCGTTGACTCCTCTGCGCGCTCTGCTATCGTGAA
>Ga0172375_10005984_pt1 | contig 17252 bp, 21 predicted proteins | sample LakKiv1m_FD_114537 | JGI IMG/M metagenome (GOLD analysis project Ga0172375, IMG submission 114537) | Freshwater microbial communities from Kabuno Bay, South-Kivu, Congo - kab_092012_11.1m | ecosystem: Environmental > Aquatic > Freshwater > Lake | place: Democratic Republic of the Congo...
AGACATACCGTGACGGGTCACGAGGACATAAACGGAGGGAACACCGGGCTTATTGAGGTATTTATTAATGGCATATTGGGTGAATCTCCTTGGGGGAGTAGTGCGGCAACTGCAGCACTTGTGGCGCAAAGTGAGCCGTATCGTATTGGGGGAAGTCCTGCAGTGTATGCGAACGGAACATTAGTGTCTCCGAATCCTTGGCAGGGACTTATTGATGAACTGCGTTTGAGCGAAAAAGTGCGCACAACGTCGTGGATCGCGGCGTCATACAACGCAATCAGTAATCCCGCGGCATTTGCGGTGGTTTCTGCATCTTCGTTCTAGTGGCGTGATATACTACGAGCACAATGATGCGCAATGTACAATCTTCTGACGGAATTGGTTTAGTTGAGGTCGTTGTTGCAATCTCCGTGATTGCGACAGTGCTTGGTCTTGCGGTTGGTATTGCGGCGCTTTCATTGCACATCGAAACAAAAGCAAAAATAAATATTCAACTCACACTACTTGCCGAGGCGGGTATTGAGGGTGTGCGCGTTGTGCGGCTGCATATGCCAAAAATGAGTCCTGCAAAAGATTTTTTTAGTCTCACTGACGTGCCGCAGGGCTTGTACTGTCTCAATTTGTCGGGTGTCAACATGACGCTTCAAACGACAAACTGTTCGGGGGTTACCATGCCCACAGGATTCGCGCGGTCTATTGTGATTACAAAAGCGGCAACGACGGGAGATGTGCTCAGTGAAAACACCGGAAACGAAGACGAAGCTCGTAAGGTGATGGTGACGGTAACCGCACCCGACGGAACATCAAAAACATTGACAACGGTACTCGCAAAGATTGAACAATAATATGACCCGCACCATATTTTTTTCACAAACACAAAAACGAAAACAAAAAGGATTCACGCTTGTGGAGTTTCTTATTTATATTGCGGTGTTGGTAGTTGTGATGACTGTTGTGGCAAGCGCGCTTATTGGACTTGGGTGGGCGTATGCAAAGGCAAAAGCAATTCGTGCGGTAAATCAGGCGGGGGTGCATGTGCTCGACCGCATAACGCGTGAGGTTCGTAAAGCAAAAACGATTGATGTGTTGGCAAATGGGCAAGACGTAACGATCACACTCCATGATGTTCCCGCGACGTTTGCTGAAGCGGTGCGTAAAGACGGTGCAATCAGTCACTGGAACTTCGAAGAAAAAGGAGGAGACCTTATTGATCAAATTGGAAACATAAACGGAAAGGTGACCAATATTTTGCCAACCGAACGCAATCAGACCGCAATGGTAGGAAAGGGATATAAGTTTGACCCCACGCACGCTTCCATTATTCGTTTAGGTGAGGGGGTTTTTGATCAGTATGCAAAGGGTGCAGTTGAGTTTATTGTGTCGCCACAACAAGGATCGGGGAGTTTTTATAACACGGTGTTTGCGGTGCAAAAAGCGTCAACGTATGCCGCGGGCCAGTGGAGTGATTATGTGTGGGGAGTTGGTTCGGGGAAAGGATCAAGCGTGCCAACAGGATATTCAGCATTTGGTGCATTTGGACAAAACGGACTCATTGGAGATTTTATACAGTATAGTCCTAGCGGCTGTGGGAACAGTTGGGGCGCGGCGTGCACAAACGCGTCGTATCCAAACACACTAAGTGGCAAAAATACGTTTTATCATGTGGTTGTTGAATCAGAGACAGGAAAGGGAACGAGGATTTTCGTGAACGGCAAGTTTGATGGCTACGCGGATAATGCACGTTGGTTTGATCTTGGCGAGACGGCATCATGGGAGAAGTCATACAACATCGGTAATGCGCAGCATATTTCTACCTACAGCACGCTTGCGTTTGGAGGGATTATTGATGAAATTGCAGTGTATCCCGCTCCGCAAGTTGATGCGGTATGGGCAGAACATTATCGCGCGGCGTTTCCCACAATCAACGGAGGGGGCACATTGGTAGATAAAATTATTACCATGAAAGGGGGGTTACTTAAAATTCAGACAGGAAGCGAAATCGAACTTCCGTTGTCGAGTGATGCAGTTTCTATCGCATCTGTTGCGGTGCAAAAGTTGGGAGTCGCAGGAGACGAGGGTCTTAGTATCGAGTTTACGGCAACTGCAGGAACGGGGTCAGCGCAGTCGAGCGCAAGTTTTCAGTCTATTATTTCTCCGCGCAAGCAGGACTAGCAATGGCTCGAGTAAACGCCACAACACAAAGTGGAGGACAGGTTGCACTAGTGGTTGCAACGGCGATGTTTGCAGTTTCTATTGCGATCGTGGGAACATTCGCCTCGATTGGTCTCGCGGAAGGACTTTCGGCGCGTACGCTCCATAATTCAAAGAAAAGTTTTTATGCCGCAGAAGGCGCATTAGAATTTGTGACGTATAAGCTCGAACATGGCAGTACGCGAACGTTTTCTTCTGGAGAAACACACTCTATTGAAGGAGTAACAGCAACAGTCACCTCAGCGCTTGCGGGCGCGGGAACATATTATACTGCTGCTGCAACGGTGGGTAACGCGCGACGAGGTGTTGCGTATGTGGCCCCTGGGGGCATTGCATTTGATATGCCATATGCGGCATACGCGGGGCTCGTAGGTATTGATTTTAAAAGTGCACAGGCAAAAATCACGGGAGACGTCAAATCATACGGATCAATTCAGGGGGTGAGTGGCAATGAAGATAATTACAATGGGATTGAAGGCGCGAATGTGATTCTTGCCGCTCACCCCGGGGCGAATGCTGATGCATATGCACAAAATGATTATTCGGTTGCAACTGGCAATCCTTCATGTCCAGCTCCCACGCAGTCCGGTGCGTCGTTTTCTTGTATGCCGTGGAGGTATCAATCTTCAACAACAAAAGTTGCACAGAGTTTTGCGGTGGCACGTACTGGTCAACCGAGATTACTTCGCGTGAACGCGGCAAAATATGGCACCCCGTCGGCGTTTCATGTAAAAATTGTGGGAAGTAAACTCTCAAATGGTGTGACGGTGCCCGACGCGACCGATGTATATGCGACAGGAAGTTTTACTGCGGCGGGGACGTCGCTCGCATGGCAAGACATTACACTTTCTCCCACGAGTGGAAAGTTTTTGGTTGCGAATACTTCTCCACGGGCATACTGGATACTTTTTACTGCGGGCTCTGCCTCTACGGGAAATTACTATAAACTTGCGACAAACGCCGTGGCAACCTCAACTGCAATGCTGTGGAATAGTACCGAAACATTTACCAACGCCACCCTTAGTACCACAAACGCAAAATTAACGTATCAACTTTACATCGGTGTTGCGCAAACAAAAATTGATAAGGTGAAAATTAATGATGACTATAGTCAAGGATGTTTAGTGGGGTCTGTTGAGGCCGATCTCATTACGAGCGCAAATACTATTCAGGCAAAGTCGATAGTGTATCGTGATCTTCCTGCGCCCTCGGGTGCCGAGTGCGCGGGGGCTACGGTCACAAGGGGGACAGATGATAATGCGCTCTTAAAAGCGACTGACGCAATAAGCACACCAATATCAGATGCAGAAATTGCAGAACTGCTTGCGATTGCTGATGTGCGTGTGTGTAATACACAGGAGTGCAATTATGTAAGTGGGAGTCCGAGCACATTTCGTGACACCGCGACCATGGAGGCGCGCAGCTATCCGTATGATGCGAGTGGAGGGTTTTATATGCCACCAAATGTTGATTTTATTGTGGATGGGACCGATCAAACACTCAATATTCGTGGCGTGATTCATGTGCAAGGAAACATGGAAATAAGAGGAGCAAAAGGAGGGCAGGCAAACTCAACGGGATGCATTATGAAGGTGGGGAGTGAATTCGGATCGAAAAGTGCGATTATTATTGTTGACGGCACAGTAAAAATAAATAATAAATGCACCATACAAGGATCGGGAGACGCCGCAGGAAAAAGCCACCTCATTATTATTAGTCGAGCACTCAATACAGGATCAGACCCTGTGATTGATGTATACGAACAGGCAACGGCAGATATTATTATGGCAACGCGTGGCACTATTCGTGTGCGTGATAGCGCACAAACGGTTCGTGCGCGTGCGGTGACTGCTCCCTATATTGTGCTTGATGGAAATGCAGAAATTTCTATAGGAGAAAGTAACTTTTTCGAATTGGTTATTCCAGCGCAATCATTTTCGTACTCACACTGGGGAGAGATTGAGTAGTTTTTAAGTGGCGCATCCCATTGTTGAATTCGCCACACGCGATGTTGACGAAAAATTTTCACTGTTGTATGGTATGGGCAGAAACACGGGCGAAGTCCGTGCGCGACGGGAGGAAAGAACCAATGAAACGAACGAGAAATACTCTTTTTGTGATGGTTGTTGCGGCGGCGTTTGCCGTTTCGACAGTCGGCTGTGGTCTCAACCAGATGCAGATGGGTGGTGGCGGAGGCATCGGAGGATCCGAAGCCAAAGCAAATCAGGCGAGCGGAGCTCCTCCTGAGTTGCCGAGGTGCGCGAAGCCACTCGGCAAACTGGTGGTGAACCAAGAGGGGTTCAAGAACGTTCAGACTGCGTTCGGGTGTGGTTCGCCCTTGCCGGCGATTCGACAGTTCGTGCAGAAGTCGAACTGCTTCACTATGCTTGCGTCGGGCGGGGCAATGGCGCTTCTCGAAGAAGAGGGTGGAACGCGTGCGGTGAAGGCCGATTACGCGCTCACACTCGAACCGCTCTACAACGAGCAAAACTCGGGAGGGGCGGCGATCGGCGCAGTGATTGGATCGTTCATACATCCCGTCGTCGGCGCAGTTGCAGGATCGGCACAAAAGAAAAGTGCCGGCGTGCAAGTGACACTCGCACGAAAGCGTGACCGCCAAGAATTTACTGCAACCGGAGACGTCTCCAAGTGGGACTTCGGAGGTGGTGCGGGCATTGGAGGTGGATCGCTTCATCTTTTTGGAGGAGTTGGTGGCGGAGGATACGAAAACACCGGAGCCAACAGGATGATGATAGGCGCCGTGTATGACGCCTATTACAATCTGTTGATCCAGCTTGGTGTGCGGTAAACCGTCACCCAAACAGTAGGCATGCCCGACGTTCGTTATGCGAACGTCGGGTTTTTTGTTTAACAAAAACATTGACAACACGCATGCTATAATGTATGATTATAAAAATACTTTTCGGAGGTCTTGTTCATGCAGCGAAACATCAGTTTTGTGGTAGGTGTTCTTTTGATGTTACTGGTGTCGGCGTGTGCCTATAATGGGCCGGTTCTTACTCCAAACTTCCTTGTGGACGAGCCACGCGGACCGATGCATAGCGAGGTGCATTGTACTGGTTGTACACTTGAACTCACACAAGAATGCCTGAAAGAATCCGCACGAAACATTGGGTTTGAGCCTCATGTTTCGGCAACTACGTTCGATGCAATCAGTTTCCGGCACATCACGCCCCGAAAACTCCATGGAACTTTTGAAGAGGTGGACGGGGGAGTGATTGTGAGGGCGGATATTGACGCGAACATGCCCTCAACAAAAAACCAATTAGGCTATGAGTTTGTTGGAGGCATGAACAAATGCAATACGCGTCGTGTTCCCAAAGAGCCATAGTTTTCATTACCGCAGCTGCACACGTGCAGCTGCGTTTTCATTCACATCTTCTTCGGTTTTGTATGAGGGGAGTGTGGTATGATGTACGTTATGGTGAATGTATTCGGACAGACACTCAAGACTGTTGTAAATAGGATCTCTTTGCCACATCCCTCATGGCTTGAGTTGCCTGTTATTGGTATCGATATTTCTGATCGCTCGCTCAAATATTTAAAACTCGATACGCCGAAGGGTTGGGAGAACGAACAAGCTGATCCACGAGCACTTCGGCGGGTTGCATATTATGGTGTAGCAGAAATTCCCGAAGGAGTCATTACCGGAGGAGAGGTTACGCAAGTTGATGCGCTTGCGAAGATTTTACGTACAACGCTTGGCCCCAGAGAGCGTAGGGCGGTGTTCATTGCGTTTTCGTTACCCGAAGAACGCGGATTTGTGCGCGCCGTTGCGCTTCCCAAATTGCTTCCGAGTGAGGTACGTAGTGCAGTTGAATTACAACTCGACGAGTTGGTTCCTCTTGCCCCGTCTGAGGCAGTATTTGATATTGAAATAGCAAACACCGACGGAGCGGGGCGCGTAACCGAGGCAGTGGTGTATGCGTTTCCTCGCGCAACGCTGTTGTCATACACGAGTGCCATAGAGTCTGCGGGGTTTCGTCCTGTGCTTGCAGAAAGTGAAATGCACTCGCTCGTGCGTGTGGTGATTCCCCAGGGGGAGACCGGAACAGTCATGATTGTGGATGCAGGACGCACGCGCACCACGTTTTGTATTGCATATCAACGCATCGTGCGTTTTTCTTCGACGGTGCAAATTTCTGGAGGCGGGCTCACGAAAGCAATTGCGCAAGCAATAGGAGGATCCGAAGAAGCGGCAGAGCAAGTAAAACGAAACTTTTCTTTTGAGAACACAAGCGACGAAAAGTTGAAGAATGTTATTACGACAGGCGTGCGCGAGATGGCAGAGCAGATGAGTCAACGCATTGCATATTGGGAAACACACGAATCAAAACGCACAGAGTTTTCGGTGCCCGCAGTGCGCAAGATTTATCTCACCGGAGGAGAGAGTCAAATTGCGGGATATGCTGAACGCTTATCAGAAGTACTCAAGCTTCCTGTGCTTCGCGCTGAACCATGGAAGCAGGTATTTGATGTGGAGTCATACATTCCGCCACTCGCTGCGAATGAGACGCTCGCATATGCGACGGCGCTCGGCCTTGTGGTGCATGCTCTATAACATATGAACATTCTTCCTGATCGTTATCCAAAACAATATCGCGATGAGATTATTGCGCGATATATTTTGACTATCGGTTTTGGTGTGTTTGCGGTGACAATGATTTGGACGGTGTTATTGCTCCCATCATTTTTCTATCTCTATTTTCAGGGGAACGTGCTTGCGGATGGTAATACGCAGGCGCAGAGTAGGCTCACGCAGGCACTCGAATATCGAAAAGAAATTGAGCGCGTGAACGCATTAACTGCGGCGGCCGTTGCGGCGGGAGATCAAAGCGAATACACGAGAGCACTCATGGTCGACATGTTTGGCGCCGCTCCACAAGGAACAACACTCGACCGCGTGTCGTATATACGGAAGTCGCGTACCGTGACGCTCACAGGAACAGTAGGCACGCGCGCAGAGCTCAAAGCGTATGTTGATGCGCTCTCAGCACTTCAGCGTGTTGCGAAGGCGGAAGCACCAACAGAAAATTTTCTTTCGAGTACCAACGCGAAGTTTTCAATTACCGTTACACTCAAATAATATGAAGATGAGTTTGCCTACTCTCCCTACATCGTTCTCTCGTGTTACAAGAGCTACTCTCCTGACCGCTCTTCTTATTGTTATTGGCATTGGCGCAGGGATGGGGTTGTTTATTGCGGGAATTCAAAAATCTTTAGTAGACATTCAGACCGCGCAAGGAATTGTGCAGGCGGCAGAGAGTCAACAAGAAATTATTCAGCAGTCAAAAGAGACTGTCGCTCGTGAGAAAGAGAATATTCAGCGTCTTGAGGCACTTTTTGTTTCGAGTTCACAAAATGGAGTTGTTGCGTTTGTGGAATCACTTGAGAATGTTGCATCGAGTACCGCGGTGACACTCACTGTAGCGAGTCCGACGACCGTTCCAGCGCCAGACGGGCCGTATGCACAAAGTTTTGACATTACCATGAAAGGTAAATACACGAATGTGTTTAATATGGTCGCACTCCTTGAACAATCGGGCGCGCTGAAGAGATTTGAAACATTTGAACTTTCGAAGGTCGGCGAAGATTATCAGGCCCGAGGGACGTTGGTCGTTGCCACGCAATAATATGAAAATTTCTACAACATCATTACCATTTCGTGTTCCCAAGCTCTCACGCTCGAACACATGGAGACTCATTGCCGCAACGCTCTTCATATTACTTATCGTGTTGTTAGCGAGTGACGCGCTCATATTTGTGCAATACGGCATAGGATGGAATGCTGGTGTGAAGGCACAACAATATGAGCCGATTGCACTCCAAGTACCACGACTTGCTGAGGCGACCCGTGTCGTGGGGAGACGTGAAGATGTTCGCGCAACAAGAGGCTACGGGTTGCTTCCGAGGAACATATTTAGGTAGGATAAGGACGCTCTCCTTCTCCCCGTAGCTCAATGGATAGAGCCGCGGACTTCTAAGCCGTTGATGGGGGTTCGATTCCCTCCGGGGAGACAAAAAAGACACGCCATATTGACGGTGTTTTTTTTGGAGGGAATCGAACGGGAAGGGGCCCCAGCCAAAGGCGGGCAGGCGGGAAACGAAACCTGCCTGCCGGCAGGCAGGGTTTCCTATGCAGGAAGGCAGCGAAGCGTTGGAAACCGTAGGTTTCCAATTTGTGAGATAGCGCAGCGTCCCTCTGGGGAGACCATAATAGTTGCGGAAAACAAAAAAGCCATCTCGGGTTCGAGGTGGCTTTGCGTATGGGCGTTACAGTCGTTTCGCGAATTCCTCGTAAGGAATGTTTGTGACAAGATCCCGCAGGGATCGCACGTGTTTCTTGCTCCGTAGATCGAAGCCGAAGTGTTCAAGAAACAGCGCTTTCAGATCATTGGCAAGTGGCCTCATCTGTCGTGCAAGGTCTGCCGGCATATTGCTCGACCATCCCGTGGTGCAGTAGGCATTCGTTTCTTCGTAGTAATTCTTTTTTCCGTAGCCCTCTTTCTTGAGCCAACGAAAGAATATTCTCGCAATCGGCAGATGTTTCTTGATGATGAGCCCGACGAGTTTTTGATATGGCTCGTCCCAGTCATACAACCCATGTACCACTTCGTGAGGAAGTGCAGATATTCCTCCACGGTGGGTGGCAATAAGACTAAACGGCTCCGCGTAATCGTCGAGCAAAGAAAGTAGTGCGCGTTCTTTGTTTGACAGCGGGTCAAATCGTCCTTCGCGAAAAGGGAGAAAGTCGTGCGAGCGAAGGTTGAAGCCTTCCCAGTCAGAAAAGTACGTAAAGCTTCCGAATTTTTTGGCGTACCAGTCCATATACTCTTCGAGTGTAAAGACCTTGCCGTCGAATTCAGGAGAGCCAACCCACTCACCGGGGCGAAGCAGTGTTGAAGCCATGAGGTGCCGGTTTGGAAAATGAAGATGCAGAATGGGAGCCTTAATCTCCATGTGCGCCTCCTTTTCTTTTAGAATACCATCATCAGTAGTGTTGCTTGTGTATCTTGTTGTTCATAACTAAAACATCCCCGACGTTATGTCGGGGATGCGTGCTACTAGCGGGGTCTGTCGCTGAAGAACACCGGCGTGACCATCGACTTCCCGAATTTTGAGTTTACCAGGAAGAGCGCTTGTCGCGGAGGTTCGTAGGCGGCCTTGATGGACAGCGCATAGGCGTTGTAGCCGATGAGCGATCCATTACAGATGAAGTTTCCTCCATCGAAGAACTGGTGGAAGTGTCCAAAGACGTCGAGATCGGCGACTTCAAGGCGGTTCCACTGTGCGATCGCTTTGTTGACGGGAATGGTGATTCCGCCAACGCCACCATGGTATCTGACATTGTGCCCATGATGAAAGCGAATCATGAAGTCGAATGCTTTCACGTATGAGTGATAGCCCTCGGCGATGATGAAGGTGATGCGTTTGTTTGCGCCAAAGCGCTCCTTCAGCATGACGTAGATGAAGAACTCGTATGAGTGTCCTTGCTCGGATGCAACACGGAGATTTTCGGTCGTTCTCCCGTGATTTCCCGAGTGGCAAGGAATGATGAGATTCGCCTTCGTTTCGCGGAGAATGTACTCAATGCCCTCTGATAGCAATTGAAACGCGTAGAGTGCTTCTGCCGTCGGTTCGAGCAAGAGATTCTCTGCGTTTTCGCTGTGATGCATTTCGTTGTTCGTGATGAAGTCGCCGAGGAGTGCCAAGATGACGGTGCTAATCTCGACATCTTGCTGTTCCTTGCGCAGCAACTTTACCAAACGAACAAAGAATTCTTGCGCGCGTATTTTCGCGATCGCGAGGTTGAATTCGTTGCGTCCGTTGACATCAGACTTTCGGACACGTTCAGCGACATGCCAATCCGATGCAACCGCAACCGCAATGGCCTCAGTGCGTTTTCCTCGAGGAGGTCGAATAATAAATTCGGTTTTTGCTCCCCTCAGGAGTGTTTTGAGGTCGAGGAGGTCTTCCAGCCGATTGATTTCGGCAAGCGCCTCTTTGACGGTATTCTTTCGCTCTGCTTCTTTGGCGCGCTGGTGGAGTCGTTTACGTTCAAGCGAAACCAATGTCATTTTCTTGGCCACTGGTCACCTCCTTACGGATTGGGTGCGGCGAGTTCTGTGTGTGTGTTGTGAAAGAACTCCCGTGGAGAGCTGTGTGCGTACACAGCTCAGATTAGTCTTAGTGTATCACGAGCAACTTTTATACTCTGCACATATTCTGGGTATAACGTGGGTATAACGATTGCGCCTCGATTACGAAGTATCAAAAATACAGGGTGTGCCTAAAATGGTGTGTGATTGTGCACCGAAGTTTCATAATATACAAATGTGTTTTCTGGTGGTGCGTGTGCCCATACGATAGTTTTGCCTTACGGAGTATTCACCCTATACTACAAGCAAACCAGTAGGAGAAAAAACATGAGACCCGAAGAACTTTTCGATCTTCTCAAGCAAAAGCAGGCATATTACGAAGCGCTCAGTGATGCTCGTGGGGTGTTCCAGGCGCCACTTGTTGCGTATACCACAACGTACAAAGAAGGCGGCAAAGACCTGTGTTACATGGGTCGGCACTATGTGCATTTTCCTCGAATCGAGCGCGATGCATGGGCACTGCGTCAGTTTGTTGACGTGCTCGTCAATCAACTTTCCGAGTTTCTTGAAGACGGCATTGTGCTTGCCGCGGTTCCGCAGGGTGGTGTTGCGCTCACATTTGCGCTGGGGCAGCGACTACTGAGCCAAGGCGTTCATGTTCAACATCTCTATATAGAAAAAGCAGATCCTACTGCCAAAGCGATCAGCACAAAGGAACGGAGCAAGTTCATGTTGCGCAGGCACCATATCCCCGTGGGAAGTCGCGTTATTCTCATTGAAGACGTGGTGAACCAAGGGGCATCTGCAACACTCGCAACGCTTCTGGTGCGAGAGGCGCGCGCCCAAGTAGTTGCAGTTGGATGTGGAGTATCGCGTAACGACATGTCTTCAATTTCTAGTTGGGGACGCTCGGTGCCATTGCGCAGTGCACTGCAGATTTCTGCACCCTATTATCGTCAGGACGAGCCGTTCGTTGCCGCCGCCATTCAGGCAAATGAAGTAGAATATCATCCGAGAGAAAAATGGCCACGACTCATTAAGGCGCAAGAGCGTGCGCTTGCTCACGTACCACGTCGATAGCATGTCCCCCGCGAAACTCACGCGGGGGACTTTTCGTTTTACTCACATAACCGTACACTACCCCTCATGACACTCGGCACACATATTACCGTTGGAGCCGCCGCCGCCTTGCCATTTTTGGTGGGGCCGCTTGCAGGTAGTCCGATTGCGCCCATTGGTGCTTTTGTGTGTGCGGTGGTGAGCCATTTTCTTGCCGATATGATTCCCCATTGGGATTGGCCCCTCACGTCAATTGAACAACACCCCGAACATCCGCTCGATGCGAAAATTACATCCCGTGGCGCGGTTGCCAACGATGTCGCAATTGCAATTATGGATATGTCGGTCGGTGTGATGGGTGTTGCGATTGCGGTTGCAATTGGAGGAGGGGCGCTCCCTCTCGTGATACTCCTTGCTGCGTGCTGTGGTGCGGTGATTCCCGACGCGTTTCAACTATTATATTTTGCGTTCAAAACACCATCACTACGTAAGCTCCAGCAATTTCACCAATACGTGCATGCAAAAACAATATTCCCCGAGTCGCAAATCATGCGCGGTATTGTACTGCAGTCACCCGTATTTCTTATTCCGCTGGGAGTGCTCGCAACAGTTGTTTCTTTTTCTTCGTAGTCACTAATGAGGAAGGACACATTGTGTTGAGGGGGCAATCTGTACACGCAGGTTTTCGCGCAACACAATACGTTCTGCCCAAAAGAATCATCATATAGGGCACCCGCGACCAGTCTTTTTGGGGAAACGCACGTATGAGCGCGTGTTCAACAACATCAGGATCGAGTGATGATGAGAGCTTCCATCTTCGGGCGATGCGCCCCACATGAGTATCTACGGGGATGCCTTCACGTTTACCTATACCAACCTGAAGGACAACATTTGCGGTTTTTCTTCCTACCCCGGGGAGTTGTATGAGCTCGGCGATGGTGTTGGGGAGCTTTCCGTTATGGTGCGACACCAGGAGAGATGCGGCCGCGCGAATATGTTTTGCTTTCTGGCGGAAAAATCCCGTGGGCATGACTGCTCGTTCGAGCTCGCGCTGTGAAATGTTCGCAAAATCTTTTGCGGTACGATATTTTTTAAATAGCGTTGCGGTGACCTCGTTTACCTTTTTGTCAGTACATTGTGCAGAAAGTATAACCGCCACAAGAAGTTGAACCGGAGTCGTAAAATGAAGAAAGGCATGTTCGGGCGGGAATTCTTTGGTGAGTCGCGAAATCATAGCGCGTGCCTGTTTGCGCTCTACGCCGTTGTAGGCAAACGATTTTTGTAGTGTTCGTGCGGACATGATACAATCTTAGCATATGAAACACGTTGCTATTTACACAACTCCAACATGTGTGTGGTGTCGGCGCGCAAAGGAGTTTTTTACAGAAAATGGTGTCGCGTACGAAGAATACAATGTTGCAACCGACGCGGCAAAGCGCGAAGAAATGATACAGCGCAGTGGTCAGCTCGGAGTTCCGGTGATTGATATCGAAGGCGACCTCACGGTGGGGTTCGATGAAGAAAGAATAAAAGGATTGCTTGGTCTCTAACACAAAACGCCCTTCGGGGCGTTTTGTGTTAGAGAAGATGTATGACGTATGGGTTACGATGTATGAAGAACGACGTCGTCGACTCACACATCATACTTCATAACGCTTAATTCCTCACCGCAAAGCGATGGGCTACTTCCACTCAGCGCCCTCCAGTGTGAGTTGAATTGTTGCGTTGTTGCGGTACACAGAAAGTTCGAGTGCGCTCCCGGGTTCGGTTCGCTCCAAAATATCTTCGAGAGAATTTTCTTTTGTAATTTTTTCTTTCCCGCAGGTGATGAGAATATCCCCCTCAAGAATTCCTGCGCGCTCAGCGGGACTTCCGGGAATAACCGCGTGATCCCCGGGAATGTGTTCGCGCACGACGAGCGCGCCATGATCAAGCGGAAAGCCGTGTTCTTTTGCAAGCTCGGGATTTAATATAATGTAGCGCACACCAAGATAGGGGCGTCGAATGCGTCCGTATTTGCGGAGGTCTTCGAGGTCGCGTTTAATTTTATCAATCGGAATAGCAAAACCAATGTTCTGCGCGCCAAATACTACCGCAGAGTTAATGCCAATGACCTCGCCACGAATATTGACGAGCGGTCCGCCAGAATTCCCGGGGTTAATGGCCGCATCAGTTTGAATGAGGCCGCGCAAACGTTCTTGGTGGCCATTGTCGTCGGTGATGGCGGTGACAAAGCGCGAAAGACCCGACACAACGCCCACCGATACCGTGCTGCGAAATTCGCCAAGCGCATTGCCAATGGCAATAACACTCGCTCCGAGATCAAGATGTCGCGCACTTCCGAGTGGGGCGGGTGGAGCGGAGAGTGGGGTCTCAGACTTCAGAATCGCGAGGTCATGAATCGGATCGCGCGCAATCACGCGTGCATCATGACGCTCGCCTGTTTGATCAATGATCGCGTAGAGTGCTTTTTCGTCTACCACCACATGTTTATTCGTGAGCACAAGGCCACTTCGATCGACCACAAAACCACTTCCCCCCGAGATTGCGACGTCACCATTGTGTGGCGCACCTTTTGGTAATGCGAGAGGACGTTGTTTTGCGGAGCGGATCGTTTCGTCATCGTGTGCGGCAAGAATACTCACTACACTCGGCATAACACGCCTGACCGCATAAATAATTTTTGACTGGTGAGAGAACACTCTTTTAGTATCAGGCATTATGAACATGGTGTACATGAAAAACTAATGAAGTATAACTAGGACTTTGTTATTATATCTAGAGTACATGAGACACGGCCCACAACAACGTAATAAAGTTCGAGAAATGCGACAGAGAGGATATTCCATACCCGAGATAGTTGAGTTTACTCGGGTTCCCAAAACAACCGTTTGGGCTTATGTAAGAGGAATTGTTTTAAGTCCAGAAGTAAAAAAAAAATTAAATGGAAAGAGGGGTGGAAACATACAACGAAAGATGCTGCGTATTGAAAAAGCAAGACAAGATATTCAAGGCATCATGAGTTCTCAAAAAAGGGAGCTTGCAATAATGGGAGCTATGTTGTACTGGGCTGAAGGAAATAAAGAGTCATTTGTTTTTACGAATTCAGACCACCGTATCATTGCGCTCTTTCTTAGGTGTATGAGGGGCGTATACGGTGTTTCTGAGGATCGTTTTAGTGTGACGGTTCGAATATTCTCTGGGATGGATGAGGAAAAATGTATTGTCCATTGGGAGGGAGTTACAGGAATAAAACGTGACAGGATGAAGGTGCGTTGGAATGATGGTGGGACACGTACAAGTTCTACATTTGGCATACTACGAATCACTATTAAGAAGGGGGCATATCTACTGCATCAGTTTAAGCAGCTAGCAGACCTCATAACAGATGAGTATAATGACTCAACGCTCTCGTAGCTCAAAGGATTAGAGCGGCCCCGTCCTAAGGGGTAGGCTAGAGGTTCGAGTCCTCTCGAGAGCACAAAATATATTGTGGAGAGATTCTTTCACAGCACGTCAAAAAACGAATGACATAGGTAATTTTTTTCATAAAACGACGTTTTTGTGCGAGTGCCTCAAAGACATGAAGCCATTGTGATTATCGGGGTGATTTTTTTGTTTGAGTTGTTTTTGTGATAGGCGGGAGCTGATCCCAGAGTGTGTAGAACAGCGAGCGCTGAGTTTCGGCAAACGACGCACTCTCCACGAGCACGATAAGATTTTCGCTCAGTGGCGCAATGATTGCGACCATGTTTCCATAAATAAGCGTCGTGGTGGGGACTGGATGGTGATGGGGGATAAATCGACTTTCGCGAAGTTCTTGTGCATCTTTTGCAACAATTGCTTTCGTGTATTCCGAGTACCGAATGAGTTGTTTGCTGCGAATATGTTTCCGCTTTTTTTCTTGAATAATGGGGCCCGCAATATAACTTTCACGTACAAAACCCAACATATGTTCGGCGTCAGTAATGATAAGATATTCTTTTTCGCCCGAATCAAATAACCGTTGCCAAATAGTACGAAATCCATCCGAACCCGAGAAATATTCAATACGGGGGAGTCTCGCGCGATGTGTCGCGACGGTTTTGAGTGATGGCAGTGCGCGCTCAAATGACGCAGTTCGTTTGTCGGCCCAAGATTTTACGGACTGAATTGAAGACGCAACAAGCATGGCGTGTCCTTTCATGATGCGCTTATGGATAAATCCGAGCTCGAGCAATTCATCCATAACAAGATAAAGTCCCGCACGTTTGAGTTTTGTGCTTCGTGCGACCTCTTGTACCGTTGACGGTCCTTGCTCAAGGAGTGCGAGGTACATGGTGGCTGCACGCTCTGAAAGACCAATGCTCGTAAGCGCCTCTATGTGAAATTGTTTCATAAACACAGCATATCATGTGTTGTCAGTAATGACAACAAAAAGCCACATATGTGTGCATATATGTGGTGTAATGATGGTGAAGCAGAAAGTGCTCAGGAGGCAGTATGGAACTGTTCATTGCAATGACGATGGCGCACATGGTCGCTGATTGGTTACTGCAAACCGAATATCAGGCAATGCGTAAAATGCAGGGCGCGTGGTGGAACGATGCCGCGCTCGCACATGCATCGGTATATACGTTATGTATCGGGCTCGTGCTGGGGTGGTTTGGTGTGACGGTGTGGTGGTTGCCCATAGTGTGGGCGAGTCACATCTTTCTCGATAGAAGGTGGCCGATTGTGTGGTGGCTTGTACATATCAAACGCATGTCGCCTCATACGATTGAATCGTTGTGGTGGCTCGCGCTTGTGGTTGATCAAACCTTCCACCTCTTGGTGCTCTATGGAATTGCGTGTGGTGTGTAAACAGCAAAAAAACAAGGAGGATAGTACCATGTTCACAACACATCTGATGACGACTATTGCGACAGTTCTTGCTATCGTCTCGTGTATTGGGCTGTGCGAAGCGCGCATCGCAAGCACGTCGTGGCGAGAGCTCGCATGCGATCCTATTGTCGAAAGTTGGGGATTCGCGATTGTTGCGGCGATACTGTTCGCGTGCGTGTAGTGGAGTGTCGCAAACTGGCATGCATAATGGTATGCCGGTTTTTTTGTTTGCAATATGCCAGTATGCAATTTTTATATGCCTAGCGAATATACGAGGCAGGAGTTGTGTGGGCGCGCAATGTGTGATAAGCAAAAGAAAGAAGTCACAGGCTTACAACGGAGGAATGATGCATAAGCCGAAATATAGCCCAACGACACCGACGGGTGAGTGTGTGTTTTGTGCAATGGTGCGAGGAGCAGAGCCTTGCGCGGGGAAGTTTTGGGAAGACCATGAGTTTATGGCGTTTCTCTCTATTGCTCCGTGTACGCCAGGGTTTTCCGTCGTGATTACAAAAGAGCATTATCCCAGTGACGTGCTTGCGCTACCTGACAAGTTACTTTCGCGGTTCGCGGTTGCAGCAAAGCGTGCCGCCACAATGCTCGAACGACATTTTACCGATGTCGGGCGTGTGGGGTTGATTGCCGAAGGCACGGGAGTCAATCACGCACATGTGAAGCTCTATCCCATGCACAAGACCCCGTTTCTTCGTGGAGGAGAATGGAAGCAGATTTCTTCGAACGTTGATCACTGGTTTCTCGAGTATCCGGGATGGATATCGTCTGCGAGCGGACCACTGGTAAAGAATGAATACATACGAAAACTCGCGCGTGAAATCCGCGCGAGCAATGGTGACGCCATATAAGCAAATACCCCCAGTATGATGCTGGGGGTGTTATTTTTAATTGTAAAAACCCTCGGCTTTAGCCGAGGTGTACGTTTGAAGGCGAAGCCGTATGCTAAAGCCGTCCGGCAGGACGGCTATTAGCAACTAATCATAC
>Ga0172375_10005985_pt1 | contig 17241 bp, 11 predicted proteins | sample LakKiv1m_FD_114537 | JGI IMG/M metagenome (GOLD analysis project Ga0172375, IMG submission 114537) | Freshwater microbial communities from Kabuno Bay, South-Kivu, Congo - kab_092012_11.1m | ecosystem: Environmental > Aquatic > Freshwater > Lake | place: Democratic Republic of the Congo...
CGACTTCCAGGTGACCAATCTGGTCCTCGATCCCAGTTTCGACACCGCTCTTGACGAGACCACTCCCGAGTGGGGCGTCTGGAGTCAGGATTGGGGCACTCCTCCCGTTGTGACCGCCGGAATTGACACCGAAAACGGTGTTTACAACGTCGGCATCACCGTCACCGGTGGCGACGCCGCCTGGGCTGTACAATTGGCACAGACAGGTCTTATCACATTGGATCAAGGCGTTACCTACCGCCTGAGATTCATCGCCAGCGCTTCTGTTGAGCGGACGATCAACGTCGCCATGGGTTATGACCCCGGCAGCGGCTGGATCGAGTATTTCCGCAGCAATGAATTGATCGTTACCGAAGAAGCCCAACTCTATACCTTCGTCTTCACCGTTCAGCCGGAAACCCACCTCGTCAACCTCGTCTTCGAACTCGGAACCACCGAAGGGTTCGCGGAAGGCACGGTTACCTTCTATGAAGTGGCGTTGAACGCTCAGGTAAGTCTTGTCGATTAGGAGTAAATGCAAATGAAAAAAATCCTCTTGTTGTTGGCTGGTATGTTTCTGGTCTTCGCCTTCGCCGCTTGCGGAGGCGAGACCACCACGGCCGCCACTTCCACAACCACCACCACAACCACGACTTCCGGTACGGGAACGACTGTTTCCAATACCGGGACGACTTCAACCGGAACCACAACCTCCGGAGACAGGCAGACCATCGAACTGACATATGCCGACTGGGGCGATGCCGATTTCAACCAACGGATGATCAACCTGTTCATGGAGAAATATCCGTGGATCCGCGTCACGCTCAGGACTGACATTTCCGGCAGCGGCGCGACCTTCACCGGGAATCTTGTCACCGCGGCCCAGGCTGGATTGTTGCCAGACGTCTTCGCGACCGACAACGTTCCCACCGTTGTGAACGCCGGTCTCACCCTGGATCTCGCCTCCCTCTGGGATGCCGATTCCGACACCGATTATGTCTTCCCGAACATCGCGCTTACCGCTGTCTACAACGGCAAGCGCTACGCGGTTCCCTCCTTCCAGTTCCTTAAGGGTATCCTGATCAATCTCGACATCTTCGAAAGTGCCAACCTGACGACTGTCGATGGCAAATACCGGATCGATGATGACGGCTATCCCGTCAAGGACTGGACATTCTCGGAATTCGTCGAGATCGCCAAGGCCATCAAGAACTTCGACCTGGTCAATACCGAAAACCTCGTCATCGGCATGGACACCTGGTACGGCTGGCCCGATTTCCAACAAGTCTGGCCGACGATGGACGACGCTTCCGTCCAGTACGACACTTGGGACGGAACCCAGTTCCATTACACATCTCCTGACTGGATCTACGCCATGGAGGAAAAAGTCGCTTTGTCCCAGTTGACGGACGGCACGACGAGCCGATTCACCCAGGAAGACTATGACAACAATCCTGCGCTTCAGACCTATCTGATCCAGGCCGGCTACGCCGCCATGGATATCGAAGGCTCCTGGCAGTTCTGGGTCATCAACGCCGCCAAGGCCGACAGCGACATCAACCTCGGCTTCTGGCCGTATCCTTCCGGAACCGAAGGCCTGTTTCCGCCGACCATCCTCGACTACCAGTGCGTTTCTTCCCAGACCGCCTATCCCGAGGAAGCCTACTTGCTCGCCAAATGGATGACTTTCGGCCAGGACGGCTGGAATGCTCGCCTGTCCTTGTTCGAAGCCGACCATGACGAAGCGATCGCCAACAGCGAAACTCCGCCTTATCTTGACAGGTTCCCCGTCGCCGATTATCCGGCCGTCGGCAGCGATCCCTCGATCTGGGACCGTGTCCTGGCCCTGGATGAAGGCATCGAAGGCATCGACTACATCTTCAATCGGATCTCATACTCCAAACCGGACCTTGACAAATGGCTTCCCGGCTACAAGGATTTCTGGGCTTGGGTCTATGATCCCGAGAATCCCTACAACTGGGACAACCTGTTGTTAGCGGGTCCGACGGCTGTCTCAACCTATGCGGTCCAGTGGCAGGCGACCGCCAACCAGCTCGTTTCCGAGCAGATGGCATCGCTTGGCACCGACTGATCCAGCAACCAACAAATAAGCTGCATCGGGGAGGGGGATTGTCCCCCTCTCCGGAACCGCATCATCTTCGAGGTCGTATGAACAAGGAAAAAGGGAATTTTAAAAATCGAAATGCCGGCCCAATCGCGTTTCTGAAAAACATCCATCCGAAACACTGGCTCATTCTGGCCTTTTTTGTCGCTATACTGGTCATTCTCGGCTTTTCCATTTTTAAAGTTTCCGCCAACAACACCTATTACGATACCATCACCCTGTCGAACTCGTACACCAACGAATATCTGCTGGATGCCTACGGGGCACCCCTGTATTCCAAAGTCCTGGAGCAATATGATGCCGAAGGGCTAGTGCCTTCAGGTTATTTGGGCACGGTCCCGACGAGTGCGATTCAGGGTGCGGAGGTTTCTGCCTCCGATCCTCAATACGGCGCCTATGTCGACGACTATGCCGACTTTTCCGGTGCATCCGGAGATGTGCATCTGATCGATAGCGAGAACAGCGCCACCTTCACCTACGGGGGGACGGCATCGGGGCTTTTCTATCTCGCCTTCGATTTCCGGGATTTGACCGATACGATCGCCAACACCCAGTACTTCGTGGAGATCAACCACGAGACCCCGTTCTATGAAGCCAGGACCCTGACGGTGCCGGCCGAATGGATCTTCGACACCACCACCTTCACGCTTGACCGCTACGGCAATGAGATCCAGCCGGGATCCTACAAGGCAAAGCAATGGCAGTATCATGAGATTGACGATCAGAACGGGCTTCATCCCGGCCTTTTCGCCTTCCATCTCGAACCGGGAGACGAAATCACGATCGGTTATGTCAACGCCGAATTCCTGCTGGGTCAGGTCTACTTCGTGAACCAGGAAGCGATTCCTTCCTATTCCGAATATCAGGCTTCCCATCCCCAGGCAGAGGTCGTCGAAAAGACCTACATGGTCTCCGCCAGGGACATGCTGATGCGTGGCGATCCCTCGATCCGGCTGCGCTCGGAACAGGATCCTTCCAACATGTATTACGATACGAAATCCCTGATGCTCAACGTCATCTTCGGCGATTCCTGGCGCAACAGCGGCCAGAGCGTCACCTACGCCATCGACGTCGAGACATCCGGATACTATCATCTGACCTTCAAATACCGTCAATACGCCATGCAGGACATGGCTTCCTTCCGCAAGATCATGATCGACGGAACGGTTCCCTTCGATCTTTTGGAATGCTACGCCTTCCCCTATACGACCAATTTTCTGAACCGGACCCTGACCGATGCGGCTGGAGATGCCCTCGACATCTACCTCGAAGCAGGATCCCACACCATCACCATGGAAGCGGTCAATTATCCCTACCGGGACGCGATCGAGTCGATCCAGTTCGCGATGAACAAGATCCAGTCGATCGCCTTGAGCGTCAAGAAATACACGAGCGGCGGCACCGACCGGTACCGCGACTGGGAGATCGAGACCTATTTCCCGAACGCCCGAAGCGATATCGAATCCTTGTCATCCATGCTGGACGACCTGTACCAGAGCCTCTTGTCGCTTTCTGGCAAGAACCAACCGGCGGCGATCGCCAATCTGCGAGTCGCGGCCAACCGCTTGCGAAGCATTGCCGCGGACATCAACGCCTTGCCGAGTTTGATGGTCCAGTTCTCCGACGGTGATTCCTCGGTCAACCAGATCCTCGGCAACCTGATGCAGCAGATGATGCGTTCATCGCTGGAACTGGAACGGACGATCGTTCACGGGGACGTAAAGATCCCCAAGGCCCATGCCAACGCCGTGGTCCGTTTATGGGAAGGGACGAAAAGGCTCGTCCTGTCCTTCATCGACAATCCCTATGCCTCCCAGGGAGCCAAAAGCGGTGAGCTGGTGGTCTGGGTGAACCATCCCCGCCAATACATCGAAATCATGCAACACTTGATCGACGCCGACTATGACAGCAACATCAAGGTCACGCTCTCGCAGATGCCGGACCAGAACAAACTCATCCTGGCGAACGCGAGCGGTACGGCCCCCGATGTCGTCCTCGGTGTCGACAACTGGATTCCCTACGACTATGCCATCCGCAGCGCTGCCCTGGACCTCCGGCAGTTTTCCGGGTATGAGGAACTGGTAGCCAAATTCTCCCGCGGTGCCATGATCCCCTATGCGTTCGAAGAGGGCATGTTCGCCTTGCCCGAAACCCAGAATTTCTGGGTGACATACTATCGCAAGGATATCCTGGAAAGCATCGGCATCGACCATGTTCCCCAGACCTGGGACGAGATCATCGACATCCTGCCGATCCTGCAAAGCTACGGCATGAACTATTTCATCCCGCTGTCGCAATACTCAGGTTTGAAACCGTTCGTGGCGACGATTCCCTTCATTTATCAATACGGGGGCAATCTCTATACCGACAACGGCATGGAGACGGCGATCAACAGCGACGCCACCCTGAAAGGCATCACGATGATGTCCGACCTCTATACCCTCTACAACATTCCCAAGTACGTGGGCAGCTTCTTCAACAATTTCCGTTACGGAACCTTGCCGATCGGCATTTCCGATCTTTCCACCTACCTGCTGCTCGAGACCTCGGCCGTCGAACTGGACGGACTCTGGGGGATCGACCTGCATCCGGGCGTCTATGACGAAACCGCCGACAAGGTCGTGCGTTACGCCGCCGTCGGCGCTCAAGCCTCGATGATCATGTCATCGACAGAATATCCCGCCGAAGCCTGGGATTTCCTCAGTTGGTGGATGTCTACCCCCACCCAGAGCGATTTCGCCTTCCTGTTGCAAAGCACCTATGGCCAGACCTATTTCTGGAACACCGCCAACCTGGAGGCGTTCCAGACCTTGTCGATGCCGAAACGGGACAAGGACGTCATCCTCGTCCAGTGGGACTACGCCATCGAGGCGTCGAGAATCCCCGGGGCCTACATGGTCGAACGCGAGATCTCCAACGCCTGGACCCAGATCGTCTTCGACGGGGCCAATCCCCGCCAGGCCCTGGATGAGGCCGTAAGGGTGTCGAACCGGGAAATCATGTACAAAATGGCCGAGTTCGGGTATACCCTGAACGGTGAAATCGTCAAGGACTATCTGGTCCCGACGATCTACAACATCGATTATTGGCTGACCGAGGTGACCGGCGATGAATAAGATCAACCGTCCCGTCTGGTTCCTGATTCCCTATTGGACCCTGTTCACCGTTTTCGTCATCGTTCCGGTAGTGGCCGCCATTTATCTTTCCTTCACCTATTTCAACGCCATCCAACCGCCGAGTTTCATCGGCATCCGCAACTATATCGAACTGGTGACGATGGATTCGGTCTTCATGCAATACGTGTTGCCGAACACCCTGAAGTTCGCCCTGATCGTGGGACCGGTCGGCTACACGCTATCCTTCATGCTCGCGTGGATGCTGGCCCAGATTCCCAAGAAGCCTCGCACCGTGCTCGCGATCATCCTCTACTCGCCCTCGCTCACGATGGGCGTCGCCCTGTCGTCGATGTGGCGGATCATCTTTTCGAGCGATTCGCAGGGCTACATCAACAGCCTGCTCTTAAACTGGGGCATCATCCTCGAACCGATCCAGTTCCTGTCCTCCCCGCAGTTCCTGATGACGATCATGATCATCGTCTCGCTGTGGAGTTCGATGGGCGTCGGCTTCCTGGCGATGCTCGCCGGTGTATTGAATGTCGACAGGACCTTGTATGAGGCCGCCTATATCGACGGCGTCCGGAATCGCTTCCAGGAGATCTTCTACATCACGATTCCCGCCATGAAGCCGCAGATGCTCTTCGGAGCCGTCATGGCGGTCGTTTCGACGTTCCAGGCCGGCACCATCGGCGTGGCCCTGTCGGGGTCCAATCCCACGCCGGAGTATGCCGGACAGTTGATCGTCAACCATATCGAGGACTATGGCTTCATCAGGTACATGATGGGCTACGCGGCCGCGATCAGCGTCGTGTTGCTTTTGATGGTCTATGTGATCTCCAAGGTCACATGGAAGATCCTCGGGGAAAGGAAGTGATGGCATGAAGAAACGTCACAGCTCCTTCATGAGCGCCCGAATCAATCCCCAATACTTCCATCGCAGCCAGATTCCGTTCTTCATCTTCCTGATCCTGTTCTCTACCTTGATGCTGTTGCCGATCCTTTTCATCCTCAACCAGGCTTTCAAGCCACAAAGCGAGCTCTTCGCCTATCCGCCCAGATTCTTCGTGAGGAATCCGACGTTCGACAATTTCATCGAGCTCTCCCGGCTCATCTCCTCGTCGGGGATTCCCTTCTCCAGATATTTCCTCAACAGCCTGTTCGTGACGATTGTCGGCGTCTTGCTGGCGATCATCTTCACGGGTTTTTCCGCCTATGCGCTTTCCAAGCTCAAATTCAAGGGCAAGAAACTGCTCTTTGAAATCAATACGCTGGCATTGATGTTCGTTCCGATCGCGGTCCAGATACCGAGGTTCCTGATCATCGCGAAAACCGGATTGATCGACACCTACTTCGCCCATATCCTGCCGATGATCACCATGCCGGTCGCGATGTTCCTGATCAAGCAGTTCATCGACCAGACGCCGGACGAACTGATCGAATCGGCCAAGATCGACGGAGCTTCGGAGATGCAGATCTTCTTCAAGATCGTGGCGCCGATCGTCGCACCGGCGATCGCCACGGTCGGAATCCTCGCCTTCCAGGCGATCTGGAACGACACTTCGACTTCCACTTTGTATGTCAATGACGAAAGCAAACGCACGCTCGCGTTCTACATGATGACCATGGTTTCTGGTCAGGGGAACACCGTAGCCGGCCAAGGGATGGCGGCCGCCGCGGGTCTCATCATGTTCCTGCCCAATCTGATCCTGTTCATCATCCTGCAGAGCAAAGTCATGAACACGATGGCGCATTCGGGGTTGAAATAATGAAAAAACATCTGTTGTTCCTAGGCATGTTGCTCCTGTTCATCCTGTCATCCTTCACGGTGAGCGCCAACGGCCTACCCTATCAAACCTACACCTACAGCCCGTCCAGGCATCAACTGGTTCCGACCCAGGATGCCTATTTGCCGCTGTCGATCTCCTATGCTCTCGGTGATTATTCGCTGAGTTCGCCCCAGGACCTCACGATCGACGACGACGACAACGTCTATATCGCCGACTACGGCAATGCCAGGGTCATCAAATACAGCCTCAAGTCCGACCAGGTCACCCTGATCGGCGAGGGCGTCTTGTCCAAACCGGGAGGCGTACATGTCGGCAAGGACGGCAGTCTCTATGTCGCCGACTTCGGAACGAAGAAGGCCTACAAGTTCGTCCTCGACACCGATACTGACACCTACAGTCTCCAAACCACCTACGAGAAGCCGGTCGACAGTCCGTATTTCTCCGATACCGACGCTTTCGATCCCGTCAAGGTCGTCACCGACAACGGCGACAACGTCTATGTGCTGCTCTCAGGAAATATCAACGGCATGGCCGAATACGAGAATGGCGGTGCCTTTTTCGGCTTCTTCGGCGGCAACCGGATTCCCAACACCTGGACGAACGTTCTCAAATACATTCTCTTCGACGAGACCCAGCGGCGCGAATGGTTCCAGATGATCCCGAGTCCCGTGTCCAACGTCGCGGTCGACCACAACGGTCTGATCCTGACGACGACCAAGGGTGTCGACGGCTATCTGAAACTCAACATCGCCAACTATGTCTACAACCAGTCGGTCTGGGGCTTCGACAATACGGAGGACCTGTTCGTCGGTCCCTACAACACGATCTTCGCGGTGTCCGCCGACGGTTATCTGATCGAGTACGATCCCGAAGGCTCGGTCCTGTTCGTCTTCAGCGGACCGGACCAGTACAACCAGAAGGGCCTCTTCAAGGCTCCGACCGGCATCGCCGTCGATTCCAAGAACAACATCTATGTCGTCGACAAGACCACGAACGCCCTGCAGGTGTTCGTGCCCACCCAGTTCGCCGATTACGTCCATAGCGCCATCGAGCTCTACCAGCAGGGGAAATACGAGGAGTCACTCGATCCCTGGCGTCAGGTCCTCGGGATGAACAGTCTCTTCGATCTCGCCAACAAGGGGATCGGCGACGCCTATTTCGCGGAAGCCGATTATCCCTCCGCCCTGGTCTATTACGAGATCGCCCGCGACCAGCAGGGCTACTCCCAGGCCTTCTGGGAAGTCAGAAACAACTTCCTGCTCACGAGCGCCTCGGCTATCATCATCGTCTTGGGGCTTCTGGTCTTGGTCACGATCGCCGATTCGATCTTCAAGTTCATGAAATACGTCAAACGTCCGTTGGTTACCCTGGGCGCCAAACTCTCACAATACCGCATCTACCGGGAAATGATCTTCCCCTTCCATATCATCACCCATCCCGTTGACGGCTACTACGGCATCAAACGGGAGAAGAAGGGGTCGAACCTGACCGCGACGATCTATCTCGTGCTGTTCTTCGCCAGTTATCTGATCTGGATCTATGGCACCAGTTTCCTGTTCAACGACCGGATTCCTTCGGAGATCAATCTGTTCGAACAGGCCCTGACGGTCTTCGTGCCCTTCATCCTCTTCGTCGTCGCCAACTATCTCGTGTGTTCGATCCGGGAGGGCGAAGGCAAGTTCAGCGATGTCTTCCAAGCTTCCGCCTATACCTTGTTGCCGATGATCATCACCTTGCCGGTCGTGACCCTCGTCTCGAGAGGCCTCACCTACAACGAATCGTTCATCTACTATACCTTGCTTTATGCCGGCATCGCCATGACCGTCATCTATTTCATCATCATGGTCAAGGAAATCCATTATTACGACATGAAGCCGACGATCGGCAACATCCTCATCACGCTCTTCACGGCCGTGATGATCCTCGCCGTTATCTTCATCGTCTTCCTGTTGTTAAGCGAAGTCTGGCGACTTCTGTCCGATATTGTAAGGGAGTTGGTCAACCGTGGTTAAACATAGCCTGATTTTCGCCGTATTCGCCCTGATCGTGGTCGCCGCCTCGTCGCTCTTCATGGACCAGTCCGCTACCGCCGGTGAATGTGAAAGCAATTATCCCCATATCAACCAGATGCTCCTCGAGAGCTCCCGCTACACCCAGACCGACGAATCCGATCCGGTGGTGCTCGACAACTATCACAATCTCTACACCCTGTCATATACCGATGCGGAACTCCAGACATTGGGTTTCGAAAAGATGATGCAGTCGGACCAATTGACGATCTATTTCGAGAAGGATTCCTTCTCGATGATCGTCAAGAACGAGACCACCGGCTATTTCTGGTCGTCGCGACCCGAATTCCAGGGGATGTCGGGAACCAGGGAGAACAACACCGCCAACCGCAACCTGATGAATTCCGGATTGTGGGTGGAATACGTCCGCCAGGCCAACGTCTCGACTTCGACTATCATCACCTCCTCGCTCTACACCCTGGCCGATGTCAGTTACCAGAACAACGGTTCGATCACGGAAACGGATCCGGACCATCTGCGTCCCTATTATCTCGAGGATGGCAGTTATAGTCACGCTGATGTCACGACGACGATCCTTTCCCAGGACGATGCCGCCTTCACAGTCGGTGTCGACCTGAAGAAGATCGGGTTTTCGTTCTCCGTCACGATCGCTCTGGAAAACGACCGGATCATCGTCGAGGTGCCCCAGGATTCGATCGTGGAATCCGGAGACGTCTACCGGTTGCTTTCGATCGATCTGTTCCCCTATTTCGGAGCGGCGCGTGAGGATGTCATCCCCGGGTACATCGTGATTCCCGACGGCATCGGCGCCCTCGTCCGGACCAACCAATACTACAACACCTATTTCCAATCATCCTTCTATGGCGCCGATTACGGCTACACCACCCAGGTTTCGGCCCACCTCGGACTGCCGATCTTCGGCATGGTCCATGAGCCGGGACAAAACGGCTATTACGTGACGATCGCCGAAGGTTCGGAAAACGCGACCCTCGTCAGCAACTTCTGGGGCGCCAGCACCAGATATGACAGCATCTATGCCAAATACAACTTGAGGAAGATCTACCGGCGGATCATCAATCAGGCCGGGGATGGCAGCGACACCATAGCCGCCGATATGCTTTCCGGCGACTACCAGGCCATCTATACCTTCCTTTCGGATGATGACGCCTCCTATGTGGGCATGGCTGCCGACTACCGTGACCAACTGATCGCTTCCGGGGTCCTAAACGCCAGGGAGAAAGATAACGGCGGCAACATTCCGATCCAGCTCGACTACATCATGTCGGACCAGGAGCCGGCGATCATCGGGACCTCCCGGGTCACGATGACCTCCTCTAGCCAGATCAAGTCGGCCTACGAGGAATTCAAGGCCGCAGGCATCGAAAACCAGCAGTTGACCGTCTTCGGCTGGAGCCGTGACGGTTTCGTCAACCGCGAACCCTATAATTTGAACCTGATCGACAAGAACAGCATGAAGGCTTTCTTCGCCGAAGTCCTGTCAGACGGCAATACCGTCTATCTCTATGACGATTATGTCTGGACCTCGGACACTTCGAAACGGATCATGTACAACCGCGATGTCGCCAAGAGCCTCTCGAGGTTGAAACTGACCTACACCAACCGGAGCATCAACGGCGTCCTCTCCGACCTCAGTCTCGTCTATCCGGAGAGAAGCCTCGCGTTCGCCGAGTCGGATGTCGACTATTTCGCTGCGCTCGGGATCAGCGGTATGTCGCTCGCATCCCTTGGCAGCCAGTTGTTCAGTTTCTACGACGGCCAGAACCACAGCCGGACGGAAAGCATCGCATATTACCAGCAGTTGGCCTCGCTTTACGACGGCTTGGTGCTGAATACGCCGAACGCCTATCTTTTCGCCTGGTGCGACGGCTATCTGTCGATGCCGATTACCAACAGCCAGTTCGATTACTATTCGGATCTCGTGCCCTTGTTGCCGATCATTCTCAAGGGCAGCGTTTCCTACTATACACCGTATCTCAACTTCAATGCCCTGGCCGAGGACCGGCTGCTCACGATGATCGATTTCGGCATCAATCCGAGTTACATCCTGACGGCCGAGGAAACCTACAAGATGCGTTACACTCAGGCCAGCATGTTTTATTCGACGACGCTATCCGCCTACCGGGACGAGATCGTGTCCACCTACAATTATCTGAACGAGCCCCTGAAAGAGGTGATGGGCGCCTTCATCACCGGCCGTGAGGTCATCAGGACCGGATTCGTGGCCATCGATTATTCGAATGGCGTCCGGATCTATGTCAACTACGGCTATGACGCCCAGACCGACGATCATTTCATCATCCCGGCCCGCGGCTATCTGGTGGTGAAACCATGAAGAAATTCTTTGCCAATGTCGGTCACTGCTTCAGAAAACTGAAAACCGCCATCGCTTCCTTCTGGCTCTACCGCATCGATCCGATCTTCGGATGGATCGGAAAGGTTTTGACCCACAATTTCATCCTGAGGATCGAAAACGCGAGACTGACGCTCTTCTCCTTCATCCGTCTCAAGGTCACGCGCAAACGCCGGGAATCCTTTTACGGCCTGATGTTCGTGATGCTTTGGATCCTCGGCTATCTCGTCTTCACCCTCTATCCGATGTTCTATTCGCTCTATCTCAGCTTCCAGGAAGCGTATTACTCGCTCCAGGAAGGCGTCAAGTCCACCTACATCGGTTTCCAGAACTACCTGAACATCTTCCGGAGCGAGACCTTGTTGCCTCTCTTTGGCACCTATTTGGGGAAAATGCTCATCTCGATTCCGCTCATCATCGTCTTCTCGATTTTGATCGCCATCCTGATCAACAACCCGATCAAGATGAAAGGCTTCTGGCGCACCGTGTTCTTCCTGCCGGTCGTCATCGCCTCCGGTCCCGTGATCCGGGAACTGCAGGCCCAGGACGCGACTTCGCTGCCTTCGCTTCAGGACAGCGCGCTTCTTTCCTACATCTCCGAGAACCTCGGCGCCTGGCTCGCCAATCCGCTGGAAGCGATCCTCACCTCGATGTTGCAGATCCTCTGGTACGCCGGGATTCCGATCCTCGTCTTCCTGGCCGGTCTCCAGAAGGTCGACAAATCCATCTATGAGGCCGCCTCGATCGACGGTGCTTCGCCTTGGGACCGTTTCTGGAAGATCACCCTGCCCTCGATCATGCCGCTTGTTTCCGTCAATATCATCTATACCGTCGTGACGATGTCGCTCTTCGTCGAACCCGGCGGGATCCTGGACATCATCCGCACGCACATGCTGGTCGGCGCGCCGGATTCGGCCTTCTGGTTCGGATACGGTTATGCCGCCGCCATCGCCTGGGTCTATTTCCTGCTGATGGTGATCGTGATCGGCATCTTCGTCGGTGTCCTGTCGATCAGGAAGAAGGACAGGTGATAGCATGAAGATAAGCAGAAAAAGCCAATTCAGGCTAAAGATCCGTCACTTCCTGTTCGGTATGAGCTTCACCGACGGCTTCTTAAGCAAGTTCATCATCTATGTACTCCTGATCAGTTTCGGCTACATCTATCTCTATCCGATGCTCTTCATGGTCGTAACCAGCCTGATGAGCGTCGATGATCTGATCGATCCCGGTATCCGCTGGATTCCGAGCGCCCTCCAGGGTGTCAACTATCTTCGCGCCCTGGAAGTCCTCCAGATTCCCGGATCCATCTGGGAAACCACCTCCTACGTACTCAAAGTCAGCTTGTCGGCGACCGTCTCCTCGGCCATCATCGGTTATGGCTTCGCAAGATTCGATTTCCCGCTCAAGAAACTGATGTTCGTATTGATGCTCGCGACCTTCATCCTGCCCTCGCAGGTGACGATGGTCGCCAACATGCTCATCTACAAGAACCTGAACCTGATGAGCACCCAATGGTCGATGGTCCTGCCCGCGATCTTCGGACAGGGACTGAACGCGGCCATCTTCATCCTGATTTTCTACCAGTTCTTCCGGACCATTCCGACCGTGCTGATGGAATCGGCCGAAGTCGACGGGGCGACGCATCTGCAGATCTTCAGAAAGATCGCGATCCCGCTTGCGATTCCCTCGCTGGTGGTCGTCTTCCTGTTCAGTTTCGTCTGGTACTGGAACGAGACCTTCATCACCGGCCTCTTCGTCGGCGGCACCGTCACCCTGCCTTTGAAACTCCAGGCCTTCCGGTCCGCCTATGAGACGCTGTTCCCGCCCGGAACCCCAGGCGCCGAACTCAACGAAGCCATCATGATGGCGGGAAACGTACTAACGATCCTGCCGCTTCTGGTACTCTATTTCTTCGCCCAGAGATCCTTTGTCGAAAGCATCGACAGAACGGGTATCACCGGGTGACATCAAGGAGAGATTCCATATGAAAAAATTGCTGATAATGATGTTGTTGCCGCTGTTTTTAATCGGTTGTCAGACTGTGACCACCACCGTGGCGACAACAGCCACCACGACAACGACCACGACCACGACCGAGACCACCACGACCCAAACGACAACGACGATAATCTCCGGAGTTCCGAACGGTCTGGAGCCGCTCGAGGCGGTTTCGGATTGTGACAATCCGACCCTGGAGGGCGGCTGGGTCTGCGTCTGGGCCGATGAATTCAACGGCGATGCCGTCGATGAGACGAAATGGAATTTCGAAGTCAACGGCGACGGCGGCGGCAACCAGGAACTCCAGTACTACCGTCGCGAGAACGCGACCGTTTCGGGAGGCTACCTGAACATCACCGCCAAACTGGAATCTTATCTGGGCAAGCTCTACACTTCCGCAAGGCTGAACACGAAATACAAAGGCACCTTCGAATATGTCCGGATCGATTTCCGGGCGAAGATGCCTTCTGGCCGGGGCACCTGGCCGGCCATCTGGATGATGCCGCTCATGAACGCCTATGGCGGCTGGCCCGACAGTGGTGAGATCGATATTCTCGAATACGTCGGCTACAACCCTGATGTCTTGTACACGACTTTGCATACGGAAGTGTTCAATGGCAGGCTCGGTACCCAACTGGGATATTCCAAGACGATCGAGGCCGCGGAAACGGCATATCATGATTTTTCCTTCATCTGGTCACCTGGTCAAATCAAGACCTACGTCGATGACGCCAAAATCGCCGAATTCAACTATGCCCCCTATTTCACCAGGGATTATGCCTACTATCAGGTCTTCCCCTTCGACTCGCCGTTCTTCCTGATCGTCAATCTGGCCGTCGGTGGAACCTGGGGCGGGGCCGAGGGCGTCGACCCGGATATCTTCCCGACCACCCTCTCTGTCGATTATATTCGCGTTTACAGACTCGACTATGCCACTTTCGACACCGAGAATCCTTCGACTCCCGTCGATCTTGAGCCCGCCAATCTGGCCAACACGATTTTCTGGGATGCCGCGACTGACGATTACGGGGTCGAAAAGTATGCGATCTATGTCGACGGCGTGTTCCGTGCCTATTCGTCGCTCAATCAATACACCCTTACCGGTCTGGATGATGGCACAACCTACAACATCCAGGTCCAGGCCGTCGATTTCGTCGGCAGGACCTCAGGCAAGAGCGCGATGCTTTCCTTCACCTATCACAGCTGAATCGCAACCTAAAAAAATCCCGGAGACCGAAATAGGTGGTCTGCGGGATTTTGTTTGCTTGATCAGATTCAGGGATAGTATATTTTCCGAAGCGAAGCCAATCTTGCCATCGTCAGTTCCGGTGAGGCGATCGCTTTCGTGGCTACCGCCAGACTGGCGGCCAAAACCGCCCATTGATGCGCCAGAACGATGTTTCTTGTCTGCATGTATCCGGTCAGAAGGCCGCTGAAGAAACTGTCTCCGGCGCCGTTGGCATCCTGATATCCCAAATCGATGGCGTCAAGATGATGGATTTTCCGGTCAACAGTCATGAGATCGGATCCGTCAACACCAGCTGTCGAGGCGACGAGTTCCTTCCCGGCGTCGATCATCTGCAGCATGAGGCTTTTCTGATCTTCAAGCTTGTCGGAACTCATCGTGACGAAAGTAGCGATGTCAAGAAACGGTTTATGATAGGGATTACGGCCGTCGTAGTCATGAAGATCGACCCAGACAGGTTTGTTAAGGGTTGCGAAATGCGGAAGGATAGCGCGTACGTATGGAATGATGTTGATAACCAATATATCGCTTTCTTTGGCCATTTCCACTAATTTTTCCGTATCGATTGACAAGTCCTTTTTCAAGGGCTTGGTGAAGATGCTGATCCTCTCGCCCGATTCAGACATGAGATTGACATGCCGTTCGCTTCCGGTGGAATCGATGGCATAGGTGAAATCGATCTTTTCATGGGCGAAGTAGTCCTTCTGCCATTCGCCCTCCGGATCTTCACCAATCACTGAAAAAAGCCTGACTTCATTACCAAGCCGTTTTAAAGCCACGGCCTTTCCGGCGCCGGTGCCACCGATCATCCGGAAAGATTCGGCAAACAAGGTGCCTGGTTTTGCTTCTGGAAGGTTTTTCAGAGGGATGATCTCATCCACCGATGTGCCCCCAACGACAAGGATCTTCATCAAATTCACCTCTCGGACATTGACGTTTTCTTGCTTCGCTGTCAGTATATCATGACGCAATGCATTTGCCAACCAAGTCCGGAAAATCAGCATGCGAATGCCTCTATGCCAGCAGATTTCCTGTAGTTATTCAATTTTCCTTCATTGTGAAAAATACCATTACGACCTTTATTATGCGGATCTATTGGCGTATAATGGAATTGAGAAGAACCATTACCGATTTCATGTCAAAGGGGAGATATCTCCATGAAAAGATCGATCAAAAAAGTGCTGATCGCGGGCGGGACAGGCTTCATCGGTTACCATGCGATGCTCAAATTCCGGGAACGGGGAGTCGAAGTCGGCGCCTTCGCCTTGCCCGGAGAGATCAACCTAACCGGTTGGTATCCCCAGGAAGTGAAATTGCATTACTGTGATCTCTTCCGGGTCGATAAGGACGAAATCACCGAAATGGTCGCCGCGGACAACTACGATGCTTTCGTCTATGCCCTGGGACCAGACGAACGGGTGACGCCCCCGAAACCAGCCTTTGAATTCTTTCATGAGAAACTGGTGACCCAATGCCTGAAAATCAATGAGGCGATCAAGGCCGCTGGCATCAAGACGAGTGTGATCATCAGCTCGTATTATGCCCATTTCGACCGTGAACTCAAAGGCAGGCTGTCCCGCTGGCATCCCTATATCAAGGCCAGAGTAGACCAGGAAAATCAGCTTTCGGAACTCGGAAGTGTCGATGATTTCTCCATAATGTTCCTGGAACTCCCGTTCATCTTCGGAACGATGCCGGAAAGGAAGCCGCTCTGGAAGGAACACTTCCTCGATCATTTCGCCGGCTTCCCCCTGGTGTTCTTTCCGAAAAACGGCGGTACGGCCGTGATTGAGGTCTCCGGTGTCGCCGAAGCGATCGTCGCCGCCTGCATCAACGGGGAAAACAGACACAGATACCAGCTTGGCAAAGTCAATCTCACCTACCTCGAGATTTTGATGATCATGCTTCTGGAAACGCATGACAGACGCAAACTCTGGCTGCTTCCGGTGTTCGTGGCCGGAATCGCTGGCTGGTTCATGCGGCTGTCGGAGCTGGCCAAAGGCAGGGAAAGCGGCCTCAGGAAAGACAAGCTGATGACCGGGATCCTGAATCGCAAGTTATATGTCGATCCGGAAAAATTCATGCTGGAACTCGGGTTTGCCGAACTGGGATATTCCGGGGGCAAGGATGTCATCATGAGCATCAAGGAAACGATGAAAAGCCTCGCCTAAGGAATGATTATTGGGTTTTTTTCATATCGATATGACATACATCATTAAATGATGTATAATATGATTGTATTCCCCATATATATGAATTTAGTATCGCGCTAATTTAGAAAGTCGATGTATCGTATCTGAAACATTGCTTTATAGAACAAAGATTTACGGATTTCGTCAATACAAGGCAGTAAGCGTTTGTTATGTATGAGTAACGCAAGTGCATTGATTCACGATTTTGTCAGATAAATTGCTTGTGCTTTTATATATGGGGAATACACCAATAAAAAACAAACCCTCGGCGTTTCTAAAATGTACCCTGTAAAATGGACACTTTGAAAAAAGCCCATTTACAGGGTATTTTTTCGTTTATAATGGAATTATCGAAAGAAAGGCAGATGATCCGTCATGAGCAAGATCATTTTCACCG
>Ga0172375_10005987_pt1 | contig 17238 bp, 16 predicted proteins | sample LakKiv1m_FD_114537 | JGI IMG/M metagenome (GOLD analysis project Ga0172375, IMG submission 114537) | Freshwater microbial communities from Kabuno Bay, South-Kivu, Congo - kab_092012_11.1m | ecosystem: Environmental > Aquatic > Freshwater > Lake | place: Democratic Republic of the Congo...
AACAGCGGGGATGGGTTGGCGATCAACGGGTCGGACGATGGCCGATTCACGAACAACCGGTTTGGCACGGATCGGGCGGGGACGGCGGCGCTCCCGAACACCGACTGCGGCGCGGGCATCCGGGACGGCGCGCGGCGCAACGTGCTGCAAGGCAACTTGTTCAGCGGCAACGGCTGGTGTGGGCTGCAGGCGTTCGAGCGCGGGACACGCGCCAACACCGTGATCGGCAACAGCTTCGGCCCGAACACCGCGGGAACTGAGGTGCTGTCCGGCCAATCGGTCGGCCTCTATGTGGCGAACTACGTCGAGCAGATGCTCGTAGAGGGCAATGTCTTCGCGGGCGGCGACGCGGGCATCTTCGTCCGCTCGCATGGCGGCGTCTATCGCAACAATGCCATCGGCACGAACCTGGCGGGCACGGCGAGCTGGCCCGTGCGCTGGGCTGGCATGTATCTTTATGGTCGGGGCGGCGTGGCGGGCGGCGACGAGAGCTATAACAATCTGATTGAAGGCAATCTGGTTGCGCACAACGCCCAGGGGGTCGTAATCCGATCGCTGGCTGGCGGCCGCGTGGATGGCAACACCTTGCGGCGCAACCGGATCTATGACAGCACTGGCAGCGACTTGGTGGGCGATGGCTCGCGTATCGAGGATGGCATCGCACTGCTCGGCGGCGCGAACGGCGGCATCCGACCACCGATTGTGCAGACATTCAACCTTGCGACGGGCGCGGCGAGCGGGACGGCCTGCGCGAATTGCACGGTCGAGGTCTTCTCGGACGCCGACGACGAGGGGCGATGGTTCGAGGGCACGACGACCGCCAACGGGGCCGGGGCTTGGACCTTCGCGGCCGGCCACGCGTTCACCGGGCCGAACGTCCACGCGACCGCGACCGACGCAGCCGGGAACACCAGCGAGTTCAGCGCGCCCGCGCCGACCATCGCGAATGTGTCGCCGGTCAGCTCGACGCCAGGGACGCGGCAGTTGGTCGTGACGATCAATGGGGATTTCTTCCGGGACAATCCGCCGAGTACGGGCGGGGTCACCCCGCCCGTACCCAGCTTCGGCGCGGGGATCAGCGTGACGAATGTGGCATACCTCAATCGGCATCAGGTGAAGGCGTACCTGGACATCGCGCCATCCGCGGCGGTCGGCCCGCGCGAGGTGCGCGTGACCGGCTATGACGGCCAGGCGGGCGTCCGGCCGGGCGGCTTCCAGGTCGTCCCGCTGCCGCCGCCGCCGCCGGCCGTCAACGCGGTGCTCGCCGAAGTGGTGTCGCCCGGCGTCACCGGCGACCTGCAGGTGACGGGCGCGGGCTTCATTGACCTGCCGCGGGTGCAGTTCAGCGGCGCGGGGGTGACGGTCAACCGGGTCACGTTCAAGAATCCGGGGTCGCTGTGGATCAACGTGACGGTCGCGCCGACCGCGACGTTGGGCGCACGTGCTGTCACCGTCATCAACCCCGACGGCCAGTCGGCGACGCGGCCCGGCGCGCTCACGGTCATCACGCCCTACTTCACCGATGTCGCGGCGGCCGCGGGGCTGGGCAACAGCAGCGGCGAGCACGGCGCGGCCTGGGGCGATTGGAACCGCGACGGCTGGCTCGACCTGGCGGTGGGCCGGGGCGCGCTCTTCACCAACCAGACCGGCGTCTTCACGGATTCGACGACCGCGGCCGGGCTGGATGCGATCTCGGATCACGGCGGGGTAAGCTGGGGCGACTACGACAACGACGGCAAGCTCGATCTGCTGTCGAGCTGGGGCAAGGTCTACCGCAACCCCGGCAGCCTGCCGTTCGCCAAAGTTCAGGATGATACGAATTGGACCGGCGCGTCGTGGGCCGACTTCGACCGGGATGGCAAGCTGGACTACTACGCGGGAGGCCGGCTCTTCCGCAACACGGGCAGCGGCTTCACCGATGTGACGGCCATGGCCGGGCTGGGCGGCCTCAAGCCGAATGCCAGCGTCTGGGCGGACTTCAACAACGATGGCTTCCCCGACGTTTACTTCACCTGCAACGGCTGTCCGAGCCGCCTGTTCCGCAACAACGGCAACGGCACGTTTGCCGATATTTCGTCGCCGGCGCGGGTGGGCGGAATCTCTTCGGCCCACGGCGCGGCCTGGGGCGATTACGACAACGACGGCGACCTGGATCTCTTCGTCGCCAACAATAACAACGAGTATAACTTGTTGTACCGCAACGAAGGCGGCGCGTACTTCACCGAAGTGGCGGCGCTGATGGGGCTGCGCAACGCGCCGGGCAACTCGACCGGCTGCAACTGGCTGGACTACAACCTGGACGGCCGGCTCGACCTGTTCGTGGTCGGCCGCGATAGCCCCAATCGGCTTTTCCGCAACGACCGCACGACCTTCACCGAGGTGACGCTGGCGAGCGGCGTTGGCGACAGCCGCGACAGCGACGGCAGCACGGTCGGTGACTACGACAACGACGGCGACCCGGACATCTACGTGGTGAGCGGCATCTGGGGCTTCGGCGTGAGCGCTCAGCCGAACGGCGGCGGCACGCCCGACTTCCTCTTCCGCAACAACGTGGCGCAGCCCGGCCGCCTGGCCCCGGCCTGGCTGAAGGTGCGCCTGCAAGGGACGCTCAGCAACGCCCAGGGGATCGGCGCACGGGTGCGGCTGGTGGCGGGCGGCCTGGAGCAGGTGCGCCAGATCGCCGGTTCCACGGGCTATCTGAGCCAGGATGCGCCGGAGGCGCTCTTCGGCCTCGGCGCGACCGCTGGGCCGGCGGCTGTCGAGGTGCGCTGGCCTTCCGGCCGGGTGGAGACGCGCACGGGGATCATGCCCAACCAGGTGATCGTCATCACCGAATCTACCGGCCGGCTGCACGATATTGCCATGGTAGATGTGGCGCCGACGGGCGAAACGCCGATCAACACGCCGCTGACGCCGCTGGCGACGGTGCGCAACCTGGGCGCCGTGCCCGATATGGTGCAGCCGGTCGTTTGCACGATCACGCGCGGCGGCGCGCCGGTCTATCAGCAGACGCTATCGTTCGGCATCGTGCCGCCGGCGCTGTGGGCGTCTCGCACGTTCCCGCCCTTCACCCCGACGCAAGCCGGGGTCTACAATCTGAACTGCCGGGTGAGTATGCCGGGCGACCAGAACGGGGCTAACGACGCGCTCACGCGGCCCATCACTGTGACGCAGCAGATCGCGGACGCGTGGACGAAGGACAACCCGAACGATACCGGCGCCGTGCCGAGCGGATACGACAACTGGTACATGTCGCCCGACCTGTGGGTGCGCAACGCGGCCGACGGCGGCCTGATTCATCAGGATCCGATCAAGGGGCAGACCAACACGGTGTATGTGCGGCTGCGCAACCGGGGCAACACCGCGGTCATCACCGGCACGGTGAGCGTCTACTGGATCGAGCCGTCGCTGGGGGTGCGCTGCGGCGGCTGGGCGCCCATCGGCGTCATCCCCTTCACGAATCTGCTGCCGGGCGAGGTGCGCATCGTCAGCGTGCCGTGGGTGCCCACGCGCAGCGGCCACACCTGCCTGCAAGACGTGATTGACTCGTCTCAAGACCCCTATAACCGCGGCCTGGAGTGCGCGCCGCAGTGGGTCCCGTGGGACAACAACGTCGAGTGGCACAACGTCAACATCCTGACGAGCTCGTCTCTTGTGACCGCCCAGGGGCTGCTGGATGTCAAGGACACCGAAGTGCAACTGGTCAACGTCTACGACCAGCCCCAAGACGTAGACCTGATCATCCAGCGCATGACCTTCCCGATGACCGGAACGATCACCGTCCGGCTGCCGGCCGAGCTGTTCGAGCGGTGGCTGGGATACGGCGCGCACTGGGGCGAGGGGATTGAGGTGATCACCGACACGCAGGAGATCCGTGTCACCGCTCCAGTGTCGGCGACCATCGGGGCCGTGCCGATGCTGGCGGATGAGGCGGCCGCGGTCGGGCTGCATTTCGAGGGGCCGGCCGGGCTGACCTTCGAGATGGCAATCCAGGAACGCATTCAGGGGATCACCACTGGCGGCGTGGCCTACCAGTGGGTCATCCCCGACACCACGCCGCCGCAGCTTGTGGGCCGCACGCCGGCCCCGAATGCCGCGGAGGTGGGGCTGGCCGCACCGGTCGTGCTCACCTTCGATGAGCCGATCGGCCCGCTGAGCCTGAAGCTGGCGCTGGCCCCCGATCCGGGCGGCTGGAGCGCCACCTGGAACGACGCCAGCACGGTCGTCACTGCGACGCACACGGCGCTGGCCGTCAACCAGGATTACACAATCACGGTGAACGCCAACGACGCGGCCGGCAACCCGCTGGCGCCTGTCACGTGGTCGTTCACGACGCGGCCCAAGGCGTTTCCGATCTATCTGCCGTTGGTGCGCAAACAGTAACGCTTTTTTTCTTCGGTGTACAGTTGCCAACTTTCTGAAAGTTGGCAACTGTACACCTGAGCCTCGCGCTTTCCCTCCAGGCGTCCTCTGCGGTACAATAAGCGGGAAACCGATTCCCAGACGATAGGCGAACATTTCATGCGTGATTCTTTTGGCTCTGCGCCGATGCGGCGCATCGTGCGCACCTGGTGGCCGCTGGCCGCCAGTTGGATGTTGATGGCGGCCGAACTGCCGGCGCTCGGGGCGGTAGTGGCGCGATTGGCCGACCCCGAAATCAACCTGGCCGCGTACGGCGGTGTGGTCTTCCCGCTGGCGCTCATCATCGAGTCGCCGATCCTGATGCTCCTCTCGGCTTCGACCGCGTTGAGCCGGGATTGGGCTTCCTATCGCAAAGTTTGGCGTTTCATGATGACCGCCGGCGCGCTCCTGACTGCCCTGCACGCCCTGATTGCGTTTACACCCTTCTACTATGTCATCGCCCGCGGCATTCTTGGCGTGCCAGAAGCGATCGTGGAACCGGCTCACATCGGCCTGCGGATCATGTTGCCATGGACCTGGTCTATCGCGTACCGGCGCTATCATCAGGGCGTGCTGATCCGCTTCGGCCACTCGAAGGCCGTCGGCGCGGGCACTGCGGTTCGGTTGACCGCCGACGCCGTGGTGCTGGCGGCCGGCTATCTGATCGGGACGCTGCCGGGGGTCGTCGTGGCGACGGTGGCTGTGGCGGCCGGTGTGGTGAGCGAGGCGCTCTATGCGGGCTGGGCCGTGCGGCCAGTGCTGCGCGATCAAGTGCAAGTGGCGCCGCCCGTGTCGCCGGCCTTGACCTGGCGCGCCTTCTTCAGCTTCTACATCCCCCTGGCCTTGACTTCGCTCATCAGCCTGGTGGTGCAGCCGATCGGCAGCGCCGGGCTGAGCCGGATGCCGGAGCCGATCGAGTCGCTGGCCGTCTGGCCGGTCGTCACGGGCCTGCTCTTCCTGATCCGCAGCCTGGGGTTTGCCCTGAACGAGGTGGTCGTGGCGCTGCTGGACGAACCGGGAATGTTGCCCAACTTACGCCGGTTTACGGGGATCCTGGCGGCCTTGATGACCGCCGTCGTGCTCTTGCTGGCGGTTACGCCGCTTGCTGGCCTGTGGTTCGGCCGCATCTCGGCGCTGCCGCCGCACCTGACGGAGTTGGCCCGGCTGGGCCTGCTCCTGGCGCTTCCGATCCCGGCCATGACTGCGCTGCAAAGCTGGTTTCAGGGCTCGATCGTCCACAGCCGGCGCACACGGGGCATCACCGAGGCCGTCGTGATCTACCTGGCGGTCAATGTGGCCTTGCTCTGGGCGGGCGTGACCTGGGGACGCACGATCGGGCTGTATATCGGTCTGGCGGCCTTCGCCATCAGCACCCTGGTGCAGACCGGCTGGCTGTGGCGGCGCAGCCTTCCCGCGCTGCGCGCGGTGGCCGCGCGCGACCGGGCGACAGGCTGAGGCGGCAGGGGCAGGTTTTGCGTGGTTGGCGGGTATCGCCGGTAAATGCTGGGAACCTACCCCTACCGCTACCGCAACGCAGCGATGATCTTGGCGTCGGTCACCGGGAACGCGAGACCAGAGAGTGCGCTGGGCGCGACCCAGCGCACAGCCGCGCACAGGATCGGTCGCGGCTCCCCCGCGCTGAGTTGGCAGCGGAACGCGTGCAGGGTGATGCGAAAGTGGGTGTAGGCGTGCCTCATGCGCGTCACCGGTTCGCCCGGGTTCACTTCGACGCCGACCTGCTCCTGGACCGTCCGGCGCAGGCCGGCGTCCAGCGTTTCCCCTTCCCGAAGGATGCCGCCGGGGAAGCCCCACAAGCCGCCCAACAGCCCGGCGGCCGGCCGTTGGATCAGCAGGTACGCGCCGGTCGCATCCTGGATCACCCCGGCTACTGTCACGTGGTGCGGCGTCGGCGGTTTGGGCTTCACGACGGGCCGCGCCGTCGCCACGCCCCGTTGATGCGCCAGGCATAGCTCGGCGATCGGGCAGGCGGGGCAGGCGGGTTGGCCTGGCGTGCAGAGGGTCGCGCCCAGCTCCATCAGCGCCTCGTTCAGGTCGCCGGCCGTGCCCGCGGGCGCAGCGCTCACCAACGCCGTCGCAAGCTCCCAAAGCTGCTTTTCGGTTGCGGCTTTGGTCGGGTCGCTGGCGATGTCGCAGATGCGGCACAACACCCGGCGCACGTTGCCGTCCAGCACCGGCTCGGCCTGCCCGAACGCGAGGCTGAGGAGCGCGCCCGCGGTGTAGCGGCCGATCCCCGGCAGCGCCAGCAAGGCCCGGCGGTCGGCGGGGATTTGCCCGCCGTGCTCTGCCAGCACCTGCCCGGCCATCCGGTGCAGATTGCGCGCCCGGCCGTAGTAGCCCAACCCGGCCCAGGCCTTGAGGACATCATCCAGCGGCGCGGCCGCGAGCGTGGGGAGGTCGGGGAAGCGCGCCAGCCAGCGCTCGAAGTAAGGGACGACGGTCGCGGCCTGCGTCTGCTGAAGCATCACTTCGGAGATCCAGACTGCGTATGGGTTACGGTTGCGCCGCCAGGGGAAATCACGGCGGGCGCTGTGGATCCAATCGAGCAGGCGCGGGATGAGGTGGTCGAGCGTGGGCAGTGCAGGATTTGACATAAAAGAGTGGCGTGCGGTAATCTCGGTTGCCTGCGTATCGCAAGCCTCTGGATCGCGATACGCAGGTGCAGCGATGGATCATATGCCCGCGGTTACCGACCGGCCAGACCCGATCCCAGGAACTGGGTCACGAACCAGAATACGACCATCGCACCCAGCATGATCCAGGCCCAGATCGGCAGTCCCAGGAACAGGCTGGGCGTCCGCTTCTTCTTCTCGACCGGTTTAGGCAGCTCGGCCTGGCAGCGCCAACAAATCTGCTTGTCATCGGGGTTCCAGGTATGGCACTTCGGGCAATCCATGCGCGTTCTCCTCTTAGCTTTTATCCTCGCGGCGGTGGGACGCCGAGCAATTCGTAGTCGAACCGGCCGTCCTTCATAATCGTTTCGCCGTCAATGCTGATCGTGCAATGGTGCGGAATCATGTCAACATGAAGCTGGCACGACCACAGCGCGCCCGTCTCCGCCGGATGAGGATTGCCGAAGGCTACGTGGACCCCAGGGATCTTTTCATCCTGCAGCATGTTGCCGGAGAGCTTCTTCAGGCTGATGTTCGTCCCGATCGCAAATTCGCCCACCCGGTGGGCGTTTTCGGCGGAGTCAAGATAGGTTTCCAGTTCGGCCGCCAGCGCTGTGTTCGCCGAACGGACCGCCATTGCCAGGCCGTTAGTGATCTGCACCTGCACAGACTCTTTGAGCACACCGAACCGCTCGCTGAAATAGTCGCCGATCACGTGCGCCACGAGGACGCCATCCACTTGCTTCGGGCAACTGTAAGTTTCGCCTTCCGGCAGATTGCCCCACTGGCCCGGCCGGTGATAGATGCCGGTGCAGGGCACCCAGCGGAGCGCCGGGTCGAAGGACGCCGTCAGGTCGGTCCCGTCGGCGGTTGTGACGTGGATCGTGTCAGCCATGCGCGCCATATCGTACACCGCGGTCGTGATGGCGGCGACGCTGCGGTAGTCGGTGCGCATCCCTTCTTGCATCAGTTGCGCGTTGACCCCCGGCATGTGCGCGTGGCGGACGCTCAGGTCATTGAGCATGAAGACGCGCAGGCCGTTGCGGAAGGTCACTTCACCGGGTTGGGTAGAAGCCGCGTAGAAGGTGACGGTGGGCCGGAATTTGAGGAGTTCGGCGCGCAGTCCTTCCGGCAGCGCCTTCACCGGCCGTTCGGTATATTGCTCGAGATCGTGCAGGAGCACCTCGCCGCCCGCTTCGGACGCCTCTTCGCTTAGCAGACGACCAATGCCATGCGTCACCTTGTCCGTCAAGATGAACACACGATCGGCGGGTGTGATGCCCATACAAGTGCGCGCCGCCACGCGCGCGCCCGCGCGCATCGCTTCCAGTTGGTTGAAGGTGAGATGTGAAGCATCTGTGGGCATGACGCCTCCCCGGATCGTGAATGAATTGTCCGACCTGTATCGGTCGCAACAACGCTTATTCTACCACGTTCAGCCCACAGAGAAAAAATGTTGGATGCTTCACACGTCTTCAACCCACCTGAATCACTTCAGCCCGAACCCCTGCCGCTCCAGCACCTCCCGCAACTCCGTCCGCAACGCCTGGGCCACGCGCCGCGCGGAGTGCTCCGTCCAGCCGTAGTCAGCCAGCTCGCTGGGTTTGCCGGGCACGGGGACCTGCCGGCCGCCGTAGATGCCCGTGGCGGCCATCACTTGATCGTACTCGGCCAATTCGACGTCCTTCGGCGCAGGATCGTACTCTTCCCAGTGCAAGATCGCGGAGGTCGCCAGTCGCGGGCGGACGACCGGCGGCTCAACCGGCCAGCCGACCGTCATGCCGACGATCGGGAAGACCAGCCGGGGCAGCTTCAGCAGTTCGATCACCGCGGCCGTGTTGTTGCGCAGGCTGCCGATGTAGCAGATGCCCAGGCCCAACGATTCTGCGGCTAGCGCGGCGTTCTGGCTGGCGATGGCGACATCCACCGCGGCGACCAGGAAGTTTTCGACATAATCCGTGACCTGGGTGTAGCCGCGCAACGCGCAGGCGCGCGCCAGCCGGTTCAGGTCGGCGCACCAGGTCAGGAAGACCGGCGCCTGGGCTACGTGCGCCTGCCCGCCGCAGATTTCAGCCAGTCTGGCGCGCATCGCGGGGTCGGTCACCGCGACGACGCTGGTCATTTGCAGGTTGGACGAAGTCGAGGCGCGCTGGCCCGCCAGGACGAGCGCCTCGACGGTCTCCGGCGGGACGGGATCGGGTTTGTATTTGCGGACGGAACCGTGGTGGTGGATCAGGTCAAGGGTGGGGGTGGTCATGCGTTTGTGCCTCACTGCAAAGGGTTGATGTGGGTATCGTAGAAACCGATTGGTAATGCGGTGCTACGGGTGATCGTTGGGGTTGTCCACGGCCAGCCCCTCCGCGGACGCGGCCTGGAGCAGGCGGTCGTCGGCGCAAAGAAAGATCGGCCCTGGACGGCGGGCACTGATGAGCTTTCGATGCACTAACAACGCTGTTGCCAGATGAACTGCATCGTATGCGCGTAATGGGTGGCGTTCGAGTAACTCAGAGGCATGACGCAGGATCGGCATGGACACGGCAACTAATTGATAGCGAGAGCGACAATCATCGCGAAATCTGCCGATCAGACGGGCATAATTCGTGCTTGTGACCGTGCCTTCTCGTACGCGGCGATTGAGAGCGCTCGTCATCTCAGCAAACGTGAGTTGGGTGGTCGCCACAACCGTCGAATCGGACGCCAGAGTCCTCTGAATCCAGACGCTACCCAATTCGTTCACATACTCTTTCAGGATTGCGTTCGTGTCCAGATAGTAAGCTACCATCGTTCGTTTCGTTCTTCAATGATGATTTCTGATAGCGGCTGTCCCATGCTGAACTTACGTCTCAACTCCTCCAATTCTATATCCGAAACGGGTGGAACGGTAGGCTCCCAATCCGGCTGGACCAACAGTCCGGCTTCCCCCAGAATGCGTATCACTTCCTCGCGTTCGTCCGGCTCGGCAGGCCGGGGCCGAATGATGATCCGCTCCCGTTCTTTGATCGTTTCTACCCCGCGCTCCAGCCATTCACCGAGCGCCGCGCGCGGTACCACTAGTCCTTGCGGAATCATCTGCGTTGCAATTGGCGTGCTCATTTTGTCCTCCGCCTCATCGTTCATGAAGTATAACGCCCAGGAGCGGTTCCGTCAACTGGTTTCGCGTACGCGCGCCCACCAGCGCGTATCCGCCAGGAGATTCGCAGCCATTTCGGGGTGGAGTTGGGGGATGATGACCGCGTGGATGAGCGCGGGGCCGGCGATCGTGTCCGCGCCGATCTGCACGGCGGCTTCGACATCGGCGACCAGGCCGTCGAAGAAGACCAGGCCGTGGCCGCCCAGCCCATCAGCCAGGCGCACCTCCAGCAGGTTGACCGCCGCGCCCTTGATCCCGGCGTCGGCGGCCGCGATGGCCGCGGCGACCGTGCGCGTCTCGACGATGCCGAGCGCGGCCACAGGCTGAGGCCGGCGGGCCGCGGCGATGGCATCCACCACGTGCGGGTGGACGCCGGGCAGATAGACGGAATCGAGCACCGCGGCCGCGCCGGTCAGTAATCCAGCCGCCAGCGCTTCTTCCACGTCGGCCACTTCCCCGGCCACCAGCACCAGGTATTTGCCGTTGTGGACGGTCCCCGCGACGATCCGGGCGATGGGCGCCTTTTTTGCCATCGCGTCCCCGGCCGCGATGCCGGCTGCGATGGAGTCGAATTCGATGAGGGCGAGAGCTGGGTGCATGGGACTGGAAACCTGACGAAAGATGAAGGACGAAAGACGAAGGGCGAAACTCAGACTCCTGTTTTGGTCATTCGTCGTTCGTCATTCGTCCGTCGTCAAACGATTCGGAAATGATCCACCATCGTGCAACGGCGCACGCGGGTGAACGTCAGCGCGTTGGTCAGGCCCTCGCCGGTGGGGCTGGCGATGGACATCGAGGCATAACCTTCGCCGCCGTAGCCCAGGCCGGCCAGGTTGGGGCCGTTCTTGACGAAGATGCTCGTGTTGACCGCCCGCGCCATCTTGCTGAGCGCCTCGATATCGCGGCTGAACATGCTGGCGGTGTGGCCGTAGCCGTGCTCGGACTGGACGGCCAGCGCGATCCCCTCGTCGGCGCTGCGGACGCGGGCCAGCGGCAGCACTGGCATGAGCTGCTCGGTCCAGATCAGCGGGTGATCGGCCGGCGTCTCGACCAGGATCAGCCGGGCGTCGGCCGCGCTGACGCCGACCTCCTTCAAGATTTTGCCCGCGTTCTGGCCGATCCACTCTTTGCGCATGACGCCGTGCTCGCGCGGGCCGCCGAGCTTCTCGAAGATGACCCGTTCGAGCGTTTTGAGCCGCCACGAGGGCAGTTCGACCGCGCCGTGCGCGACCAGCGCGGCTTTCAGCTTGTCCGCGATCCGATCCACCGCGAAAACCGCTTTTTCGTCCACACAGATGATGTTGTTGTCGAAGCCGGCCCCGAAGACGATCTGCTTGCCGGCCAGGTCGAGGTCGGCGGTCTCATCCACGACGACCGGCGGGTTGCCCGGCCCCGCGCAGATGGCGCGCTTGCCGGAGGTCATTGCCAGCTTGACCACCGCGCCGCCGCCCGTCACCAGCAGGATGCGGATGCCCGGATGCTGCATGAGCGCCTGCGCGCTCGCGACGGTCGGCTCGGCGGGCGCGGTCAGCAGATCGGCCGGCCCGCCCGCCCCCACGATGGCCCGGTTGATGAGCTGGATCTGATAGGTCGAAACCTTCTTGGCGCTCGGATGGACGTTGAAAACCGCCGCGTTGCCGGCCGAGATCAGGCCGATGGCGTTGTTGATGATCGTCGAAGTGGGGTTCGTGACCGGCGTGATGACGCCGAAGACGCCGTAGGGTGCGCGCTCGACTAATGCCAACCCGCGGTCGCCGGTCCACGCCAACGGCTGGAGGATCTCCGGCCCCGGCGTCTTCTCGATGACGAGCAGGTTCTTCTGAACCTTGTCCTCGTAGCGGCCCAGGCCGGTCTCCTCGTGCGCCATGCGGGCCAGCACTTCGGCATTGGCGCGCATGGCCGCGCGAATCGCCGCGATCAGCCCGTGGCGTTTCTCCAGGGTGAGCGCGTCGAGGCTGCGGAAAGCGCGCTGCGCAGCCGCCACAGCGCGATCCAGGTCGGGGTAGATGCCATCGCGGCCGGCGGTTGGCGGTTCGTTCCAGCCCGGCGGCAGGTCGGGGAGGGGGGGCAGTGTTGGCAGCGGTGCGCCGGATGGCTCTGGCGCAGTTGGCTCGGCCGCCGCGGATGCACATCGGCAATTCTCGCACGGCTTGGGCGCCAGCTCCGCCTTGAGGCGTTGGACGATGGCTTCGATTTGGGCGTCGGTGAGTTGATCGGTCATCGCTCACACATCAGCTTCGGCCGCTTGACGCAATGCCAGGAACGCCTCTTTGAGGGGTTGACTGACCGCGCTATCCGGTTCGGCTAACACCAATTCCTGGTACGCATCCAGGTATGCAAGCCGAAAACGACGAAAGAAGTGGAGGAAGTGTCGCAAGAAGCCGATGCAATCCAGGATGACCAACTCGGTACCGCCAGTGCGATCATATGCCTCAGTTGCATAAGACTTTACGGTATCTTCGATCACATCGCTCGTGATAAAGATGTAGTTATGGATTCGTTCGTTTGCAGCGGCAATTTTCTGTAGGGCGCGATCAAGGTCATCAATCGTTACGCGCTTCAGCTTCATCTCGTATGCCGTGACCACATGATCGTCGCCTTCCAGGCAGATTTCCACATCACCTAATGCGCCGGTTTGTTCATCGGCAGCATTGTGTCCCTTCAATGATAGCAATCGTTCGCCAATCTTGACGCCCGCGACTTGGTACGCCGCTGCGACAATCAGTACCGGCAAACGACTGCTATTCTTGCAGGCCAAGTGTTGCTCGATCAGCGCCACGATCGCTTCTGACGAGAGAGGCATGGCATCACTGGCCTGGCGTAACCCGGCTAGCAGCGTCGCCATACGACTGGTCTTTTCCTCACGCATCGCCAACAGGATACGGATAACTTCCGCCAGCAGGGCGTCGGCTGCGATTCTCCCAGCATGAACATCGTCCAAGAGGTGAAAAACATTGACATAGAGTTGCCGTGGTCGTCCAACCAACTCTAAATCGGTTGTCAATGTACGATCTATGTTCCGCAAGGCTGGGGTCAAGAAGGCGGTTGTGGAATTGCAAGGGAGACGATGGACATTAATGAAATGTGTAATGTAAGTTTCGTCATAATGACGCCCCGAATAAACATCGGGACCGCCAATTTCGGTGTAAGGTTTACGTAGATCAACGCTGGGCCGGTCTATTTTCGCCAGCAGGCAAGCCATCAATAAACGCACACCGGCGCGGTTACGCAAACAACGGCACACGTATTCTGCTCGTTCCAAAACTTGCACATCCTGAACCACCGGCGTCAGTGGACTCGATGCAGCGCGCGCTAACGCTTGCTCAAGGATGGCGGAGGGATCGTTCATGCCGATGGCCTTTCAAACAGTCGTAAAGTGCCCGTCCCATGCGCCAGCGGATCATAATTCATCCACAGTGCTTCGGTTCGCTTATCCTTCGTGGAGTGGATCGTTTTTTCGTTAGCGACGTATTTCCGCCACTTCGGCGGCGGATAGAGCTCATCCATCAGGTCGCACTGATAGTTCGAGATGGCGACAAAGCCCTGCGCCGCGTTGAGCGCGCGCGCCAAATCACGATGTTCATCATCGCTCATCTCATACCCGTAGGCGTTGTTGTCCCCGCGGGTCAAGTGGATATAGGGCGGATCGCAATAAAATAGTGTTTCGGGCGAATCGTACAGGCGGATCACATCCAGCGCGGGGCGATTCTCGATCTGCACGCGCAGTAGCCGCTCGGCGATCTCCGGGAGATCTTCGACGCTGCCCAACCATCGGCTGATGACGCCGCTCATTCCGGCGCGGCTCGTGTTCTTGCAGTTTGCCCATCGCCCCAGGCTGGCCGTCTGCGCCAGGCCGGTGCGCACCTGCCGGGCGCGGACGAAGAAACGCCGTGCTCGCTCCAACGGGCTGGCCGCCGGATCAAGTACACAGGCGATATCGAACTCCTCGCGTGAGAACGGCGTCAGACCGATCGCTTCAACCAGCCGCTCCTTGTCATTTCGTAACACGCGAAAGAAATTCACGACCTCACCATCAAGATCGTTGTACGTCTCAACCGGTGAAGGCGTGCGATTCAGGAGGACTGCGCCAGAACCCGCAAACGGCTCGCAGTAATGGTGGCATGGTGGGAGGAGCGGCAGAAGCCAATCCAGGTGCGAAAATTTCCCGCCATACCAGCCAAATGCAATCAGTTTCCGGTTTCGCAACCCGGTGACGGGCGGCGGCGCGACCTTCTTGGGCCGTGAATAGATGGCCGGTATGACGGTCGCATCACCAGCATCCCCGGCGAACCAGGCGCCTTCTGATCGAATTTCGACAGCCATACGTTGATCCGTCACAAGACCTTGTACCTCAACAAGCATCGCATTCAGTCTACCTACGACTGATACTCTCCCGTTACCTTCCGGTACTTCACGACGCCGCCCACTTCCCACTGATCAATGATCGCCATGATGACTGCGTCGCAGGGCCGCTTGTCGGTGATGGTCGTCTGCCGGGCGGAGGAACCGGTGGCATAGAGCACCAGCTCGCCCAGCCCCGCGCCCATCGCGTCTACGGCAACGACGTAGCTGCTGCCTTCCCGGCCCTCAGCATCCACCACCTTGAGGACCAGGAACTTCATCCCTTCCATCTTCTCGTCTTTTTGGCTGGCGACCACCGTGCCGACGACTTTACCGATTAGCATGTATTGCTACTCCTGTGGTTATAGCGATCGGCTTATGGTCTCGCCCGACGAACGCGAATGCCTCTCGGCGTAACCACGACAACATCACCTGCGAGATCACGCAAATCATAGCCAGCCAGAACTTGTTCGAGCAATTCTACAACTGGCCGAATTCCATCTTGGTCAGGACGCAGTAACAGGACGCCGGCGTGTGTGCCGGGCCGATGCGTGCGTACATCGGCGAAACCTTTGTCCGCGGTCACCAGAAAACGCTGTTCAGCTTGGATTGCCTGCCATAGAGCCGGGTCTTTTGTCCCGCCCATTTTCTGCTCAATGACGCTAATGGCTTCATACCCATGTTGACGCAGAATTTGGGAGATCGCTTTGGGCAGATCCTCATCTACTTTGATACGCATGGCTCTCTCCTAGGCATATGCCGGAAGGGGAGCCAGCGTGATTTCTTCGGTTAACGCGGCGGCGTATGCCAAGGCAGCCTGGATGTCTTCGTTCGCCAGTTGCGGATATTCTTCGCGTATCTCGCGCGATGTCATGCCCTCAGCAAGGCTGCCGACGATTATGCTGACCGGGATGCGGGTTCCTTTGATACACGGATCACCATGATGTAGGTCGGGAGCGATTACGATCCGTTCCTGCCACTTCACGCGAGCCATAGTAAGATCCCCCTGACATTGTGCATCTGCGATCAGCAGTCTTATAGCCCTGGCAATCCGAAACGATCATCGAAGAGCTTGATCGAACGTAGAATCTCGGCTTTGGCGGCCTCGGCGTTTTCCCAGCCGATGGGCTTGGTCCGCATCCCTTCCAGATCCTTGTACACCTCGAAGAAGTGCGCCACTTCGTTCAGGAAGTGCGGCGGCACATCCTTCAAGTCGTGATACTCGGAGAAGAGCGGATCGGTCGCCGGCACCGCCAGGATCTTGTCGTCATGGACGCCGCGATCCAACATGCGAAAAACGCCGATCACCCGCGCCTGGATGATGCAGCCCGGAAAGGTTGGCTCGTTGGTCATCAGCAGGATATCCAGCGGGTCGCCATCATCGTAGAAAGTGCGCGGGATCAACCCGTAATCGCCCGGATAGTGCAATGAGGAGAAGAGCACCCGATCCAGCACGATGATGCCGTTCTCCTTGTTGTACTCATATTTGTTGCGCGATCCCTTGGGAATTTCAACAATCGCGTAGACGACATCGGGGATCTTCGGCCCCGGCCGCAATTCACGCCAGACATTTTGCATAGGCATAGGCGCTGACCTCCTTGTCTATCGCTGGGTCAATCACCCGAACCCGCATCAAGTTTCTGATCTGCGGCCGCCGGCTTCGGCCCACGGCCCAGCGGCAGCACCAGATCGACGTTTTCGTGCGGCCGCGGGATCACATGGACCGAGACGACCTCGCCCACCTTCTCGGCCCCGCGCGAGCCGGCCTCGAGCGCGGCCTTGACCGCCGCGACATCCCCGCGCACGATGGCGGTCACGTATCCGCCGCCGATTTTCTCGTAGCCGACCAGCTCGACCTTGGCGGCCTTCACCATCGCGTCCGATGCTTCGACCATCGCCGCAAACCCTTTGGTCTCGATCATGCCGAGTGCTTCTGCCATGAAATTGTCTCCTTGTCGGTCTTGCTGTGCTCAGTTATCATTCCCGCTTCCCCTGCTCTTCTGTCCGACCGCTCATCCCTTCGATTGCGGCGACCGCCGCGCCGTAGCCGGCCATGATGTCGCGCTCCTCGCCGCCCAGGAAGACACGGCCGAAGGAGCCGAACGCGATGACTTCCAGGATGTTGATCTCCGCCGCTTTTTCGGCCTCGTTGGCGGCCAGCGCGGCATAGCCGGCCGGCTCCACCTCCAGGACGTAGAGCGTTTGCCCGGCGAGCAGCATGTGGCCGTGGCGCATCCGGTTGATGAGCTGCACCTGGTGCGCGTCCACGTTGCGGATGATCTGCGAAGAGACGATGCGCGGCTTGCGGCGCTCCTCTTCGCGCACGCCGAGCGCGGCCAGGATGGCGGCGCCCGCGGCCCGCGTTTCCGCCTGGCTCTCGGAGTGGACTTCGAGCAGGCCGTAGAGTCGCTCGACGATCTGCATCCCCGGTCGCACCCGCGTGGCCTTCAGCGCCACATCGGTGATCCGGTTGATCTCGATGCCGGGCGAAATCTCGACCCAGAGGGACGCGTCGCCGGGCAACGGCAGAAACCCTTTGGCGACGGTGCCCAGGAACGCCGCATGTTGCGGCTGCAAACTATCCAGAAAGACATACGAACGCAGATCAACGGCCATCCCGACTCCTTGAAACTGAAAACCTTGCTCTGGCCGGTCTCTGACCGAGCCAGTTGGGCGTCTTCTACAAATGCCGCAACCGCACCACCGGATGGTTGGCGTACTCGTTCAGCTCGGCCG
>Ga0172375_10005991_pt1 | contig 17233 bp, 15 predicted proteins | sample LakKiv1m_FD_114537 | JGI IMG/M metagenome (GOLD analysis project Ga0172375, IMG submission 114537) | Freshwater microbial communities from Kabuno Bay, South-Kivu, Congo - kab_092012_11.1m | ecosystem: Environmental > Aquatic > Freshwater > Lake | place: Democratic Republic of the Congo...
AACATAAGCTCGGAAACCTGAGACTAAACGTCTCGGTTTCCTCGCGCCCCTTTTTGGAAACCGCGAAGTTTATTCGCAGGTTTCCAAAAAGAGCCTTTGATTTTCTTATATAAGTATTTCGCACCTTTTTCCCAAAAATTTCAGTTAAATGCTATAATGATTTAATGAAAAATTGTGAATTATTCGGCCAATGCAATGGCTGCGCCCTGCTTAATTTGCCTTATGAAGAACAATTAAAACAAAAACAGGCAAAGGTTAAATCACTATTTCCACAAGCAGAGGAAATTATCCCTTCACCGGAAATTTATCATTACAGGAACCGCATGGATTATGCTATTGGGCCAGACTATACTATTGGCTTAAAAAGCGGCAGGCACGCTATATATAATGTAAAGCAATGCTTGCTGGCAGAGGAAAGAGACGCGGCAATATTAGACCGCTTGCGCTATTTCCTGTCATACAAAAAACTAACCAGCTATATCACTAAAACCGGCCAAGAAGAACGCGGTATTATGCGGCATGTAATAGTGCGCCACGGCAAAAACATTAAAAATACCATTCTTAACATTATAACTTCTGATAAAGGGGTCTTCCCACTGGAAGAACTCTGGGACAAGATCAAGGATCTGGTTGACGGAATTACCTGGAGCATTAATTTATCTCCGGCTGACCGCTCTTACGGTGATATTCAGCAAACTTTTGGCCAGGACTTTTATTTTGAATCCCTTAATAACATCAAATTTAAAGTGCCGGTGCAATCTTTTTTCCAAACCAATACCCATCAGGCAGAGAAGTTAATTAAGATTGTGAAAGATTTCACAAACTTAACTGGCAATGAAACAGCGCTTGACCTTTACAGCGGCACAGGCAGCATTGGGCTCTCTTTGGCAGACAAAGCCAAACAGGTTATTGGAGTTGAAGAAAATGAGGCCGCGGTTAAGCTTTCCGTCGATAATGCAGAATTAAACAAGATCAACAACTATTCCGCTCAAGCCGGCAAAGTTGAAAATTTAATTGATATTCCAGAAGGCATTGTTGTGCTCGATCCTCCCCGCCCCGGCGTTCATAAAAAGGTTTTAAAACGACTTTGTGAAAATATTCACAAACATATTGTTTATGTCTCATGCAACCCCGCAACCCAAAGACACGACATAAACATTTTAGAAGAAAACGGATATAAGATTGAGAAATGCCAGCCGCTTGATATGTTTCCGCATACGCCGCATATTGAGAATATTATTGCATTAACTGCTTAAAAACCGCGCGCCAGCGTTCTGCCAAAAGGTTTTTCGTTTCATATAAATTTTGCAGTGCTTGCAATATTTTTAGCAATTTTTTTGTTTGGGCCTCCAACCCTGCAGGATTAATTTGAGATCTGTTACAAACAAACCAATCATTCAAGACTAACAAGCCATTATTTAATAAAATACGAGCAATGGTTTTTATTATTTTTGCGTCTTCTGGTTTTACGCCTGAAACAAGATCGCCTGCGGCATAACATTTAACAGATTCAACCACAGCAAAAAAACCCTCAATTGCCGCTTCTTTTTCGTCCCGAAACATATCCGGGGTATCAAGTTCGTGCCAGCTAACAATTTCTCCAATACTAGAAAACAACTTTTCTGCTATCTGCCGGCAGGCTGCAATAGCTGTTGGTTCATTTGCCTGGGGGTCTGTTATTGTGACAGCCGCATCCCCTGCTACAAGCCTGGCAAAATCCGCCAAGCGGTCTTTTAGCTTTTGCATTGGGACAGGTTTTTCCAACACCACAAGATCCTTGCCAATAATTGCCCGAACTTTATCCAGGTCTGCTGGGCGCAGACTATTGCCGCTGACAAGAATAGTGCAAGGCATTGTTTTTGCGCCGGATCTTTTAATTGCTTCAAGCAATTCAACCCCGCTCATCTGCGGCATGTTAAAATCAGCAATAATAATTTGCGGTTTGATTTTCATTTGATGATAAGCAGACAAGCAGGCCTCTGGATCATTAAAAACAAACACCTGAAACCCCATAGAGGAAGCCAATTGTTCTAAAAATGAAGCAATGTTGGGCTCATCATCAACAATCAATAGAGGTATCCTTCTAACTTTTATTTCTCGAGTTGCTGACACCTGCTCCGGATCTTCTATAACTGCAACCCTGTGCAAGTTCAATTTTACTATTACCGAAGTTCCTCTGCCCTCTGTGCTATAAACTTTTATTTCACCGTCAGCAGAACTAACTGCCTGCCGCACAGTTAAAAACCCAACACCTGTACCTCCTGGCTTATAAGAAATAATCGGGATTGGGTTTGGCCGTAAAAGTTCCGCAACCCTTTGCGCGCTCATACCTTTGCCGTTATCCCGCACTACCATCATAAGTCGGTTGTCTTGGGTTTTAAAAACAACCAGGGTTACCTGGCTGTCTATCTTGTTGGGGCTGTCAAAAGACTGGATAGCATTAACCACTAAATTCCTTACAATATTCATAAACGCCACTTCACTGATAAATACAGCATCCAGCTCGTCAATCTCTTTTAAGTCCAGGCTTAATCTTACCTTGTTAGCCGCCGCCAGCCCCTGCAAGTCATTAACAATCTCGGTTACTGCATTTTTTATTCTAAGTGTAATTTTTTGCTCGTTGCCATGGCGCGCAAATTCCAGCATGGTTCGCGTGGTTCGGCCCATGCCTTCAATAGTCTTTTGCAGCAAGCACAAAAGCCGCCTTACTTCATAAAGTAATTCATCTGCTTTCTCCCTTAGATTGCCTGCTTCTTCTTCATCTAAGGTGCTCAAAATAATAAGCGCTGCTGTTGCTTCCATTAAATTCTGCTTTAGCATTTCCACATTTCCCCCTGCCCCTGCCAAAAGGTTCTTAAGGGCATGGGACATGCCGGCAGTAACCTCTCCAATAGCTGCTGCGCGCTCCTGGTGAATCATAGCTTGCCGCGCATTCTTCAAAGCTTCTTCCACTTCCCTCAAGCGACTGACATCCAAGAAACAAGTAACCACCTTGTCCGGGTTCTTTAAATCAGTATTAAATGTAATAGCATGGATCCGCCTGCCGTCTTTAGCCAGATAAATCCTGTCTCCCTTTTTCTCCGGCATAGGTTGACCGGCAATTCTGGCAAAAAATCTTTGCCTGGCATTTTCACGTTGCTCAGGAACAAGAAACTCAAAGATCTCTTTCCCAACCATTTCGTCTTTTGTATATCCAAAAATATCACAAACCTGCTGGTTTATTTCTAAGATTTGACCCTTGCCATTCAGCGTGTATATTCCGACTGGAGCCAGTCGGACAATTTCTTGATAAGTGGCAAGCTCGCCCCTTAAAACATACGGGTCTTGCTGCAAAAAAGCAATGCGGTTTTCCAGCCGCAAAGCTGTTTGTTTTGCGCCTACCAGCCGCACAAGATGCTTCCCCCAGGAGGCAAATTGTATTTCCAGCCTGGCGCCAAAGCCCAACCTTGCGCTCCAATGCTGTAGGCTTCTGGGCACAAAACTTCTTAGTACACGCGCAGTACTTACCATGTATATATATCGGCAAAACTAAGCGCGGATTTCAGATAAAATTTGTTTAAATCCAGGGAAAGAAGTTTCAATACACGCAGTATCATCAATTTCAACCTGGCCATCAGCAATCAAACCTGCAATTGACAACATCATGGCAATGCGGTGGTCGCCAAAAGACTTAACTTTAGCGCCTTTTAAAAAGGTTGGCCCAGTAATAATCATGCCGTCGTCAAGCTCTTGGATATTTGCGCCCAGCTTGTTTAACTCTGCAGCAATAGTTGAGATTCTATCGCTCTCTTTAACCCTCAATTCATTTGCTCCCCTTATTTCCGTAACACCCTCTGCTTGCGTCGCAATCAAAGCAATAATGGGTATTTCATCAATAATGCGCGGGATGATCTCTCCTCCTATTTTAATCCCTTTGACCCTTGACCCTTGACCCTTGACCCTAATATCCGCCCTCGGCTCCTCACAGATAATTCTTTCATTAAATACTTCCAGATTAGCGCCCATCCTATGCAACACTTCAATAATTCCCATTCGCGTCGGATTTGTCCCAACATTTGACATTTGACATTTGACATTTGACATTAAAAGCCCTGCCACCATAAAAAAGGCGGCCGACGATATATCACCCGGAACATCAATTTCGGCCCCTTCAAAATCCCGGCCTGGTTTAGCATTAAAATACTTAAGCATGCGCTCGGTATGATCACGTGAAAGATTTGTTTCAACAACTTCTGTCTCCCCTTCCGCATATAATCCAGCCAAAAGAACGGCAGATTTAACTTGAGCAGAAGCAATCGGCAATTCATAAGTAATGCCTTTTAATTTACGGCCGTAAACCCTTAACGGAGCAAATTCGCCCTCAATATTTGCCCCCATTTCCGTTAAAGGTTTAATCACTCGCAGCATGGGTCGTTTTTGGATTGAAGCATCTCCGGTAATTTCGCTGACAAAATCCTGCGCCGCCAATATTCCCAACATCAATCTTATGGTTGTCCCCGAGTTCCCCACATCCAACACCTCTTCTGGCTTCCTTAACCCTCTTAATCCCTTGCCTTTTATAATAACTTTCATTGTTTGGATTTTAGATTTTGGATTTTGGATTTCAATATCAATTCCAAGTTTCCTAAAACACTCAACCGTCGCCAAACAATCTTCACTCATCAGAAAATTATTAACTATGGTCTCCCCTTTGGCTAATGCCCCCAACATCACCGCCCGATGGGAAATAGATTTGTCGCCTGGAATGTGGATTTGTTTTGTTTTAACCATAAATCGAATCCCTAAATTGCTTAGCTTTTTTTAATTCCGCCTTAATCTTATCTGGATCACCCTTTTTAATCTTCTTTTCCAAATTAGCCAGTGATTTCTTAAACGCAGAAATCATTTCCAGCACAGATTTCTTATTAGTAGTAAACATATCAACCCCAAGGACAGGGTCGCCTGATGCCACCCTTGTGGTATCTTTAAATCCTGACGCCGCGCATTGTTTCATTTCTGCTGTTGCTTCTTTTGACTCTGCCACTGCATTGACCAAGGCTGCTGCCACTGCTAACGGCATATGACTTATTCCCGCAACCACTAAATCATGTTTTTTTGCATCCATTTTTATTATCCTCGCTCCTAGTTTTTTAATAATATTTTCCAATACCTCAACCCGCTCATCAGGCATCAAGATCCAAATTTTGTCTTGAAATAATCCCGCCTCCACCTCCTCAAACTTAACCTTTTCTTTGCCTGCCATGGGATGCCCGCCAATAAAATAGGTTCCCTTAGGCATAATCTTCTTAGCTTGCTTAACAATCTCTTCTTTTGTACTGCCAACATCAGTGACAATCGCTCCAGGTTTAAGATTTGGCGCAATTCCTTTTAAAATAGGAATAATTAAATTGATCGGCGTGCAAATAAAAACAATATCCGCATCTTTAACTCCCTGAACCAGATCCGTGGTTGCTTCATTAACAATCCCAAGCTCCAGAGCTTTTTTTGCTGTTTCTTCTCTTCTCGCAATTCCAATAACTTTGAATTTTGAGTTTTGACTTTTGAGTTTTTTGCATATAGATCCGCCAATAAGGCCTAACCCAACAATTGCAATGTTCATAGCTCATATCTTAAGTTAATTCCCTTTAAAATTCAACTCAAGCACATATTTGTCTAAGTCAGATAATTTATATTATGTCAATCTGTCTTTCCTCCAAGCGCTTTTTATGCTTACTTTTCTTTGCTTGATCAAAGAAAAGTAACAAAAGAAAATCAAGACGTCATCAAACACCCCTCCACCGCCGCCTTCCCCACCTCCGCCCCTTCTCCTTCGTTCACATCCAGTTAAGTCAGAAGTGAACTACGGAGAACCGCACGTTCGTGCGGCCGAAACCCCATCCCCTCCCTTTAGTGATGACGTCGTTTCCCGAATGGGAGAAAAACACAGGGCAAAGATGATTGGCTCCGAGCCGTATTTCTTAGTCTCGAAGGGGGCAAAGCCCCCTTCGCTATAAGCATACTTATTGGATGGGTTGACATAATATAAATTATAAGACAATCCCATCACAAAAATATTACCTCTTAACTGAAATTATGCGCAAAAACTACCGAAAGATAGTAGCAATGATTTCTAGAATTGTCCGCAAAATATACACTGAAAATATACTGGCCGGAAAACTAACAGGCAGCAAATTATTGGCGAAAATGAGAGCTCGGCTTAGCGGAGCCAGCATGGACAAAGTTAGCAGTACCCTCATGTGGCACATGGCCCACTGCCCTAGGCCGGAAGACCGACAAAGAGTCGCAGAGCTATCAAGACAAGCCGGAGCTAGATTAGATAATTTAATGATTCCAACCAGCGATTTTGAAACTGCTAATAAAGTATATACTTGTTTTCGCTCAGCCATGCTCATGAGAAACAGGGGTATTTTTCTGCCTGAATTTCCAACATTATCTCTATTGTTGCTTAATCCACATAGTTTTTCTTTTAGCCAACTATCTGATAGTGAGAACATTTTCACTTTTGGCGTAGAGGTGAAAGACCAGGCAGCCCAATTAAGCCTGTTTGTTAAAAACAATTGGCCGCTAGGATACGCAATAGCAAGACCTGCTGTTATTTGTGATGCTAGAACCGTTTTTATCGGTTTTCATATTTTTCCCGAATTCCGCGGCACCAGCAGCACGGTTGCATTTTTTAATGCTTTTATAAAAACAACCAAGGAAACACATGCTCCGGAATATATCTTCATCCCCATGCAATCAGATGACCCTGCCATTGCCGGCCCAACAGACCTTAAAAAAGCTGCAAGATTTTTCAAGCGTTTCGGTTTTCGGTGGACTGACAGAGAAAGAATTCAAATGTATAAAAACTGAAATTCCGCCCAAAACTTGCCGAAACAGAATAAATATGATATCACCAGTTCAAATAAAAGCACATCACACCCAGGTATTAAGAGGGCTATCAAGCCCTGCAATAAGACAAACTTTACATAACCTGGTTAGGACGGCACAGGACGATCAACGCGCAAAAGTTGTTTTTGAAGTAAACAGAAACCTGCTCTGGCACATGGCCCACTGCCCCAGACCGGAAGACCGCCAGGCCGCGCTGGATATTGCTACTGGTTTTGAAGAAACACTGGAACCATTAGGTCCATATTTTGGTACTAATTTTATGACAGCTGCAGCTGAAGCACTGCCTTATTCTATTGTTGGTTTATGGTTAAACGCTTCAGAAGGCGCGTGGGCTCAAAATATTTTCCCAAACCTTACTATTAACTGGCAAGAAACATATTTTTTACTGAGAAAATTAAACATCCCCTTACCCTCTGCCTTGGAAAAGCTACAAGCAATTGGCTTGCTTAGCCAAGATATTACAGCTTATTCAGGCCCGGTAAGTTTTTTGCAAATTGAGCAAGATTTAGCTAGATTTGAGCAATATTATCAAACAAGGGGACCTAGATTAATTTATGATCTGCTTTTGCGGCAAGGAGATTATGACGGCAGCGTGGTTTTACATGGGGAAAGTCGTGTCCCACCCTATAGTTACTTGTTGGCACCTGAAGACCTGTTAACTTTTGACCATTCGCGCCTAGCCCTAAAATGCCGCAACAGGTCGATCTCTTTTGTTAACAGAGGGCTTGAGATGGATATTGTTTCTTTCCCAGATCCAGGACCTGCTAATGTCTTTAGAAGCAAAAGCTGCCCAGAAGAAGCAGTCAGCGCGTCTTTGTTTTCCATAGAAGAAGAAGGGAAATACGAAGATTATCTTTTCTGTCTTTTCATAAAAAACGGCCTGCCAATCGGTTACGGTGTTTCAAGGCCAACAAAATTATTTCATAATACAAGACGAATTGGACTGCATATTTTTAAGGAATTCAGGGGAACAGATTCTTCTTCAAAATTATTTAACGGCTTTTTAAAAATTGTCTATGGGTATTTTCACTGTTCTAGATTTATCATAATGAGAGATTTAACCGGGGAACCCCTGCGAAAAAGCAATCTCAAACCAGAAAACGAAGACGCCAACACTCGTTTTTACCAAGCCCATGGTTTTAGGTGGCTGGATGACAGGCAAACCGTGATGGTGAGAGATTTAAGCTAAAACTACAACACTTTCAAAAAGTGCCCGAGATAAGAATCTGTTTTATAAAGTTCATAATGGTCTGGATACGTTTCCCACAAATCAAACGCCTTGTCTCTGCAATGCCTCATTATTAAGCGGAAGCCTGCGGCGCCATGAGCGGCGCGCAGCCTTTAGCCGCGACAATGGGCGGCGGCGCTATTTTAATAGTTGAACCAAGAATGGCAGCCATGCAAAAACGCTTAGGTTTCAAACAACTGGATGTTATTGTTACAGCAGAAGAAGGATTAGATAGGGCTCTGCAACTGGTTGATGAAGCAGCTGCCAAAGGGCGGGCGCTTTCTGTTGGTTTTGAAGGCAATGCCGGCACTGTTTACCCTGAACTTATCAGAAGAAACTGGATTCCTGATATAGTCACAGAGCAAACTCCTGCCCATGATCAGTACAAATATTTACCAGACCAGATATCGGTTGAAGAAGCAGATAGGCTTTCTGCCGGCGTAACGCCTCAACAAAGAAGATACTATGAATTAGCCAGCGACACATTGTTCCGCCATATTAATGCCATGCTGGAATTTCAAAGACAAGGCGCCTATGTCTTTGATTACGGGACAGGAGCCAGACGCTGGGCCAAAGAAATCGGCGTTCCAGTAACCAAAGATGACGGCAGTTATGTTTATCCGGGGTTTGTTGAAGATTTAATCAGGACTGGTTATTTTAGTGAAGGCTGTGGTCCATTTCGCTTTATTGCTTACAATGGCCAGCCGGCTTTAAGACAATATGAAAATATTCTGCTTAAAAATTTACGAGAAGACAGGCATGAACTCATGCACACCTGGCTGCGATTAGCCAGAGCCAGAAAACCCCAAGGGACTGCCTCAAGAATCTTATGGTTAAATTATCAAGACCGAGCCATAGCAGCTGAACTATTTCATGAATTAATGGTTGCCAGGCCAGAGTTTGGTCACGTTGGCATTGGCCGCGACCACTTAGATGTTGGCGGAGCAGCTTCGCTGGAAAGATGCACCGAAGGCCTGCCTGGCGGCGCCATTGCCGACTGGGTTATGCTGGGCGCTATGGGAGCGGTAAGTCTTGGCGCTGATGTGGTTTCTATGCACGGCGGCGGCGGAACCGGCATGGGCAATTCCCGGACTTATGGTTATACATTATTTTTAACCGGCACCCAAGATTCAATTGATAGAACTCGAAAGGTTTTGCTTTTTGATCCGGCCCAGGGCATCGGCAGATTACACGCTGAAAATGTTAAGGGAACGCATGGACCAGTTGCAGCAATTAACGCGGCGGGTTACATGGAGATTCCACCGTATAGAGATAGGGCGGGCTTAGTGCCTAATAAATAATGTTATGCTAATTAAATTCGGAACAAGGATTCCCCGCGGTATCTGTTTTGCCGGCCCCAGGGGCGGCGGGGGCATAATAAACCCGATGCTTGAAGCTAACCGCATGCTTTTGTCGGGCAGGGTTAAAGAAGGCTTAGGCATTTTAGAAACAGCAGTGCTTGGACCAATTAAAGCCAACACTTTCAGCCGTGAGCACTTTCCGGTAATGATCAAACTAATAACAACTTATGCTGCTGCCAACATTTTGTCGTCTACTTCAAACCAAGGAGATCTAACCCTTATTTTGCTCCAGGCGTCAGAGATGGGAACAGAACTTGGCCGCATTTTTAAAGAAGACCCTACCCAAATTACCAAGGCAGAAATGTTTCAGCTTGGTGCCGGCTTTTCATTAGAAAGAGTGCCGGAAAGACTAGCCGTATTTTCAGAAACAGCGCAACAATTGACCGCACAGATTGAAGCATTAGCAACTCCTGCTCCTGCCAATACCCCAAAAGAACCTCTGCCTCCTCCTGCTCCAGCACCAAAACTCACTGAAACACCACGACCTTCTTCTCCGCCACCAGCTGCAAAACCAACTCTTACGTCACAACCTGCTAAACCTGTTGAGACAACACCACCCCCTCCTCCAATACCAACTCCTGCAATTAAAACAAAAACTGAAAAAGTAGCAGGATTAATTACCCGTGCGCAAGGGCTAATGGAAAACCATCGCTATAAGGAAGCAGGCGTTATTCTTAAAGAAGCGTTACAAATTGATCACAACCACGAGCGTGCAAGATTTTTGCTCAACGTTTGCGCGCAGGGATTAATAGAGGCGGCAAAAACCCTGGTCAGCAAGAGCCCTAAAGGGGCCGCAACTCTAATTGCGCAGGCAGAAGACTTACAACCCACTGACCCGGAAGTTATAGCTGAAATAAGTTTAATAAAAAGCCAATTGGAGCCAACACAACCAAAACCAGCCCCTGCCCCGGCAACACCTGCGCCAGCATCAGAACCTGTTCTTAGTATCCCCTTAGCACAAGCCATACGGTCAGCCCCTCTTTCAGCAGAACAAAGACAAGCGCAACAATTGCTTAAGGACGCGCGGCTGGAAAGGATCAATCGACGCAACAAAGCGCTTGAAATTCTTTTGAGAGCAAGCTCTCTTGATCCGGAAAATAAAGCAATTACTGACGAGCTGGATAGTTTATTTGCCGAATACAGAGAAATTGCCTTAAGGCAGCTAGCTGCCAATGACTCTACATCCGCAAAGTTTGCTGCTAATCAGGCTCTGCGCATCAAGCCGGGCAACGAAGAAATGATTGGAATTGCAAAAGGAACTGCGGCAAAACCTGTTCCTCTTCCACGACCAGCGCCAAAACCAATGCCTTGCGCTACTCTTCCTAAGCCGGAAAAAAAACCAACTCCCAAAGAACGCTTAAAAAATATCCTGGATAAAATGAAGCTTGTTTACGGCAAAAAAAAGTGGCAATGGCTGGTTGAGCAATATGAAAGATGCCCAAGAACCATTGGCAATAATGTGCTGGCTTTAAGTTATTATTTGTACGCGCGGCTGATCATTAAATTTCCTTTTCTGGTTGATGCCAATCAATATTATGGCGCTATTAAAAATCATAATTACAAAAAGGCGGTGCTTTTTGTTTTGCGGTTGCGAAATTTGATCCGGGCGCTTAACTATCTAATGGAACACGCGGACAAACCTCAAAAAGAGCTCATGAGCATTGACCGCACCTCATACAATTTGCTTTGCAATATGAACCGCGTTATTAAAATTTCCGAAGCGCGCGAAATCATCAAATATCCTCCTGACCATGAAACAGAAACCAGGATTGCCCAAGAATTACGAGAAGAATTTGAGGCGATTTTTGCGCTGGAAATTAAGCTTATCCCCAAAGAAGAACTGGCAGCAAGGAAACGAGAAGAAAAAGCAATAAAAGCACAGGAAAAGAAACAAAAAGATGAAGGAGCCAGACGCCAGGAGGCAATTCAGTTTTTTGTTGACCACCCGCAGGCAACAATAAAGGACCTTCCGCCTCGTATTTGGAGTACTTTATATCGCCGCAAATTGCTCGATGGCATGACAGAGGCCAAAACATTGGCTATGCGGTTCCAGCAAAAGAAGCCTTAAACAGCAATTTCAAAAGCTCATGGCCATTTTTGACGCGGGGTTTTAAACCATGTTCGGGATTTTGGACGCATTCTCCGGTTTCACAAAAGAAACAGTTGTGTTTTTGTAGGCGGTTTCTCCGGCATAAATATTGTTCACGGCAAACGCCCTGCTTGTTTGAGGATATTTATTTAAAAAAGAAATTATTCCTTTGGGTATTTCATTCTTGCCGCAGGTCATTTTTACTTCGACGGGATACGGTTTTTGATTCTTGATCCAGATAAAATCAACTTCCGTTCCGTCCCTTAAACGCCAAAATCTTATTTCAGAATCAGGAGTTAGTTTTTTTTGCAGCTCCAAAAAGACAAAGCTTTCCAAAATAACACCGGCATCCTTTCTTTCATTTAAGGCGGCAAAGTTTTTGAGCAGTATATTCCTGATCCCCAGGTCATAAAGATAGTATTTTTTTGATTTTTTCAGTTCGTTGCCAAGGTTTCCACTATAACTATGGATTGAAAAATTAACATAAGTCTGCTCCAATATTTCCAGATAAGATTCAATTGTTCTGGCGGTTAAACCCACTTCTCTTGAAATGCTGGCTGTGGACACAATCGATCCCTGGTTTTGCGCCAGTAAAAAAAGCAAATTATTAAAGGCCCGGATATTTTCCTCTTTAATAAGCGATTTAATGTCTTTAAGCAAATAAGATTGCAATATGTCAAGCAATACGGCTTGTTTTTTTTCTGGGTCAAAAAAATGAATTAATCCCGGCAGCCCCCCGTAGCGGCAATAATAAGCAAATGTTTCATTTTCGATCGCCTGTTTGATTTCATCATATGAACACGGATAAATCCGATAAAGCAGTTTTCTGCCGGCCAGCGATTCTTTTAGATGCTTGTGGATTTCCAAAGACGATGAGCCGGAAGCAAAGATTTTAACTGTTTTTTTTCGGTCATAGATGGCCTTAAAAATTTTCGAAGCATTTTTTATATAATGAAATTCATCAATAAGGACAACATCGCCGGAAGTAACCAGAAGTTCAATTATTGCCGAATCGCTTATATTAAATTTAGCCAGGGTTTCGGGTTGTTCCAGATCGAAAAAACAGGTCGAAAGCCCCCTTTTAATTGCCTGTTCTTCTATTTGCCTTAATAAGTAAGTCTTTCCGGTTTGTCTAGCGCCAATCAGTATTGACGCTTGTTTATTAATTATGTCATCACATAATTTGGCTTTAATATGCCTTTTTATATCCATACAAACAATTCTATACTACTGGTACATAATTGTCAACAAGCAACAAATAACAACTTCAAAAGCTCATGCCCGTGTTTAACGCGGAGTTTTGATTTTCTGATTTGTTTTTCGTTGTATCCATTTATTTTTGATTTTGAATTTTGGATTTTGGATTTATCATATATAATGAACGGCACAGCATCCGCCGTGTGCGTCATCTTAATAATCGGCGTCGGATGATCCGGCAGGATGAGTAATTGGTAATTAGTCTTTTGTAATTTGCTGTCTTTTAGGATGGTGCCAACTACAAGACGGTCAAAATCTTCAATAGCTTTGATTTTTTTCTCAACCGACCCCTCATGCCCCGCCTCATCCGGCGCCTCCACATGCACAAAAACAACATCATGGTTTTTCAAGGCTTTAAAAGCATACTCTGCTTTTCCTCTGTAATTAGTGTCCAAATACCCGGTTGCGCCCGGCACATCAATATTGTCCATGCCTAATACACGCGCAATGCCTTTTAAAAGATGTACAGCCGTAATCATAGCAGCTTTTTTGTGGTATTTTTTTTGAAATGACGGCATACTGGGTTTTGGCCCCTGCCCCCACGGCCAGATCATGTTAGCTTTTGTTTTCATGTCGTGAAGCACTACTTCTGCTTCATTCATCAATTGAATTAAAACTTCTGACCCTTTTCCTTTTGGCAAATATTTCCCAATCTTTTGTCCAGTAATGTCGTGAGGCGGTGTTGTTTTAACATTTGTCATTTGACATTTGTCATTTGACATTACCAAAAGGTGCCTATAACTTAACCCTGGGTAGAACTTTATTTCCTGACCGCCAAGCTTGCTATCCAACATTTTCATAATCCTGGTTGCCTCTTTGGTAGAAATGTGGCCTGCGGTGAAGTCTTTCATCTTGCCGTCTTTAACCGTGACTAAATTACAGCGAAAAGCAACCTCGCCTGCTTTTAATTTAACGCCAAGACTGGCAGCTTCAAACGGACCGCGGCCAACCAGATATTTTTTAGGGTCATAGCCCATAATGCTCATATTGGCCGTATCAGAGCCTGGCTGCATGCCGGCTGGCACATTATTAACCCAGCCGCAAACACCGTTTTGAGCAAGAAAATCCATGTTAGGGGTTTTGGCTGCTTCAAGAGGGGTTTTATTATTTAATTCTTTTAAAGGCAGGTCAGACATCCCGTCGCCAATGAGCACAAGATACTTCACTTGAGGACCTTTTTGGCTTCTTCCAGCGCAGCATTAGCGTCTAATTGGCCTGGCGCTGTTTCTATTTTGTTAGCCGGCTCGGTCATGATTTTATCTTTGATAAACTGGTTGGCCTTAGGCGCGTTTTTTTCCACAGCCGGATAAACCAGGCGGATGAGATAATTGGAAAATTGATAAGTATAAGAACTCTCAATAGATTTATGCGCCGGCCCTGTAAATGGCAACACCATAATCAGCCTGACCGCAAGGCCAAAAAAAATAATAATTAAAAAAACCACTAAAATGGTTTTAGCTGTTTTAAGCAAGCCGCCGACATTTTTGACAAAGTAAAACACCAGGGCCCCGCCAACAATCAGGTCAATAATGTTTATTATCATAAATTAACCTCTGCTTAACTCTTGTTTTAAAGTTTTTAACTTGCTTTTTATTTCAGGATACTTCAAAGCCAAAATCTGGGCAGCCAGGATCGCGGCATTTTTACCGCCGTCAATAGCCACGCAAGCCACTGGAACTCCCGGCGGCATCTGCACAATGGCAAACAGCGCGTCATGGCCTTGCAGGCCTTTGGAATGAATCGGCAGGCCAATAACAGGCAAAGTAGTATGCGCGGCCACCACGCCGGGCAGGGCCGCTGCCATGCCGGCCGCAGCAATAATTAGGTCATACTTGCCTTCAGCAGACTTGGCATAATCTTCCACTTTTTTAGGCGTGCGATGCGCAGAGGCCACGGATATATCATACTCAATGCCAAGCTCTTTTAAGGTCTTTTCTGCTTTTTCCAGCACAGGGAGGTCTGACTTGCTGCCGGTGATAATCCCCACTTTAGGCATTTTGTTTCCCTCCTTATGGAGTGACAGTCATAATTTTTCTGGCAATCTCGGGATACTTGGCCACAAAGCGCAGCTCATGCTCTGTTAACGGCTTTTGCGTGTGCACATTGGCATAGCGCACCAATTCCAACACTTTAGCTGCTTCAGCATCATCTTTAAATTCTATTTCCAGTTTGCCATAAACATTTCTAAAGCCTTTAATACCGCTATATTCTCCCACGGTGATCAAGCGGCCGGTTTCAATGGTTTGCACTTCTGCCCGGCCTAATTCTTCGTGGTCGTACAACTCATAATTACGCCGGTTTTTTAGCGCCCCATCCGCATGGATGCCGCTTTCGTGCGCAAAAGCATTGCTGCCCACGCCAACCGCGTTGATAGGGATGGGAATGGCAAAGGCATATGAAGCATATTTGGCAAACGTCCAAATATGGTCCAATTTTATTTCCGGGGGAAACAGGTTCTCGTCTTTTAATCCACTGGAATATTTTAAGGCTAACAACACCGACAAAAAGTCAGCGTTCCCTGCCCTCTCGCCCACACCATTGATCGTTGTATTGATGTAAGCATCCTGGCCAGCGTCAACCACACCTTTGGCGCCGGCAACAGAACAAGCCACGCCCATACCCAAATCATTATGGCAATGCAGTTCCCAGTCCATTTCTGTTTTTTTGGCTAATTCATTCAACCTTTTATAAATATTAAGCGGATCTTCCGCGCCTAGAGTATCGCAGTATCGAAGCCTGGTAGCTCCATGTTCTTTTGCGCCTTTGGCAAATTCAACTAAAAAGTCCAAGTCTGTTCTTGACGCATCTTCAGCATTAACCCCCACTGTTTCCGCCCCCAATTTATATGCTGTATCCGCTGCCCTTTGCATATTCTTAATCACATCTGCCCGGTCCATCTTGCCCATAAACTTGCCTTCAAGCATGATATCAGAAGTGGACATGGACAAATTCAAATGCTTAATGGCCGGCACCAGCTTAAAAGCCAATTGCACGTCTTTGGTAATGGCCCGGCACCAGCCCTCAAGTCGGATGGGTTGCAGTTCTTTGCCGGTTTTTTGCAATTCCAGGTTGGCATTTAAATAATTGGTTTCATGATGAGTAAAGGGGAAGCCGAATTCCGACTGAAAAACACCCATGTCATTTAAAAATTTATTGATGATGGTTTTTTCCAGTTTTGACAAGCCGATCCTGGAAGTTTGCACGCCGTCACGGTTAGTAACATCTATAATATAAATTCTGCCTTTTTTCTTTGCCATGTAAGTGTCTCCTTTAGGAATATTATTATATATTAATTCACGCTCATTTACAATTATGATATACTTGTTTTAGCGATGAAAAAACTGGTTAGGCTAATCGGTTATCCTTTAGGCCATTCTGTGTCACCTGCCATGCATAATGCTGCGTTTAAGGCGTTAGGGCTTGACTGGGAATACGAGTTGGAAGAAGTGGCTTTGGACAAGCTGGAAGAAACAGTGGAAAAACTGCGAAAAGGCCCAAATGTCGCGGGATTTAACGTGACAGTGCCATATAAAGAGAAAATAATCCCGCTATTAGATGAGCTTTCCCGTCACGCAAAACTGATCGGCGCAGTAAACACTGTGGTCAAAAAAAACAATAAATTAATTGGCTATAATACTGACGGGCCGGGATTTGTCGAGTCGTTAAAAAGTGAGGCAAAGTTCGAGCCAAAAGGTAAAAAGGCAGTAGTGCTGGGAGCCGGCGGAGCTAGTCGGGCTATTTGTTCCATGTTAAATAGTGAAGGGGCCAAGCAAATTGTCATTGCTGATGTTGTTGAAACCAAAGCAGAAGAACTGGCCAAACAAGTAAAAGCAAAAACCGCAAAAGTTAACAGCCAGGCACTGCAAAAAGCCATTAACGAAGCAGATATCTTGGTTAACACAACGCCAATCGGCATGCAGCCGAAAGCTGATCAAATGCCTTTGCCTGATAATTTTATAATTCCAGCCAATGTCCTGGTTTATGACTTAGTTTACAACCCTGCCAAAACAAAGCTCATGCAAAAAACAAAACAATCCTGTTCAGGCCTTGGCATGCTGGTGCATCAAGGCGCGCTGGCCTTTGAAAAGTGGACAGGGCAAAAGCCAGACATCAATATCATGTACCAAGCCGCTGAACAAGCCCTGCGCTGACCATTTTTGGTCACTTTTAAGCCGGTTCCCTCGTAAGCCAGCTTGGCAATAACCTTGCTGTAAGCTTAAATATGCACTCAACACCAGCCTTACTCGATCAAATTATAAATAAAGCCATCTCACTCAAAGCCTCTGACATCCACTTCGAGCCCCGCGAAGAATACTTGCGCGTTCGCTTTCGCATTGACGGCCTGCTCCAAGATTGTGAAACAATTCACAAACAAAAAGAAGCTTCTTTGATCTCGCGCATCAAAGT
>Ga0172375_10005992_pt1 | contig 17229 bp, 11 predicted proteins | sample LakKiv1m_FD_114537 | JGI IMG/M metagenome (GOLD analysis project Ga0172375, IMG submission 114537) | Freshwater microbial communities from Kabuno Bay, South-Kivu, Congo - kab_092012_11.1m | ecosystem: Environmental > Aquatic > Freshwater > Lake | place: Democratic Republic of the Congo...
ACGATGAAGACCCGCAAGGGCATCGACGAGGACCACCTCACCTACCTCGACGCCGGGCGGATCGCCCAGGAGAGCGGTGTTGCTGCCATCGCCCTGCACGGGCGCACGGTCGCACAGGCCTACTCCGGGCAGGCCGACTGGGACGCCATCGGCGAGCTGGTGGCGGCCGTGGACATCCCGGTCCTCGGCAACGGCGACATCTGGGAGGCTGCCGACGCGCTGCGGATGGTCGAGCAGACCGGTGCTGCGGGGGTGGTCGTCGGCCGCGGCTGCCTCGGCCGACCGTGGCTCTTCCGCGACCTCGCCGCGGCCTTCGCGGGACAGTCCGTCGCGACCCTGCCGCGGCTCGGCGAGGTGGCCGCGATGATGCGCCGGCACGCCGAGCTGCTGTGCCAGCACATGGGGGAGGAGCGCGGCTGCAAGGAGTTCCGCAAGCACGTCTCGTGGTACCTCAAGGGCTTCTCGGCGGGCGGCGCGATGCGGCGCGACCTCGCACTCGTGCGCACCCTCAGCGACCTCGACGCGCTCCTCGTCGAGCTGGACCCCGCCGAGGAGTTCCCGGTCTCGGCGCTGGGCACCCCACGGGGTCGCCAGGGCTCGCCGCGTTCCCGGGTGGTGCTGCCGCAGGGCTGGCTGGACGACGACGACGGGCGCGGGTGCGCGGTCGAGGAGGACCTGCACTCGGGAGGCTGAGAACGCCTTCCGCGAGCCCGTCCAGCAGGTAGGTTGTGACCCGCCTCACCGTGGGTGAGCAGCGACACCCATGATTTCGCGGGTCACGATGCGGTCACGATCCGACCGCTGTGGTCCACTGTTCGTCGCGCTCGAGGGCCCACCGGCCCGACGGCGTACATCCCCCGACCCCGACAGCTAAGGATCAGCGCTGTGGCAGACCATCGCCACAAGCGGGACACCGATGCCCGCCGGAAGCCTCGAGCGGCGCTCGTGGCTGGCCCTCTCGCCCTGTTCGCCACCGTATCGGCGGTCTCGCTGGGAGTCGCCTTCAGCGGCGTCCCGGCCGACGACACCGTCGTGGCCCGTACCACCGCCGCCGACCTGCGCTCGGCCTTCGCCGGCTCCGAGGCCTCGTTGGCGTCTGCGCAGCTGCGCGGCGAGCCGGTCTCCCGCAGCGGCAGCCGCTCCGGTGCCGATGAGGAGACCAAGCTCGAGCGCGTGACCTCGCGCCAGGCAGTCGCCAAGGCCATCAAGAAGGCCGACACCAAGCTGTGGGCGACCGCCCCGCTCAACCTCTGGACCGAGCCGGGGGAGAAGGCCGACAAGGTCGGCGTCCTCGACGAGGCCGAGAAGGTCCTCGTCACCGGACGCAGCCTCTACGGCCGCGACGAGGTCGTCGTGGACGGCAAGGCCCGCTGGGTCACCCAGGGCTACCTCTCCGACGAGAAGCCGGCCGCCGTTGTCGCGCCCTCGGAGGCCTCGTGCACCAACGGCACGAGCGTGCCCTCCGGCGTCAGTCCGAACATCGCGGCGGTCCACCGTGCGGTGTGCGCGAACTTCCCGAGCATCACCACCTACGGCACGTTCCGCAGCGACGGCGAGCACGCTCAGGGCATCGCGGTCGACATCATGGTCTCCGGCGAGCTCGGCTGGCAGGTGGCGGAGTTCGTCCGTGCCAACTACGCCGACCTGGGTGTCAGCTACCTCATCTACTCCCAGCGGATCTGGTCGGTCGAGCGCGCTGGTGAGGGGTGGCGGCCGATGTCGGACCGCGGCTCGGTCACGGCCAACCACTACGACCACGTCCACGTCACGACGTACTGACCCCGGTCGGCCCCTCCGGGGTCGCGCGGGGCGAGTCGTCGGTGGGCTCCTCTAGGCTCCAGCCTCGATGGACGCCCTGGAGCTGTACGACGACGACGCCCGTGCGCGCCTGGTCCCGGAGCCGCCGAAGCGGGTCGACGCCCCCGAGCGCACCCCGTTCGAGCGTGACCGGGCCCGCGTGGTGCATGCGGCGTCGTCTCGGCGCCTGGCCGCCAAGACGCAGGTCGTGGGACCGCAGAGCGACGATTTCGTCCGCAACCGGCTGACCCACAGCCTCGAGGTGGCCCAGGTGGCCCGCGACCTGTCACGGGCCCTCGGCACACTGCCCGACATCGCCGAGACCGCGGCGCTGGCCCACGACCTGGGGCACCCGCCGTTCGGCCACAACGGTGAGCGGGTGCTGGCCGACCTGGCTGCGGCGGCCGGTGGCTTCGAGGGCAACGCCCAGACGCTGCGGCTGCTGACCAGGCTGGAGGCCAAGAGCGTCGACGCCGAGGGACGCTCGGTCGGACTCAACCTGACCCGCGCCACCCTGGAAGCCTGCACGAAGTACCCCTGGCCGCTCGAGCAGGCGCGCGACGGCAAGTTCGGGGTGTACGCCGACGACCTGCCGGTCTTCACCTGGCTGCGGCAGGGCGCGCCCGCGGGTGAGCGACGCTGCCTGGAGGCGCAGGTGATGGACCTCGCCGACGACGTGGCCTACTCCGTGCACGACGTCGAGGACGGTGTCGTGGCCGGACGGGTCGACCTCGCCAGGATCGACCCGCCGGCGGTGTGGGCGACCCTGCGCGAGTGGTACCCCCTTGACGCCGCTCGATCGGACGACGAGCTCGACGACGTGCTGGCCGACCTGCGGGCGGTCGGCTCCTGGCCCACCACTGCCTACGACGGCACCCGGCGGTCGCTGGCCTCGCTCAAGAACCTGACCAGCGACCTGATCGGCCGGTTCTGCGGTGCCGTGCAGGCCGCCACGCACGCCTCGGGGAGCGGCCCGTTCGTGCGCTACGCCGCGGACCTGCGGGTACCGGACCGCACCGGCCTGGAGATGCTGGTGCTCAAGGGCATCGCCGCGCACTACGTCATGCAGGCCGAGGACCGGCTCGCCGTCCTCGCCCGCCAGCGCGAGCTGCTCGGCGAGCTGGTGGCGCTGCTCGTCCACCGAGGGCCCGACGCCCTGGACCGGCCCTTCGCCGACGACTGGCACGCCGCGGGCGACGACGCCGGGCGGCTGCGGGTCGTCGTGGACCAGGTGGCCTCGCTCACCGACGCCTCTGCCGTCGCCCGCTGGGAGGCGTTGCGCGCGCGTCGGTAGCCTCCGCGAGATGAGCGACGCGCCCCTGGTCTGGTTGCCCTTCGACCCGTCCGAGCTCGGAGCGGTCCCCGACGGCCTGCGGTACGAGGTCGTCGACCCCACCGAGCACGTCCCGGACTCGGTCGGTGACGTGCGCGTCTACGTGGCGCCGTACCAGATGGGGCCGGCGCTGGGCGACGTCCTGCCGAGGATGACCTCGCTCGAGGTCGTGCAGCTGCTCTCGGCCGGCGTCGACAACGTCCGCGACCGGGTGCCCGAGGGCGTCACCCTCTGCAACGGCCGCGGCATCCACGACACCTCGACCGCCGAGCTCGCCCTGACCCTCGTGCTCGCCTCCCTGCGCGACGTCCCGGGCATGGTGCGCGACCAGGACGCCCGTCGCTGGCACACCCGGTGGCGGCCCGCGCTCGCCGACCGCCGCGTCCTGCTCGTGGGGTACGGCGCCATCGGGCGCGCCATCGAGGCGCGGCTGCTGGCGTTCGAGACCGAGGTCGTGCGGGTGGCGCGGACGGCACGCACCGAGGACCGAGGCGAGGTCCACTCCTTCGAGGAGCTGCCCGCGCTGCTGCCCGATGCCGACGTGGTGGTCCTGATCTGCCCGCTGACGAGCGAGACGCGGGGGCTGGTCGACGCCGCGTTCCTGGGCCGCATGAAGGACGGTGCGCTGCTGGTCAACATGGCCCGCGGCCCGGTGGTGGACACCCCCGCCCTCCTCGCCGAGCTCCACGCCGGCCGGCTCACCGCCGCCGTGGACGTGGTCGACACCGAGCCGCTCCCTGCCGACAGCCCCTGGTGGGACGCGCCCGGCCTGCTGGTGTCCCCGCACGTGGGTGGGGCGTCCTCGGCGATGTGGCCCCGGGCCCACCGGCTGGTCCGCGAGCAGCTGCGCCGCTACGCCGCGGGCCAGCCTCTCCACAACCAGATGACGGGCGCCTACTGAGCCAGCACGTGCGCCCGTAGGATCGCGACGTGCCAGGCCGGATCCGTGACGACAGCATCGCCGAGGTGCGTGAGAAGGCCCGGATCGAGGAGGTCGTCAGCCAGTACGTCACCCTCCGCAACGCCGGTGGCGGCTCGATGAAGGGGCTGTGCCCCTTCCACGACGAGAAGTCCCCGTCGTTCCACATCACCCCGAGCCGCGGGTTCTTCCACTGCTTCGGCTGCCAGGAGGGCGGCGACGTCATCACCTTCCTGATGAAGATCGACGCGCTGTCCTTCTCCGAGGCCGTCGAGCGGCTGGCCGACAAGACCGGGGTGGCGCTGCAGCGCGAGGACGGCGACGCGCCCGAAGGGCCCAAGGGCCCCCAGCGCAGCCGGCTGGTCGAGGCGCACAAGCACGCCCAGGAGTTCTACGCCGACCAGCTCGGCAGCCCCGACGCGCTGGTCGCGCGGCAGTTCCTCGCCGAGCGCGGCTTCGACAAGGCCGCGGCCGACACGTTCGGCATCGGGTTCGCCCCGCGCGCGGGGGAGTCGCTCTACCGGCACCTGCAGCAGAAGGGCTTCACGGTCGAGGAGCTGACGGTGGCCGGGCTGGTGGCGGTGGGCCGCTCGCCGTACGACAAGTTCCGCGGCCGATTGCTGTGGCCGATCCGCGAGCCGAGCGGGGAGACGATCGGCTTCGGTGCCCGCCGGATCTTCGACGACGACCGGATCGAGGCGAAGTACCTCAACACGGCCGAGACGCCGATCTACAAGAAGTCCCACGTCCTCTACGGCATCGACCTGGCCCGTCGTGAGATCGGCCGCACCAGCCAGGCGGTCATCGTCGAGGGCTACACCGACGTCATGGCCTGCCACCTGTCCGGGGTCGGCACGGCCGTGGCCACCTGCGGCACCGCTTTCGGCGACGACCACGCCCGGGTGCTGCGCCGCTTCCTGCACGACCACGAGGAGTTCCGCGGCGAGGTGATCTTCACCTTCGACGGTGACGCCGCCGGCCAGAAGGCAGCGCTGCGTGCCTTCGGCGGCGACCAGAACTTCGTGTCGCAGACCTACGTCGCCGTCGAGCCGTCCGGGATGGACCCCTGCGACCTGCGGATGTCCACCGGCGACCCCGTGACCGGCGAGGCGGCGGTGCGCGAGCTGGTGGCGCGCCGGGTCCCGCTGTACCGCTTCGTCATCGGCAACATCATCGGCAAGCACGACCTCGACCGCGCCGACGGGCGTATCGACGCCATGCGCGAGGCGGCCCGCGTCGTGGCCTCGGTGCGCGACCAGGCCAAGATCACCGCGTTCGCCCAGGAGATCTCGCGGCTCATCGGCGGCGAGGTCGACCCCAACGCGGTGCTGACGGAGGTACGCCGGGCCGCGGCGCGTCCCCCGGACGAGCGCGGTCGCCGTCCCCAGCGGTCGGAGCAAGCCCCGCCTGCTGCGGCGCAGACCCCCGCCCGGCCGGCCGTCCCGGACCTGCTCGACGCGCGGTACCGGCTCGAACGAGAGCTGCTGAAGCTCGTGGTGCAGCACCCGATGGGCATCGGCCGTCTCACCGGCGACATCGGACCCGACGACTTCACCCACCCCGTCTACCGCGGCGTGTGGGAGGCGGTGACCGCCCTGGGCGGCCCCGCGCAGGGCTCCGGCGACCCCACGTGGGCGGGGCGGCTGCGCGACGCGGCGACCGACCCGGAGGTCTCCTCGGCGATCGCGGCGCTGGCGGTCGAGCCGGTGCTGACCCCGAAGCAGCCCGACGCCGCCTACGTCACCCACCACGTCCTGCGGTTGCTCGAGCTGACCTCGGCCCGTCGGATCGCCGCGGTGAAGTCGCGGCTGCAGCGCACCAACCCCGTCGAGGAACCGGAGGCCTACAACCGCATGTTCGGCGAGCTCGCCGCCCTGGAGCAGCACCGTCGCGGACTGCGCGACCAGCTCGTGGCGGGGGAGGCGGCGCACTGATGGGCCTCCTCCGCCGCGCGTCCCACGGGATGTCGCTGCCGGGTGAGCGGGTCCTGGCCTGGGCCCGCGCCACCGACGGCGCGGTCGTTGCCGGCACCCGCGACGCCCTGCACGCACGGGCGGCCGACGGCCGCACCCTGCGGGTCGCTTGGGAACAGGTCGAGGCCGCCGACTGGGACGCCGACACCGGTGTCCTGCGGGTCAGCCAGGTTGGCACCTGGGGCGAGGACCGCCCCGAGCACAGCTGGAGCCTGGAGGAGCCCGGCCGGTTGCTGGAGCTGGTCCGCGAGCGCGTGACCGCCTCGGTCGTGCACCAGCGGCACGTCCCCGTCACCGGTCGGCGCGGCCTGCGGGTCATCGCCCGCCGGGCACCGTCCGGCGGCTCGCCGATCCACTGGATCTACGAGTACGACGAGGGCGTCGACCCCCACGACCCTGCCGTCCGCAAGGTCGCCGAGGCTGCCTTGGCGCAGGCCCGCGAGCAGCTCGGCGGGCTCTGACGCGCTGGCCCCGGCCCGATTTCACCGGCCTCCTGGCCGCTTGCTACTGTGTGCGCGCTGCGCGATCCCCTGTAGCTCAACTGGCAGAGCATTCGGCTGTTAACCGGAGGGTTGTTGGTTCGAGTCCAACCGGGGGAGCAGAGCGAGGGCCGCCGACCGAGAGGTCGGCGGCCCTCTGTGCTTCTCCGGTGTTCCTCGGTCCCGAGGCGGTTCGAGCCGGTGTCTCAGCTGTCGACCCGGCGCTGGCCCTGCCACCCGGGTGGGTGGCACCCGACCCCTCCGGCCGCGACCGATAGGGTCGCGGCCGACGTACGCGGCACCAGCGCGGACGCTCGCGGGGCGGTAGCTCAGTCGGTCAGAGCAGAGGACTCATAATCCTTGGGTCGTGGGTTCGAGCCCCACCCGCCCTACTCCGAGGGCTGCGGCAGCTCGCCGGGCAGATCCTCGCAGTCGATCGTGGGGTTCACGCCCACGTAGTTGAACGGCCCGGCCACCACGGTCAACGCGGCGGCGGGTCGCCCACCCCACCCCAGGAGGCGGCCTCCGGGCACCCTGGCCGGGGTCGTTCACCTTGCGCTGGCAGGATGCGCGCATGCTGGCCGTCCCCAAGCACGGGTTCGTCGTCCTCGCGGTGCCGAAGTCCGGGTCGACCGCCCTCGAGGCCGCCTTCACCAAGCACGCGCAGCTGGTCACCTCCGGCCCACCGTCGCTCAAGCACGTGACCGCGCGTGAGTTCGAGTCGCGCTTCGTGCCGCTGCTCGCCGAGCACGGCTACGCCCGCCCCGACTACGAGGTGACTGCGCTGCTGCGTGAACCGGTCTCGTGGCTGGCGTCGTGGTGGCGCTACCGGTCCCGCCCGGGCATCGCCGGCAAGCCCACCTACGTCGGTGACCTCGGCTTCGACGAGTTCGTGGGTCGGGTCGTGAGCGGGGAGATCCGGCTGCGTCCGCAGACCGACTACGTCACGGGCGAGGACGGCCACCTGGCCGTGGACCGGCTCTGGCGCTACGACGACCTCGACGTCGCGTTCGAGTGGATGCGCGGCAAGGTCGGCAAGAAGAAGGTCCGGCTGCCCGAGCGCAACGTCTCCCCGCCGCGCGAGCACGAGGTCAGCGCCTCGACGCGGGCGTTGATCGAGGAGGCGTACGCCGCCGACCTCACGCTCTACCGCTCGATCGGGTGATATTTTCGCCGCGCGTGGGCTGACCCGGCCAGCGCTCCGACATCCCCCTCATGAGGTTCCCGTGACCGAGCCGGCCGACCGCGCCCCCGAGCCGCGCGCTCCGCGCGCTCCGCGCACCGGCCGTCGTCGCGCCACCACCCGGCGCCAGTCCCGGGCCGCCCGCAGGGCCAGCGCGCTCGCGCGAGCGCAGGCGCTCCCGAACGGCGCGGCGCCGGACGGCTCCTCGGCGCTGGTGCCCTCCCGACCCGTCGGCCACCGGGCGCGCCGCCGTCCCTGGCGCCGTGCCGCCGGTCTGCCCGGGACGCTCGCCGTCACGCTGCTGGGTGCCCTCGTGCCCGGCAGCGGCTTCCTGTGGACGGGCCGCCGCCTGCTGGGCGTGCTGGTGCTCCTGCCGACCCTCGCGCTGGCCGGCTTCGCCGGTTGGTACGCCGCCCGCGACCTCGACGCGGCCCTCGACCTGGCCCTGGACCCGACCCGCCTGAAGGTCGCGGCCGGCGTCATCGTCGCGGCCCTGGCCGTGTGGGCACTGGTGGTCTACCTGACCTACCGCCAGGTGCGACCCACCCAGCGCCGCCCGTGGACGACCCTCGTCGGCCACGCCTTCGTGCTGGCCCTGGTCGGTGTCGTCGGTGCGCCCTTCGCGGTCGCGGCGCGCTACGCCACCGTCCAGGCCGACCTGGTGGAGACCGTGTTCAGCGACAACACCACCTCCACGATCCCGCGCGACGTGACCACCGAGGACCCCTGGGGCGGGCGCGACCGGGTCAACGTCCTGCTCCTCGGCGGCGACGGGGGAGAGGGGCGCGACGGGGTCCGCACCGACACCGTGATCCTCGCGAGCATCGACACCCTCACGGGCAAGACCGTGCTCTTCAGCCTGCCGCGCAACATGGACGACGCCCAGTTCCCCGAGGACAGCCCGCTCCACGCCCTCTACCCGACGGGCTTCACGCTCCCCGGTGACCCGGGCTCCTCGATGCTCAACGCGATCTACAAGGTGGTCCCCGACCTGCACCCCGGTGTGCTGGGGGAGAGCACCAACGAGGGCGCCGATGCGGTCAAGCAGGCCGTCGGCGGCAGCCTCGGCCTCGACGTCGACTACTACGTCCTGGTCAACCTCGCGGGGTTCCAGGAGATCGTCGACGCGATCGGCGGCATCACCGTCAACGTCAACACCCGCGTCGCCATCAACGGCAACACCGACGCCGGCATCCCGCCGACCGGGTGGATCGAGCCGGGTCCCGACCAGGAGCTCGACGGCTTCCGGGCCCTGTGGTTCGCCCGGGGGCGTTACGGCAGCGACGACTACGAGCGGATGGACCGCCAGCGGTGCGCGGTCGCGGCGATGATCGACGCCGCCGACCCGATCACGCTGCTGCGCCGCTACACCGCACTGGCGGCGGCCGGCAAGGACGTCGTCTACTCCGACATCCCGCAGCGGCTGCTGCCGGCCTTCGCCGGGCTGGCGCTGAAGATGAAGGACGCCAAGGTCCGCTCGGTCGTCTTCCGCACCAGCGAGGCCTTCTTCTCCGGCGACCCCGACTTCGACTACCTCCGCGAGACCGTCGCCAAGGCCATCGACCCGCCCGAGCAGCGCCGCAAGAAGGACGACCCCGCCCGGCCCAAGAACACCGCCAACTCCTGCGCCTACGACCCGGTCGACCCCACTGCGCCGCCGGCGGAGGAGCCGGTCGACAGCGTCACGGCCGAGGATGCCGCGACCCTCGACTGATCGGGGCCGAGGGCGGGCCGGGGACCGGGTGGGCTGAGGTCTACTGCTCCTGGCCGGCGCCGAGCTCGGCGCGGTAGCGCTCCTGGTACGCCGCCAGCACCTCGCGGCCACGGGCCAGCGCCTCCTCGGCCTGCCCGAGCAGCGCCTCCGCGCCCTCGGTGGTACCGGTGTCGGCGATCGCCTCGATCAGCCGCACGGCCTCCCCGGCGTACCCGACTCCGAGGTTGAGCGCGCCACCGGCGAGCTTGTGCGAGGAGTGGCGCAGGGCGGCGGCGTCTCCGGCGGCGATGGCGGCGCGGATGTCGTCCATCCCGCTCACGCTGTTGCGCATGAAGTTGCCGATCGCGCGGTCGAGGTAGGCGGTGCTCCCGGGGTCGAGGTCGAGCAGCATGTCGAGCCGCTCGGTGTCCAGCCCGTCCTGCTCGGGGGCCACAGCCGTGTCCGCGCCGGCGTCGGAGGTGGGGGTGTCGTGCTCCACGGGAGTGCCTTCCAGCCAGTGCGACAGGGTCGCCGCGAGTGCCGCCGGGTCGACGGGCTTGGTGAGGTAGTCGTCCATGCCGGCGGCCAGGCAGCGCTCGCGCTCCCCGTCGACTGCAGCCGCGGTCATGGCGATGACGGGGGTACGCCGTCGGGTGGGCCGCTCGGCCTCCTGCTCGCGCAGGGCCCGGGTCGCGGCGTACCCGTCGAGCACGGGCATCTGCACGTCCATCAGGATCGCGTCCCACTCGCCGGCGGCCCAGGCGGCGAGACCCTCGCGACCGTCGTCGACCACGTGGTGGTCGTAGCCCAGGAACTCCAGGATCCCGGCGGCGACCATCTGGTTGACCGGGTTGTCCTCGACCACCAGCACGCGTCGCCCACCCGAGGGCGACGACGCGCCAGGGGTGGGGTCGAGCCGCGCACCGGCCGGACCCGGGCGTCGGCCCGTCCCGGCGCCGGCACCGCCGTCGTCGAGCAGGTGCAGGACCGTGGTGCGCAGGACTCCGGAGGGCACCGGCTTCACGACCAGGTCGTCGATGCCGGCCTCCTCGACCTCCTGGCGGGAGACCTCGGTGAGGGAGGTGAGCAGAAGCAGCCGCATGTCCCCGCCTCCCGGCTCGGTGCGCAGCCGCCGGGCCAGCCACAGCCCGTCGTGGTGCGGCATCGCCATGTCGAGCAGCACCGCCTCGAAGGGCAGGCCGCGCAGGGCCGCGGACCGGACGGCCGCGAGCGCCTCGACGGCCGAGTCGACGGTCACCGCGCGGACCCCCCACCAACCCAGCTGCTCGGCCAGGATCGTCCGGTTGTGCGGGTTGTCGTCGACCACGAGCACTCGGCGTCCGCCGAGGACGCTGCGGGCGTGCTGGTCGGCGCTGTCGTCCAGGGTGCTCGCCGAGGGGGGCAACAGCACGGTCACGACGAAGACGGAGCCGCCGCCGGGGTTGTCGTGGTGGCTGATGGTGCCGCCCATGGCCTGCACGATCTCGCGGCAGATGGCCAGGCCGAGTCCGGTGCCGCCGTACACACGGGTGGTGGAGGTGTCGGCCTGGGTGAAGGGTTCGAAGAGCGCCTCCACCTTGTCGGCCGAGACGCCGATCCCGGTGTCGCTGACCGCGATCCGCAGCACCGTCCCCTCCTCGGGCCCGGGCCCGGGTTCGGCGGTCGCGCGGACCACGACCTCGCCCTCCTCGGTGAACTTCACCGCGTTGGAGACGAGGTTGGTGAGGACCTGCGCCAGGCGCGTGGGGTCGCCGGCCAGCATCCGGGGCACCTCGGGTGCGCAGGACACGACCAGTTCCAGACCCTTGGCGCGGGCGGATTCGCCGAGGACGCCGACGACCTGCTCGACGACCTCGCGGACCTCGAAGTCGAGCACCTCCAGGTCGAGGTGGCCGGCCTCGATCTTGGAGAAGTCGAGGATGTCGTTGAGCACGCCGAGCAGGGCTCGGCTGGCCACCTGCACGCCGGCGGCGAGCCGCTGCTGGTCGGGGTCGAGGCCGGTGCGCAGCAGCAGGTCGTTGAGGCCGATGACGCCGTTGAGGGGGGTGCGGATCTCGTGGCTCATCGTGGCCAGGAAGTCCGACTTCATCCGCGAGGCCTCCATGGCCCCGTCGCGGGCGCGCTCCAGCTCCGCCGCGGTGCGTTCGCGCCAGGCGACGCGGGCCATCTGGTCGGCCACGTGCAGCACCATCTGCTGGATCATCGCGTGCCGGAAGAGCGGGGGAGCCGAGGTGATGGTGACGACCGCGAGCACCTCCTCGTCCAGGAGCACCGGGAAGGCGATCGTCAGCCGTGCCTCGTCCCAGACGGGTGCCCGCTGCTCGAGCGCCCGGTGGGCCAGGGCCAGCTCGCGCTCCTCGCGCGCAGGGTCCGGTGCCTCGCCGGGCAGGGCGATGGGGACCAGCCGTCCGTCGTCGTACCGGAAGCCGACCGCGCGCTCCCAGTCGTCGTGCAGCAGCACGAGCTCGCGTGCTCGCAGGAGCAGCTCGTCGAGGTTGGAGGCGGCGTTGGCCGCGCTGGCCACGGCCTGCATCAGGGTGTTCTGCGTGACCTGGTCCTCGAGGGCGATCCGGGTCTCGACGACCTCGGTGACGTCCTGCAGGGTCCCGGAGAGCAGCAGCCGCCCGTCCCGGTCGTGGTGCACGACGCCCCGCCCGCGCGTCCACATCCATTGCTCGTCGGCGAGCACGCGTACGGTCACGTCGAAGGAGCCGCCCTCCCCGATCGCGGTCTCGACCGCCTCCTCGACGATCGGCTGGTCCTCGGGGTGCACCTGGTCCAGGAACCGTTCGTAACCCCAGGGCTGCGTGGCGGTGGAGGAGCCGAACATCGCGTCGACCTCCTGCGACCCGGTGATCGTGTCGGAGGTGAGGTCCCACTCCCAGCTGCCGATCCGGGCGATCCGCTGCGCCTCCGCGAGGCTGCGGCGGCTGGACCGGAGGGCCTGCACGATCTCGCGGCGGGTGGTGTAGTCGCTGAAGACCGTGCACAGGCCCGGTCGGCCTGGCTCGATCTCCACCAGCGACTCGCGCACCAGGCACCAGACCAGGGTGCCGTCGGTGCGGACGACCTGGACCTCGACCTCGTCGTCGTTGACCCGACCCTCGCGCACCTGGCGCAGGTGCTCGTCGAGCTGGGCGCGGCCCAGATCGTCGACGATGTCGTACATCGAGACCTCGGCCATCTCCTCGGGGGAGACGCCGTAGAGCCGGGCCATGGCGGCGTTGGCGTGGACGGTCCGGCCATCGAGGTCGATGACCCAGATGCCGTCGGGGGAGCCCTCGACGACGTCGCGGTAGAGACCCGCCAGGTCCACGTCCCACCTCCCCGGGCCACGCTGCCGAGCCCGTGCCGCCCACCCTAGAGGCTGGCGAGCCGCCCGGGGCCAGGTCGGGCAAAGGCCCGGCGCGTCCGTGGGACCTGGCGTCAGATGGTGCGGGCGCCGGCGATCAGCAGCGAGCCGTCGGGCTGCTGCTCCAGGGTCAGCTCGACCACGTCGCTCCGCCGCTGCCCGTTGCCCAGGACGTAGGAGTACTCGTAGGTGACGGTGCCCTGCTCGGTGTCGGTGCCACGGATGCTGAACCCGGTCACCTCGCGCACTCCGCCCCAGAAGCCGGTGTAGCCGTCCAGGCCCCGGCTGGCCTGCTGGTACGGCGGGGTGAGCAGCGCGAAGCCCGCCTCGGGGTCGGCCACCGCCGTCTCGACGTACGACGTCGCGAACTGCTCCAGGTCCTCGTCCGTCACCGGCTCCGGCTCGGCGGGAGCCTCCTGCGACGGGTCGGACGCAGCCGGCGCGACCGGCTCCTGCGGGCCCTCGTCGCCGCTTCCCTGGCCCAGGACGAAGGCCAGGACGATGACGGCTGCGCCGGCCACCAGGCCGAGCAGCACGGGCACGGTCCGGCGACGTCGACGGTGCGGCGAGCCCGTCGCGGCCGCTGCGGCAGAGCCGGGGGAGGAGGGCGCGACCACCGGTTGCGCGCCGGTGGTGACCGCAGGCATCGCGGCCAGGACCTGGGTCCCCTCGTGGTGATCGCCCTGGGCAGCCGCGGGGGCACGGACCGCCTCCGCCGCGGGCAGCGCGGCGGAGGCCTCGGCGCCCTCCGGCAGACCCACGGCCCCGCCGACCGAGCTCGGACCCTCGAGCAGGAAGTCGCGCACCTGCGCCATCGACCAGCGAGCGGCAGGGTCGCGGTGCATCGTCGCCTCCAGCACCGGCCCCAGCCAGCCCGGGTCGGGGACCCGCGGTGGCTCCTCGTGGACGATCCGGAAGAGCGCGCCGAGCACGTTGTCGGTGACCTCGTACGGCGGGTGGCCGGTCAGCGCGTGGAAGAGCGAGGCCCCGAGCGACCAGACGTCGCTGGCGTCGGTGGCGGTGCCGCCCGAGGCCACCTCGGGGGCGAGGTAGGCGGGCGACCCCGTGACCAGGCCGGTCTGGGTGAGGGAGGCGTCGGCGTCGGCGCGCGCGATCCCGAAGTCCGAGAGCTTCAGCTGCCCGTCCTCGCCGACCAGCATGTTGGAGGGCTTGACGTCGCGGTGGACGATCCCGGCCTCGTGGGCCGCGGCCAGCGCGTCGGCGGCCTGGCCGAGCAGGGCCGCGGCTGCGTCGGGCAGCAGCGGTCCGCGCGCACGCAGCAGGCCGGAGAGGTTGGTGCCCTCGACGTACTCCATGACGAGGTACTGCTGCTCCTCCTCGTCCACGAGGTCGTAGACCGCCACGACGTGGGGGTGGCTGAGCCGCGCGGCGAGCCTGGCCTCGCGCTCGGCGCGCTCGAGGTCGGGGCTCTCGGCGCCCGGGGCCAGCCCCAGCCGCTTGACCGCGACCTCGCGTCCCAGCACCTCGTCACGCCCCAGCCAGACGGCGCCCATGCCGCCACGGCCGAGCTCACGGTCCAGCGAGTACCTGCCAGCGATCACTGATGGGCACCTCCTCAGCCCGTCAGGATAGGGGCAGGGGTGTGGGGCACTGCTCCCTCGTGCGGGTGGGCGGAACCCGGTGGGGGTGCGACGTGGTCATGAGGCAGGCTTGGACCGCGCTCCCGCTCCGGGTGGCGCACCCACGACGACGGCCGGGCCCTCCTGGCCCGCGACGGAAGGCGGACCGGTGTCCCTCGACCCCACCCTCCTCGACGACCTCGAGTGGCGCGGCCTGGTCGCGCACTCGACGGACCTCGACGCCCTGCGCGAGGCGCTGACGTCGGGCAGCGTGCGGTTCTACGTGGGCTTCGACCCGACCGCGCCGAGCCTGCACCTGGGCAACCTGGTGCAGATCCTGACCGCCAAGCGGCTCCAGGACGCCGGCCACACGCCGTACGCGCTGGTGGGGGGTGCGACCGGCATGATCGGCGACCCCCGCGACTCCGGCGAGCGCACCCTCAACGACGCCGACACGGTCTCGGAGTGGGTGGGGCGGGTGCGCCGGCAGATCGAGCCGTTCCTGTCCTTCGAGGGCGACAACGCCGCGACCATGGTCAACAACCTGGACTGGACCCAGGGCCTGTCGACCATCGACTTCCTGCGCGACATCGGCAAGCACTTCCCGGTCAACCGGATGCTGGCGCGCGAGACGGTCAAGCGCCGGCTCGAGGCCGGTGGCATCTCCTACACCGAGTTCTCCTACGTCCTGCTGCAGTCGATGGACTTCCTCTCCCTCTACCGCGAGCACGGCGTGGTGCTGCAGTTCGGCGGCTCGGACCAGTGGGGGAACATCACCGGCGGCGCCGAGCTGATCCGCCGCGCGACCGGTGACTCCGTGCACGCGTTCGCCACGCCGCTCATCACCAAGTCCGACGGCACGAAGTACGGCAAGACCGAGGGCGGGGCGCTCTGGCTGGACCCCGAGATGCTCTCGCCCTACTCCTTCTTCCAGTTCTGGCTCAACGTCGAGGACGAGAAGGTGGGCGAGCTGCTGCGCATCTTCACCTTCCTGCCGCGCGAGGAGATCGAGGCGCTCGAGGCCACGCACGCCGAGAAGCCGTTCTTGCGCGCCGGTCAGAAGGCGCTGGCCGAGCACGTGACCACGCTGGTGCACGGGGCCGAGGAGACCGCCCGTATCCAGGCGGCCTCGGCAGCGCTGTTCGGAGGCGGTGACATGAGCACGCTCTCGGCGGACACGTTGGGTGCCGCCCTGCGCGAGGCCGGCGCCGTCACCGTCGACCGGGGGGCCGTGCCGACCATCACCGACCTGCTGGTGGAGACCGGTCTGGCCAAGAGCAAGGGGGAGGCCCGCCGCACGATCAGCGAGGGCGGCGCCTACCTCAACAACGTCCGCGTGGAGGACCCCGAGGCGGTTCCCGGCGAGGGCGACCTCGTCGGTGGCCGCTGGTTGGTCCTGCGCAAGGGGAAGAAGAGCTTCAAGGGCGTCGAGGTCGCATGACGACTCCGCGGCCGGGGCGGCCGACGTGGGCCGACCCGCGCCGCGGCGGGTGGCAGGCCGAGCTGGCCGAGCGCGCGCGGGCGGTGCTGCCCGCCCCCATGTGGGCCTACCTGGAATCCGGTGCCCGGGAGGGCGTGACCCGGGACGAGGCACGCGAGGCCTGGCGCTCGGTGCGCCTGTGGCCGCGGGTCCTCCACGGGGAGGACGCGCCCGACACCCGCACGTCGGTGCTGGGCACGCCCGTGCGCACGCCCGTCGGGGTGGCCCCCACGTCGCTGCAGCGGGTCGCGCACCCCGAGGGGGAGCTCGCGATGGCCGCGGGTGCCGCCGCGGCCGGTGCCCTGCACGTCGTGTCCAGCAACGCCGGCCACCTCCTCGACCAGATCGGAGCCGCCGCGCGGGCGGCCGACCCCGACGCCGTGTGGTGGCTGCAGGCCTACCTCCCCCCGGACCGCGACCAAGCCGCGCCGGTCCTGCGCGCTGCGGCGGCAGCGGGAGCCCGCGCCGTGGCGCTCACCGTGGACACCCCGTTCCCCGGCACGAAGTACGAGCCGGCGGAGGAGGACTGGGAGGGCATCGACCTCTCCTGGCACCGCACCAACTTCGCCGACCCGGCGGCGTACCGCCACCACCGTGGCCTCCGCCCGGAGGACCTGGCGTGGATCCGCGAGGTCTGCGGGCTCCCGGTCGTGGTCAAGGGGGTGCTGCGTCCCGTCGACGCACGGCGATGCGTGAACGCCGGGGCGGCCGCCGTGTGGGTCTCCAACCACGGGGGGCGACAGCTCGACCGCGCGGTCAGCACCGCCACCGCCCTGCCACAGGTCGTCGCCGCCGTGGGACCCGACGCCGAGGTGTACGTCGACGGCGGGGTGCGCTCCGGGCTCGACGTCCTCACCGCCCTGGCCCTCGGTGCCCGCGCCGTCCTCGTGGGACGGCCGGCCGTGCACGCGCTCGCCAGCGACGGTGCCGCAGGCGTCACCGGCCTTCTCGACACGCTCACCGAGGAGCTGCTCGAGGCGCTGGAGCTGGCCGGCTGCGGGGGTCCAGAGAGCGCCAGGACACTGGTGGCACCCCCCGATTTGTGCAGTCCCTGACCGTCGTCTAATGTTCTTCTCGTCGCCAGGGAGCGGCGGGGAGCAAGGCCGGTCTGGCCGGGCTCCCGGCCCCACGACGACCACCCCAGCACCATCACCACCCGGTCAACGGTGTGTCCGCCATAGCGGCCACCAAGACATCCGGGCGGCGGCGCAGTGGGAAAAGGTAAGGGAAAAGCGCGGATTTGCACCGCGAGAAACCAAGCCGCTAACGTAGGACAAGTCAGCGCGGGAACGCAAGCCGAAAGGCGAGTGGCCCGGTGCGTCTGATTCTTGAGAACTCAACAGTGTGTCATAGTCGACGAATTAGTTTGTTATGCCCCGTCGATCGATTCAGGCTTTTTGGGTCTGGTTGGTTGATGGTTTCTTTGACAATGATTCTGAC
>Ga0172375_10005995_pt1 | contig 17223 bp, 13 predicted proteins | sample LakKiv1m_FD_114537 | JGI IMG/M metagenome (GOLD analysis project Ga0172375, IMG submission 114537) | Freshwater microbial communities from Kabuno Bay, South-Kivu, Congo - kab_092012_11.1m | ecosystem: Environmental > Aquatic > Freshwater > Lake | place: Democratic Republic of the Congo...
CATGTGGCCCGCCGGGTGCTCCGCAAGGCGAGGAGCACCGCCAAGCTGGTCCGCCGGCCAGTCCCGGAGCTTCCGCACTTCCACGTGATGACACCCGTGCTGATTCCGGTCTACGGCGACACCCGGGCCGCCCGGCTCAACGCCAAGCTGGTCCGCCTGCAGGTCAGTGCGGTGGCGCGGGCGATCGGAGTCGGCGAGTCCCCGCACATCGGCGTCACCATCCCGACGGCGTGGCCGGTCGTCGAGCAGATGCGTCGCAGCAGCCTGATCTACAACCGGTCCGACCTGCACTCGGCGTTCCCCGAGGCAGACGGCGCCTGGATCGCCGCTCTGGAGGACGCGCTCATGCGCACCAGCGACCGTGTGCTCTACGTCAGCCACGCGCTGATGGACCACGACGCCGCCGCCGCCGGGGAGCGGCGGGTGTTCCTCGACCACGGCGTCGACATCGACCACTTCTCTCCCGACGGCGACGTCGACCCCGAGGTGGCGGCTATCCCCCGGCCCCGCCTCGGCTTCTTCGGCGGGATCGACGACTACGTGGTCGACGTGGACCTCCTGCGCCGGACGGCGGTGGAGAACCCGGACGCAAGCGTGGTGATCATCGGCGACGCCACCTGCCCGATGGATGGGTTGACAGCCCTGCCCAACGTGCACTGGCTCGGCTTCCGATCGTACGAGTCGATCCCTGCCCTGGGCCGCGGCTTCGACGTGGCGCTGATGCCATGGCTCGACAACGAGTGGATTCGGTTCGCCAACCCGATCAAGCTCAAGGAGTACCTAGCCCTCGGTCTTCCAGTCGTCTCCACGGAGTACCCCGAGGTCGACGCCTACCGCAAGCATGTGCTCGTCGCCCACGACCGCCTCGACTTCCCAGGGATGGCCCGCCGCTTGGCGGAGGCGCCTCCGGACCCGCGTGAGCAGCGCGAATCGGTCCTCGCCTCGTCCTGGACCGCACGCGCCCGCCACCTGCTGACGGAAGCCGACTGTGCGGCCGCCCGCAACCGGCTCGGAGGTGCCTGATGTGCGGTGTCGGAGGTGTCCGGGCACTGACCGCCGGGGCGTTCACGGATGGCGCGCTGCGTGACATGGCGCAGCTGCTGCGCCACCGGGGACCCGACGAGTCCGCGACCTGGGTCGGGCAGGACATCGGGCTGGCGCACACGCGGCTCGCGATCATCGACGTCGAGCACTCGCACCAGCCGATGCACTCGATCGACGGCCGATGGGTGCTCGCCTTCAACGGCGAGATCTTCAACCACGAGAGCCTGCGCGACCACCTCGACTACCCGTTCCGCACCCGTGGTGACACCGAGGTGGTCGTCGCCGGGCTCGCGCTCGAGGGCATCAGCTTCGTCGAGAAGCTGCAGGGCCAGTTCGCCTTCGTCGCCCACGACCTCCGCACCGACACCACGCACCTCGTGCGAGACCGGCTCGGGATACTCCCGCTCTACTACCGGCACGTGCCCGGAGGTATCGCCTTCGGATCGGAGATCAAGGCCGTGCTCGCCGTCGGCCCCCCGCCGCAGGTCGACCACCGCAGCCTCGACGTCTACCTCGGCTCGCGATCGGTGCCGGCGCCCGACACCCTCTTCGAGGGAGTAAAGAAGGTACGTCCCGCCCATCGCGTCACGATCACGCCCGAGGGACGGCTCGAGGAAGTCCACTACTGGGCGCTGCCCGAGACCGACCCAGCCGGGACATGGAGCCCTGGCGAGGCGATAGAGGCGGTCCGCGACGGCGTACGCGAGGCGGTTCGGTCTGCACTCGTGGCCGACGTGCCGGTGGGGTCGTACCTCTCGGGCGGTCTTGACAGCAGCCTCATCGTGGCGCAGATGCAGCAGCTGCGAGGCACCGATCCGGTGCACACCTTCTCCGCCGGCTTCGGCGACCACGCCGATGACGAGCTGCCGTGGGCGCGACGGGTCAGCGATCTCCTGGGCACCCACCACCACGAGGTGCAGCTGCGGCCGAGCGACTTCGAGGACCTCTGGGCCCGCCTGACCTGGCACCGCGATGCACCGATCTCCGAGCCTGCCGACATCGCCGTCTACGGGCTCGCGAAGGCGGCGCGTGAGCACGTCACGGTCGTGCTGTCCGGCGAGGGCGGCGACGAGCTCTTCGGCGGCTACCCCAAGTACCGGTACGCGCGCTTCGCCGAGCGGACCACCGCGCTTCCCGCCTGGCTGCGCGCGGGCCTGGCGGGTCCTGTCGAGCGTCGACTCGGCGCCCACGCGCGGACGAGGGTCGCGCTGCGCGCCATCGCCGCCGGTAGCGTCGCCGAGCAGCACGCCACTTGGTTCGCACCCTTCACCGCTCCCGAGCGACAGCGCCTGCTGGGCGGTCCGCCGCCGCCCGAACGCCGGGTGCCGGCCTCGCACGGGGTCGATCCTGTCGATCGGATGCTGCGTCACGACGTGCGCCACTGGCTGCCCGACAACCTCCTCGAGCGCGGCGACCGGATGTCGATGGCCGCCTCGCTCGAGCTGCGCCCGCCGCTGCTGGACCACCGGCTCGTCGAGCTCGCGTTCCGGCTCCCGGCGTCGGTCAAGGTCCGCTCCGGATCGACCAAGTGGGTGCTCAAGGAAGTGGCCCGGTCGCTCCTGCCCGACGAGGTCATCGACCGCCCGAAGGTGGGCTTCCGGGTGCCGTTGGACGAGTGGTTCCGCACCGGGTTGCGCGACACCGCGCGTGACCGTCTCACCGGGACCGACTCGTGGGTCGGACAGACCCTCGACCGCGAGCTCGTGCTCGACCTCCTCGACCGCCACGCGCGTGGCGGCCACGAGGAGATGCGCCTCTGGACACTGCTGTGTCTCGAGATGTGGCACGACACGTTCTTCGGCACAGGAACGACGGCGGGGCCTGTCGTGCCGCACCCGCGCGGATCCGGCATCGGCCAGGCTGCACCTCTGTCCTGACCCCACCCATCCGGTGCCGAGGAGCCCAGCGCGGCGTGGGGACGTCACCCGGCCCCCTGCCTACCACGAGTCACGCGATCATGCGGGTGCGGCGGTCGAGGAGGGGGAACCTCGACCGCCGCCGCTGGTCATGCTCGTTCCCCGTGTCGAGGTGTGGGGCCCCCCGATCACGGCTCCGGCCTGGGTGGCCGGTGCGAGACAGGACGAGCGTGCAGACCAGCCATGGTGCACACTTCGAGGGTAGGTGCTCCACGTCATGTCGCCCATCCCACGGAGTGGGTAACTCCTGGCCCGGTCGACCTGAAGGCCCAATCCTGTAGGGCTTTCGTCGATTTGAGGCATGCCCCGTGGACCGCCGCTTCCTAGGCTCGCGGCACGACCCGACGTGGGTCGTCGCGAGTGGTTCGGGGATTGGGGCCGCATGACGCAAGTCACGGTGGGAGGGCGTAAGCCCGAGCACGCCGCGTTGCCCGACGCCATCCCGCAACCGCGCCGCGCCGAGCCGGTCGGAGTCGCACAGCTCGAGCACGTCGCGACCCCGGTGGACGAGCCCCAGACCCCGGTCGCGGCGGCCCCTGCCCGCATCGACACGCCGCCCCCCATCGCGGCGTCACGCCGTGGTCGCGGGTCGTGGCGCGCCGGGGCCTTCTGCGTGGACGCGGGGCTGGCGCTTACGCTCTCCACTGCAGCGATGACCGCCGGGATGGTCTCCTGGCGCATCGCGGCTGCCGTGGCGATCACCTGGCCGCTCCTGCTGCTGGTCGCGGGTCACTACCGTCGGCGGACCATCGGGGAGAGCCACACCCGTCGCGTACGCGTCATCGTCGGCACCGGCCTCCGAGGATCGGTGCTGGTCCTGGCAGGATCACCGTGGATCACGAGTGTCGGCCTGGTCGACCTCGCGAAGCTCGTCGCGGTGGTCGGCGTCGCCAGCGGACTGCACCATCTCGCCACGGGGCGCCGCCACCGGCTTCGCCTGGTCGTCGCAGGGCGCCGAAGCGAAGTCCGTGAGGCGCTGCTCGAGTTCCAGGCCGTCGGAAGCCACGACGTGGTGGCGGTGTGCCTGACCCGCGCGTCCAAGACGCCGTTCGGCGACGTGGCGAGCTATGTCGGAGTCGACAATGCCGCGACAGTAGCCGACGACCACGATGCCGACGCTGTCGTCCTCCTGCCAGGTGCCGGGCTCACTCCTGCGGAGGTCCGCCGCCTGCACTGGGCTCTGACTGCGGTGGGCACCGAGCTCTGCCTCGGGACCGGGCTCCTGGACGTCACGCCGACGCGCACCCGGGTGTTCGCCACTGGCGGGATGACCCTCGTCGGGGCAGCCGGCCCGTCGCTCGACGGTCCGCGTCGGTGGGTCAAGGACGGTGTCGAGCGGATGCTCGCCCTGGCCGGGCTGGTGATCCTGGCCCCCGCGATGCTCACCATCGCCTTGCTCGTCCGCCTCGACTCCCCCGGACCGGCGGTCTACCGGCAGCAACGCGTGGGACGCCACGGCCGGCCGTTCACGATGTACAAGTTCCGCTCGATGACTGCTGCCGCAGACCTCGAGCGCAGCGAGCTGGTCGCGATCAACGAGGCCGACGGCGTCCTGTTCAAGGTCCGCTGCGACCCGCGGGTCACCCGTCTCGGCCGATGGTTGCGCCGGAACAGCCTCGACGAGCTGCCCCAGCTGGTCAACGTGGTGCGCGGCGACATGTCGCTCGTCGGCCCGCGCCCCGCGCTGCCCGAGGAGGTGGCCCAGTACGACTGTGACCCGCGCCGACGGCTCGTCGTGAAGCCCGGCATCACTGGGCTGTGGCAGGTGTCCGGGCGATCCGACCTGACGTGGGCGGAGTCGGTACGCCTCGACGTGAAGTACGTCGAGAACTGGTCCCTCGGCCTGGACGTCTCGATCCTCGCCCGGACGGTACGGGCGGTCCTGGGCCACCGTGGCGCCTACTGACACCAGTGTCCGGCCACTGCGCCCGCAGCGCCAGGACGGCCCGCCCATCCGGCTGAGGGGCGGGTCCAGGCTGACGTCGGCCGGCTGGGTCTGCTGGGCGGTCGTCGTCGGCGCGGCAGCCGTGCTGGCGCTCGTGCGCATGGGTGATCCGGCATCGCGACGGCTCGTCGAGCTGGTCACGCTGACGCCCGTCGGTGTCCCGCTGGCGGCGACCGGTACGGCGATCGCGCTGGCTCTGCTGGTGGCGGCACACCGTCGCGCCCTGCCTGGCCTCGCGCTGGTCGTGGCCGTCACGCTGCTCGGGGCGCATGTCGGTTGGCTGGTCCCGCACTACGTGCCCGACGCGGCGCACCCGGGGGACGGCGACGCGATGGTCGTGATGACACTCAACATCGAGTTCGCGGACCCCGAGGCGCTCGCCGAGGCCGTGGCAGTCAACGACGTCGACGTGCTCGTGTTGCTAGAGGTGACCCGTGACCGGCTCGGTGAGCTGCGGTCGACGGGCCTCACCGACGTGCTCCCGCACGCCGCCGGGGTGGAGGGCGACTCCAACGACCAGACGATCGTGCTCCGCCGGTTCCGTGTCGCGTCCAGCGAGCCCGTCCCGGGCGGCGCCGGGCACAGCCTGGTCGTGGACCTGGCTTCCGACGCCGGCCGCGTCAGGCTCGTCGCGGCGCACCCACGACCTCCGTACCTGACAGATGTCTGGCGCTCCGACCACGCCCAGCTCCTCGCCGCGCTGTCCGCCTTCGCAATCGGGGAGCCGACCATCGTCGCCGGGGACTTCAACGCCACTCTGGCTCATGCGCCGATGCGGCGCATCCTCGGCCTCGGCTACGACGACGCCGTCGACCAGGTGGGCGGCGGCTGGTCCCCGACCTGGCCGGCGGGAGGCCACCAGCGGCGGTTCGGGATCGACGTACCCGCGTTCGCACCGATCGACCACGTGCTCACCTCGCCGGGCCTCGTCGTCACGAGCGCGCGCGCGTTCGACGTCGACGGCGCAGACCACCGCGCGGTGCTCGCGAGCGTGGAGTGGACGCGCTCCTGACGGAGAGCGCTCAGGCTCCTCGGAGTCAGTCGGTCGCGCGGGCCAGGAGGTCGGCGGCCTCGAGCTCGCGCGCCGCAGCGGCGATCACCGCGAAGTCGAGGTCGGCACGCTCGGCGATCTCGAGCAGGCGGGTCTCACCGTCGGAGGACGCCATCGCCCACAGCAGCGCCATCGTCATGTCTGTGGCGGCCTTGCCGCCGAGACTCGGGTAGAGCCCGCGCTTGCCCAGCTGCGGTTCGCCGTACGGGCTGAGGTTGACGTACGCCGCGTCCTGCTCGAGGACCTCGAAGATGCGTCCGACCGCCTCGAAGGACCCGACCAGCTCGTCGTCGGTGACGCTCTCGAGGTCGTCGGCGGAGGTGTGGTACTCCGGGTACTCGCCGTGCGGGGTGCGGGTGAGCCTGCCGACGGGAAGATCGAAGCCCAGCGAGTTGTACTGGCGCTCGTCGTACCCGTAGGGGGAGTAGTCACGCACCTCACCGCCGGCCCGGCCGACGACGTGGGCCGCGGCGCAGTCGATCATCCGGTCGGCGCGGCGCGTCCGCTTGTAGACCAGCGGGCCGGGCCCGCCGAGTCCGGCCAGGACCAGCCCGTGCCGGACCCGGTGGAGGTCCTCCATGCGGTGGTCCATCCACGCGAGCGAGCCGATGACCCCCGGCGCGAAGACGAAGCGGTAGCTGTAGCGGCGCCGCGGCAGGTCGGCGAGCGCGGCCGCCAACTCGGTCGCCACGACGATCCCGGACAGGTTGTCGTTGACGAGCGACGGGTGGCACGTGTGCGCGCTGACCAGCACCTCCTCCTCCGAGTCGCCCGGCACGAGGAGCTCTCCGATGGTGATCTCACCCGGCCCGATCGTCGAGTCGACCACCACGTCGTACGGACCGTCGTCCATGGCGTCCAGCTGGCGCTGGGTCAGGCAGAAGCCCCACTTCCGGTCGTAGTAGGACGTCCGGTAGGGGATCCAGTCAGGGTGCTCCGGCAACGTGTGGAGGTGCGGGCGCAGCTCGTCGAGGGACATCCGCGCGCGCACCGGCACGCTGTAGCCCACCAGGTGCAGCGTGTGCTCGCGGAAGTCGACGACGCGTCTGCCCGAGGCGTCGGCGATCCACGCGTCACGCACGTTCCACTCGTCGTTGATCGTCCAGTCGTGGCACCGCGTGCCAGAGGCGACGCCGATGCGCTCCAGCGAGGCCCTGTCACCGACGGACTCGTCGACGACGTCGAGTGTGGCGCGGACGCCGTCGCCCGACATGCTCCGGCAGAGCGGGTAGAGCCGCTCGAGCTGAACTCGCATCCGCTTGCCCAGCAGAGGGTCGTGGGCGAGGAGGGTCATACCATCACGAGGTGGTCGTCGAGCCGGCCGGCGTCGATGAGCTCCTGGATCTTGCGCAGCCGGGTGAAGCGCGGGCCGTGCAGGTCCTCCGCGGTCAACCCGCGCTGTTCCATGTCTGCGGCAAGCTCGTCGATCCCGGCTGGCACCGTCCACTGCGGCTTGAAGTCGGGCAGCTCGCTCGTGATCTTGCCGAAGTCGACGCGGTAGTCGCGCTTGTCGGGGCTCGCACCCTCGGCGAAGGTCACCGGGGCACCGAATCGTTCCGAGACTGCGAGGGCGATGTCGCGCACCTGCACCACATCCTCGTCGCGACCGACGTTGAAAGCCTGGTCGTGCACCACGTCGCGCGGCGCGTGGAGCACCGCGACGAATGCGCGGGCGATGTCCTCGGCGTGCACGAGCGGGCGCCATGGCGACCCGTCGCTCTGAAGTCGGACCTCGCCCTCGGTGAAGGCGGTGCCGGCCAGGTTGTTGACCACGATGTCCGCGCGCAGGCGCGGCGACGAGCCGTACGCCGTCGCGTTGCGCAGGTACGTCGGGCTGAAGCGTTCGTCAGCGAGCTCCGTGATCGCCCGTTCGGCGCGGATCTTGCTCTCGCCGTAGGGCGTGACGGGGTGCATCTCGCCGTCCTCGGCCACGGCCCGGTCACCCCCTGCGCCATAGAGCGAGCACGACGAGGAGAACAGGAAGCGTTCGACGCCGGCGGCCTTCGCGACCTGCGCCATGTGGAAGGCGCCGTCGGCGTTGACCGAGTAGGTCGCCTCGGGGTTCAGGTGGCCGACCGGGTCGTTCGAGATCGCCGCAAGGTGGATCACTGCGTCGAATCCGGTCAGGTCCTCCGGCGTCTGGTGCCGGATGTCGCCGGTCCTCGACTCGTAGCCCGACGGGCCGGCGCCGAAGTCGCACCCGTCGTACCAGCCCGCATCGAGTCCGACCACCTCGTGGCCTTCCCTGAGCAGCATCGGCACCAACACCGCACCGAGGTAGCCCCGGTCACCGTCCACCAGCACACGCATCGTCAGACTCCTTCTGTTCCGGAACTGGAGGGCGGACCGAAGTCGACGAGGACCTTGCGACTGTGGAATCCCTCGGCATAGGGGGCCTTGCACTCGATCCCGCGCAGCCGGAGCAGCCCTGTGAAGGCCTCGTGGTCCCACCAGTCGCGGCCGAGCTGCGAGGGGTAGCTCTCGTCGAGCAGCCGTACCTTGGCATCGGCGGTCTCGGCCGACAGCGCGACGTAGTGGTTCGGCGTGGTCAGGTCGCCGTCCCACTTGACGATCTCGTAGTGGAGCACCAACGCGTTGCGCCACACCGTCGAAGCGAGCCCTCCGACGACCCGGTGGTCCTGGTGGGCGTCGTCGACGCGCGGGGCGAGGACGAGGTCGGGGGCGTGCCGGGTGGCCGCCTCCTCCATGATGTCCTTCGCGGCATCCCAGTCCGAGGGCAGCCGCCCGTCGCGGAGGCCGAAGGTCTCGACCGTGGCACCCGGGACGAAGCGCGAGAGCGCGGCGCCCGCCTCGGCACGGCGCTCGTCGGTGCCGGTCAGCACGATGCCCGCGACGCTCACCTCGGGGCGGCGGGCCAGTGTCAGGAGCGTGCCGCCGCAGCCGATCTCGATGTCGTCGGGGTGGGCACCGAGACAGAGCACCGACAGCGGACCGGTCGGCGCAGTGAGCGACAACATCCGGCGTGACCCCCTTGCCCGGGTGAGACCTCTGGAGCGCCCCCTAGCGTCCGCGGACGACGCTAGCCACCACCTGCGCGCTGCGTGCCGCCCCTGCTCGAACGTACCCCGTTCGTGGGATATCGGCGCCGCGCGCGTCGCGGCACCTCCCGGGTGGCGACGATGACGTCAGAGACGGAGGGAGCATGACCGTGGAGCAGGGGGGGCGACGAGCGCCGGGCCGCGCGACCGCGTCACGGCTTGCGTACGACACGTCCTCTGGCGCCGTCCCGGTTGGGCGCGTAGTGATAGTTGTCGCGCCAGACGTCCCAGCCCGGCCCCTCGATCGAGGTGGGCCCGTAACCCTGGGACCGGAACCGGTTGTTGATCGCTCTGATGTGGTCGTACTCCGCACCCTCGCCCGGCTGGCTGTTGGTGACGACGAGGTTGTAGCCGATCCCCTCGATCAGGTTCCCCACCACGTCGAGGTGGTAGATCGACAACCACGTGGGCTGGATGAACAGGCCACCACTGGTGTGGCCGTCGAGATGGATCGCGAGGCGATTGTTGCGGAACACCACGGACCGGCCTTCGCCACGGAAGTCGCGCACGGTCGCGGCCTCGTTGTGCGAGCCGGAGGCCGCTCGCAGGTCGGTGACGTAGTTCTGCTCGATGAGAACCGACTTCTTCGTGCCGGTGTCCATGATGCAGATGCCGGTGCCCATCCCGCGCAAGAGCGTGCGCTTGATGTCCGCGACCCCCATGAACCCGCACGACCCGGCGATCTGGTCGGGTGTCATGCCGTAGCCGCTGATCTCGGAATCGGTGATGACTGTGCGACCTCGGGCCGGCGGATAGCAGGTGTCACCGCACGTCGTCGTGCTCACCAGGAAGTTGTTGAGGTGGCCCGGCGACGTCGGTCGGATGCACGAGCGGCGCACCTTGACACCGCCGTTGGACAGGTCGAGTGGCACCGTGACGAGCTTGCCCACGATCTTCGCGCCGAAGGCCGGCTTGGCTGGTCCCCCATATGTGGGGAGGTCGTCGCACGACAGGCCGAAGCGGCCCAGTCCGATGTTGCGGGTCGACAGCCGCCAGCCGCGGACTCCGGGTCCGATCGGCTCGTCAGCCCTCGACGTGGCCACCGACGCGACGGCGGACCCCTCCGGGCTCGCGACTCCCACGTCGAGGGTCTGCCCACGCAGGAGCGTCACCGCCGAGGGGATCAGGAGGAGCACAGCCAGAAGGCAGGACAGGACGAGGGCACTCGTACGACGAAGCACCTCCGTGAGGCTAGGCATGGATGTGCGGCAGGACAATGGCCAATTGTGGGGCACTTCCTGAGCTGTCACCCTCCGCCGGTGCCAGGGGGGCCTCGTGCCTGACCTCGCCGCCCGCGGGCTGGCGGTCGCCAAGCGTGCTCGCGCGGCAGGCCGGGCCCGCGCGAGGCGACGCATGGTCGTGCGCGTCTCGCCGACGCAGGTGGGCGACCCCACCGTGCTGGTGCTCACGCCCGACTTCGACCACCCGTCAGCCGGGGTGCGGACGATGTACCGGCACGTGGACATCCTCCGCGCGGCCGGGGTGCCCGCCGAGGTGCTGCACCATCGGACGGGTTTCCGCTGCACCTGGTTCGACCACGAGACACCGGTCAGCAGCCTCGCGGAGCGCGCGGTCGGTCCCGATGACCTGCTCGTCGTGGGCGAGCTCGACGTCGACGTGGTCGCACGCCAGGTCGGTCGCGCGCAGCCCCTGCGGCACGTCGTGCTCGACCAGAGCGGCTACCTCGCCTGGGACCACTCACCCGACGTGGTCGTGCAGCACTACCTGTCCCCCCACGCACCGCTGGCTGTGCTCGCGACCTCGCGGCACGTCGCCCAGGTGTCCGCGTTCGCCCACCCGGGCATCGAGATCCGCCACGTCCGGCTCGGCCTGGACGTCGAGCGCCTCCGGCCCCTCGAGACCGCGGACGCGACGCGCAGGATCGCGTGGATGCCGCGGCGCGGCGGTGAAGACGTCGACCTCGCGTTGCGACTCCTGGCCGAGCGCCGCGTCCTCGACGGCTGGGAGCTGTGTCCTCTCGAGGGGCTGTCCGCCGAGGAGGTCTCGCGGATGCTGCAGCGCACGTCGGTGTTCCTCAGTCTGAGCCACCGTGAAGGATTCGGCATGCCGCCGCTCGAGGCGATGGCCTGCGGTGCCTACGTGGTGGGCTACGACGCCTTCGGCGGGCGCGAGTTCCTCCGTCCCGGAATCAGCTCTCCCGTGGAGACCGGCAACGTGCTGGCGCTGGCGGTCGCTCTCGCCGATGCACTCGAGTCCGAGGCGTCGCACCCGGGGTGGCTGCGCGAGCGCGGGCTCGAAGCAGCCGCGTTCGTCCGCTCGGAGTACTCACCCGAGCGCGAGCGCGAGAGCGTGCTGGCCGCCTACTCGGGACTGGTGGCCGCAACGGGTCTCGCCCTCGGCTCCGACACCGATGCGGGAAGCGTGCCGACGCGCTTGGACTGGTGACGCACTCGGCTCCAGTGGGCACCGGCGCAGCCGATGGCCAGGAAGACCAGGAAGGTGCTCTGCCGGAAGCTGAACGAGTCGTAGGTGATCGCGGCGACCCCGAAGGCCGCGATGGTGGCGCAGAGCGCCTGGCCCTCGCTGCGCAGCGCGGGGTCGGTGCTTCGGTGCCGGACGCCTCGCGCCACCCCCATCCCCACGACGTGCAGGCCGATGAAGGTGAGCAGGCCGACGATCCCTCCAGCGAGGAGGAACCCGAGGTACTGGTTGTCGAGGAAGAAGTAGACGTCCGGCAGGAACGTCCCGAGGCCGCGCCCGAGCCACCAGTGCCCCTCCATGAGCGCCGGTATCGCCTGGTAGTCGTCGGTTCGCCCGGTGATGCTGGGGTCGTCGCCGGCGAAGCGGAACAGACCGAGCATGGTGCCGAGGAGACCCGGGACGAGGGCGCGGAAGACGCCCAGCCCGATGATGCCGAGCACGAGGACGTTGAACCGTCCGCGGTTGGACATGATCGCCGCGTAGATGGGCAGTCCCACCATGAGCGTCAACACGCCGGACCGCGACACGCTCATCGGGACGGCGACCAGCAGAGCGACCAGTGCCAGGCGGTAGCGCAGGCGGTGACGTGGCTCGGCATGGATCGCGAAGTGCAGGGCGAGCGGCACGAGGGCGGCGGTCACCACGGAGAACTCGATCGAGTGCTGGGACGCGACGGTGATCCGCTCGAAACCGGAGCGGGTGTCGTCGGCCACCTGCGTGTTGGCGGTCAGCCCCGGGAGCAGCATCGTGTTGGACCAGTCGAAGCTCGTGAAGAACTCCACGATGCCGATCGCTGCGGCCGCGCCGCCGATCAGGACGACCCGCTGGAGCAACGTCGTGACGCGGTCCCCCAGTGTGTCGACCGCCAGGAGCGTCATCCCCAGCAGCCCGAGCACCGGGAACAGGCTGCGTCCGGCACTTGCCAGCTCAGCAGGGAGGAGGCCGCGGGTCATCGCGGCGGCGTACGACAGCAGGGACGCGACGCAGAACGCCCACATCAGCCACCGCACGGGGTGCAGCTCGACCGACTCGCTGAGGTTCAGGACCCGTGACGCCGCCCAGATCGCGAGCGCTGCCAGCGACACCAGGACTGCCGGGTTGCCCACCGACTTGAGGGGTCCGACGAACACGTAGTCCTGCGGCACGAGCAGCAGCAACGAGACCAGCAGCGTGAGCACCGCGCAACCGTCGCGGGCAGACAACGCCAGCAGGCCGAGAACGGAGCCGAGAAGCAGGAGGGCACCGACAGCGGCGCTACCCAGCTGCCCGGTCAGCGGAGCGATCGCGATGAAGAGCAGGAGACCGACACCGGTTGTCGTGCCGACCACCACCAGCGACCGCCGCAGCCACTCGGCGGCCCGGGGCGGCATCCGTCACCGCCTGCCGGCCGGCTTGCGCCCGGCCGGGCCGATGCTCTTGGCCCTGGTCTTCACGGTCGAGGTGCCGCTCGCCTGGAACGGACCCCGGTCGGGCGCGCGATCAGAGGTCCGCGTCGACGTCAGCACCCGGTCCGGGGACTGCGACGGTGTCCGGGAGGGTGCCGCGTCACCGGTCGTGACCTGGCGTCGATCGTCGCGCCCGTCGTCAGGCCCTTCGTCCACCGCACGGGACTCACGCTGGGCGCGCCCGCGCAGGATGCGGTCGACGACCACCGACCACGCAGCGCCCATCAGGATGGCGACGCCCATCACGGCCAGCGCCAGCTTGAGCCAGCCGGTCGACGGCAGCTCTGCCACCTGCGGCGTGGCGAGGACGAAGGGCTCCCAGCGCAGCGGCGGCGGCACGCCGGCGCGGATCTGGAGCTCGTCGGTGATGTCGGGCGCTGCCTCGATCACGCGGTCGACGACGGCTCGCACCTCGGCCTCGTCCTCTCCCCAGGCGCGTACCTCGTAGGTGGTCTCGAACTGGGGGATGCGGACGCTGTAGTACCGGTTGTTGACCACTTCGCCCGGACCCCAGCCTCGGGTTGCTCCGCCGCCGAGCTCCTCCTGGGTCTCACCGGAGTTGAGCTGGGCCTCGAGCGCCTCGCCGACGAGGATGTCGGCGGCGGACCCCATCGGGTTGGCGCTCTCGTTGTCGCCCGGTGCCAGCGACGGCTGCACCAGGCCATAGGACACGGCGGCCGTGTAGCTCGGCTCCTGTGCCTGCGCCAGCTGGTAGCTCACCCCCGCGGCCCCGAGCAGGATCGGCAACATCACGTACCAGCGTCGGATGCAGACCTTGAGGATGTCTACCGCGTCCATGTCGTCCCCCTTCGGGCTGTCCTGCAGCCCGTCGACCTCGTCGAAGTGCGGTTGTGGTGGTTCACGCGCGGTCGCCCCCGAAGCGTCCAGCGACGCGGAGCGCGTCGTCCACGGCAGGCGGCCGGACTCGGCTCATCAACACCCCGTAGACCACGACGCCGGCGGCTGTGCCGGCGAGCAGCTGAGTCACCGGGCCGGATCCGAGGTGCTCGCAACCCTCTGCCACGAGCCAGGTGACGACTCCCATGAGCGCGGAGATCACGGCTTGGGGCACGAGCGAGCGCAGGAAGGTCGACAGCCGCATGTCGATGAGGCCGAGCGCCATCCTCATCTCGAAGGGGGCCAGCAGCCCGACGGCGACAGCGAGACCGATGCTCACGCCGACGAGACCCCACTGCGCGCCGACGACGATCGCAAGACCACCCACTGCGCAGTAGCTGATGCCCCACCGGTAGAGCCAGTCACTACGGCCCATGGCGTACATCACCGACCGGGGCACGTTGGACATGGCCTGAAGTGCAGCCAGCGGCGCGAGGACCTGGATGACCGGGATCGCGGGCTCCCAGCGGGGGCCGTAGACGACCACGACGGCCTGGTGGGCCAGCACGGCGAGTCCGATCGTCGCGGGCATCACCACCAGCGCGACGACACCGACGGCGCGCGTAGCGCCGGCACGCAGGGCCGCCGGGTCGTTCTGGTCGCGTGCGAAGACGGAGAAGCTCACGGTCGACACGGCCTCGCTCACCGTGTTGATCGGCGCCGTCACCGTGCGCTGGGCGAGACTGTACGTGCCGAGCGCTCCCCCGCCGAGCATGCGGCTGACGATCACCTTGTCCAGCTGGTTGAAGCCGATGGCCAGAGCGCTGGTGTAGAAGTAGTGCACGCTCGGGCGTGCAACCGTACGGAGGCGTCCGAGATCGAGCTGCGCCGATGGACGCCACGGATGGAAGTACCAGGCGCCGAGGGTGGACACGGTCGTCCCGGCGATGATGCCCACCACCAGCGCCCACAGCCCCCAGCCTGCAACGGCGAGCCCGACACCCACCACCCCGCTGACCACCGCGTTGCCGATATTGACCACCGCGAGCTGGCCGAACCGGAGCGTGCGGCGGAGCAACGCGTGGTGCATGTTGCCCACCGCGCCGATCAGGCAGATGCTTGCCAGCGCTTGGATGGCCGAAGCCGCATGGGGCTGCCCGAGGAGCACCGCGATGGGGTGGCCGAGAAGGAACATCGCCCCGCCGAGCGCGACGCCGAACACCAGGTTGACGTAGAACAGCGTGCACACGAGCGCGTGATCGATCGCCTCGCGCTGGATGATCACAGCCGACGTGCCCAGGTCCGTGATCTGCCAGGCGATGACCATCACGACGACTCCAGCGGCGACCACGCCGAAGTCGTTCGGCGTCAGCAGGCGCGCCAGGATGACGTTGACGACGAGGCGCGACACCTGCGTCGCGACCTGCGCGAGCAGGGTGTGGCGAGACGCCCTCGCCACACCGACGGCGTCGACAGCGGCGTCGAAGGAGTCCCTCGTCGAGTCTCGCGTGCTGGTCACTGGTCTCTCACGGCCTGGCAGGCTCCCGGTCAGCCGGCGACGTGCAGCGACTCGGAGTCGCTGGGTCGTCGTGCGATGGGCAGGCGGGGCACGTCCGACTTGCGGACGACGGTCCGCGAGGCGGCGAGCAGCAGGTCGTCGTACTTGAGGTGCCCGACGTCGCGAACGATGGCGAGGTCACGCAGGGCGAAGTCAAGCGCGATCTGGAGCTGGTGGTCGTCGACGTGCTCGTCGCGGGTTGCCCGCCTCGGCACCAGGATGGGGCAGCGGCCGGCTTCGAGGGCGGCGAGCGCGGCGCCGGTGCCGGCGTGGGAGATGACGACGTCCGCGCGCTCGATGGCCGCCTTCAGCTCGGCCGAGGGCACGCGGCCGCGCCCCTCGATGCCGAGCCCGGACACATCAGTCGATCCGGTCTGCCAGAGCACCTCGGCGTCGGCTGGCACGATGGCACTGAGCCGCTCGACGAGACGCCGGAACCCGTAGGGCGACGTGCCGAGGCTGACGACCACGCGCCGTACGTCACGGGCCGGCGCGGCCGCTGCTGCCGCGCGCGTCTGGCCGGCGCCGGTCTCGTAGACGTCCCACGGCGAGGCAAGGAACTCCCAGCGGCGCGAGCTCAGGGTGGCTGACTGGCTGTAGGTGCGGATGCCCGGGACCCGCGCGAGGATGCGGCCCGACAATGACGGACCCGTGACTCGTGTGGCGCTCTCGATGTAGACGCAGGGGATGCCGTGGGCGCGGGCCTGAGGCAGCACGGCAAGTGCCAGCGCGGCGCCCGTGCTGACGGCGATGCTGATGTCCTCCCGGGCGAAGACCTCGCGCGCGTCCCACGTGTTGCCCACGACCGCACCCAGGTCGCGGGTCGGGCACGGGCGCGTCCACCGCACCCGCTCGCCAGCGAGCAGCGACTCGGTCTGCGGGGTGCGGGGGGTCATCCAGAGCAGGTCGTCGTCGAGGTCGAGGCGGCGGCGCAGGGTGTGCAGCTGCATGATGTGGCCGCCGTCGTTCGCGACGAGGAGTGCCGTCATCAGGTCCTCACGAACGTGGGTAGGGGACGGGCGCGCAGGCCATGGCCGGCCGGGCGTCGTGGACGACGGTCGTCTGGCCGCCGTTGGAGCTCTCGTGGGCTCCGCGCCACACCGCCCACGGACTGATGCCGCGGCGGTACATGTCCTCGAGCGCCGTACGCTCCTTGAGGGTGTCCATCGGCGCCCAGAACCCGTCGTGGCGGGCGGCGCGCACCTTCCCCTCGCGGGCAGCGCGTCCGCATCCGTCGGCAACGAGGTCGTCGCCCTCGTTCAGGTGGTCGAAGATCCCTTGGCGGAGCACGAAGTAGCCGCCGTTGATGCACATGTCGAGGTCGCCGACCGGGATCAGCCCGGCCACCTGCCCGGTGTCGTCGAAGTCGACCACGTGGAACGAGTCCTGCGGCTTGACGGCCAGGAACTGGGCCACGCATCCCGAGTCGACGAACTCCTCGATCAGGTCGTTCATCGGGGCGTCGGTGAGCACGTCGCCGTAGTTGGCCAGGAAGAGCTCGTCGCCCTCGAGGTACGGCCGCACGCGCCGCAACCGCTCGCCGATCGCGGTGTCGAGGCCGGTGTCGATGAAGTGGATCGTCCAGTCGCTGATGTCGGTGCCGAGCATCTCGATGTGCTGGCCGCCCTTGGTGAGGACGAAGTCGTTGGACGCGGTCTCGCGATAGTTCAGGAAGTAGTCCTTGACCGCCTCGGCGCCGTAGCCGAGGCAGAGGACGAACTCCGTGTGCCCGAAGTGGGCGTAGTAGCGCATGACGTGCCACAGGACCGGGCGGCTCCCGATCGGCATCATCGGCTTGGGCAGCGACTGGTTGTCGGCACGCATGCGCATGCCGAGCCCTCCGCAGAACAGCACCACCTTCATGACACTCCTTGTCCGTCCGGTCGTCCCGGCTCAGAAGACTTCGAGGTGCGGGAGCGCGACGAC
>Ga0172375_10005996_pt1 | contig 17221 bp, 14 predicted proteins | sample LakKiv1m_FD_114537 | JGI IMG/M metagenome (GOLD analysis project Ga0172375, IMG submission 114537) | Freshwater microbial communities from Kabuno Bay, South-Kivu, Congo - kab_092012_11.1m | ecosystem: Environmental > Aquatic > Freshwater > Lake | place: Democratic Republic of the Congo...
GCCAATTTGATGCAAGACGGCGTCTAAAATACCATTAACAAAAGCACTGCTGTCATCGGTGGAATATCTTTTAGCGATTTCGATGGCTTCCGAAATGGATACTTTCGGCGGAATATCGTTGAAATATTTGAATTCGCAAATCGCCATACGAATTATCAGACGGTCGATGATCGCGATCCGTTCAAAATCCCAGTTTTCCGATTTGTCCTGGATAAATTGATCTAATTCGTCCCGGTGCAGAGCAGCCGCAATAAATAAATCCCTGGCAAAGTGTTTCAACTCTTCGGCCAGTTCGGAATTACTGATCACATCTTCAATAACCTGAGCCAAAGGATAACCGGTTAACTCTTCGGCATATAGGGCCTGGAGGGCCAATTCACGTGCGGCTCGTCTTTCTCTCATTGTATCAATCGATCCTTAACCATAACAAATAACAACGGCGGAATTTACAGTATTTTTCCGGCAATACCCAAATTTAAAATCAGGGCTGATGGCAAGCCGAACGGGATGCCGGCTGATCCTTTCATTGTTTATTCTCTTTGGAAACGAACCCGCTGTTGTTCATTCCTGTTTTCCTGACTTATTAATTTTCCGCCATTGCTCACGGTAACAATTGGCAAACCGGAAAAAATAGGGTAAATTTCGCGGTTGAAATTATGATTTTTAATAAATAGAAAAGGATTTTACATGTCACCCCAAAAAGCGAAAACTTCGGGTAAAAGCAGTGACAATCTGCCTTCTTTAACATCCAGTGTCGAAAGATATTACCTTGAATTGTCGGGGAAAAATATCCTCTATCCACCGACTGAAAAAATCCCGGTCATTCAGGTGGCGAATTTTCCAATGCTCGGCAAACTGGCGGCTTTCCGTTTTCTCGAATGGGCTCAGAACAATCCGGACGGCGTCATTTCGCTGCCGACCGGAAAAACCCCGGAACATTTCATTAAATGGGTTGAATATTACCTGTCAAACTGGCATTCTCCGGCAGCGGTCAGGGATCTCGAGGAAATCGGTATCGACCCGTCCCGCCGTCCGGATATGTCCCGTCTGCATTTCGTGCAGATCGACGAGTTCTATCCGATCGATCCCAACCAGCAAAACAGTTTCTATTATTACATCCAGAAATATTACATCAAAAATTTCGGTCTCGATCCTAAAAAAGCCCTGCTGATTAATCTGTATGACATTGGCACGGCCAATAATCTGAGCATCGAAAAAATCTTCAGCGACGAAAAAGTCGATCTTTCCCTGCGGGTACGCTGGGCTAAAAATCCAACCGAAGAACTGCAGAAAGAAACCATCGAACGAACCGATCAGTTCTGTGTGGATTATGAACGTAAAATCCGCGCCCTCGGCGGTATCGGTTTCTTTCTGGGCGGCATCGGGCCGGACGGCCATATCGGTTTCAATGTTAAAGGCAGCGATCACTACTCGACCACGCGCCTGATTGAAACCAACTATGAAACCCAGGCGGCGGCCGCCGGCGATCTGGGCGGCATCGAGGTCTCCCGCAAACGCTTAGTCATTACCATCGGTCTCGATACAATTACATTTAACAAGAATGCGACCGCTATTATCATTGCCGCCGGCCAGGCCAAATCCAATATCGTCCGTGATTCCATCCAGACTTCACCGACTATCCAATATCCGGCCACGGTATTGCAAAAACTGCCGAACGCCCGCTTCTATCTGACAGAAGGCGCCGCTATTAAACTCATCGAAAGATGGTATGAAAACGTCGAAAAATTACCGGAATTGGACACCAAGACCATCGAAAAAGCCATCTTCAATATGACCCTCGCCAAAGGTAAGAAACTCTCGGAACTCACCCTCGAAGATTATAATTCCGACCGTTTTTCGAAATTGATCCTGCAACGCACCAAACGCTCGCATAAAGACATCAGCGACAGTCTGCGTCAGTCGATTATCTCCAGAATTGAACGCGGCATGGTCAATCTGGATGGCGAAACTTTCATGCACACTTCCCCGCATCACGACGATGAGATGCTCGGATACCTGCCGTATATCGTTCACTTAGTCCGTAATCCCAATAACAAACATTATTTCACCTACCTGACCAGCGGTTTCAATGCCGTTACCAATTCCTACGTTCTCGAACGGATGAAAAATCTGAAAGCCCTGGTCGATCATTCCCGGTTCCTGGCCTTAATGGATGACAATTACTTCGATCCGGCCAATACCGCCGCCCGTAACCGCGATGTCAATTTATATCTCGACGGCGTCGCTCTTTACGACGTCAAGAAGCAGATTGAAGCCGAGTCGCGTCGTCTGCTCTCGATCCTGACCGAAATCTACGAAGAGAGCAACATCATCTACCTGAAAGACCGCATCAGCGAACTGATCAATTATTTCGCTACTCAATATCCCGGTAAAAAAGATATTGCGCATGTCCAGAAATTAAAAGGCATGATCCGCGAATGGGAAGCCGACGTTCTGTGGGGCTATTTCGGGTTCAACAGCAACAATGTCCTGCATCTGCGGCTTGGTTTTTATAAAGGCGATATTTTCTCGGAAGAGCCGACGCTGAACCGCGATGTGCTGCCGATTTACCGCACTATGGAAAAGATCAAACCGACCATTCTCACGGTGGCGCTTGATCCCGAAGGCAGCGGCCCGGATACGCATTACAAGGTTTTGCAGTCGATCACCGAGGCGCTCAAACTCTACGAAAAAGACCATGACATTTCCAACCTACGCATCTGGGGCTACCGCAACGTCTGGTTCCGCTTCCATCCGGCCAGCGCCAATATTTATGTTCCGGTCAGTCTGAACTCGATGGCAATCATGGAAAATGCTTTCATGGAAAGTTTCGGTTCCCAAAAATCCGCCAGTTTTCCGAGTTGGGAATTTGACGGTCCGTTCTGCCGCTTAGCCCGCAAGATACAGGTCGATCAATATCTGAAAATCAAGACCTGTCTGGGACGGGATTACTTCATTAAACACGAACATCCCCGTCTGCGGGCAACCCACGGATTAGTTTTCATCAAAGAGCTGACGCCCAAAGAATTTTACCAACATTCGATGGAATTGCGGAAGAGTACCGAAAATATCTGAGCTAATCTGTTTTAACCGGAGTCGCTAATGCCTACTATTCTGGCTTACATTTTACTCGGAACCCTGTTTTTGTATCTCGGCGCCGAAGCCCTGATCAAGGGCGCCTGTTCGTTGGCCAATCGATTAGGGGTACCGCACCTGATTATCGGACTGACCGTAGTGGCATTCGGCACCAGTTCGCCCGAATTGGTCGTCAGCATCAAAACCAACCTCGCCCATCAGGGTTCGATTGCTATCGGCAATGTCATTGGTTCCAACATCTTCAATATTGCCGTTATTCTCGGTCTGTCGGCGCTCATCAGCCCGATGCATGTCAAGCGGCAACTGATTCGCTTAGACACACCGATCATGATCGGCGCCACTTTACTGTCCGTTTTTATGTTCCGCGATTTTAAGATCAGCCAGATCGAGGCCGGAATGCTCTTCCTGGGAATTGTGTCCTATACGGTCAGCAATTATTTTCTCGCCAAGCGACACATACGCGACGATATTAAGGTTGAAGTCGAAGATTCGATTCCTCAACCCGCCCGGAACATTTACTTTGAAATATTCTATATCGCAGCCGGCATTTCATTACTGGTAATCGGTTCAAAAACCTTTGTAAAAGGCGCAATCGATTTAGCGACGCGTCTGAATGTATCCGAAGCCGTTATTGGTCTGACGATTGTGGCACTTGGTACCAGTCTTCCGGAGCTAGCGACTTCCGTCGTCGCCGCAATAAAAAAGCAATCCGAAATTGCGATCGGCAATATCATCGGCTCGAATATTTTCAATCTGTTCTGTATTCTCGGAATTTCCGGTATGCTGGCGCCAATCGATGGTTTCGGAATCAAACCATTCGATGTCATGGCAATGGTTTTAATTTCGCTGGCGATTTTTCCGGTTATTGCGACCGGGCATAAGATCAACCGCCTCGAAGGTTTGTTTCTCCTGCTGACCTACGGCGGTTACATCTATAAACTCTGGCCCTGAACAATCGCAAGGATTTTTTTAATGACCCGGCGCGCCTTCCCCTTTTTCTTATCCTTATCGGTTGTCGGTCTGTTCAGTTGCTCCGATCCGACCGGTTCTGAAAAGGATTTTTCCGTCCCTCAAAATGTCGCCGCTCAGGTTCTCGCTGACAGCCTCCTGACCCTGACCTGGGAAGGTGAATTCGAAAGCCGCGATCAGATTATCGTTGCCCGCAAAGCCGGGGAAAATTCCTGGCAGAATGTCTATGCCATTGCCACCGCTCACAACCGGCAGTTCACTGATAATCAGATTTCAATCAACTCCGACACGGTCTTTGCCTACCGGCTGCGTCTCATACGGGACACCGATACTTCTGCATTTTCCGCAGCTGTCGCCTATTTTTCAGAGAAATGTCAGCCGGCGGGCGTTTTCCTGAAACAAACCGAATCGGCCGGACTGCGAGTAACCTGGCGGGATAATTCAGTCGGTGAAAATGGCTTTCGCATCGACCGGAAAGTCGGCACCAACGCCTGGGAAACCGGCTACGGTCTGTGTGACTCGAACACTGCCGAGTTCTACGACTCAGGGTCGCCGGCCACCAGCGCCGTAACTTATCGCATCGCCGCCTATTCCGGTTCATCTTTCAGCTCGGCCGGCACCGGTTCGCTGACGCTCGCAAGTCTGTTCTTCGGAACCGCGGAAACCTTCGACGTAATGACCTGGAATTTACTGAGTTTTCCGCGCTATGACACCATCACGGTCGGGGCTGTCAGCCAGACAATCAAGGCCATGAACCTCGACGTGGTCGGCTTACAGGAAATCGCCAGTGAGACCGGTTTTCAGCAACTGCTTGATTCCCTCGGCTGGAACGGTTATCGCGCTAACAGCGCCGCTTACGACATTGATTTAGCTTTCATCTATAATCCGGTCTCCGTCACTGTTGATCAGATTTACGAAATATTCAGACACGAAAATGCTTTCCCCCGTCCGCCGCTGGTTATCGAGCTGACCTGGAATTCCATTCCATTTGTTGTGATCGATAATCATTATAAAGCTTACTCTGACGAAGAATCTCAAAGCCGCCGTCTAGCTGCCAGCGACTCACTGGAAAAATTTATCAGTACCAATTTTCCCGATGCTAATGTCATCGTCATGGGCGATTTAAACGACTTGTTGACTGACGCCCAGTCCGTAAATGTCTTCTGGCCGTTTCTCAGCAGATCCGATTCTTACCAATTTGCTGATTATGGCATCGCAACCGGAAGCAGTACTTTTTTTTCCTACCCGAAATATGCGAGTCACCTCGATCATATTTTGATCACGAACGAACTATTTACAGCTATTGCCAATCCGGCTTCGGCAATCAATACCATCCTGGTCGATAATTATTTGAGCGGCGGCTGGAACGAATATGACGTTAAAATCAGCGATCACCGCCCGGTAGCTCTGAAACTGGCTTTCTGAGTTCCTCTCTGTTTCCCCCAAAATAATCATTTACAATTGATCCGGCCGATGATAAATTTCGCTGTGACGGTTATTTAAAAGCTGGAGGAATTATGCGCCACGTAATTAAAAATTTCGTTGCCATTCTGAAAGTCGAAATCGAAGATCTGGCGGCCGACATCGAGCTGCTTCTCACCGAAAACCAGCGTAAAAAAGACGCCGGTACGATCACCGACTACGTTTACCTTGAAAATCAGGCTCTCTTCCGGCACGAATTACTGGGTGTGCAATCCTTCGCCCGGATTTTAGCCCAGACCGATCCGGACACTTTCGAAAAATTAGACGACCTGATCGTTCATTTACGCGACGCTTTCCGCGAAGGCGGCTACGTCCGGGCGATTAACATCTGCGTCGAACGCAAAATGAAAAAAGTAACCCAGTACGTGACCCAGTGATTATTCGGATTCGGCAGATTCGCCCGTCTTAAATTTTTCAATCGTCAGGCCGGTGTAGCCGTAGATCGCCGAAATGACCGGATTGATCAGATTTAAAAAGGCATACGGTGCATAGGCAAACGGGTAGACACCCAGCGTGGTGAACATGAAAGCCCCACAGGTATTCCAGGGCACTAACGGTGAGGTCAGCGTTCCGGCGTCTTCCAAGGCGCGCGAAAGGTTTTTCGGTTGCAGGCCGCGTTCAGCATATAAATCCTTAAAAATCCGGCCGGGAATGACGATTGATAGATATTGATCGCCGGCCACGAAATTCGTTCCGACGCAGGTGCAGAGTGTGGCAAAAATCAGCGAGCCGGTACCACGGGCTAATTTCGCAATCGCGATCGAAATGACATTCAGCATGCCGGTACTTTCGAGTACTCCGGCAAAACTAAGGGCGCACAGAATCAACGAAACCGTCCACATCATGCTGTCCAAACCGCCGCGCGTCAGCAGACTATCGACGGCTGCCAGTCCGGTTTCCGAAATGTATCCGTAGTGAGCTGACTTGATAATGGCCGTCATGCCGGCGCCCTGATACAGCCAGGCGAACAGACCGCCCAGTACCGCACCGCCCATCAGTCCCGGAATTGCCGGAGTTTTTAAAACGACCATGACGATCACTAAAAGCGGCGGCAACATCAGAAACGGATTGATCCGGAACTTCGACGCCAAACCATCCAGGATGAGTTGTACTCCGGCCGTATCGAAATTCGACGAAGCATATTTCCGGCCAATAAACCCGTATAGTATCAGCGCAATTATCAGGCTTGGCCCGGTTGTGTAAATCATATGCCGGACATGATCGAAGAGTTTCGCCCCCGCCATTGCCGGCGCCAGATTGGTCGTATCGGAAAGCGGCGACATTTTATCGCCGAAATAGGCTCCGGAAATGATCGCGCCCGCCGCCATTGGCAAAGGAATCCCAAATCCCTGACCGACTCCGATCAGGGCAATCCCGACCGTTCCGGCTGTCGTCCAGGAACTACCGGTCGCCAGCGACACGATCGCGCATATTAAGGTGGTCGCTACCAGGAAAAAGCCCGGCGCCAGAATCTGCAAACCGTAATAAATCATGCTCGGAACAATCCCGGCCAGAATCCAGGTTCCGATTATAATACCGACGATCAGCAAGATCAGAATCGCATTCATCGACATACTGATGGTATTAATGACGCCTTTTTCGATCGTTTCCCATTTAAAACCGTTCAGAACGGCCACAAAGGCGCCAACTACCGCCGCCGAGAGGATCGGAATATGCGGATCGCCGTCGAAATAGCGTATGGTTGTAATCAAACTGATAACCAGCCAGGCGATCGGGATCAGGGCCAGTCCTAAGGACATTTTGCGGGGCTGTTGCGGCTTCATCGGCTCTCCATCAAATTTAAAATCAACCTATAACGGGATGATGACGGGCGAATCTAAGGCATTTATCCTAATCGGAAAAAGAAAAACTTTGATATACAACCCTCTCGGTGATAATTTCTGCCGGAGTTTGCCTTGAAATTACTCGACCGTTACGTCCTGAAGAAATTTCTGCTGATTTTTAGCTTGTCCCTGCTGGCATTTCTGGTGATTTTCAATATCGTCGATCTGATTGAAAAACTCGACAAATTTCTCAAGAACCAGCTACCGCCCGGCCTGATCGCACGCTTTTATCTTTACCAGCTGCCTTATTATATCAACGTCGCCATACCGATGTCGCTATTGCTCGCGGCGGTTTTCACTGTCGGTCTGCTGGCCAAGCACAACGAACTCGCCGCCATTAAATCATCCGGAATCAGTCTTTATCGCTTGTCGATTCCGTTGCTGCTAACCGGTGTTCTGCTTAGTGTCGGTTCCTTCTTTTTCGATGATTTTGTCGTTATTCCGGCCACCCGACTGCGAATCGATATTGAAACCAATAACCTGCACCGGCGCAAATACGTTGAAAAGACAATTTTTACCAATGTCATGTACCAGGATTCGCCAACCTGTAACATTGTCATTGCGGTTTTCACCACCCGGAACAATACCGCCAATTCCGTCACCATTCAGTATAATGACCAGCAAAAGCTGCTCCGCCGCATCGACGCCCGGAAGATGGTCTGGCTACCGGAAAAGGAACGCTGGCAATTATCCGATTACAAAATCCGTACTTTCGATGAGAACGGCTCCGAGACGGCTTTACCGGCCGGCAGCGACACTACCATCGCTTTTAACCTGCATCCGGAAGATATTGTTAAAACGGATCTGAATCCCGAAACGATGACTTACGGTGAACTGACCTATTTCATCAAACGCCTGAACGAAAGCGGGAATGAAGCCCGTAAGTGGGAAGTCAATAAGTATTTCAAACTGGCTTTCCCTTTCACTAATTTCATCGTCATTCTGTTCGGTATACCCCTGGCAGCCGTCAAACCGCGCAAAGGAATCGCCTTCGGCGCCGGGATGAGCCTTCTGGTGATCTTTATCTACTATGGTTTTATCAAATTCGGTCAGGTGTTGGGCTACAAGGGCATTCTCAGCCCGCTGCTTTCGGTCTGGTTCGGCAATATCCTCTTCCTGATCGCCGGCGCCTATCTGCTTTACAAAATCCGGCAGTAAGACGGAAAATTATTAATTGGAGATTGGAGATTGCCAATTAATATTCAAATCGTATCTGATTTCAGTCGAAATTATACCTTTGAAAAACAGTTTCCATTTATTACTTTCCGGTCAGTTATTGAGATCATCGATGTACGTTCCAAATATTCAAATAGAAATTCCATTAAATTCAGGAAAAGACAGAAAAAATCACTTCCGAGAACTTCTTAAAACGAATCTTGATTTTAATTCTGATAGGAAAATTCATGATTCGAGACACTACTGGCATTCATTTCCAGCTAAATTTCCCCCCGATTTGCCAAAATATTTTATAGAATATTTGACCAGCCCAGGACAAGTTGTGTTAGATCCAATGGCTGGATCATGCACAACCCTGATCGAAGCTTCTTTGTTAAGACGTCAAAGTTTTGGTTTTGATATAGACCCGTTATCTCTGATAATTGGTAATGCGAAGCTTCAGAATTACGATCTTCCGTCAATTAAAACTGAAGGCTACAATGTTCTTACACTCGGACAATTTGATTTTGAGTACAATCACGAAGAATTATTGAAAGAACTTAATTCGCGATTTAGCGAGCAAACGCGGTTTTTCTTAGATTATTGGTGGTTTAAAGAAACCCAATTAGAATTACTATCTCTGCTCAGGCAAATTGAAAAGATAAAGGATTTTAAAATCCGAGATTTTTTTAAACTCGTATTCTCAAGTATCATTATTACAAAATCCGGGGGCGTTACACGCTCACGCGATTTGGCGCATACCAGACCGCACCGGGTTGAAAACAAATTACCTAATTCAGCCTTCACCGAATTTGGTAAAAAAATTAATAAGATTATCGAAAATGGATATAGCAATTTACCTACGGATAGCATTCTCCAGACTGGAAACGCAAAAATTCTTCCATTAAACGATCAGACCGTAGATTTAATTGTGACTTCACCTCCTTATGCCAATAACGCTATTGACTATATGCGTGCGCACAAATTTTCATTGGTTTGGTTCAATTATCAGATTGACGAATTGAAAAACACGCGCAAACAGTACATCGGTGCGGAAGTATCTATTCAGATTGGAAAAACAGACTTGCCGGAATTTCCCCGACAGATTATCCGCACTCTGTCTGATTTACACCCAATGAAAGGAAGAGCGCTTTATCGCTATTATTTCGAAATGCACGACGTCATTAAAGAAATGTACCGGGTACTTAAACCGCAAAGGGCCTGTATCATCGTTATCGCGACCTCAATATTGAGCGGATTTGATGTTGAAACTCACCGTTGCCTGGCAGAAATCGGGCGATCGGTTGGTTTCGATTTGGTTCATATCGGCGAACGTAGTATCCATCGCGACAGCCGGATGTTACCGACAAGCCATGCTTCAAACAGTTCTCAGATCGAAGCACGAATGTATCGTGAATACGTCATTGGATTTTGGAAGGAGTAGAAATATATGGTTATTGAAATACTTCGTAAAAAGTATCACAAAAATATCTTTGAACAGCTGCTTTCCGTTGATGAATTTGGAACTCCCAGTAATGCCGATAAATCCTCAAAGATCAGCATTGCACTGGCCAGAGGTATCGTAGAACAAATATCTTTGAATACGAACGATATAAAGCGATCAGGACAGACTTCCGGTAAGTCTTTCGAGAATCTAACTACATTGTTTCTTGAAAAAGCGTTTAAAGAACTTCGGCACTTGCATGGCGGCGATTTCGACTTCTTCATTGGTAGGTCAATCGATTCTTTCGAGCAATATGAACATCTGGCGCTCCTTGAAAAAACGTTACAAACCAACCGCGAATTACGGGCCACTTTAGGCGATTATATCATTAAACCCGATATTGTTGTTGGTAGAAAACCTGTCTCTGATAGCGAAATCAATAAAAACAAAACCATCATTTCCGGTAATCAGAACACAACATTAACCCCTCTACGTAAAGCTAATACAGAGAAGCTGACTTTACATGCCAGTATCTCTTATAAATGGACTATTCGCAGTGATCGTTCACAAAATGCCCGAACGGAAGGACTGAATCTGATTCGTAACCGAAAAGGTCAAACTCCGCATATAGTCATCGTTACTGCCGAACCTTATCCGCAGAGAATAGCCTCGATTGCTTTGGGCACGGGTGATATTGATCGTGTATATCATTTTGCTTTGCGGGAACTCATAAAAGCGTCGGAAAAACTCAATAACGAAGCCATAACTGATATTATCGGTACTCTGGTCAGCGGAAAACGATTGCGTGATATTTCCGACTTACCATTCGATCTGGCGATATAATTCGGTTTTAAGAAAGATTTTTGGCCATGAGAAGAGATAATTTAATGTTAGGTTCAGTACCTTTAAAATCGGCTCTCTCGAATACCACATTGAAAATGTTGTATTCGAGGTGGCATGAGTGGTTTATGGCGGCAGACTGTAAATCTGTTGAAGGTGTTGAACTTTCCGTGGGTTCAAATCCCACCCTCTCCGCGAATGAACGGGCTGATCAGAAATGATCAGCCCTTCTATCGGATTGTTTGTTCAATCTGGAATAAAATCTTTCGTAATTCAAAATAAGACCAAAATTAATCCATTGCTTTTCTGATTTTACCGTTACTTCATTACAGTTAATAAACAACTGATTTTATACAAATGAATTAACGACCGACCTGGTTCAGAACGAATGGCAACCAAAGACCTTTAAATCTCTTGCCTTTGTTCTAAAAAGTGGATATTATTTGCGCATGAGATTCGGTCCGGCACTAATAATCGTATTCGTAGTCAATACCTTGTTTGCCGGTGAGTTTTATAAAGTCAGTTTCGTAGTCAGGTTGCCAGCTTTGCCGCAAACCGTAAAAGTGTTTATCACCGGAAATCAGACCCAATTGGGCAGCTGGGATCCAGCCGCCATCACATTACAACAGCAGGATAGTATCTGGATCAAGACTATAATTGTCCCGATTAACACCAGGCTGGAATACAAATTCACACTGGGCAGTTGGGATCGGGAAGCCCTCAATGCTAATGGCAACGCCTTTGCAAACTTTACCCTGACTGTAACGCAGGACACGGTCCTGGAATATGCTTTCAAACACTGGGGCGCCAGTATCCGGCCGGCGGTGATAGAACATATTACCGGCCGGATAGAGTACCTGCCAGACCTGTCCGTAAAAGGTTTAATGCCTCGCGATGTCGTAGTTTGGCTGCCGCCCGGTTATGCCGAAAATCCCCAAAAACGTTATCCGGTGCTGTACATGCACGACGGGCAGAATCTTTTTTCCGCACGGACGGCCGGATATGGCGCGGAATGGCGTCTTGATGAAATCGCCGACAGCCTGATCACCGCCGGACGCATCGAGCCGCTGATCATTGTCGGTATCTATAATACCAGCGACCGCAGTCAGGAATACGGCACCGGGAAAATAGGCCGGCGCTATCGCGACTTCGTCATCAGTACAGTCAAGCCACTGGTCGATCGCCAATATCGCACATTACCGGATCGCGAACAAACAGCAACCGGCGGCTCTTCGATGGGCGGATTAGTGGCGTTTATCCTGCTCTGGGAGAATCCGGATGTCTTTTCCAGGGCAATTTGCATGTCCCCGGCTTTCCGGATTGATACCCTCGATTATGTTCAGGATGTAAAAATTCAACGAGGTAAACTCCCTGCCGTTCAAATTTATATTGATAACGGCGGCATCGACCTGGAAAACGAACTTCAGCCCGGTATCGATGCCATGTTGAATACCCTGAACCGACTTGGTTTCCAACAGGATCGCGATTATTACTGGATTATAGATCCGACCGCTTCGCACAACGAGACGGCCTGGAGTCAAAGGATCGCATTCCCCCTGCAATTATTTTTTAAACCATAGAATAATGCGTATCGCAGTTATCGCCGATATTCATGCCAATCTCACTGCCTTTCAGTCCGTACTGGCTGATATTGAAACACTAAAGATCGATCGCATTATCAATCTCGGCGATTTTATCGGCTACGGCCCGGAACCGGAAGCCGTGGCGCAAATCCTGCAGCAACGTCAGATTCCATCCGTTCTCGGTAACCATGAGATGGCTTTGAAGGATGACGCTATCCTGAATTCATTCACCTCGGACGCTTATCAATCCCTGCTTATCACCCGTCGCTTGGTCTCATCTCAGACAGTTGATTACATTAAATCCCTTCCGGCTTTGACAGTCGAAAATGACCTGCGTTTTGTACATGGCGCTCCGCCGGAGTCGATTTACGATTACATTACTTATTACCGCCTCTACGAATTGCATGCGGCCTTCGCGGCCACACCGGAGTGGCTGACTTTCGTCGGTCATACTCACATGCTCGGTCTCTACGAATCCACCGGCCGCGACATTAGTTTCGGCGTTTTGAAAAATGGCGTCCGGCGCCTGAAACATTCGGTAAAATACATCATCAATGTCGGCAGCGTCGGTCAGCCGCGCGAGCGCAACAAGGCGGCTAAATATCTGATATTCGACGATCAAACCGAAGAATTATATGTACGTTTCGTCGCCTATGATGTTCAGCGCACGGTGCGGCTGATCCTTGAGGCTGGTCTGCCGGAGCAAAATGCCCGGCGTTTACTATAAAACGCTAAACGAATATTGCATTCGCGCCAAAGTATTTGTACTTTTGCAGGCCGTTTGACAATGAATAAAAGGACGCAGTTTTGAAAAAATCAATTCTGGTAGTCGGATCGGTAGCATTCGACGATGTGGAAACTCCCTTTGGCAAGCGCTTCAATGCCCTGGGTGGATCGGCCGTATTTTTCAGCCTGGCCGCCTCTCATTTTACCAAAATCAATTTAGTCGGAGTCGCCGGGAACGATTACCCGGACGCGGCCATTTCCATGTTGCACCGGCATGGCGTCGATACGACCGGCCTGGAGATCGTAGACGGATTGACCTTCCACTGGGGCGGTCGCTATCATGCAGACCTCAACCGGCGCGATACGCTTTATACCCAATTGAATGTTTTTGCCGATTTCAAACCTAAAATACCGGGAACTTACCGCCACACGCCACTCCTTTTCCTGGGAAATATCCAACCGGCTTTACAGATGGATGTTTTAAATCAACTGCCCGCCCCGGAATTCGTCGTACTCGACACTATGAATCTCTGGATCAATACGACCCGCCCGGCTTTAGTCGAAGTAATCGGCAAAGTCAACCTCTTAGTCATCAATGAAAGTGAACTGGTCGAATTATCCGGCGTTTCCAGTCTGCTGAAAGGTCTGAAGATTTTACATCAGATGGGTCCGCAATACCTCGTCATCAAACGTGGCGAGTACGGCTCGCTGCTCAGTTCAGCGGACGGCTTGTTTTACACACCGGCTTTCCCGGTTGAACTGGCGGCCGACCCGACCGGCGCCGGCGACAGTTTTGCAGGCGGATTGGTTGGTTATCTCGGAACCTGCGCTAACATAGACGGCACCTGTTTGAAAAGAGCAATCGTTTACGGCAGTGTGCTTGGCTCGTTCTGCGTCGAAAATTTTAGTGTGGACGGCCTGCTGAATCTCGACCGCCGCAAGATCGCTGCGCGCTACCGGCAGTTACGTCACATGGTGAAAATCTGAAAGCGAACCGGTAAATCAGCGATGATTCAGCCGCTCTTCTGGGAAAACGGACGCCTGCTGATAGTCGACCAGACGTTTTTACCCGGCGAATATAAACTCATCGAAATCCATAATCATTTTGAAATGGCCGATGCTATCCGGCGTTTGGTGATCCGGGGAGCTCCGGCCATTGGAATCGCCGGCGCGTTCGGCCTGGTGCTGGGTCTCAAACCGTATGTTGAAACGAGTCATGCGGAATTCTTTCGCCAAATTGAAATCATTTCCACCCTGCTATACGAAACCCGGCCGACCGCCGTCAACCTCGGCTGGGCTTTAAGACGTCTCGGTCAGTTAGCCGAACGTAATCGAAACTTTCCTTTACCGAAAATTCACGCCAGCCTGCTGTCGGAAGCCCAGCGCATTCACGAAGAAGATATCAGGATGTGTCGTAAGATCGCGGCTCATGGATACGACCTTCTGCCGGAGAATGCCCGGGTCATAACGCACTGTAATACCGGCGGTTTGGCCACCGGAAGACTCGGCACCGCCCTGGGCATTTTAATCGATGCCCATAAACGCGGCAAACAAATCCACGTTTTCGTCGACGAAACCCGGCCGCTTCTACAGGGCGCCCGCCTGACAGCCTGGGAATTGAAATATGAAAGAGTACCTTTCACCCTGATCAGCGATAATATGGCGGCCCATGTCATGGCAACCCGGTCGATTGACGCGGTTTTCGTCGGCGCCGACCGGATTGCCGCCAATGGCGATACCGCCAATAAGATTGGCACTTTCATGCTGGCGATCAGCGCGCACCATCATCAGATTCCTTTTTACGTGGCGGCGCCATCTTCAAGCATCGATTCGTTCATCAAAGCCGGTTCAGATATCCAGGTCGAGGAACGCGACGGGGACGAAGTCCGGGAATTCGGCGGTCGATTAATTGCTCCGGCCGACTGCCCGGCAATTGCACCGGCTTTCGATGTAACTCCGGCCGAATTAATTACGGCCATCATAACGGAACGCGGCATTTTCCGGCCACCCTATAATTTCTAAGAATAATTAATTGAATTTTCTGGGCGTTTTTGTAAATTCCGCCGTTATTTAGCATTTTTATACAGATTGTTTAAGGAGTAAATAATGAATCCGAAGAAAATTACTGTTATTCTCACCCTTGTTCTGGCCGGTTTGTTTTTTCTGGATGCCTGCGACCCGCCCGAAATAACTTCCGCTAAAGTCTATTTACAACAGAATAATCCCAAGGCCGCCGAAGAGCAATTGCTGTTAGCCATTCAAAAATACCCGGATAATGCTCAGGCCTATCTGTTGCTGGGAACTATGATTTACCGTCCGGCCAAACGGTTTGATGAAGCCAAGACGGTGCTCGAAAAAGCCAAACAGATCGATCCGACCAAAGCCAAAGAAGTCGATGACAATATCAAAGGCATCTGGGCTGAAATTCATACCGACGGAGCCAATCATTTCAACAATGCTCTGAAGGCTTTTCTGCCGATGGAAAAAGACTCGCTGTTACAATTAGCCGGTAAGAATTTTGCCCGCGCCATTGAATTCAAATCCGATGAAATTCTGACCTACAACGGCCTGGTAAAAGCTTATTATATTCTGAATGATTCTGCCAATGTGGCTAAATTTGGCAAGATGATGCTGGACAAAAACCTGTTCGATAAGGACGTGGTTAATTATTACTTACAGATAATCTGGAGAATTTCTGCAAAGGCAGAGGTCTACGCTCAACTCGATCAGATGATCGCTGCCCATCCGGATATTGTCGATCTGCAAATCGTAAAAATCCAGTTCCTGTCTGAAGAAAGCCGGAATGAAGAAGCCCTTGCATGCGCCAATACGCTGCTCGAAAATGATCCTTACAATCTCGACATCATTTACGTGGCAGCGCAATTACTGACCAAACTCGGCAAATTCGATGAAGCCAAATACCAATACCAGAAGGTCGTCGCCAGCGATCCGCAGAATCTGGAATTGCTGACCCGTGTTACCGAAGCCGTTTTCCGCAATAAAGACTGGTTCGAAGCTGAAGATTATGCCCGTAAAATCATCGATCTTGATGCCAACAATACCTTTGGTTATGAAGTACTCTGGAAATCGTTGTACAATCAGGGTAAAATGGAAGAAGCCGAAAAATATCGCGCGATTCAGAAGTCGTTGGAATAATCTAGTTTTCTAAATATTATAAAAGAGCCGGAATTGTCCGGCTTTTTTATTTTAGAGCGGGTTACCCGATGCGGGCGCGCTTATTGAGGTATTCGGTCAGAGCCAAATCCAGGGGACGTTCGGTCGTCAGCAGGACATGATCGATGTTATTGGTCCGGCATTGAGTCTTATAGTCATCGATAAATTTTCGCATCGCCTGTTGGTAGGCCTGGCGAACCTGCCCCGGCTCGGTCAATAACGAATCACGATTTTCCAGATCGATAAATTTCGTTTGCCGCCGGAAGCCGAAGTCGATTTCCTGTGGGTCGAGAATCTGGAAAACGATGACTTCATGACGTTTGTGCCGGAAATGCTTGAGAGCATTAATTATGCTGGCCGGATCGTCCATTAAATCGGAGATCAGGATAATCAACCCGCGCTTTTTGATCTTCTCGGCCGATTCGTGCAATAAGGGTGCGATGGCGGTTTCGGCCCCGGCGGCGGTTTTTTCCAGCGCGTTCAGCACTAAATTCAGGTGACTTTTTTTCGCGCTCGGCGGCAGGTAAGAACGAATTTCCGTGTCGAACAATGTCAGGCTGACGGCATCCTGCTGTTTGAGCAATAAATACCCGAGCGCGGCCGCCAGGTAACTGCCATACTCGAGTTTGGAAACCGCTCCGGATTTGTATTTCATCGAGCCGCTTTTATCAAGCAGAATATAGGATTTCAGGTTAGTTTCTTCTTCGAACAGTTTGATGTAAAAGCGGTCGGTCTTGCCATACAGCTTCCAGTCAATGTGCTTGATCTCGTCGCCCGGCATGTAGGGTCGGTGCTCGGCGAATTCGATCGAAAAGCCATGATACGGGCTGCGGTGTAGGCCGATGATGAAACCTTCCACGACCAGGCGGGCGCGCAATGACATATTATCCAGCCGGGCAATGACGGCC
>Ga0172375_10005997_pt1 | contig 17219 bp, 12 predicted proteins | sample LakKiv1m_FD_114537 | JGI IMG/M metagenome (GOLD analysis project Ga0172375, IMG submission 114537) | Freshwater microbial communities from Kabuno Bay, South-Kivu, Congo - kab_092012_11.1m | ecosystem: Environmental > Aquatic > Freshwater > Lake | place: Democratic Republic of the Congo...
GGAATTTGCGGAAGGGTTGAAGGACATCGAGCTGTATTCGCACATCTACCTCGTCTATCACCTGCACCGGGTCGACGCAGTGCGGTTGCGGACAAAGCCCTTCCTGCAGGACGTCGAGCACGGCATCTTTGCGACGCGCGCGCCGTGGCGGCCGAACCCCATCGGGCTCAGCATCGTCAAACTGGTCGGCCGCGAAGGCAACGTGTTGCTGATCGAGGGCGCGGACATTTTGGACGGAACGCCGCTTCTGGACATCAAGCCTTATTCGAAACGTTTCGACAACATCCCCACGCAGCGCAACGGCTGGCAGGACGACGTCGACGACGCGACGGCTTGGGCGCGCGGACGCCGGGGGTACAAGGGAAAGCAGTAGGCAGTAAGCAGTCGGCAGTACACGGTCGGTAGTGCCGAACGAGAAGACACGCAAAGATTTGAAAGGAGCGAGATGAAGAGCGAAGAAAAGAAGTCGTGTGAATCGGGCCAGTGTGAAACGTGCGGAGACGCGTCCTGCGCCTCTCGCCAACACGCGGGGCCGCAGCATGCGCCCATCGGGCAGGACGACTCCAAGCTGAAAGCCCGCTTGGGCCGCATCCGGCGCAAAATCATGGTCATGTCCGGCAAGGGCGGCGTGGGCAAGAGCACGGTGGCGGTGAACCTCGCGATGTCGGCCATGCTGTCCGGTCAGCGCGTCGGCTTGCTGGACGTCGATCTGCACGGCCCGAGCGTACCGACAATGCTGGGGCTGGAGGGGCAGCGTCTTTTGGCGGGCGAAGACGGCATGTTGCCCATCGAGATCGGCGGCCTCAAGGTGCTGTCGGTGGGCTTCCTGCTCAAGAGCGCGGACGATCCGGTCATCTGGCGCGGGCCGATGAAGATCGGCGTGATCCGTCAGTTCATCGAAGACGTGGACTGGGGTGACCTCGATCTGCTGGTGATCGATTCGCCCCCCGGAACCGGCGACGAACCGTTGACGGTGTGTCAGCTCATTCCCGATCTGGACGGCGCGGTGATCGTCACGACCCCGCAGAAAGTGGCGGCCGTGGACGTGCGGAAGTCGATCAGCTTCTGCAAAGAACTGAACGTGACCGTGCTGGGCGTGGTGGAGAACATGAGCGGGTTCGCCTGTCCCAAATGCGGCGAGGTCACGCCGATCCTGCGGGCCGGCGGCGGCCGCACCATGGCCGAGGAGATGGGCGTACCGTTCCTGGGCGCGATCCCGATCGATCCACTGATCGCCGAATCGGGCGACGCGGGCAAGGCGTTCGTCGAGTCGTCGGCCCGTTCGCCCGCCGCCGGAATCTTTCGCGAGATCGTTCAGACTTTGTCGGCGTGAGCAAATAACGACGGGGAGGCAACCGTGAAACAAGTGACGAGGAGAACCGCGCTCGCCGCCATCGGTTCGGCGGGCGCGGGGGCCTGCATGTGCGGGCTCGAGGCGGGATGCGCGACTTTCACGAAGGTCGGAAAGACGCCCGCCATCGCATCGGAGGCGTATGCGGTCGAAGACCGCCGCCTCCGCATCGATCTGGGCAAGGTCCCGGATTTGGCGGCCGTTGGCGGGGCCGTCAAAATCATCGACCCGAAATTGCCCTCGTCTTTGATTGTCGCCCGCACGGCGGAGAACGTCTATGCCGCCGTGTCGTTGCTCTGCCCGCACCGCGGCGTCGAGGTGGAATACCGGCACGCGCAACACTGTTTCCGTTGCGCCAGCCTCGGCCACTCCACGTTCGGCACGGATGGCGCGCTGCTGAAAGGGTTTGCCCACCATGGGCTGACCCGATACGAGACGCTGTTCGATCCGACCGACGCGCGCCGCCTCATCGTGAACGTCTGATCTCCGCTACAAGTTTCCAGTATAAACCTTGATGTCGTCGTCTTGGCGCAGGGCGTCCGCGCGGGTTTTCGTGTCTCCGACGAGGCCCATCATCGGAACCGTCTTGGCGAACGCCATGGATTTGAAATGAACAATCCGTTCGCGCTCCTGCGGCGACAACAACGAAACGGCGAAGATCGGCAGAACGGGACGCCCATTGGGCTCCGTCTCGTATGACGCGCCCTCCCGCTGAACAAGCAAGACTCCTCCGATCATACCGCCGGGGCGTTCACCGACCAGGATGTCGATTCGGTGAGTCTCGATGGAGCGAAGTTCGACCCAGTCGCCATAGATCAAGTAGCGCGAAGTGAAGCAACGGTGCGCATTGACGACTGCCAACGCATGTTCGAACAAGTCTCTCATGGCCCACCTCCACGGCTCACTGTTCCACCTCTCTATACGAATGTGAAGGCACAAACCTTAAAAACAGTCCGCAGGGATGAACGCCGATGCCCTCGTCGCCTTTCCGGCGCGAACAACCAGGTTCGCGCGTTTCTTTTTCGCGCGATTCCGTTCTTGGAGTAGAACCTCGCCCTCTGCTATACTTGCAAAATGTTTGACGTTCCACCGACAAGACGTCGAAAAGGAGAACGCATGCGCACGATTGAAGCCGCTGACCGGCAGGCGTACCGCCGGATGACTACAGAAGAATTGAGAAGCCACTTCGTCATTGACAACTTGTTCCAGCCCGGGCAGATCGAGTTGGTCTACACGAACGTCGATCGCGCGGTGGTCGGAGGAATCGTTCCGACGAGCGAGCCCTTGGAACTCAAGGGATTAAAGGAGATGGCCTGCGCCCATTTCTGCGAACGTCGCGAGGCGGGTATCATCAACCTCGGCGGGCCGGGCGCCGTCGTGGTCGACGGCACCACCTACCCGATGGGACCGCGCGAATGCCTGTACGTACGGCGCGGAAGCCGCGGCATCCTCTTCTCCAGTGCGAGCGCGGAAAAACCGGCTCAGTTCTACCTCGTCTCCTATCCGGCACACGCCGACTATCCGACCACGCACGCGGGGCTCAAGGACGCGAATCGTCTGGAACTCGGCTCACTCGCCGAAAGCAACCGCCGCACGATCAATCAGTACATCCGTCCCGGCTTCATCAAGAGCTGCCAACTCGTGATGGGATTCACCGCGCTGCACGAAGGCAGCGTCTGGAATTCCTTCCCGCCCCACACCCACGACCGCCGCACCGAAGTCTACTGCTATTTCGACCTTCCACAGGGCGGCTCGGTCATGCACTTTCTCGGCGAGCCGGACGAGACGCGTCACGTGGTCCTGCGCGAGAAGCAGGTCGTGCTGTCGCCGCCTTGGTCGGTACACTGCGGCGCAAGCACGGGCGGCTACGCCTTCGTCTGGGCCATGGGCGGCGAGAACCAAGAGTTCGACGACATGGACAAATGCGACCTCGCCCGTTTCCGCTGAGACCCCGCATGAAAAAACTCCTCATCCTCACCACGCTCTCCGCAGCGCTCGCGGGACAGGCCGGTGACTTCTACGTCTCGACCGTCGGCGACGACAACGGCCCCGGCACCCGATGCCATCCCTTTGCGACGCTGGCCCGCGCCCGCGACGCGGTGCGTGCCGCGAAAGCGGCGGGCGACGCCGACGGGTGGACCGTACACGTCCGCAAGGGCACCTACCTTCTGGCCCAGCCGCTCGTTTTCGAGCCGACCGACTCCGGCCGCGAAGGCGCGCCCGTGACGTATGTCGGCGAAGGCCCGGAAACGCGCATCGCCGGCGGCATCCCCGTCCGGGGCTGGCGCGAAGAAACCGAAGGCGTCTGGGCCGCCGATATCCCGCGCGGCGCCGACGGCGCGCCGAACTACTTCGAGAGCCTCTATGTGAACGGACGCCGCGCCGTGCGCGCGCGCCACCCCAACGTCGGCTTCTTCCGCCCCGCCGCTCTCCAGCAGACCATGCACACCAACCAAGTGCCGCGTTTCGAGTTTGCCGAAGTCCGCCTCACGGCCCGCGCAGGCGACCTCGCGCCGCTCGCCGACACCGCGCCCGCCGAACTCCGCTTCGCCCAACTCGTGATCCACCACAACTGGGACACGACGCGCCGCATCGTGCTGGGGTTCGACGCCGCGGAAGGCGCGCTGACCACGCGGGGAGGCAAGTGGAAGCCGTGGAACCCCTGGCGCACGAACTCGCTCTACTCTGTCGAAAACGTGCGTGGCGCTTTCGACACACCAGGCGCATGGTTCTACGACGGCTGCGCCGGCAAATTGCTCTACCGGCCGCTGCCCGGCGAGAAGGCGGCCCGGATGATCGCTTTTGCGCCCGTCCCCGGATTGCAGACGTTGGTTCTCTTCAAGGGCGATATCGAGGCGGGACGTTTCGTACACCACCTCGTTTTCAAAAACTTGGCGTTCGCCTACAGTGATTCGCCGCGCCGCGCCGATCAGGTGGAGCGCGTCGGCATCGCGCCAAGCGTACTGGGCGACCCGACCCGCCCCGGACCCACGCAGTTCGAACCCATGCAGGCGGCGGCGCGCACCGAGGCCGCCGTTATGGCTGACGGCGCGCACAGCATCGCATTCCTCGACTGCGACGTCGCGCACACGGGCGAATACGGCATCTGGTTCCGCGCCGACTGCCTGAGCAACCGCATCGAGCGCTGCTGCCTGAGCGACCTCGGCGCGGGCGGCATCCGCATCGGCGACCCAGGCGGCAAAGGCGCCAGCGCCGCTTCGAACGCGGTCGTGACCGCCGTCAACGCGTACACCACCGGCTTCAACGCGGTCGACAACTGCATCATCGCGCGCGGCGGCCGCTTCCATGCCAGCGCCACCGCCGTCTGGATCGGGCACAGCGCCGACAACCGCATCACGCACAACGAGATCGGCAACCATTACTACACCGGCGTATCCGTGGGCTGGGTCTGGGGATACCGCGGCAGCGTGGCCCAGCGCAACCTGATCGCCTTCAACCGCATCCACCACATCGGCCAAGGCGCGCTGGGCGACATGGGCGGCGTGTACACGCTGGGCACCTCGTTCGGCACGCGCGTGTGCAACAACGTGATTTTCGACGTCGACTCCTACACCTATGGCGGCTGGGGCCTTTATCCCGACGAAGGGTCCGAGGGCATTCTCTTCGAGAACAACCTCGTCTACGACACCAAGGACAGCTCCTTCCACCAGCACTACGGCCGCGACAACGTCCTGCGCAACAACATCCTCGCATACAGCCGCGAGGCCCAAGTGGCCTTCACGCGCGTTGAGCCGCACCGTTCGGCCACAGTCGAGCGCAACATCATCTATTGGGAATCCGGCCCGACTTTCAGTCCGCGCTACAAAGGTTCGGACAAAGCACAGGTGGACTGGTGCAGCAACCTGTGGTGGCGCGTCCGGCAACCGGTCGACTTCAACGGCAAAAGCTTCGCCGAATGGCAGGCCATGGGCCGCGATGTCGGCGGACTCGTCGCCGACCCACTTTTCAAGGCCCCGCAGAAGCGCGACTTCCGGCTTCGTTCGGAGTCGCCGGCGATGAGTATCGGGTTCCGCCCCTTCGACTGTTCGCTCGCGGGTGTTTACGGCACACGCGCCTGGCGGCGGCGCGCGCAAACGGAAACGGCCCTCGACGGCCGGTGATCCTCGCTTCCCGCGCATTAGGGAGACCAGCCAATGAGTTTCTTCAAACGACACTTCTTCGCTACGCCGTGGCATTTGATCCGGTTCTTCATCCCGATCACCGGCCTCATTCCTCTTGCCGTCTATTGGGTCACGCTCTTCCCCCATGTCTATCCCGGGCCCTCCGCCGTGCTGACGGCATCCGCCGCCGACCTCTGCAAGGCCGACGGTCTATCCTCACCCCTGTTCGCGATGGCAGCGAGCGGCGTTGCCTCCCTCGATTGGTGGACACTCCCCCTGCGCCTCAACGCATTCTCGGCGGTCTGCGGAGCAATCGCCGTCGCCCTTTTCTATCTCTTAGTGGCGCGGTTGGTCTTCGCTTTCGCCTGCGAGGATCCCGGAGGGGCCATGGCCGCCCTCCCCCCCCGCATTCGCGAGATGGAGGACGACGCGCGCACGCCGACGGATCGAACGAGTTTCGCGGCCAACGCCGACGGGTCGATCTCCATTCCCGCCTCCGTCTTGGCCCACAACCGGCGCGTTTCACACGCGGCCGTGTTGGGCGGCTTGGGCGGCGCGTCCATTCTCGCCTTCTGCGCGCCCTTTTGGCTGGTCGCCACGCGCCTCTATCCCTACACGTTCGATTTGATGCTGGTTTTTCTGATCGCCAACCTGCTGATTTCCTACGATCAAAGCGAACGCCTGTTCTCGCTCTTCGCAAGTTTTTTTCTCCTGACCGCCTGTTGCGTTGAATCGCCCCTCTTGCTCCTTCTGCTGCCAATCGGGAGCTTGTTCCTTCTGCGTTCGCTCGTGCTCAACGAACAAGTAAGCGCCGCCAAGATTCTGGGCATCCTCATGATCGGCATTTCCGGCGCGGCCGTTGCCGTTCTCATTTTGTGGTCTGCCGCCGCTCACTGCGCGTCGATCGCCGTCCCCGCCCCACGCCCGATCCTGCGCGTTTTTCTCGCCACGCAAACGGCCGAAGTCTCCAGATGGGTGCCCAGCTACGGTTGGAGCCACATCTTCATGCAGGTTCTGTTTCCCACCGCGATCGCATTGTTCGTCTTCGCATTCGCCTTCCGCAAACGCACGCCGACGCTTTTCCTCACCCAGTTGGTCTTGACGGCCTGTCTGGTCCCCGGTCTCCTAAATCTTCACATTTCGCCGTGGGGCATGGCGCGGTTCACCTTCAAGATCCCCGTTTTCAGCTACACTATCATCGCCTTCTTCGCGGGCTTGATGATTGCCGTCTGGCATCTCATGCGCGAAACGGTCAAAGAGAAGATGGCCGACGACCTCGACTTCTACGAATACCGCGACAATCCGACCGTTTGCCGACTGGGCTCGCTCCTGTGTTGGCCCCTGCTGACGGTTGCCCTTGCCGTGCCATTCCGCAGCTACCCCGAAATCGCCCCCGGAGAAGGCGCGTTCGCCGACGCCGTTGCCGACACCATCTACCGCGAACTCGGTCACCGCGATTGGATCGTCAACTGCCCGTTCCTGCGTCACCACCTGATGATCCGCGCCTTCCGCGACGGTCGCAGCCTTCACTTCATCCGCACGGACTCGGACGTCTACGACGCCAAACAGCTTGCTTCCTATGTTCGCGACGACCCCGACTTCGCCCCCTACAGAAGCCGGTTGCTCAACGCGGCGGACCTGTCGTCGGCCTCCTTCATCCGAGAATGGCTCAAGCACGAAACCAACGCGTACCAACGCGTCGTCCTTTTCAACTCGCCTGAAATCTGGCGCGAAAACGGATTCCGCGCGCTGCCCACCGGTTTCTTCCTGAGCGGGCAACCGCGCGCAACGCCCATCGACACCATGCGCGTGCTCGAAAACCATCGCGCGTTTCTCGACGCCGTGCGTCCCTCTCTCTTCCCCGTGAAGCCCGACGCGATCCAACTCTTCGCCAACTATCGGCTGGCCCTGCGTCGACAACTCGCCGTCGTCGCAAACGAGATCGGCGTTCTGCTCGCCGAAGACAAACATCTCGACGAAGCGGCCGAACTGTTTGCGCAGAGCGAGTCCCTGGCCCCCGACAACCTGAGCCTTCTCCTGAACCGTTATCATCTGGCGGTGAACGCGAACGTCCACACAACGGCGCTCGCCGAACTCGAAGCCCGCCTGAACGCCGAGCCCCAACACCGCAACACTTTCTCCCTCACCCTCGACGACCTTCAGAAGGAATGCGGCACGCTCATCAACCCCGACATCTTGGAATACGCCCGCAAGAATTATTGGACCAAAACGAACGCCTACCGCAACCTCGCGATCTTCACGCGCGTCGTGTCTTCCGACCCGCTCATCGCCCTGCGCGACAAGAAACGCGACCTCTATCAAGCGATCACGAGGAGCATCGACGGCAACGCGTTCAACGACGCCGAACGCCAGCTCAACCTGCTGCTCGACCTAGACGAGAAAGACCACTTCGCCCTCGTCAACAAGGCACTCGTCGCCATCGAGCGGAAGGATCTCCCCGAGGCCGGCCTTTGGATGGACCTAGCCAAAGAAAACGGCGTCCCCCCATCCGATCTCATCTGGCACGAAGCGGCCATCCTGATCCTCAACGGTAAACTCGCCGAGGCGCGCGCCATGCTCAACGCCGCCGTGCCTGCCGATCCGTCGAACATCCGCCTGTGGGGGCTGCTGGCCGACATCTTAATCAAGATCGGCGAGTACTCCGAACTCGAAAACCGCGTGTACCCCGCCGTGCGCAGCGCATCGAGCAAACGCGACCACTACCTTCTGTACATGATCCGAGGGTACATTTACAAGCACAACGGACCACGCGAATACACGGCGGCCCGGGCCGCATTTCTGCGTGCCTTCGAACTCAACGCGAACCTCACCGAAATCCAAGAGGAAGTCCTCCACATCGACGACGCACTCGACGTGCCCGCCTTCACCGAACAAGACGCCAAGGCCGTCCTCCGAAAAGACCCGGAACACGCCTTCGCCAACTATCTGCTCGGCATGGCCCACCTGCATCGCGGCGATCTCGACAAGGCGCAAGACCTCTTCCTCCGGAGTTTGGAGAAGGAGAAGGCCAAGAACGCGCCCGCCTACGCGGGACTCGGCGCCGTCCTGCTCGCCCGACACGACACCGCCTCCGCCGAGAAGCTTCTCCGCCGCGCCATCGAGATCGACCCGTCCAGGCCCTTCACACGCCATATCCTCGCGCAAGTCCTGCTCGCCGAAGGCCGCCCCGAAGAGGCCCTTCAACAATTGGAGCCCGTGATGCACTCCTGCCCCGACGATCTCGACGTGCGACTGACGTTCATCCGCATCCGCATGCGCCAAAAGAAATACGCCGAAATCGCCGCCATGGTTTCCGACCTGTTGGAGAAAGAGGACCAACTGCCACTCTCCATCGCCAGCCAACTGCATCCTCTGGCCGAACAGCTCCGGGCCGAGCTTTCGAAGTGATCACGTCCATGAACGTTCTACGCACGACTTTCGCCCACGTCCAATATCTCTTCGTCGTCTTTTTGGGAACCCTCTACCGGCTTGTCCCCGCGCGGCGCGCCTACCAGATCGGCTCGGCCTTGACGCGCGCCGTTTATCCATTGTTCCGCGCCCGGAGAAAAATCGCCATCGACAACCTTCTGCGCGCTCACATCACCGACGACCCGCAAGAGGCCGACCATATCGCGCGCATGGCCTTCGGCCATCTCGCCGGACACGTTTGCGAAGCCTTCAAAACGGGCGAAGTCATCGGTCCCGAAAACTGGCGCGAACACATCTCGTTCGACGGTCCCGAAGAATCGTGGAAACTGCTCCTCGATTCGCCCGACGTCCCCATCATGATCCTCACCGGTCATTTGGGAGCCTGGGAAGTGGCGGCCTCGGTAATTTCCTTCACCCGCCCCATGATCGCCGTAGCCCGAAAGATGAACAACCCGTTCGTCGAACGCTTCATGAAAGCCAACCATTTCCGCGGCCAGATCACCATCGTGTCCAAAACACAGGGCTTCTCATCGGGCGTGATCCGCCTGTGGATGGAACAGAAGGCCGCCATGACCATCCTCATGGACCAGCACGCCGGCGCCAAGCATGGCATTTGCGTGCCCTTCATGGGCCGCCCGGCCTCGACCCACACTTCGCCCGCCCGCCTCCACCTGAAGACCGGTGCCCCCATCCTCGTCGGCGGTTTCATCCGCGACGGACTCTTCCACTACCGCATGGTCACCGGAACGCCGATCCGCTATGCGCCGACAACGAACAAGGCCAAGGACATGGAGACGCTGCTGACCACGATCAACTCCCGCCTCGAAGCCATCGTGCGCCGCTACCCCGAGCAATACCTCTGGGCGCACAAGCGCTGGCGATAAAAAAAGAACGGCGGATAGGAGCTTGCGCCTCTATCCGCCGCCAGGGAGGACATATATATTTGTTGCAGTCGTACAGGTAAACCTGTATCCGCGATCACGGGGGAAGTGTCGCGGTAGACTGCACGTTCAAGAACCTGGGGGAGGTTGCTTGAACGGGGTGTATATTATCCTAAGCACCCCGTCTTGTCAACGGGTGGCGGATAAAAAAAATCTCGCAGACGCAACTTGCTATTCCAGAATGGGTTGCGACTCTAATCACAAACACAAAAAACATTTTCAAGCCCCGCAACACCTGCATACACCAGTATCGGCCGTTTGGCAGGCACGGTTCAAGAACACGTTCCCTCCCCGACACATCGAATGGAGTTGTTGCAAATAGACACTTTTGCTAAATTGGTCTTGCAACCGAAATAAAAAAACGGTGCCTCCTGGCGGGGCGAACTGCCCCATCCGGCAACGGTCGATCAACAAAGGTACAAAACCGAAATGGCAAAAGGACTCTCCTTCGTTCTCATCAATCCCTATCCAATTCGCAAGTCAAGAACCGGCGGCATCATTGCGCGCTACCTCGTGCGAACCGACCTCAAGCTCGTCGGCGCCCGCATCATCGGAGCCTCCCACGCCCTTGCGACCCAATTCGCCGACTATCTCACGACCTACGATCCGAGCGACGCCGAGAAGTGCGAACTCTTCTCCAATTATGTCCGCCGCGCCTACATGCCCGACGAGATCACGGGCCGTTCTCACCGCTCCATGCTGCTTCTCTTCGAGGGCGAGGACGCCATCCGCAAGATTTTCGAGGTGACGGGCAGTATCCGTCAGCGTTGGTGCAGCGGCCAGACCGTGCGCGACACCTATGGCGACCTTGTCCGCGATCCCAAGACCGGCCACGTCGAATACTTCGAGCCCGCCGTGCTGATCGGCGCGACTTCGAAAGTCGTCGGCGAAATCCTGAATCTCTGGCTTCCCTTCCTGACCACCGATTCGGGCATCGTTCGAGGAGCCATGGACGTACCCGGCGGCGATGACGTGCAACAGACGCTCGTCATGCTGAAGCCCGACAACTGGCGCCAGCCCTCTCTGCGCGCCGGAAACATTATGGACCTGCTCTCGAGCACGGGTCTGCGCATCGTGGGCATCAAGAAGTTCTCGATGTCCGTGGCCCAAGCCCTCGAGTTCTACGGCCCCGTCCGCGAGAACCTCAAGAAGGTTTTCAAAATCTTCGGAGCGAACCGCGCTTCGCAGGCCCTGTCCCGCGAATTCGGATTCCCCGTCAACGCCAGCGCGTTGGGCGAACTCTGTGATCGGCTCGCGCCGCTTTTCGCCGAGCGCGAGTTCGAAAACATCGTCGAGTTCATGACCGGTCGCCGCCCCTCCAACTGCCTGCCCGACGAAATCGCGAAACCGGGCAACGAAGAATGCCTCGCGATCATCTACGAGGGCATCGACGCGGTCAACAAAATCCGCGACATTCTCGGCGCGACCGATCCGCTCAAGGCGCGCCCCGGCTCGATCAGGCGCGAGTTTGGCACCAACATCATGGTCAACGCCGCGCATGCCTCCGATTCGGCCGAAAACGCCCGCCGAGAAATGCGCATCCTCGACGTCGCGCGCGATCCGCACTTCAACGACCTCATCCGCGCCTACTACGCCTAAGGAACGCGCGCGTGGCCCCGTCGGGGCATTCTCCGCCCTTCCGAAACCAATGCCCGCCTTGCCTATGATTCTGCCCTGTACCCAACAGGAGATCGAGCGCCTCGGCTGGGAGGTTCCGGACGTCATTCTGGTCTCGGGCGACGCCTACATCGACACCCCGTTTTCGGGCGTCGCCGTGATTGGACGCGTGCTGACGTCCGCCGGTTTCCGCGTAGCGGTCCTGCCGCAGCCGGACGTCGCGTCTCAGGCGGACATCCGCCGTCTCGGCCAGCCGCGTCTCTTCTGGGGCGTCTCAGGTGGCTGCGTCGACTCCATGGTTGCCAACTACACCGCCACCGGCAAGCGCCGTCACCAAGACGATTTCACGCCCGGCGGTGAAAACAACGCCCGCCCCGACCGCGCGGTCATCGCCTACTGCAATCTCATCCGCGCCGCCTTCAAACCCTGCAAGCCCATCGTGATCGGCGGCATCGAGGCCAGCCTGCGGCGCATCGCCCACTACGACTTCTGGTCGGACACCGTTCGCCGTCCCGTGCTTTTCGACGCCAAGGCCGATATCCTCGTCTACGGCATGGCCGAAAACACCGTCGTCGCGCTCGCGAAAGCCATCCGAGACGGCCGCGACTGGCACGACCTGCGCGGTCTCTGCTACGCCCGCCCCGCCGACACCGCGCCCTTGCCGCCCGACGTCGTTTCGCTTCCGGACTATCCCTCCGTCTCGGCCCGCACGGACGCGGGCCGCGCGGCTTTTCTAGACCAGTTCCGACTCTTCGCCGCCAATCAGGAGCCGCGCACGGCCAAGACGCTCGTCCAGCGTATCGACACGCGGCTTCTCGTCCACAACCCGCCCGCGCAGCCCCTCACCACCGTCGAACTCGACGCCGTTTACGCCCTGCCCTTCACGCTCGACGTCCACCCGTTGCATGCCGCCAAAGGCAAGGTTCGCGCGCTGGATACGATCCGCTTCTCGATCACCACCCACCGCGGCTGCTACGGCGAGTGCAACTTCTGCGCGATCGCGGTCCATCAAGGCCGACACGTCGTCAGCCGCACGGAGGAAGCCATCGTCGAAGAGGCCCGGCGCATGGCCCGCCATCCCAAGTTCACGGGCGTCATCCAAGACGTCGGCGGTCCCACCGCCAACATGTACGGCTTCGAGTGCGCACGCAAAGAAGCAAAAGGCGCGTGCCCCGACAAGCGCTGCCTCTTTCCAGCCTGCTGCCCCGCCCTCGCGCCCGACCACGCCGCGCAGCTCCGCCTTCTGAAACGCCTGCGGCACCTACCCGGCGTGCGGCGCGTCTTCGTCGCGTCGGGCATCCGCCCCGACCTCGTCTGCGCCGACGCCAAGCACGGCGGCGATTACATCGACGCGCTCGCCGAACACTACGTCTCGGGCCAGCTCAAGCTTGCGCCGGAACATTCGGAGAAGCGTGTTCTGGATGCGATGGGCAAACCAAGCACGCAATCGCTGCTGCTCTTCAAGGAGCGTTTCGACGCCGCAAACAAGCGGCTCGGGCTCAAGCAGTTCCTAACCTACTACTTCATCGCCGCCCATCCGGGTTGCGGCCTTGAGGACATGGCGCGTCTCAGGCGTTTCGCTCAAACCCACCTGCGACTGCTTCCCGAACAGGTGCAAATCTTCACGCCCACGCCCTCCACTTGGTCTACGGCGATGTACTATACCGGCGTAGACCCGTTCACGGGGCGACCGGTCGAAGTCGCGCGCGGGCTGCGCGCCAAGCAGGAGCAGAAGGACCTGCTCACTCCAGCCCCGCGTCCTTGAGCGCGGCCAGCAGCGCGCGCGCGGCCTCCGCCTCGGCGGCGCGCTTGGTGCGCCCCGTGCCGAACGCCTCGTGCCCGCCCGCCACGCGCGCCCGGATCGTATATGCCGGCGCGTGACAGGGACCGACCGCTTCGGTCAGCTCGTACGCCGGAGAGGCCGGCCAAGCGTGGCGCTGCGCCAGCTCCTGCAGCGCGCCCTTGGGATTGTCCGCCCAGACATCCAAAGGCGCGGCCGCCAAACCGTCCGTCAGGCGGCGATAGACCGCCTGTGCCGCCTCCAATCCCCCGTCGCGCAACGCCGCACCGAACACCGCCTCCATAGCGTCCGTCAGCGCCTTGTCCTTGTCGCGGGCACCGGCCGCCTCGTCGCTCTTGCCCAGCCGCAAATACCGCCCGAGGCCCACCCGCCGGGCCAGCGCGGCCAACGCGCGGCCGCTCGCCAGTCCGCTGCGCCGGACAGTCAGTCCGCCCTCGTCCTCCTGCGCGTAGCGCTCGAACAGCTCCTGCGCCGCGAGCAACCCGAAAACCGCGTCGCCCAAAAACTCCAGTCGCTGATTGTCGGCCACGCCCTCCCCCGCGCGTTCCGCCCGGTACGACGGCCCCGTCAACGCCGTCACCAGCAACCTGCGGTCGCGGAAAGCGTATCCCAGCGCAACTTCCAATTCGTCCAGCGATTCGACATCTTTTTCAATCGACATACCCGCCGTTCCTCCCCGCCCGCGCAACCGTGTTTGCGCACGAAAGGCCGCAGCGCCGATTCCAGACGCCGGAAAGATTTCCGCCGACACATTCGTCGGCAAACGCATGAACAAACCGTTCGGCCTGCGCTCCGTCACCGCACATCGTGGGGCTTGAGGACCGTCAATCCGAACGTCATGGACCACGCCTCGCCGATCGGCAAACGTTTCAGCTCGTGTCCCGGGCCCCAAGGGTCCGAATAGAGAATCTCCTGCGTCTTGGCGTTGTAGCCGATGATCAAACGGATGTGGCCGAATGCGCCCGCGTGGCCGATCGGCGGAGTCTCCTTGAACTTGCCCACGATGCAGGCCCACACTAGCGGAACGCCCTGCGACGTGTACTGCACAACGTTCTTGCGGAAACCATCAACCCCCTGGGTCTGCCGCATGCGCGACTCCCTCAGCGTGTCGGCGTCCATGGCCTCGTAAATCCGCAACGTGTCGATCACCATTGAATTGGGGCCCACGATTTCGGCGAACGCCATGTAGTCGAGAGGCATCATCTTCTTGAGCTTGGCCTGCCGGTTGTACTGCTCGATCATTTCGTTGAACTTGCTCTTCTCGAAGCTTCGCGAACCGTCGGAACGAATCAAGTCCTTTTGATCCAACTGGCATTTTCTGCCGACCGCATCCAACGCCTTCACCATGCCTTCGAGCGAAGTGCCCCCCTTCGACGCCGTGTCAGCGAGTTGGGCGATTTCGTGCTGATCCACCGGCCGACCGTAATACCGCAAAATGCGCTCCGCCGACGCAGCCGCACAATACCCTTTCTGCCCCTGATCGACCATGGGGATGTCGCCGACCCAAACATCGCCGTCGGCGTTGGTCCTCACGTTGGTCTTGATCGTGCGGGCCGAAACCCCGTTGGCCCAGACGGGCGTCGCGTTCGCCACGGGCATCATGTTCCCCTCGCGGGCCGGCACCAACAGCACCTTCACGAACTCGGCGCGGAACGGAACGAGCTGCCGGTCCGAACGATGCGGATCGACGTAGGCCCACTCGACCTGAATGCCGGCCGGCCGCCGCGACCACTGGCGGCGGTAGACGAAATAGTTGGCGCGGTCGCTGCTCGTTTCACCCGAAACGCCCTTGGACCCCGCACAGACACTGATCGCATTGCAGACCCGGTCAACCAGATCCTTGAACGCCTCTTGGTCAAGCTTCCCCGCGTCGCCTTTGTTGTAAAGCGAAAGCTCCACGCGGCCGATTCCGTCCTGCGCGAAAAAGACGCGGGCCTCCCAAACCTTGAAGTCCAAGAAACGCAGATTCGGTGCCGTCGAACACGCGACCCGTTTTCCGTCCGCGAACGCGAACCCCAAAGACCGATGGCCGACCATGAAGCTGTCGGGCGACGCTTTCCACGCCGCCGCCGTTTCGATCCATTCGTTCAAGCCCACGACTTGGGCGGCCGCGCGAACGGCCGCGAACACGAGACACGCGGTCATCGCAACTCTTCTCGAACAGCCCAACTTCATCGCGCGTCACCGTTCCAACAATAGGCCGACACGGCCGGTTTCCGATCACATGAGCCCGGCGACGGCCGCGCCGATCACCGGCGATTCCTCCACCTTGATCAACTCGTACGCAATGCCGCGCGGCGCAAGCAGCGCCTTCAGCTCGCGCTGCACAAGATTCTTGAAGTCCGCCGTCAGGGTCCGATAGTAGGTGGACCCGTCCACGTTCACGCACACGGGCCGGGCCGGGTCCCTGCCTTGGCCGGTCTTGAGGATGGCCGAAGCCAAGTTCACCGCTGTGAGCACGGCCGCGCGCGCATAGACCGACGTGCAGAGCGCGACCACCGCCCCCCGGTCCGCCTCGTTGAAAGCCGGGTCGAGGAACGGATTGTCGGGTGTCGGCTTGCCGCCGCAGAAATCGTCGAGATGCTTGTTCGAAACCACCCCCTGCGCACCGATCCTCTCGGCCGCCGCGCCCGAGAAAAACCCCGCCTTGGCCGCCTCGGCCAAGACCATCGAGCCGACCCAGCCGAGATAGGCGCCCGAGATCATCTTCTCAAACGTGTAATAGCCGCAGTCGTTGGTGGCGGCGTCCATCCGCGTGTCGAAAAGCGACTGAGACACGCGGCGAAAAGCGCCGGACTCGACGTTCACGACCATCGATCCATTCGGGTCGAGATCGTTGCGCTTGGTGATGCGCGCATTGCTCTCCACGTAGGCGGTGTTCGTGCCGGTGCCCAGAATAAACCCGACATACGCCGAGTAATCCTTGGTCACGCCCGCGCTTTTGCCCGCCAGCAGCGTCGCCACCGTATCATTGAGAATTACGGCGCGCCGCTTGTAGCCGCGCAGTGCCAGATGGCTGAGCAGCCCCGTGCCGATCATGGTGCCGACCACGGACGGCACTTGGATCTGCTTGCTCCAGCGCAACAGTTTGGCGTCGCAGTCCGGCGTAATCTCGGCCGGATACGAGAAACAGAAACCGATCGACTCGGACTCGCCGATAACCGGCATGAGGAAATCCGCAAACGCGTCGTAGAACTCCGATGCGCTGACCTCGCCCTGCGTGCCCGGCATCGGCCGCTTGTTGAACGCGCCGATCTTCGTCTTGCCCGCCGCATCGATCTCGACGACCGCCGCGCGAAGGTTGGTGCCCCCCGCGTCCAACACCACCACCGGCGTGTCGGTTTTGACAGGCTTGTCGATCAAGATGAACGAAGGAATCATCATCAGCGACGAGGGTCGTCCCGCCAGACCTGCGTCCATCTCCTCCTCGAAAACCTTCAGCAACGCCTCGCGGTCGATGCCGTCCACATCCAACCCGTTCTGCTTGAGAAAAGTCGCTTCGCGGTCACTCATCGTCATATCCCCTTCTGCGTAGTATGAGTTTTCATTTTCCCTTTAGACGGGGCGTCTTGTCAACCCTTTCCCGACTAGGGCGCATGGCAGTTCTGTTGAGGTCGTTGATTCGTAATCGTAATCCTGCTCGCAATCCTAATCTTGAATATTGCGGAGGGAAACGGTAAATGCACCGCCCCGGATCGATGCCGGTTCTTTGACATTGCCCGCGGCTCGGCACTGGAATGTGCGGCGTGTCCGGATGTGCTTGTGGCCGGGAAGAGGCTTGCCCGGGCGGAGCAGGGGAAAGAGATACTGGCGGGTATTGTCTCGATGCCGGCGGACTTGATACGCAGCACGTCCGCTGATCGTGTTCATGAGGAACGGGCCGACTATGAGACCGGCAACCGGCGGTTAGCGGATTGGGATTAGGATTACGATAAGGATAAAGAAGGGTGTCCACCAAC
>Ga0172375_10005998_pt1 | contig 17217 bp, 14 predicted proteins | sample LakKiv1m_FD_114537 | JGI IMG/M metagenome (GOLD analysis project Ga0172375, IMG submission 114537) | Freshwater microbial communities from Kabuno Bay, South-Kivu, Congo - kab_092012_11.1m | ecosystem: Environmental > Aquatic > Freshwater > Lake | place: Democratic Republic of the Congo...
AAAGAAAAAGGTTATTATGTTAAGGCTGAGAAATGTATAAAATGCGGCAAATGTTTTGAAGTTTGCAAATTTAATGCTATTTCCAAGGAGTAATAAATGATTACGGCTAAAATTAACGGGATTCAAGTTCAGGTAAATGAAGGGGCATCGATTTTAGATGCCGCAAAGCAGGTACAAATAAAGATCCCTACACTTTGCAAACATCCGGATCTTCCCCCTGGGGCAGGGTGCGGGCTTTGTATCGTCAAGATCAAAGGCTCACCAAAAATGCTCAGAGCTTGCTGCACGCCTATTGAGAATAATATGGATATCATTACTCATGACCCGGAAATTGTCGCTGTGCGCCGGACAGTCTTGGAGTTGATACTTTCTAATCACCCTAACGACTGCCTGCAATGCGGGCGCAATAATAATTGCGAACTTCAGTCATTAGTTGCTGATTTCGGGATTAGAGAGGAACCTTTTGATAAGTTCCTCCCTGATATTGCCAAAGATGATTCTACTAAAACTATTGTTCTTGATGCCCAAAAATGTATTCGTTGCGGGCGTTGTGTGGAAGTCTGTCAGGATATGCAGGATGTTTGGGCTTTGTCTTTTTTAGAGAGAGGTTTTTGCACCAGAATATCACCCGCAGGCGACATAAAATTGGCGGATTCTCCTTGTATAAGATGCGGCCAATGCTCAAACCATTGCCCTACAGGTGCCATTGTAGAGCTTGATGAAACTCAAAGAGTATGGGATGCTTTGCAGAGCCAGGAAAAATATTGCGTTGTCCAGATCGCTCCGGCTGTAAGGGTCGCAATTGGGGAAGCTTTCGGATTTCCCATTGGTACAAATCTTACTAAAAAACTTTACGCGCTTTTAAGAAGATTGGGTTTTAAAGCTGTATTCGACACTAACTTCGGCGCAGATGTTACGATCATGGAAGAAGGTAATGAATTTATTCAGAAGTTTACCAAAGAAAAATCCAGCCTTCCGTTGATTACCAGCTGTTGCCCGGCGTGGGTTGATTTTATGGAGAAATTCCATCCAGATATGATCGGGCATTTCTCGACATGTAAATCCCCTCATGAAATTGTGGGGGTTTTATCCAAAACTTATTACGCGCAGAAAAATAAAATAGATCCAAAGAAAATTTTCGTAGTTTCTATTATGCCCTGTACGGCCAAAAAGAATGAGATCATCAGGTGTGAAGAGATGTTCTCTTCGGGATGCCAGGATGTTGATGTTTCTTTAACTACAAGAGAATTAGCAAGGATGATTAAGCAGGCCGGTATTGATTTTGCGAATCTTCCTGATGAAGAGGCAGACCAGATGCTCGGGGATTATACCGGAGCAGGGGTAATATTTGGGGCAACCGGTGGAGTTATGGAAGCCGCAGTAAGAACTGCTTATTTTGTGCTTAATGGCAAGAATATGGAAAAGCTTGATCTCACCCAGGTTAGGGGTCTTGAAGGTGTCAAGGTTGCTGAGCTGAAAATCAATGGGGAAACTATAAGGGTGGCTGTTGCTCATGGGCTTAACCATGTTGAATATGTATTGGATAAAATCAGGGAAGCAAAAAAGAACAATCAAGAGCCTCCATATCATTTTGTGGAAGTTATGGCCTGCCTCGGCGGATGTGTTGGTGGTGGCGGCCAGCCTTATGGGGTAACTGATGAATTAAGGATGAAAAGAGCAGCTGGAATTTATCAGGATGATAAAGATAAAAAGATGAGATGTTCGCATGAGAATCCTCAGGTAAAGAAGCTATATGAGGAGTTCTTGGGTAAGCCGTTAAGCGAAAAATCGCATCATTTGTTGCATACGCATTACAAACCGCGCCCGGTTTACGCAAAGTAATTAAAAATTTATATTCCTGAGGTTGAGGATTTTCTGAGGCCTAAGGGAAGAATAGGGAAGCTTATCCCGATCTTGCCTTTGGCAGGATCGGGATTTTTACTTGTAGACAATTCTCCGATTAGCTAAGAGTTGTCTCGAGGGAAGGAGAGATATGGAAAAGAGATTGGGGTTTGTAGGTATTATAGTAGAAAACAGGAAGGAATCCGCAAGTAACGTTAATTCGATATTATCAGAATTTGGAGAGATTATTGTTGCACGGGTGGGCCTTCCCTACAAAGAGAAGAATTGTTGTGTGATTACTCTGATTGTTGATTCGGGCACTGATGAATTGGGCGCACTCACCGGAAAATTAGGCAAGATTAAAGGCGTATCAGTGAAATCAGCATTAAGTAAGCCTGCCTGTCCGGCAGGCAGGTCTGCCTGCGTAAGCAATAGCGGAGAAATAAAATGATACATATTAATGAAGAGAAAATTTTTACCTTATTAGAGAATGCTAAGGATATACGGGTAGCACGGGTTGAGGAAATACTTAACAAGGCCAGGTCTTTAAAGCGCCTTAGCTTAGAAGAGACGGCTATTTTGTTGGCAGTTAATGATAAGCCACTGGTAAAAAAGATTTTTGAGGCCGCTACTTTTGTAAAAAATGAAATTTACGGACAGCGAATTGTTTTGTTTGCTCCGCTTTATATCAGTAATATTTGCGCAAATGCTTGCCTTTATTGCGCTTTTAAGTCTGATAATATCCAGACCAAGAGAAGGGCTCTTAATATGGATGAGATTAAAGAGCAGGTGGAATGGCTGCTTTCTCGAGGACATAAAAGGATATTAATGGTTGCTGGTGAAGCAGCCCCAAGCGGTATTTCTAATGTTGATTATTATGTTGATAGTGTAAAAGCAATATATGAAGCTCAAGTCGGCCTTAATAAAATTAAACGGGTTAATGTTAACTGCGCTCCTTTAACAACCGAAGAATTTAAGAAATTAAAAAATTCCGGCATTGGAACATTTCAATTGTTTCAGGAAACATATCACGAAAAAACTTACCGCTATGTTCATCCTAAGGGGCCGAAATCTAATCCGGATAACCGCATTGACGCCGTAGATAGAGCGTTTTCAGCCGGTATCGACGATATTGGCATTGGAGTTTTGTATGGACTTTATGATTGGCGTTTCGAAACATTGGCTATGCTTATGCATGTTGAGCATATGGAAAATAAATTTGATGTCGGACCGCATACCATTTCAGTTCCCAGGATCGAGCCTGCGCAAGGGGTAGATTTTACCAAAAATATGCCTTATCAGATCTCAGATAGTGATTTTAAAAAGTTAGTGGCGATTTTACGGCTTTCGGTTCCCTACACAGGAATAATATTATCCACCCGTGAAACTGCTCAGATGCGTGATGAACTTATTTCTTTGGGGGTTTCTCAGGTAAGTGCTGAGTCGCGGACTTCCCCGGGCGGATATTCTTCAAGTGACAATAATAAAAACCAGGATATCCAATTTACTTTAGGTGATCAAAGAAGTTTGGATGAAGTAATTGGTTCACTGATAAAAAATAAATTAATCCCAAGTTTTTGCGCTGCCTGTTACCGCAAAGAACGTACTGGAGCGGCTTTTATGAGTTTAGCAAAACCTGGGACGATAAAAGGTAAGTGTAGTATGAATGCTTTGATTACTTTAAAAGAGTATTTAGATGACTTTGCCTCTCAAGAAGTGAAAAAAGAAGGGTATGAATTTATTTCTCGGCTTAAAAAAGATTTGGACAGAGAAAGTCAGGAAATGCTGGAGATGTTTTACGGCGGCATTGATCAAGGAAAAAGAGATGAATTCGTCTAAATTAGCTACAGCTTATTAAGAATATGCTAAAAATGAAACTAAATAATTTATTGGAAAAAGTTTATTTAAATCCAGAGTTGGAGGATTTGGTTTATTTACTTTCTTTAAAGACGCAGGAAGAAAAGCAGATACTATATTATTTTGCCGATAAAGTACGCCGCGAGTTTATGGGTGAGGGTGTTTTATTAAGAGGGATAATTGAGTTTTCCAACACTTGCCGAAATAGCTGTCTTTATTGCGGGTTGAATAAATTTAATAAAAAATTAGAAAGATACAGGTTAAGCCGCGATGAAATATTGGCAAGTGTTAAGGCTTTAGCAGATCAGGGAATTAAGACTGTAGTTTTGCAGTCCGGGGAAGAGGATGGCCTTAAACCTGATTGGTTAGCGGAAATAATTTCAGAGATTAAGAAACAGTTTGATATTGCAATTACTCTTTCAGTGGGAGAACGGGCTTTTAAAAATTATAAACTTTGGAAGGATGCGGGAGCAGACAGGTATTTGCTTAAAATTGAAACTACGGATAGAGAGCTTTATGATATTTTACATCCCGGAATGAGTTTTGAAAATCGGCTGCGTTGTTTAAAAGATCTGCAAAAATTAAATTATCAGACCGGTTCTGGGATAATTATCGGCCTAAAAAATCAAAGTATAGAGTCTATCGGCAGAGACATACAATTTTTAAAGAGGGAAAATTTTGAGATGATTGGTATAGGCCCTTTTATTCCCCATCAGCAAACCAAACTTGGCAATGAGTCTAAGGGCGAATTGGACCTTACTTTAAAAACTGTTGCGTTAACTAGGATTGTCACTCGTAATGCGCATTTACCGGCAACGACTGCATTGGGCAGTTTAGGAGATGATTACAGGATAGATGGATTAAAAGCAGGGGCAAATGTATTAATGCCTAATTTTACACCTATTAAATATAAAGAGCTTTATGAAATATATCCGGGTAAAAGATGTATCAGTGAAGCGGGTAGTGCTTGTATCGGGTGTTTAAATTTAAAAGTCGAGGCTATTGGCAGAAAATTGGATTTTTCTAGAGGAGATTCTTTACGATGATGAATAAGGCCCCAAAATCTTTGAGATTTCATATAGGTTTGTTTGGTAGGGCAAATGTCGGCAAATCAAGTTTTTTAAATATGGTTGCCGGGCAGGATGTGGCGATAACTTCGCCGGTGCCAGGGACAACTACAGACGTGGTTGAAAAAACCATGGAACTTTTGCCTTTAGGCCCGGTGGTATTCTTTGATACAGCCGGCCTCGATGATAAATCAGTTTTGTCTGAATTAAGAATAAAGAAAACTAAAAAAGTATTTGAGCGTGCGGATGCGATTGTTTTGTTGACAGAGCCGGATATTTGGAGCGAATATGAAGATAGTATTTTGGAAGAGGCTGCGGCAAAAAATATCCCTTTGATTATAGCCATAAATAAGATAGACCGAAAAAATCCATCCCCGGAATTCATAAATATTGTTAAATTAAAAACCGGAAGGTATTTTTCTTGCACTAGCCTTGATTTGAAGAAGAGGGATATTTATGTAAATATTTTGAAAAAATTGCTGATTGAAGTTTGTCCGGATGATTTTTTAAATCCCGCCCGTTTAATCGGTGATTTAATGCCGGCCAATGGCTTGGCTATATTGATCATACCTATTGATAAAGAGGCTCCTAAAGGGAGGATAATTTTACCGCAAGTACAGGTTATTCGCGATGCTTTGGATAGCGGGTGTTCTACTTTGGTAGTTAAGGAAAGTGAATATAGGCAAACTTTGAATAAATTAAAGGTTACCCCGGATATAGTGGTTTGTGATTCCCAGGTAGTAGGTAAGATGGTTGAGGATTCCCCTAAAGATTTTAAATGCACAACTTTTTCAATTTTACTTGCTCGTTTCAAAGGTGATTTAAATGAATTGGTTAAGGGGGCAGCCGCTATTAATAAATTAAAACCTTCAGATAAGGTTTTAATCGCTGAAAGTTGTTCGCATCATGCTATAGAAGATGATATAGGCAGGATCAAGATTCCCAAGTGGCTTGGAGAGTATCTGGGATTTAAGGTAAAAATTGATGTTTGTTCCGGTAAAGACTATCCGGAAAATCTCAAAGATTATAAAGTGATAATCCACTGCGGTGGATGTATGATGAATAAGAGGGAGATGTTTTTTAGGATCCAAAAAGCTAAAGAGCAGGCAGTGGCTATAACTAATTATGGTGTGGCTATTTCACTTTTACAGGGCGTGCTCGGGCGGGTCCTTTCGCCGTTTCCGGATGCGTTGAAGTTTTTGGAGAGCGCTAAGAAAGAATTAAAGAGATGATCAAGAAAATAAATAAACCGGAACTTGTATCTCCGGCAGGAGATTGGCCGTCTTTATATTCAGCAATCGATTCGGGAGCCGATGGTATTTATTTCGGGGTTAGAGGCTTTAATATGCGCGCCCAGGCGGTAAACTTTGATAAGCTGGAAATTAAAAAAATTATGCAGGTTTTGCATAAGTCAAAAAAGAAAGGCTACCTGGCAATAAATACTATTTTTTACGATAACGAAATAAATAAATTAAAAAGTATCCTGCGGGAAGCCAAGAAAAACAAGGTGGATGCCGTAATTGCCTGGGATATGGCAGTTATAGAATTAGCTAAAAAATCAGGCTTAAGGGTTCATTTATCAACACAAGCCAGCGTATCCAATTTTGAATCTTTAAAATTTTATGCTTCTTTGGGCGTCAAAAGGGTTGTTTTAGCCAGGGAGTGCAGCCTTAGCCAGATCAAAGAAATAATTAAAAGAATAAAGAAAGAAAAAATTGATTGTGATATTGAAGTGTTTATACATGGAGCAATGTGCGTTAGCATTTCCGGAAGATGTTTTTTGTCAGGAGAGCTTTTTGCTAAATCCGCTAACCGAGGAGAATGTATTCAACCTTGCCGCCGCGAATATGTGATCCAGGATGTTGAGACAAAAGATAATCTAATACTAGGCAAAGATTATATTTTAAGTGCTAAAGACCTCTGTACAATTGATTTTATCGATGAACTGATCCGGGCGGGGATTACGGCTTTTAAAATCGAAGGTAGGATGCGGCCCCCGGAATATATTAGTGTTGTTACTGATGTTTATCGCCAGGCTATTGATAGATTTTTTTGCGGCAGATTATCAGACCAATTTAAAAAAGGGCTTAAAGAAAAATTAAAGATTGTTTTTAATAGGGGCTACACTGACGGTTTTTATCTTGGCCAGCCTCGGGATTTGGGCAGTAGAAAAGGCAGCAGTGCTTATGATAAAATATTTATCGGCCAGATCAAACATTTTTACAACCGGATAAATGTGCTGGAGATGTTGATTAGGAATGAGAACATAAAACTTGGCGACAAAATCTTGATTTTTGGTAAAACTACTCCAGCTAACTTTGTTAAAATCGAGCAACTTCAGATCCATCATAAACCGGTAACTTCCGCTGAAAAAGGTGATATCGTTGGTATTAAAATTCCCTTCCTTGCCCGTCTTAACGATAAAGTTTTTCTTTGGAGGAAGAAGCCTAGTATTTAATCACCGTTTTCCATTCATTGAGTATATCTTCCCCAATATCCCAGCTAATAGTTCCCTGATTGTCAATTTCGAGCGTAATTATAGCTGAATTGTTCGTTAATAATGATTGCCCTGCTGATGAAAGATCGAGCGAAATTTTTGTGATATAGTCATTATTTATTTCGTCGGTAGTAGAAGAATTCTCTATGACCTGCAAAGGATAATTAGCACCTTTAAAACTTATTTCTGCTTTGTTGCAATAAAGTTTGTCTTGGGTTACCAGGTAGAGGTCTAACTTATAGAAATATGCGCCTTTGGTGCGAGAGAAAATTACCTTCTCGAATTGGCCCACGGTTGCTTCTGTAGAGTTAAAGTAATTGATTTGATTAAAAGTGCTTGAAACATTTGTTTTGTTGGAAGATGGGTCGTATATTTCAGTAATGGCGGCAAAAGCTGTATAAGGCAGCAAGAGAGCTGTTATGAGAACTAAAATAATATTTTCTCTCATTTAATCCTCCTTTTGCAGTATTATATCACAAAAACAAAAAGAAATAGGTTTTGAGTTTTCTTTCTTCCGGAGCTATAATAACAATCAGATAATTAAAAGTAAAGGCCTGATCCAGGATTGGGTTTTTAGTTGATTTAAAGATGATTTTATAAAAAATAAACTAGATTAGCTTCAACAATTAGAGTACAATTATATATATCTCTTTGTACACCGTATGTGTCCAATAAATGCACACATACGGTATATGTAGTAAAGTAGGGTAATAAATACGGAGAAAAAATGAAAAGAGTTATCATTTTACTTGTAATAGTTTTGATTGTCGGAAGCTTGTGCTGGTTTTTTATGCGTAACGGCATTGGCAGGGTGGAATCGGTAGTAGCTGCCCAAAAAAACAGCCAAAATATTTCTAAGCTTACGATCGGCATGGCAAAAAAGGATGTTTTGGCTATAATGGGCCCGCCGCAGAAGATCGAAGTTTATAGCGTAGAGTCGAGGATTTTTGAATTCCTGATCTATAGGACCCAGGGATTTAAATTGTATATAAATGACCCCGAAAGTAATTTTACTCCAGTCGGAATTGATAGCAGCAGCGGGACCGTGCTTAGCTGGGACAAACAATTTTACGATCAGATTATTGAGAAATCGCGTAAATAATATCCTGCCAAACATCTTAACAATTAACCTAAAATGACACATAGGGTACATGCGGTTATTTTAAGTTTTATATTCATTTTTTTGTTAGTCGGATATTATTTTTTCTTTACCTCAAATGGCTTGAAAGCAGTTGTAAAGCTTTCTTTATCAAAATACGCCAAAGCCAGGGAGATAAGAATTGATAAAATTGATGGAAATGTTCTTTTAGGTATAAAAATTGATGGTATTCAAATAAACAGATTAAAGAAAATACCTGAAGAGGTAGTTGTAAAAATTCAGCATATTGATTTAAATTTTCACGGATTTAATCTTAATGATGTTGATTTAAAGATAAAAAATGGCAGGGTAGAAATTGCTAAAACTCAGCCAATAATTTTCGGCGGAACTTATAACAAGCGCAAGCTTGATTTTAATATTTATTCCAGATTAATTGATGTTAAGAGTTATCTGTGGTTGTTTTCCGAAAGCGTGATTTTAAAAAATGCCACCTCAGGAAGTATTGTCGAGCCGGATTTTTATTTAAGGGGCAGTTTAAACAATAACGAGCTTTCTGGGAAAATGATCGTAAAAATGCTTTCTTTTGAAAAATATTCGCTTTTAGAATGCCCGATTGATATAAAGGGAATTATTTATTCAAAAGGTAAAAAGCTTCAGGTAAAAGGGGATATCTTTATTCAATCAGGGGTAATTAATTTGGGCGGTTCGATGGTTAAACAATTTAGAGGAAAAATTTTTTTTACAGGCGACCCCTATAACCCTCAATTTGATTTAGAGGGTGATTCAGTTGTAGGCGGCACAAGGATACATGTGGTCTGTAAGGGTAATTATTTGAATCCTGAGCTTAAGCTGACTTCCGAGCCTCCTTTGCCCCAAGATGACTTAGTAGTGATGCTTTTTACGGGTAATATTTTTAAGGCAGAAAGGGAAAGTTTAGGCGCTGAGTTTAAAGTTACGGACAGATTTTCCTTAGAAGGGCAGACTCAGATTAAAAAAAATCAAGATAGGGATTTGAACCAGGACCAGAGTAATAATGGCAAAATTTTATTAAAATACAAAGATAAATTCTAGCATGATCGCGATCAATAATCTTTCTAAAAATTACGGGCAAAGAGTTTTATTTGATAATCTTACTCTTAGTATAAATGAAGGCGAAAAAATCGGCCTTATCGGGCCTAATGGCGCGGGCAAGAGTACATTATTTAATATTATTCTTGGTGAAATCGAGCCATCTTCCGGAACGTTTCAAATTAACAAAAATACGCGTATAGGTTACCTTCCTCAAGAATCAAGTTTTAAATCCAATCAAACAGTATTGACTGAGGTCAGCGAGGGTGATGATTTAATCATTAGTTTGAAAAAAGAAAAAGAACTGCTCGAAGAAAACAATCAAGCAGGCTCAAATCGTTATGGTGATGTTTTGCATCAACTGGAAACCTTGGGGTATTTTGAGCTGGAACATAAAGCTAAAAAAATATTGATGGGTTTGGGTTTTAAAGAAAGTGATTTTAACCGTCTGATCACCGAAATGAGCGGCGGCTGGCAAATGCGCGCTCTTTTGGCCAAACTATTGACTATCCATTATGATTTGCTGCTTTTAGACGAACCTACCAACTATTTGGATTTAAATGCAGCTCTTTGGCTTAAGGATTATCTGGCTGGTTTTAGCGGAACATTCTTAATGATTTCACATGATAAAGCATTTTTGAATGAAGTTACTAATTATACCTTAATTTTGGAACACGGCTCAATTTATAAAGTTCAAGGAAATTATGAGCATTATGAACAGATAAAAGCAGAGAAACGTTTATTTTTGATAAAGCAGTATAAAGAGCAGGAAAAGAAGCGTAAACAGTTGGAAGAGTTTGTTACTCGTTTTCATGCTCAGCCGAATAAGGCCGCGTCCGTAAGAGCTAAACGTACCCAGCTTGAAAAGATGGAGGATATAATTATTCCTTTAGATGTCAGAGAAAGTATTTCTGAATTTCATTTTCCTCAGACGCATCGAAGCGGGCATCGGGTCATTAATCTTGAAAAAATTTCCAAATCTTACGGGGATATCGAAGTCTACAAAGATTTTGATTTTGAAATTACTCAGGGCGAAAAGGCGGTTTTAGCTGGAGAGAACGGAGCGGGAAAATCGACATTGCTTAAAATACTGGCTGGAGTCATCGGTACCGATGCCGGGCAGAGGACAGTGGGTTATAACGTGGACATCGGGTATTTTTCTCAAACTCGTACCGATGTTTTGAATCTTGAGAATACAGTTATGCAGGAGGCTTATTCTGCGGCACCCGGCTATATGGGCCAGGAGATAATTCGTACTATTCTGGGGGCCTTTCTTTTTTCCGGGGACGATGCCGAGAAAAAAGTCAAAGTTCTTTCGGGAGGTGAAAAGAGCCGGTTAATTTTAGCCAAACTTTTGATTAATCCTCCAAATTTTTTGCTGCTCGATGAACCGACTACGCACTTAGACGTCGATGCTGTGGATGCGCTGATCAAGGCTTTGAAAAATTATGAGGGAACGATTGTATTCATCAGCCACGATATTCATTTTGTGCGCAGCGTGGCGAATGTGGTTTATGAAGTAAAGTCAGGACGGGTAAGGAAATTTCCGGGGAATTTTGATTATTATCTTGATAAAAAACAATCCGCAGATGGATATATTGTTGAACCTGTTTCTACTAGGGCGATATCAGATAAGATTCAGAAGCCGAAAGAAAAAACTTCTCCAGCTTTACAAAAAGAAGAAGGGGTTAATCCTAAATTCCACAATTTTAATATTAAAGAAAAAATTAAAAAACTAAAAAGCGAAAAAGATAATTTAAATTTGGAAGCATCTTCCAAGAAACGCGCTATAGAAAATCCCCGTAGTTATCGTGACAATGAATCTCTTGAAGAATATATCGAACGTTTGCAAGAGATCGAAAAAAGAATCACAGAAATTAACGATCAAATCCGCGCTTTAAAAAAACAAATCATCGATTAATCTTCTCATGCCAGACAACGTTAATCACTCCAGGCTTGTTTTAGTCTTATAATATGTTAATATGATTAATCAAAAATAGGTGGAGAATGTTTTCTTCTTTAAAAGTAAAAAATTTTAGGATTTATTGGTTTGGGATGTTGATCTCTTTGACCGGAACTTGGGTTCAAACGGTCGCTCAGAGCTGGCTAGTATTCCAACTTACCAATTCTGCGTTTCTTTTAGGTCTGGTCGGTTTCCTGGGGTCACTGCCAATATTTTTATTGTCCCTATTTGGCGGAGTGTTGGCTGATAGGGTTAATAAGAGAGATATCCTTTTATTTACTCAGAATGCTTTTATGATTTTAGCATTCGCTTTGGCAATACTCACCCAGCTTAAAATCATAACTCCTTTGCAGATTATGATCATCGCGTTTTTAAATGGGATCGTTATGGCTTTTGATGGCCCGGCAAGGCAATCGATGGTTCCAGAATTAGTCGGTAAGCAGCATACACTTAATGCTATTGCACTGAATTCCGCAGCTTTTAATTCGGCGCGAATTATCGGACCGGCTTTAGCAGGTATTTTTATTGCCAGTATCGGCATGAGCGGATGTTTCTATATTAACGGGATAAGTTTTTTTGGAGTGATAGCCGCGCTTTTGTTCATTAGAAATCATGCAGCACCCAAACATTCAGAAGGAAACCACATTTTAAAAGATTTAAAAGAAGGCCTGAAATTTATTCACAAGGAAAAAGTAATTTTGATTTTAATACTCATGGTCGGGGTTACTAGTTTGTTTGGGATCTCCTATGTAATTCTTATGCCGGTGTTTGCTGAACATGTTTTAAACGCCGGGGTTAAGGGATTGGCTATGCTTATGTCTGCGGCAGGAATAGGAGCTTTGTCCGCCGCATTAATTTTAGCGCGCTTGACTAACTTCAGGCATAAAGGGAAATTAATTATTTATTCTACAATAATATTTTCAACCGGATTAATATTGCTTTCTTTGAGCAAGTCGTATATATTTTCAATCGTCACGTTGATAATTATCGGATGGTCCTCAGTTACGGCAATCAGCCTAATTAATAATTCTTTACAAGTTTTAGTCCCTGATAATTTCAGGGGCAGGATCATGAGTGCTTTTATGTTTACCTTTGCCGGAGTTATGCCTTTTGGGAATTTATTTGCCGGCAGTCTCGCGCAATCAATGGGTGTTTCGCAAACTATTTTCTTAAGTGGAATTATTTGTTTTTGTTTTTTTGTGCTTGTTAACTTTTTTATTCCGGAAATCCGTAAAATATAGAAACAGTCGGTAGTGAAATAAAAAGCAGCAATTACTAGGGCGATGCCTGTACTTTTATATCCTGAATATTGCCTACCAAATACTAAATGCTGTTTTTTATTGATTTTTATATGAATAAGTATTAGAATAATTCCATAATTAATGGCAACACTAATCCATGGTAGATTGGTGTTTCTTTTCTAGGAGGGGGGGTGACTTAGAGTTAATGAAAAAAATTGGATTTCTAATTTTGGTATTGGCATTAGGAGTATATTTAGCAGGTTGTGGTAAAAAAGAAGCGGCATTGGATGAAGCGTTACAGGAGCCTATGTCTATGGAAGCATTGAGTACTATGAATGCTATTGAGACAAAAGCAGTTCCTGAAACTAAAACTCCGGAACAGATTGTTGGACAGGCAGTTGAACCCAAACTGGAACCACTTCCGCCTCAGGGGCCGTATAAACCAACCGGCACAGAGATACAGACCGCATTGAAAAATGCAGGTTTTTATACAGGTTCTGTTGATGGTAAAATCGGGCCGAAAACAAAAAAAGCTGTTGAGGAATTCCAAAAGGCTAATGGTCTAAAGGCTGATGGAAAAGTCGGGCCTAAAACCTGGGCTTTGTTAGGAAAGCATTTGATTAAGGGCGAGTAATATTTAATTCCCGGCAAAAAAAGATTGTAGCTAACCTTGAAAACAGGTTGGATATATTGTATACTTTTAATGCCGATAAAGGTAAACTCCGAGAAATCGGAGGGCGCAAAGCCACAGACCTAAGTTGCCTTGCACAAGCCTATTCTTCAAAGGAGGCGCTTTTAGAAGAATAACGAGCATGCAGAGGTGATATGGTGGCTGGGTTGCCGAAAGATAGAGGTTGAAGTTCCCTTTATCGGCGTTTTTGTAAGTACCTGAGCTTGAATAAATTAAAGAATCCCAACAAGATCGAATTTTTAAGATTTTGTTGGGATTTTTTGTTTTAAGGTGTATAATATTTTTTATGATTACTTTCCCAAAAGATTTTCTTCTTGGTGCTGCAACTTCTTCTTATCAGGTGGAGGGCGGCAACAATAATTGTGATTGGTGGGTTTGGGAAAAGCAAACGCAAAAAGAAACTTCCCAGGCTGCTTGCCGTCACTATGATTTATTCAGGGAAGATTTTGATTTAGCTCGATGCCTTAATCATAATTGCCACAGGTTATCAATCGAGTGGAGCAGGGTTGAACCGAATGAGGGTGAGTTTAATCAGAAAGAAATAGATCATTACAAAGAAGTCATTCAAGCTTTGAACGAACGGGGTTTAAAACCCGTGGTTACTCTCCATCATTTTACCCACCCCGTATGGTTTTCTAAAATGGGCAGTTGGACCAATAAAAGATCGCCTTTTTATTTTAATCGTTTTGCGCAAAAAATTGTAAAAGAACTTTGCACAGGTGTAAATTTTTGGATAACCATTAACGAGCCGGTGGTTTATATTTACCATGCTTATTTATTCGGGCTTTGGCCTCCTCAGGAAAAATCAGCGGTTAAATCAAAATTAGTCGCTAAAAATATGGCTTTGGCACATATTGAAACTTACCGCAGTATCCATAATATTTATAAACAATCCGGATTAACTGCTCCTATGGTTAGTATTGCTCAGAATGTTCAGGCATTTGTCGCTTGTACGCCTACATTAAGGAATAAGCTGGCTGTTTACTTGAGGAATAAGATCTATAATTTTTCTTTTCTCGATAAAATATTACGCTCTCGCTCATTAGATTATATCGGAATTAATTATTATAACCGGGGGTTAGTGGAAACCAGGGGATGGAGTTTGAAAAATCTGTTATTTGATAATTGTACCAGTAATCATCATCCACTGGAAAAAAATTCTCTTGGTTGGGATATTTATCCGCAAGGTTTGCGTGATTTATTGATTAAGCTTAAAACTTACAATTTACCGGTATTTATTACTGAAAATGGAATTTGCACTAGCGATGATATTCAGAGATGGCGTTATATCAGGGATCATTTAGCAAATGTTAAGGCTGCTATGGATAAAGGGGTAAAAATTATTGGCTATATTTACTGGTCCTTGTTGGATAATTTTGAGTGGGATAAAGGTTTTGGCCCGCGATTCGGCATTGTAGAAGTGGATTATAGTACTTATAAGCGCATTCCAAGGCAGAGCGCTTTGCAATACGCGCAGGTTTGTAAAACTAAAACATTGGATTGATATGGAGATAATCAATAAAGATCTTATTTTGCAGCAATTTCCATTATTTAGTAATTTAAATGAAGACGAACTGAATTTAATTAAAGAGCGCTCTGAAATCGTAGAATATAAGAAGGGCCAGATAGTTTACCAGGAACATTCAGAGGCTAGTGCTTTATATTGTATCGTTTTAGGCAGGGTTTTAATTTATACCGAAGATATGCGTGGGAATGTTACCCCCCTGGAATATCTGCACAGAGGTAAATATTTTGGAATAATTTCTTTGCTTACTAATGAGCCTCATTCGGTTACTGCCGAAGCGATTAATGATTGCACGGTATTAATCATTAAAAAAGATGATTTTGATTTCATCTTAAAAAGTATTCCTAAACTTGCCATTGATCTAAGTCAGAGTTTGTCCCGCAGGCTCAAAAGTAAAACTATCCACCAAAAAACCATATTTGAATCCACGATCATTTCAGTTTTTAGTTCTTATTCCCAAGCCGGAAAGACTATCTATGCTTTAAACTTAGCTTTAAGCCTATTTAAAGAAACTCGCAAGTCTTTGATAATTTTAGACATAGCCCCCAGTGATTCTGTGCATAGCCTACCCTTAAAATTAAATCTAGGAAGTAATTATAAAGTATTCAATGCTTCTACAACTCCTGTTGATATGGCAGCAATAACCAAAGATTTTGTGACTAAAACTCCCTACGATATTGACTTGGCTTGTATAAGCTATAACTCTGATGATGAGTCTTCTGAGAAAAGACTGATGGGGATATTAAGCCTGTTAGTTAATGATTATCATTACATAGTTTTGGACTTGCCGTCTTTAATGGATAATTTTGTTTTAAGCGTTTTGAATCAGTCAGATTTGATACATATATTAACCAGTCCGGAACCCGTAGATCTCAAAAAAACACATCAGCTTATTGGTAGGTTAAAGAAAGATTTTCATTTTCAGGAATCTAAAATCAAGATTTTGATCAATGAATATAAACTATCAAAAATAGATTACGGGCAGCAAAAAGAAATATTGGATTATAATATATATGCTACTTTGCCTAGGATCACTTTGGAGGCGGCCGACAGAATGGTTCTAGACGACCCCCAGGCCGAGTATTCAAAAGCGGTCAGGAGAATAAGCCGGCAGGTGGGAGATACTTTAGTTGGTTTAGTTTTAGGCGTTGGCGCAGGATATGGATTTTGTCACATCGGTGTTCTCAAAGTGCTGGAAGAAGAGAAAATCCCTATTGATGTCATTGTTGGTTCAAGTATTGGGTCTTTTATCGCCAGCCTCTGGGCAACTGGCAGGTCGGCTCAGGAAATCCTGGCTATCGTTACTGAAGAATTTAAGCAGCCGAAATATACCTGGAGTTTAATTGATTTGACTTTTCCTTCGCTGGGTTTTATTAAGGGCAACAAATTTTATAAGTTTTTAAAAAAATACTTGAGCAACAAAACTTTTTATGATGTCAGGCTGCCGCTTAGAATTATCGCCAGCGACATAAGAAAAAAAGAACCGATAGTTTTTGATAAAGGTCTTTTAATTGACGCGGTGATGGCAAGTTGTTCGATGCCGGGAATATTTCAGCCGTTTAAATTGGATGAGAGTATCTTGCTCGACGGAGGCTTAACCAATCCTTTGCCTACTGAGGTATTATTTAAAATGGGGGTTAAGAAGATCATTGCGGTCAATGTTACTCCATCCCGCGAAGATATACTAAAACAGTATGAGAAGATAAAAGAAGATATAGCCGCTACTAAACAGGCGATAAAAAAGAGGAGATGGTTTAACATAAAAGAGTATTTGCAGGAAAGGTTTAAAAATAATATACTGGATATCATTTTTACCAGTATTGAGGTCATGCAGTCTGATATTATTTTAAGGGAAGGCCAACTTGCTGATATCGTGCTTCATCCGGATACAAGCGGCCTACATTGGGTAGAGTTGTATAAATCGCGTGAGTTTGCCCGAAGGGGAGAAGAAGAAGCGCGCAAGAACATTGGAAAAATCTGGCAAGTGATAAGGGAATAATTATATCTAGAGCATCTAGAATTGGAATAATGATTGCTCAGGATCCGCTAAATATACTTTAATTTTGATGCTCAAGGAGGGCAAACATGAGAATATTAAGGAATAATTTAATTGTATTTTTTATTAGCGCGGTAGCTTTAACGGGCTGCGCGCATGTTAAGGAAGCAGGCAAAGGAATCTTGGGGATATCTACCAATGAAATTGAGAAGGACAGGCCTAATGCGGTTAAAAAGATTTTCTCTTGTGAGTATAAGAAAGCTTATGATTTGACTTTGACAGCTTTAGCTAATATGGGTTCTTATGTTTATGCCAAGAAAGACGATTTGATCGCTTTTTATGTCTCAGAAGAAGATACTACCGTAGTGGGA
>Ga0172375_10005999_pt1 | contig 17217 bp, 21 predicted proteins | sample LakKiv1m_FD_114537 | JGI IMG/M metagenome (GOLD analysis project Ga0172375, IMG submission 114537) | Freshwater microbial communities from Kabuno Bay, South-Kivu, Congo - kab_092012_11.1m | ecosystem: Environmental > Aquatic > Freshwater > Lake | place: Democratic Republic of the Congo...
ACTTTATAATAAGGCCAAAGAGGTAAAGAAGTAGGTTTGTAAATATTTGCGTTAGATTTGCCCTCTTTTTACGTCTATTGATGTAGAAAGGGGGCAATTATGTTTGGGAAAGAAGGTGATGTTGGACCGGGATTTAGCCGAGCTTTACGGGGTGTCGACTGGAACATTGAACCAGGCTGTTAAAAGAAACATCAGACGTTTCCCCGAGGATTTTATGTTTCAAATCACATGGAAAGAAGTAGAATCTTTAGGGTCACAATTTGTGACCTTAAAAATAGGCTACTTGCAGACCTCTTCGCAGTTGCCGTAGACGTCGCAGGACGAGGTGCATGTTTCGTTCGGGTTGTATTTACGGCAGGTCTCGGTACAGTTACCGTAAATGTCGCAGGCGGTGGTGCACTTCTTGGGCCGGGGCTGGGTAAACTTCTTCCAGGCCGCGCATCCGGATAAGAACACCGTAAGCATAAGAATAATCAATATCCGCTTCATAAGTCCTTTATACATCTCCGGTCCGGATTTGTCAATCTTAGAAATAAATTCTTAAAATCCTGCCCTATTCGCGGTATAATAATCTATAATATTCCCAAGGATAAATTATGCGTAGAAGATTATCAATGCTGGTTATAATGGGTTTTATGGCGTTAAGCCTAAGCGGTTGCAGGCTCCCCGAACTTTACAGCGATTGGCGCGACCGCGACATCGCCATTGACGGGAAATACACGGATTGGCCGGAGACGCAGACTTATTACATAGAAAAAGAAAACGTCATTATCAATCTGACGAATAATAAGGAATACCTGTATTTATGCCTGGTCACTATGAACCGTGAGTTGGAGATAAGATCGATGGAATCGGGGTTCGTGGCGTGGTTTGATCAGGATGGCGGAATGAAAAGGGTATTCGGTATCGCTTTCCCTGTCGGGTTAAAAAATATGGGGATGTCCCTGGATGAAGAGAGGCGCAGTATGGAGAGCGACTGGAAAGACCAGCAGGATATGAGAGGAGTGATAGACAGGGAGAAGGAAAGATGGAAGAGTAGAGAATTCAATAAACGCCTTGAAACTATGGAAACCCTGCAGGATAAATTGGGGATTATGATAGGAAACTTTGAAATAAAGAATAAAAGAAAGAAGCATCATCCTGACTTAGATAAAAATGAGGGCCCGTCTAAGGATAGGCCGAAGGTGCTGACTCTGGATGAGGCTGCCTTGTTCGGCATCGAAGCCAGGGTGGGGAGACAGAATAATTATTTTGTCTATGAATTGAAGGTGCCGTTGGTAAAAACCCCGGCTCATCCTTATGCCATAGGCGTTAAACCGGGCCGACCGATCGGCATGGGTTTGGAAGTCGGAGCAGCAAGGGGGTTGAATATCATGGGCGGCGGGGGCCGTCAAATGCGCCGGGGTGCGCCGGATGAAATGTCTTCAGATGAGGGTTATCCCATGCGTTCAGACAGCAATTTTAAATTCTGGGGCACGATCATGCTTGCCCCGGATGCGCCGGTGAATTAAGAGGTTATCATTATGAAGAAGATCTTAGGTTTATTGTTGTTAGCGGTATTTTTATCCGGTTGCGCACATAGCCAGTGCGGGAAGAACGTATTATTCCAGTTATCCGGCACGCATTTTCTTAAACAGGGGGATTATAACGGCAGGATCACGCTGGCGGAATTAAAGTCCAATGGCGATTTCGGCATGGGGACATTTGAGGGGCTGGACGGGGAGATGGTAGAGTTAGGAGGTATTATCTATCAGGCGAAATCCGACGGCCGTGTTTATATCCCGGCAGATGGACTGAAAACTCCTTTTGCCGCGGTCACAAATTTCAGCGCGGATAAAAGTTTTGATATCGAAAAATCCGGCAGTTATCAGGAGCTTACAAAATCAATCGAGGCCCGGCTTCCGGATAAGAACAGGATTTATGCGGTAAAAATCGAAGGGGAGTTCGCATACCTTAAACTTAGAAGCCCGCCTGCGCAAGGCAAGCCCTATAAAACCCTGGATGAGGCCCTGAAAGGCCAGTCAATTTTTGAACACAAAAATATCCCGGGGACTCTGGTGGGGTACTGGTTCCCCGCCTATATGGGGGAATTAAATTCTAGCGGCATCCACCTACACTTTATCGGCGCGGACAAGCAGGTTGCGGGACATCTGCTGGAATGTAAATCCGGCAGGGTAAGAGCGGAGCTGGGCTATATCAGGGAATTCAGGATGCCGTTATGAGAAAAATATCATCCGTAATTATTGCGGCCTTAATTTTATCCGGATGTGCTACGAAGATGGCTTATATGAATACCAAAAAGACGGCGGATGAGGTTAACAAAGATAAGGCCCAATGCCAGGCAGCGGTCGATGCCTCTGATTACAGGGATGCGGACTTGAAGCGGAATAAATTTAACCAGTGCATGAATGAGAAGGGGTACGAAGTCGTTTCACAAGACAAGGCACAGAAAGTTCAAGGGTTTACCGGGCTATGGATCAGCCCGGGAGCGCCCCTTAAGGCGTATGATGCGGTTTTTATCGGTAAGGTAGACGTGAGCAAGGCGCAGTTAACAAATACCGGCATCCCTAATACCAAAACGACCGATGAGGATATAAATAATCTGGGCGAAGAGATGCGAAAGCGTTTTTCTAACGCCGTGAGCGTTGTGATGCCGGTCATCGCGGATAAAACGCAGGCGGAAGGCAAGAGAATCCTTTGTATCGGTCTGAAGCTAAATAATATCGCTCAAACCAATATCGGAGTCAACACGGCGTTAAAGGTAGCGGGACATTTTACGCCTGTGCCTTTGCCCGGAGGCCCGGAGGGCAAGTTTTCTTTTGAGGGAGAGGTCTCTGATTATAACACTAAAGATAAGCTGATCACGGTTTCCGATGAATGCAAAGAGAGCAAGAATGCTTCTTTGGCCGGGTTGGAGAAATTTGAGAAATGGAAGAGCGCTTACAATGTTATGGACTATTGGGCAGACCATATGGCGGCATTACTCGCCAAGCAGCGCGGCCAGGGATATAAATCCAGGTTAGGGATCAAATTAGTCGATTTTTAAACAAAGCCATGCCGTATAAAGTATCAACTGTATTTTCCCCCATTTTTTTGGCATTAATCTTATCCGGTTGCGCTACGGTCGGCATCGAAAAAAGAAAAGAGCCTGAACGCGCAGCGCTAGGCTCGCTGCAAAATCCCATCATCGATTCCGATATGACATTGTCTATGGCGTTTAGAAAATACAGCCCGCCCGAATTCAAAAGAAGACAGAGGCTTGTCGATTTATTGTATTATTCGTTTGACGGCAAGGTCCACAAGGGCCAGCTGGTCATTGACGAAAGGCTTGTACCCGATATCCGGGAAGTCTTCAGAGTGGCGCTAAACACAGGATTCCCCATTAAATCCGTCATCCCTATTTCGAATGACCGGTTTTATAAGAACGGTTTGTGGAATAGCGATGATCAGTCGATGATGGCTAATAATACATCCGCATTCAATTACAGGACAGCGACCGGGTCAAAAGTCCTTTCCAATCATGCTTACGGTTTCGCCATTGATATTAACCCGGAGCAAAATCCGTATATAAAAGGGAAAAAGATATTACCTCCCGGAGCAGTATATGACCCCGGCCGGCCGGGGACGCTCTATGAGGGCTCTCCGGTAGTGAGAACATTTAAACGCCTGGGTTGGACCTGGGGAGGGAACTGGAAGTCTTTGAAAGATTATCAGCATTTTGAGAAGGTCTTGCCGTTTAACAGGGATTAATATGAAAAGCAAAGTATATTTGATCAGGGTGCGCGAGGGAGAAGATGTCTCAGGTATTGTCCTCAAACTTAAGCGTTTGCTTGATGAAAGCTGCGTGCTGGATTTTATCCGGCCGGATTCTAAGGTCGCAATTAAGATGCATTTCGGTGAAGAGGGGAATACGGGATTTGTTAAGCCGGATTACCTGCGCGTGGTATGCGAACGGATTTTTGCAAAAGGGGCTAAGGCAATTGCCGCAGATACCAATACTCTTTATAAGGGCAGGCGCACGAATTCAGCCGATCATCTGGCTTTGGCAGCAGTTCATGGTTTTACCCGGGAGGCGCTCGGCGCGGAGGTGATCGTACCCGATGATACTCAAAAAGAGAACACTATTGATGTTGAGATCAGCCAAAAATTTATAAAGACCGCAAAATTGGCGCGTTTTTTTGTAGACGCGGATGCTATTGTCGATATCAGCCATTTTAAGGGCCATATTATGACCGGTTTCGGGGGCGCGTTGAAGAACTTAGGCATGGGTTGCGCTGCGCGCGTAGGAAAATTGCAACAGCACGCCGAGGTTTCGCCGGTCGTGTATTTAGACAGATGTACGGGGTGCGGGGAGTGCGAGAGGGCCTGTCCGGTAAAAGCCATTACTATTGAAAACGAAAAATCGGTTATTAACGGTTCCGTATGCATCGGGTGCGCAACATGCATTGCGGTCTGTCCGTTTTCAGCCATTGATGTGCCTTGGGATTCAGGGGCATCCACAATTCAGCAAAAGATGATAGAATATGTTTCGGCAGTGATGAGAAACAAGAACGGCAAATTAGGATTCTTAAACTTTGCAATTAAAATCACCAAGGAGTGCGATTGTCTTGCCAAGGATGATCCGCGGGTTGCGCCCGATATAGGGATTCTGGCGTCGTGTGATCCCGTAAGCATTGATAAGGCGAGCTTTGACCTGGTGAATGCGGCCTGCGGCCGGGACATATTTAAAGAACTGCATCCGGAGCGCGACGGCACCCTGCAGCTTAAATATGCCCAAGAGTTAGGGTTGGGAAATCTGGATTACGGATTGATCGAGGTCAAATAGGGGGAAGGGAAATGGAAAACATAGAGAAGAGAACGGACCGGCGGCTTAATATTGCCTGTAAGATAAAGTTCATCATAAATGACAAGCAATCAGTGTTCAGTGCCCATACGGAAAACATAAGCGCCGGAGGGATGATGGTCATCATAGGAGAAGAGATCGCGCTTTCTACGATAGTAGACCTGGAGCTATTTCTCTGGAATAAGGATAAACCCTTAAAATGCAGAGGCCAAATAGCCTGGGCCAATGAAATAACGCCTAAAGAAACGAAGCCCCGTCTTTTTAATACGGGGATTAAATTTTTAGAAATGAGCGATACTGATAAAGCTCAAATATCGGAGTTTGTGAATAATATTATTTCATCTTGGCAATAGGAGGATAGAATGAGTTTAGAACAATTTTTATTACTAAAAGTCCCGATGGCCGTCCTGGGTATTGTATTTGTGGGTGGGGCTGTGGTTATTGCTGTCGGCGGACTGCTCATCGTGCGCAGGCTTATCCCGCATCACCGGATGAAAGTGCATAATGATGTTGCCGCGGCGATTTTCGGGACCGTGGGCGTGATTTACGCCGTGCTTTTGGCTTTTGTGGTCATCGTGGTCTGGCAGGGGCTTGACCGTTCAAGGATAAATGTGGAACAGGAGGCTAATCGTTTAGAGGATCTTTATCGTGATTGCGTTGCTTTTCGGCCTGATTTTAAGGCCAAAGTGCGCTCCTTGCTTAAAGAATACCGGGATGCGGTAGTCGATGACGAATGGAAGACTATGGCTTGGGGCGAGAGAAGCCCGAAGGTAGAGAAAATAATCAATGACCTTTGGGCCGCTTACAGCAGGTATGAACCCGGGAACGGAACCGACAGGATATTCTTTGAAGAAGGCGTGCACAAGCTTAATGAGCTTGAAGAATTCAGATCGTTTAGGCTTATTGACTCTAAGACAGGGGTGAATTTTCTCCTCTGGTTTGTGCTGGTCATCGGCGGGATCTCTACCATCGCCTTTACGGTATTTTTTGGCGCAGAGAATTTAAAAGCACAGGTAGCCATGGCCGTGATCCTATCGATATTGATATCACTTATCATCTTCACGGTATTCAGTATGGATTATCCTTTTACGGGAGAGATCAGCGTAAAACCCAGAGCCTTTATCCAGTTGCAATTTAATCCGTAGCCTGCCTTGAAAAGATAAACCGGGCGTGCTATAGTAAGAAAAAATGAGAATAAAGGTAAATCTTAAAGCAGGCGAAATAGATCTGGAGAAAAAATTGGCTGACGCTTTGCACGAAGCGGTCAAGGGCGAAGCGCGGCTTATCGAGATATCCTACGGCTCGCATGTCGGGGAATTGAAGAGGCGAATTTTAAATTTCCTGAATAAAAAAGAAAACCGTAAACTCTACCACCGCCTGGAAAAGACCGAAGAAGGCTGGGGGAGGATCTTTATTCATTTTCGGCATTAATGGGGGGCGCGGGATGGAGACGAAGATAGGCCATTTAAAAGTCCAGATTTTTAAGATAAAGAATCGCGATGGATATGCCGCAGTATGCTGCGATCATCTTACCGAAGGGCCTACCCAGCAAGTGGCTTATGACCGTATGGTCAAGGCAGTCCGGCGCACCAGCAAAAAAGGGAATGGGAACTATGGAGGGGGGACATGAAAAAAACATTATTGACCATAGTCCTAATAATTGCAGTGATTTTTGCCGCCGGTATATTTAAAGACCAGATTGTAAGGGGTATAGTCACGGTCGCGGTAACAGATATAATTGGAGCTCCCGTGCATATGGACGGTTTCTCTTTGGGTTTCTTGAGGCAATCAGTGCGTATTGCTGGCTTAAAGGTCTATAACCCGAAGGGTTTCCCCCGCGGGATACTTGTGGATATCCCCAAGATAAGTGTAGATTACGACCTGGGTGCGTTGCTAAAGAAAAAAATAAATATCAGCCTTGCGGATTTTGAACTTAAAGAGATGATCCTGACGAAAAACAAATACGGGGCGATGAATGTAGACGCCTTAAAGGTCTCTGATGATAAAGGCAAGGCGCCTTCCGAGGCCATGCCTATGCAAATCGATGAATTGCGATTAAACATCGGCAGGATCATCCTTAAGGATTATACCGGACCAAAACCCATAATCGAAGTCCACGACATCAATGCCAAGAAGATCTCCAAAAATATTACTAGCGCCCATCAATTAGTGATGCTGGTTTTAATGGAGGGTATGAAGTCCGCAGGTATAAAAGGCGCCCAGATTTACGCTGTATCCGCTATTGCGGGTGTAGCGATGCTACCGGTGGCTGCCGGTTTTACTCTGGCGGGTAATGATTCCTCGCAAAAAGATTTCTTTGCAAATGAGGATCAGGTTTATCAAGCTGCGCTTGGGGCCCTGAATATTCTGGGTAGAGTGGTTAAAGAAGACCGGCAAGCAGGATTTATTGGGGCGGAAGTCAATTCTGCGAGCGTTGATTTGAAAATATCCAAGGCCGGAGGGGATAAGACTCGCGTTGTAGCCTCGGCCAGGAGATATCTAATGCCTAGGCCTGAAATCGCGGCGGGGGTAATCTACCAGATATCGGAAAAAGTAAGATAATAAAAGGGAGGGAGCAATGCATAAAAGAATAGCAGCCCTAGCTTTGGCGGCATTACTCATTACTAATATGTATGGTTGCGTATTATTGGCGGGGACTGCGGGCGGAGCGGGGACTGCGGTCTGGCTATCGGATAAACTTACGGAGCAGGTTAATGTCCCTTATGAGCGGGCAATAAACGCAGCCCGTTTGGGGTTACGTTCGCTTAAACTGGAAATTACCAAAGAGTCCAAAAGTACGGATGTGGCGCAGTTTCTGGCTAAATATACCGACGGCAAGCAGATCTGGGTGGATGTCCGTCCTATAACCCAGCATAGTTCAAAGATAGAAGTGCGCGTAGGCAGGCTTTCGCCCGATAAAGCGGCAGCGGATAAAATAATGAGGCAGATTAAGCGCTATCTGTAATTTATGAAAAAACTGATAAAAATACTTATTTGGGGAATTCTTGTTTTTCTGGTGATCTTTATCTCTGCTAGTGTTTATATTGCATTTAACGGCAGGCAGTTAGTGGTCGATCAGATCGAGAAGAACCTGAAGATGAAGGCGGTCCTGGATAAGATTTCCTTAAGCATGCCGTTTAGCGTGCATCTTACCGGGCTTGAGATCGGGGACTTGTTTAAAGCGGAGAAGATAAGCATTTCTCCGAATATCTTCAGCCTTTTCCCCGGAAAGATTGTTTTAGGTAATCTTAAGCTGGTAAATCCCGAAATCACGCTTATTCAGAGCCCTGACGGCAAGTTGAATTTACCTGAATTAGGGGGAGGAGGGGGAGCGCCGCCGGTTTTAATCACCGGTTTGACGGTAGAGAACGGAAAAATCCGTTTTATAGACAAGAAGGTAAGTGATGAAGGATTAGAGACGGTCCTCTCCGGAGTAAATGCGCGGATATCCAGGGTAATGATGCCTCTTACTTCGCTTAACGCGGATTTTAATCTGGATGCGCAGGTCCTTAGCGCGGAGAACCGGAAGATCGGCAGCCTCTCTTTAAGGGGGTGGATCGATTTCCGGAGCAAGGATATGGACGCGCAGTTTAAGATCAAAGACCTGGATGCGGTTTATTTCCAGCCTTACTACGGGGATTTTCTTTCCGAGAGGCAATTACTCTCCGCGGACCTGAACCTGGACTCTACATTTAAAGCTAAAAATAATGATTTGAATGTTGATACCGATTTTAAATTGTCAGGTTTAGTTTACGCGCCGGTTGAGCCGGGCACAGAACAGGAATTGTCCATATTTAAGCTTAAAAAACAGGCCCTGGACATTTTTACGGATAAAAAAGGCAATCTGAGTCTGGAATTTAACGTGGACACCAAACTGGATAAGCCGGAAATCGGGGGGGATAAGCTTAAGAAGATAATTTTGGCCGCCGCTGCCAAAAATCTCATCAACCAGAACCCCGCGGACGTATACGAAAAGGTGATGGATATCGGCAAGCAGTTCGAGCAGTTATTCAAGAAAAAGAAAGACTAAAATTATTAAAATTTATTTTGACAAAGGCGTAATTCGTGTATAATAAGGTTGATATGGAAAGACCTGCATCGACATTAGAGCCGGGGGAAGTAAAGACTACCCTCGCGGATATAAAGAAGAAGACACAGATCTTCGGATATGAGCTCCTGCTTGATCTTTATGATTGCAAACCGGGGGCCTGCGACGATCTTGCCCTCTGCTATAAATTCCTCGATGAGTTCGTGGAATACCTCGGGATGGAGAAGCAGTCTCCGCCGAGCATCTTTTTTACCGACGCCAAGCGTTTCCCGGATAAGGCCGGGCTCTCCGGTTGGGCGCCGCTGGTGGAAAGTTCAATTGTAATACACACGCTATCTGTCACGAATTTTATTTCCGTCGATGTTTATTGCTGCAAGGAATTTGATGTCGCAAAAGCCAAATCATTTGTCCGCAGGTTTTTCTCCCCTAAGCGCATGGACGAGCAATTCCTTCTGCGCGGCGTAGATTACTATAAATAAAAAACAAACCGACGATGAAGATCAATTGTAATAAATGTATCCGGATGCATCATTGTTGCGCTACCGGAGCCTGGGCCGATCTGGAAGAGGCCAAAAAAATATTAGAGCTTAAGCTTGAAGGTGAGTTCTACCATCTTGAGAAAGATCCGGATTTCCCTTCAGGTTATAGGATAGGGACCAGCATAGGGTACAACCCCTGCACCTTTCTTACCAAAGACGGGCTCTGTTCCATCCATATCGCTAATTACGATTTAAAGCCGAAGATGTGCATTGAATTCCCTTATGAGAAGGGAAAACTCGCCCCCTATATTTACGATCTGTGTATAATGTACAAGAGGGCAAAGAATAAAGCTAAAAAGCGCGTTGCCTTAAGGAGAAAAAATGTTCCGCGAAAAAATAAAAGTTCTTGATTGCACCATAAGAGACGGCGGCCTGATGAACAACCATAAATTCGACCTGCGCTTTGTGCGCGAGGTCTATAAGGCCATCTCTGAGGCAGGCATTGATTATATGGAGATGGGGTATAAAAACTCCAAGCGGCTTTTCGCGCCCAAGGATTTCGGGAAGTGGAAGTTTTGCGACGACGCCGACATAAGGGAAGTAATAAAAGGGATTAAATCCAAGACTAAAATTTCAGTCATGGTCGATGTCGACCGCGTAGATATCGATGATGTAGTGGAAAAAAAAGATAGCCCCGTGGATATGATCCGGGTCGCTACTTACGTAAAAGACGTGGATAAAGCGATATTCCTGGCGAATCATTTCTGCGATAAGGGGTACGAGACTACCATTAATATTATGGCAATATCCCGCGCTCTTGATAACGAGCTTAATGAAGCGCTGGAGCAGCTGGAAAAAGAGTGTAAGGCGCAAGTTGTCTATATCGTAGACAGTTTCGGTTCTCTGTACCAGGAGACTACCGAATTCCTGATCAAAAAAGCCAAAAATATCCTGAAATCCAAAGAAGTGGGGATGCACGCGCATAATAACCAGCAGCTCGCTTTCTCAAATACGATTGAAGCGATAATCCATGATGCCAATTACGTGGATTGTTCTATTTACGGCCTGGGAAGGGGGGCGGGTAATTGCCCCACTGAATTAATGCTGGGTTTCCTAAAAAATCCCAAATTTGACATCCGTCCTATCCTCGATGTGATCTCCAAGGAATTCGTCCCCCTGCAAAAAGAGATCGAGTGGGGTTATTTTATTCCTTACGCCATTACCGGGATACTTGACGAACACCCGCGTTCAGCCATCGCCCTGCGCGACAGCGATAAAAAAGAAAATTACCGCGAGTTTTACGAGGGCCTGGTAGGAGAGGGTGAAGATTAAGTGAAGGTCTCCGAATTTAGGCTACTCCCGATCATAGGTATCCTGCGCGGCATCGAAGAAAATCAGATTGAGCCGCTCTGCAATGAGATAATCTCCGCCGGTATCAAGACCATAGAGATTACCATGAACACCAAGGACGCACCTTTGTTAATCAAAAAAGCGACAGGGGTTGCATCGGGGAGGCTTACTATCGGAGCAGGGACGGTCTTAGATAAAAAAAGTTTGGAAACTGCGCTTAAAGCCGGGGCGACCTTTATCGTTACCCCGGTTTTGATTAATGACGTAGTCAGTTATTGCGTTAAGCATAAGATACCCGTTTTCCCCGGTGCATTGACACCCTCGGAGATATACGCGGCTTGGGTTGCCGGTGCAACTATGGTAAAAGTATTCCCGGCCAAGTTTTTCGGGCCAAGCTATATAAAGGAAGTAAAGGGGCCGCTGGATAAGATCGAGCTTTTGGCTTGCGCCGGAGTAACCCCCGGGAACTTAGGGGAATATTTTTCAGCGGGTGTAAGTGCGGTCACTTTTGGGTCGAGCGTTTTCAGAAAAGATTGGCTAAAGGCCAATGATTATAAAAGTATCGGCGAGTCGATGAAGAAATATGTCGCCAGTTTTAAGGAGGTAGCGGGTAATGGCAAGATCTCTGGATAATATCGAGCAGAAAATGAAAGAATTGGATACGAATTCCCTGCGTTATCATATTCTAGAAAACGCCAAGAGCTTTAAGACCTCTTGGGTGGAGTTAGGCAGGGCTCTGTATACCGTCTGGAAAGATAAGATGTATAAAGACTGGGGATACGGCACGCTGGACGCTTATACCGGTAAAGAGATCGGCATCAGGAAGCAGACCGCGATGAAACTGCTGAAATCATATTATTTTCTCGAGAAGGAAGAACCGCATTATTTGAGGCCGGATTACGTAAATTCTGCGCCTGCCGCGACTGTGCCCGGTTATGAGTCTATCGATGTCCTGCGCCTGGCAAAATCTAAGAAAGGGCTGGATGCCGAAGACTATTCCAATCTGAAAAAAGAGATCTTTGAGAAGGGCAAGGACTACCGCGAGGTAAAGAAAGACCTGACGACTATGATGCGCCAGAGGATGGAGCTTGAACCGGAAGAGGCGCTTAAGAATAAAAGATTGAGCACGGTACGCAGGTTCCTGGGTACCCTTAGGGCCCTGAAGCAGGAGTGCGAGATGTCTAAGCTCCTCCCGGCGCCCCTGATCAAGGAAGCTGCGGGCTTGATTAAGAAGTTCGAGGAAGAGCTCGGGTAGGATAGATTTTATTGACTCAAAACGCAAACTGTTGTATAATACCACAATTACAGAGAAGTGATAGGAGGTGAAGAGATTGGTTTTGGTAAAAGAAAGAAAAACAAAAATAATCGACGATTTTAAGGTCCATGCCCGCGATACGGGCTCGGCCGAAGTTCAAATCGCAATTTTAACCGAGAGAATCAATACGCTTGGGGATCACTTCAAGGCCCATAAGAAGGATTTCCATTCTCGCCGCGGTCTGCTTACTATGGTAGGCAAGCGCCGCAGACTCCTCAATTATCTCAAGTCCAAGGATATCAAGAAGTACGAAGGCATCCTGGAAAAGCTTAGCTTGAGAAAGTAAACCGAGGTTCAATACAAAAAGGAAGATATTTTATGCAAGGAAATAACCTAAAGGTAAAGTTCGGCTCAAACGACATCATTTTAGAAACCGGCAGGATCGCCAAGCAGGCTAACGGCTCGATCACTATCTCTTGCGGCGGGACAGTCGTCCTGGTCACCGCGTGTATGTCCAAGGATATAAAAGAAGGAAGGGATTTTTTCCCTCTGACCGTGGAATACCAGGAGAAGACCTACGCCGCAGGCAGGATCCCGGGAGGTTTCTTTAAAAGAGAGGGCAGGCCGTCCGAGAGCGAGATCCTGACCTCAAGGCTTACCGACAGGCCCATCAGGCCGTTATTTCCTAAAGGATTTCTAAACGAAGTCCAGGTCATGGCGATGGTCTTATCCAGCGACGGTGAGAATGACCCCGATGTATTGGCTGTGACCGGGGCATCGGCGGCTTTATCTATTTCCGATATACCTTTTAACGGGCCTCTGGCGTGCTGCCGCGTAGGCCGCGTTGATAATCAATTAATTCTAAATCCCACTTACGCTCAATTAGACAAAGCGGATCTTGATGTGGTGATCGCCGCAAATAAATCTGGTGTTGTAATGCTGGAGTCCAGGGCGCAGGAAGTTTCAGAAGAAGATTATTTAGCCGCGGTGAAGTTCGGCTACGAGAACCTTCTATCGTTGATCACTTTGCAGGAAGAATTCACGCGCAAATTCGGCAAACCTAAGGCTAAGGTCGATTTGAAGATCCTGGACCCGGCGTTGGTAAAGAAACTTGAAGAGTTGGCAAAAGATAAATTAAAGACAGTCTATGACCTGCCTAAAAAAGAAGAGCGGGAAGAGGCAGTTGATGCTTTAGCTAAAGAATTGGAAGTAAAGCTTGTTGCCGAGGGATTTGTTGCCGCGGATATAAAGATGGGGTTGCAGGATGTGGAGCAGGATCAGGTCAGGAGGATGATCCTTGACGAGCATAAGCGTTTTGACGGGCGCGGCTTTAAAGATATCCGGCCGATCTCCTGCGAGGTAGCGGTTTTACCCCGTACCCATGGTTCAAGTTTATTCACCCGCGGCCAGACGCAGAGTTTAGCCGTGACCACATTAGGCACCGGCGATGACGAGCAGATGATCGAGGCCTTAGAGGGCGAAAAATATAAAACTTTTATGCTGCATTATAACTTTCCGTCTTTTAGCGTCGGCGAAACCAAGCCGATACGCGGCCCGGGCAGGCGCGAAATAGGGCACGGCGCATTAGCAGAGCGCGCGCTCTTAGCTGTAATGCCGGGCAAAGAGAAATTTCCTTATACTATAAGAGTCGTCTCCGAAATACTTGAGTCTAACGGTTCATCGAGCATGGCCTCGGTGTGCGCCGCGACACTTTCTTTGATGGACGCAGGTGTCCCTATAAGGGATGCGGTCGGCGGAGTCGCCTTAGGTTTAGTCAAAGAAGGCAAAAAAGCAGTGATTATTACCGATATCGCCGGATTAGAGGATCATTTCGGGGATATGGATTTTAAAGTAGCAGGGACAAAAAAGGGAATAACTGCGGTCCAGCTGGATCTAAAGATCGACGGTATTTCTATCGACCTCTTGAGAGAGTGCCTTGCGCAGTCCAAAGAGGGAAGATTTTTTATTCTGGATAAAATGGCGACAGCCCTTACTGCGCCGCGCGAGGCTTTATCCAGCTATGCCCCGCGTATCGAGGTGATCAAGATCAATACCGAAAAGATCGGCGCAGTCATCGGCCCGGGCGGCAAGACCATTAAAGGTATTATCGCGGCTACCGGAGCCTCCGTAGATATCCAGGATGACGGCACGGTCCTTATCGGCTCGACTGACGCGGCCAAGTCCGCGCAGGCAATACAAATGATCAAGGCTATCACCGATGATGTTGAAGTCGGGCACATCTATATAGGAAAGGTCAAGCGCATCACTAATTTCGGCGCATTCGTGGAGATCGCTCCCGGTAAAGACGGACTGGTGCATGTCTCGGAGCTTTCGGATAAATTTGTCAAGACCGTCGAAGAGATCCTCAAGATCGGCGATGAAGTCAAAGTCAAGGTCATCGGTATTGATGAGCTGGGCCGGGTCAAATTAAGCAAGAAGCAGGCGGACCAGCCAGCAAGTTAAGGTGAAAGAGAAACGGCTTAATGAAGTTAAGGGCGTAATCCTTTTTGCTCTGGGGCTGATGGTGTTAGCCAGCCTCATCCGTTTTGACCGCCTTGACCTGGCATTCTATACATCCCACCCTAATATTCCCGCTAAGAATTTCCTGGGCATCTTCGGAGCGTATCTGGGCGGAATAATCATATTTCTATTTGGCAGGCCTACGAGTTTTATCCTTCCGGCCTTAGTCCTGGCTTTAGGCGTAAAGTTTTTCCGTCAGCATGAGCCTTACTTAAGCATCCCGCGTATCCTGGGGATGCTTTTGCTTTTGTTGTCCCTAAGCTCGCTCATCGGGATGTTCAACTTAAGCAACCAATACGTCAGATTTTATCTGTCAGGGTTCTTCGGCGCTGCGATCTCGAGTTTTATTACCAGCTATTTCAGCCGCTTAGGCGGTTTTATTATCTTTATCACCTTTATTATATTGTCGCTAGCCCTGGTAACCGAGATCATGATCTCCTCTTTATTCATGAATACGGTGGATAAGACTAAATCATTTCTTGGTTTACTCGCCCCCATCTTTAAGTTAAAGAGAAGAGAAAAGGCTACTCCGGTCAAGGTCAAACCTCTTGCGGTTAATAATATTAAATCCGCAATATTACCTAAAAAAGAAGAATCGCTTGTTTCAGAACCGCAGGTTTTGATCAAGCCGAAGATCCAGATCAAGACTAAGTCCGCAGAGCCGGCTCCAAAAGTCAGGCCGCAGGAATTAAAGATCGGCGACTATCATCTTCCGTCTCTGGATCTATTGGATACGCCTCCGCCGTTTGAAGCGCGCCAGATCAAAGATGATCTGGAAGCAAGCGCCAGGATTCTTGAAGAGACGCTGGAAGATTTCGGTATATCGGCTAAGGTCACGGATATCGAGCGCGGCCCGGTGATCACGCGTTATGAATTAGAGCCGGCGCCGGGAGTAAAATTAAACCGTATTGTCACTCTAAGCGACGACATCGCGCTGGCGATGAAAGCGCAGTCAGTGAGGATCATTGCGCCCATCCCCGGGAAAGGCCGGGTCGGGGTGGAAGTGCCGAATACTCAAGGCAGCTTTGTTTATCTTAAAGAAGTATTGGCATCGAACGAATATCAGGGCGCTAAAACGAATCTTCCCCTTGCGCTGGGTAAAGATATCACCGGTAAATCCGTAGTCACTGATCTGGACGATATGCCTCATATTCTGATCGCCGGGACTACAGGCTCGGGTAAGACTGTTTGCGTAAACTCGCTCATACTGTCGCTCTTATATAAATTATCCCCCAATGACCTGAAGTTCCTGATGGTCGATCCGAAGATGGTCGAGCTCATGCCTTTTAACGGCCTGCCGCATATGCTCTGCCCTGTGGTGACGGATGCGAAAAAGGCATCAGTTGCGCTTAACTGGGTGGTGAATGAGATGGAAGAGCGCTATCAGTTGCTGGCTAAGGTGGGAGCGAGGAATATCGAGGCTTATAATGAAAAACAGGAGAAGCTTCCTTATATAATAGTGATCATCGATGAGTTCGCGGACCTGATGACTGTTGCCCGCGATCAAATCGAAAACGCTATCACCCGCCTGGCGCAGCTATCCCGCGCAGTGGGCATTCATTTGATGCTGGCAACGCAAAGGCCGTCGGTCGATGTTATTACCGGTGTGATCAAAGCAAATCTGCCTGCCCGCGTATCTTTTAAGGTAGCCTCAAAAGTTGACTCGCGCACCGTGCTGGATATGAACGGCGCGGATAAATTATTAGGTAAGGGCGATATGCTATTTTTACGGCCCGGAGAAGAAAAATTGATCCGTATTCAGGGTACACTTGTATCGGATAAAGAGATTGAAAAGGTGGTAAATTTTATTAAGGCCCAGGCCGAACCGGTCTACGACGAAGAGATCCTTAAAGAACAGCAGAAGTCGCATATGGGCACCGGGGAAAAAGACGAGTTTTATGATGAAGCGGTAAGGGTTATCATGGAGAGCAATCAGGCGTCGGTCTCCATTTTGCAGAGGCGCATGCGTTTAGGTTATACCCGCGCTGCGCGTATCATCGACCAGATGGAATTGGAAGGCCTGGTCGGCCCGTTTGAAGGAAGCAAACCGCGCAGGATCATGGTAGACAGGACCCCGTGGCTTGAGAAGGCGGCGATGGGAGGAAAGATCCGGGAGCAGGCAGACGAGGAGGGCACTGATGCATGAGGCCGGAGAAAGATTAAAAAAGATACGCCTGGCTAAGGGCCTTACTCTCGAAGAAGTCCAGAAGAAGACTAAAGTACACTTGAGTATTCTAAAGGCGATCGAAGGCGATAGCCTGACGAATTTAAGCCCGGTTTATTTAAAGGGTTTTGTAAAGATTTACTGTAAATTCCTGGGGTTAGACCCTAAAGAGTGTATCCCCGATTATCAGGATAATCCGCGCCCTTTCAGCGTTCATCAGGCCGAAGAAGAGCATACGCAACCTAAACCGATAGCGGAAATTAAAACTTCCTCGTCCAGGGGCCCGGCTTTCACCCTCCCGTTCGAGGTGAAGAAAGTCATCCTAATTGTTTTAGCCGTCTTTGTAGCCGTATTTACTTTTTATAATCTGGGTAAATTTATTTCAAGCCGTAAAAAGGCTGAACCTGCCGCCGCAGCTTTAGAAGCGCAGAAGCAAGGCGTGCAGCCGGTTAAGGCGCCGGTAAACGCAACCGCGCAGGCCAAAGAATTACCTTCGGTCGTAAGGCTTACCGTTATTGCCCGGGAGAATTGCATGGTCACAGTCAAGGTCGACGGTAA
>Ga0172375_10006002_pt1 | contig 17207 bp, 18 predicted proteins | sample LakKiv1m_FD_114537 | JGI IMG/M metagenome (GOLD analysis project Ga0172375, IMG submission 114537) | Freshwater microbial communities from Kabuno Bay, South-Kivu, Congo - kab_092012_11.1m | ecosystem: Environmental > Aquatic > Freshwater > Lake | place: Democratic Republic of the Congo...
ACGACGCAGTCATTTCATCCCTGGAATTTCGCGCGATCCCAGCGAACACCACAACAACTCGAAATTCGAAACACGCCGCTTCACCAGACGATCTGAGTCGTACGAAAGGGCAAAACTATAGATCTCTCTCCAGATTCCGAATTCCTTTTCTCTCAGCGCTACCCGTTCCCCGAACCGGCGGACCTGGTTCAGAAATAGTTTTGGCAATGTGTCGTCTATCATGGGCCTTTTCCCTGAATCATCCCTGGGATCGCTGTTGCACGGCAAGATAAGTCTCACGAAAGCCAACGTTTCCGTCTTTTGTAGTGTTTCACGTCACGGTAGCTCTTCTTCTGTCCCACTTCCGTGAGGCCGAGATAGAATTCCTTTACGTCCGGATTCTCTGCCAGTTTCTGGCTGACGCCATCGAGCACGATCTTTCCGTTTTCCATGATGTAGCCGTACTCGGCGAATTCGAGCGCAATATTGGCATTCTGCTCGACGAGCAGCACCGAGACCTTTTCTTCTCTGTTGATGCCTCTCAATATGCCGAATATTTCTTCCACAACAATAGGAGCCAGCCCAAGTGACGGTTCGTCCAGCATCAGCAATCTCGGGCGGCTCATAAGGGCACGACCTATTGCCAGCATCTGCTGCTCTCCGCCGCTGAGATAGACTGCCAAATCGCCTCTTCGCGAGTGAAGGACCGGGAAGTACTCGAGGACTCTCTTCAGGTCGCGGCGTATGGCTGGATCATCGGACCTGGTATACGCCCCGATCTTGAGATTTTCCTCGACCGTTAGTTCGCCAAAGACACGTCTCCCTTCCGGGACCTGAGAAATACCCAGACGAACCACTTTCTCCGGCGAAAGATTATTTAGCCGCGTTTCCATGAAGTGTATGGTGCCGTCGGCTATCTCGCCGTCCGCTGAATCCAGAACTCGAGAAATGGCCTTGAGAGTGGTGCTTTTGCCGGCCCCGTTACTGCCGAGAAGCGCAACAATCGCCCCTTCCGGGACCTCCAGGGAAATCCCCTTCACCACCAGGATGACGTCATGATAGACAATTTCCACATTGTTGATCTTCAGCACGAGACTCGCCTCCGTCTCAGGCACTCTTGCCCAAATAGGCCCGTATCACCGCGGGGTCATGCCTGATATCTTCGGGTTTTCCTTCGGCAATCTTCAGCCCGAAATCAAGCACACAGATCTTGTCGGAGATGTCCATGACGACTCCCATATCGTGCTCAACGAGGAGAATCGTGATCCCCATCTCTTCCTGAATATCCAAGATGAATCGTGCCATATCCTCGGTTTCCTCCGCGTTCATTCCGGCCGCGGGTTCGTCGAGCAACAACAACGTAGGTTCTGCCACCAGAGCTCTTCCCAGTTCGACTCTTTTCTGGATGCCATAAGGCAGAGCATGGACAGCGCTTTTCCGAACGTGTTCAATCTCGAGGAAATCTATGATCTTCTCTGCTCTTGCTCGCAGTGCCATTTCCTCTTTTACGGCTTTTCCCAAGAATAGGCCGGCGGAGATGGGGCCTGAGGAGAGCTTGTTGTGTCCGCTCAGGAGAAGGTTGTCCAGGACGGTCATATGCTTGAACAGGGCTATATTCTGAAATGTCCTGGCTATGCCAAGTTTCGAGATTTGACTCGTTTTTTCCCTCAGGAGTTCGTGTCCGTCGAACATGATGGAGCCGGAAAAAGGAGTGTAGATTCTGCTGATGCAGTTGAAGATGCTGGTCTTGCCGGCCCCGTTGGGACCAATGATGGCAAAGATCTCTCCCTTCTCCACACTGAAGCTGACGGAGGACAGGGCTTTTAGTCCCCCGAAGCTCAAGGAAAGATTGGCGACCTCAAGTTCTGCCATTCCCTTGCTCCTGCACAGGATATTGAACTCTACGCCCGTTGTGGGCGATCACACATTGGGCTTGTTGTTGCCGGACAGAAATTCCACGACGTCCTTGACCATCGCTCCGCGGAATACTCTGGTCACGCCCATGTTGAGCAAAGCCCGGACGTCTTCCGGCGGGAATATTCCACCGATGATGACCGTGATATCGCCGACGCCCAGCCGTCTCAGCTCAGCAAAGAGTTTTTGCGTTATGCTCAGATGTTCACCTGAGAGGAAGCTGAGTCCGATCACGTCCACATCCTCCTGGATCGCGGTCTGCACCACCATTTCGGCCGTGTTATAGAGGCCCAGGTACACCACCTCGTAGCCTTCCCTCTCCAACAAGGTCGCCAGTACTTTTGCACCTCGGTCATGGCCATCAAGGCCGGTCTTGGCGATCAATATGCGAAGTTTGCCGGGTGACTTCATGATTGACCCATCCTCACACTGTCCTCGGTTAGTCCCGGGAATAATCCGGGAGGATTTTCTCCAGGTAATCCTTTCCGCTGACTCGACCGGCAGCGATGATACCGGCGTGTATAGCCGCGTCGTTGGCGGCCATGGAACACTCTGAACTATCCGAGGCATGGTAGAGCCCTTCAACATACGGGCACTTGGCCTTCGGCCTGGCACTTCCAACCTGAAAAGGCGCCTGTGCCACAGGGACCAGGTTCTCGGAAACCGTGAACAGAGTCCATTCGAGAGCTTCTTTGAACCCGGGGTAATGAACCTCCATAAAGGACTTCATTCGGTCATATGCCAGTTGGACCAGGGCCTTGTCCTGACACTGCCTATCCGTCAGCGACACGTAGGCATCCAGTAGTTGTTTGCCGGCTGGAGCCCTCGCCGGATCCATGCCCGAACTCTCCCAGAAACCCATGCGTATGTCGCTGTCGAAGCCGTCCTCTTTGCCGGCAATTCTGGGAACAAAGGTCAAGTGCTCCTCAACGATAGGCCTGTTCAGGGCGAAGTAGATCGCCCCTATTCCGGCACGCCAAAATCCTCTGACTCGATTCACGAAGGTATAGGGGAAGTGCTTTTCAGGGATGTACCGGAACATATCGTTGACCAAGCCTGAATTGATTACAATGGGGCACTCGATCTTCTCTTGGGTCCCGTTTGTCTCGACCAGGACTCCTTTGACTTTCCCGTCTTCTATGAGCACTTCCAGGACCTTGGCCCCCGTTACGACCTTACCGCCGTTCTCCTCGATCACCTCACACAGCGACATAGGAATCCTGACAAAGCCCGGCACCGCCGGGGTCGAGCATCCTCCGTAAGAAAAGCGCTTGCCGGCTCTCGCCACCGCACGATTCATCAAAATATTGTCCCCCGCCGAGATGTTCGCAGGGTCATTGATTGTGCAGTTCATGGTGGCGTTGACGTAATGAAACTCTCTGGTGTTGGCGTTGTCTGTCCGGGCTTCCATCCATTCTTTCAGGCTTACGTGATCGTAAGAATGGGCCTCGTCACCCGACATTCCGACCATTTCCCGATTGATTCTGCCACACTGGGACCGGTCCTTTTCATCCATCCAGGGGAAGTTACCCCCCTTTTCCGATCCGTTTTCAAAGTGGTACAATTCCCCGTTGTGCCACCAGCCGGCGCTAACAGCCGGATAAAGAGTCAGCGGTTTGCCCAGATAGGTTAGGCATGTGTTCGTTCTGCCCTTTTCGCTAACCATGAGCGTATGTATTCCCGCCTCTACGGTGTAACCATCGAGGTACCCCTGGGTGAATAATTCAGGAAGGTCAGGTTCCGACTTTACGAACCGGCAATAAGCGGCGTTCCCCAACAGTTGTCGGTATGTACCCTCATCTTCATCGTCGAATCGGAAAGAAATGTCCCTACCGCCTATTCTGGCCGCCTTTTCCAGCACGAGAACTCGGGCTCCTTCCTTCTGCGCAAGTATGGCTCCGGCAGTCGGTCCACCGACGCCCGCCCCGATAATGATCACATCAAACGACTCATTCTTCATCGGATCCTCCCAGGATAGCGGTTCACGATCAGAAAAAAGGATGGGAGATTACGCCCAGGGGATCATAAGGCTCTCCCATTACCAGACGAACCGTTCCCAAAACTTCGCCCAATGTGGCATAGGCTTTGGCTGCTTCAATCATGGATGGAATAAGATTTTCATCCTCACCCTGTTCTGCTCTGGACTTGAGAGCCAACAGGGCCTCTTTCACCTTCTTATGGTCGCGCGTCTGTTTGAGCTGTTTTATTCTTGCAATCTGCTTTTCTGAAGACTCTGAAGATACACGATGAACCGACTTCATCTTTGGTTCCTCTTCAGTCGTGAATGCGTTGAGACCAACCACAATCCGCTCCTCTTTCTCCACTTCCGTCTGATAGCTAAGAGCCGCCTCGTCGAATTGATCGTCCAGCCACCCGGTTTCGATGGTATGCCTGATGCCGCCTTGCTGCTCCACCTTATCCATGAGGGCCAGGACCTCTTCTTCCATTTGCTCCGTGAGCGTTTCGATGTAGTAGCTTCCACCTAAGGGGTCTGCAACGTGCGCGACGCCTGTCTCATAGGCAAGAATCTGTTGGGTACGAAGCGCCAATCTGACCGATTCCTCGGTCGGCAAAGAGATCGGTTCATCATAGGAACAACAGTGAAGTGATTGGACACCTGCCAGAACAGCAGCCATTGCTTCATACGCCACGCGTATGATGTTGTTTTCAGGTTGATGCGGCACGAGGGAACAGCCGGCAGTATGCACCCCGAACTTGAACTTCAGAGATCTTGGGTCCTTGGCACCAAACCGTCCTTTCATAAGCTTTGCCCAGATTCGGCGTGCAGCCCGCAGTTTGGCAATTTCCTCGAAGAAATCTATCTGGACGGAACAATAGAACGCGAATCTGGGGGCAAAGGCATCTATATCGAGGCCACGTTCCAAGGCTTTTTGAATGTAGAGAAGCGCAAGAGAAAATCCGAATGCGATCTCCTGGGGAGCATTAAGACCTTGCTCACGAAGGTCGTAGAGATTCACGTTGATCGGATACCAGCGTGGCATGTTTAAGGTGCAATACTCGATGACGTCCACTGCAGTCTTCAGGGCGAGATCGAGTGGAGAAGACACCCGAAACCCTGCGTACCTGCAGTGAATGGCATCATTCTGTGTGGTGCCGGCGAGAGTGGAGGGACTCAACCCTCTCTGCTCTGCAAGCGCAATGTATTGGGCAAGTGTAACCGGTGTTTGAGTCGAGGATATGATCAGTGACATGCTGATCTTGTCCATGGGAATGTCCTGCATGAGCAGTTCCATGTCCTGGAGCGAACACATGGGCACTCCCTGAACGCCCACGTCGTCCTCTGCCCGAGGATGATCCGAGTCAATCCCCATTATGCTGGGATTGTCGGGGATAACATTGAGCCCACCCACACCTTCTTTCATGAAGAACTTCAGGCGCTCGTTGGTCTCCTCGGGAGTTCCGTATCCGCACACTTCCCGCAGAGTCCAATAGCGTCCCCGGAACATGTCGGAATGGATGCCTCTCGTAAATGGGAATTGGCCCGGATCGCCGACGTCGCGGCCGTAGTCCACGGACTTCAGATCCTGAGGGCCGTAGAAATCCCTCAACGGGAGACCCGACCACGTCTTACGACTGGCCGCCTTTTCGTAGTATGAACTCCGGGTGTTCGTGATTTTCTCTTCTTCAGTCATCCGCTGACTCCAGTTGCAGGTTCGGGTTGATTTGAAGGATGGGTGGTCAATACTCCTTACCCGTCAGTCACTTGCCGAGAAATCGCGGTTGGCGTTTTTCCACAAAAGCCGTCACGCCTTCGATTGCGTCCGAAGTACCCAGCAGCCTTTTCAGTCCATCCATTTCCTTCCTCAGCCCTTCCTCCATCGCCATATCGCTTCCCCGGTCTATGCACGTCTTGACCACCGAGACGGCAATCGAGGCCCGTTCACTGAACTGATCCGCGTAGCCAAGGCACTCTTCCATGAGAGACCCGGCAGGGCAGATCCTGTCAACCACGCCTAAGTGGAGAGCTTCTTTCGCGTCCAGCAGGAGGGAATTGTAGATGATCTCTTTTGCACGCGCCTTGCCGATCAATCGTGAAAGACGTTGCGTTCCGCCTGCTCCTGGAAGTAGTCCCAGCGTGACCTCAGGCAGCCCAACCCTGGCACTGTTGTGCTCCATGAACCGAAAATCGCACGCCAGTGCCATTTCCAGCCCTCCACCCATTGCATGTCCATTGATGGCCGCGATGACCGGAAACGGTAGCGCTTCAATTTGGTTGATCATTTGCTGCAGTTGTGTGTTGAAATGGAGCATGTCGTCTACCAGGTTCGGACCCTCCATATACCGTTTGATCATCTTGATGTCTGCGCCCGCAACGAATATTCCTTGAAGGCGACTGGTAAGGATCAGGCAGCGGATTCCATCGGCCTCCGCGGCCAACCGCTCGATTGCCTCCGTCAGCTCTGCTACGATTTCCAGGTTCAGACCGTTGGCTGGCGGATAGTTGAAATAAATCAATCTCGTAGTTCCACGGTCTTCCACTTCGAGCATGACTCCGCGCCGCCTTTCGTCATTCAGGTGAGATACTTTCTGGCAATCAGTATCCTTTGAATCTCGGACGTTCCTTCGACGATCCTCAACAGGCGGACATCACGATAGAATCGCTCGACCTCGCATTCCTTCATGTACCCCATTCCACCGTGTATCTGGACCGCCCTATCCGCAGCCCGGCCCGCAACTTCCGAGGCATAGAGCTTGGCCATGGATGCTGAAACTTCAAGGTTCTCCTCGGTTTCCATTCGGGTGGCCAAGTCATAGATCATGTGACGGGCGGCCGTGATCTCGACGGCCGAATCAGCGATCATCCCCTGAACAAACTGATTGGCCGCTATAGGCTTACCGAACTGAACACGCTGCCTGGCGTACTCGCAAGCAAGCTCGAAAACCTTCTGTGCAGCCCCCAATGCTGTGGCGGCAACTCCCAGGCGCCCGAAAGCCAGGGTCTTTCTCACGATGGCAAAGCCATCTCCGACCTTGCCCAGGACGTTTTCCGAAGGGACCCGACAGTCCTCAAAGATCAACTCCCCCGTCGGGGATCCGTTCCAACCCAGCTTCTTCTCGGGCTTCCCCTGCGTGAGCCCATGCGCCCCTTTTTCAACAATAAAAGCACTGATGCCGCCTTTGGGGCCCAGTTTTCGGTCTGTCACCGCAATGACCGTTATTACGTCGGCGATCGGGCCGTTTGTTATGAAGCGCTTGATGCCGTTTAACACGTACGTGTCGCCATCGCGGCGTGCGAACGTTGAAATTGCGGCCGCATCAGATCCAGCCTCGGGCTCGGTCAAGGCAAAACACGCTATCTTCTCACCACTGGCAAGAGATGGAAGGTACCGCTCTTTCTGCTCAGGAGTACCTTCCATGAGAATTCCTTTTGACCCGATGCCGTTGTTGACGAGAAACAAGCTGCCAAGGCCCAAGTTGGTTCGCCCAAGCTGCTCGCGGACCACGGCGTAGCCCAGAGGCCCCACGCCGGATCCGCCGTACTCCTCGGGAATGGTTAGTCCGAAAAGCCCCAACTCTCTCGCCTTCAAGACCAATTCATCGGGAATACGCTCTTCCTGATCAATAATGTCCTTGGCGGGTGCGGCCTCCCGTTCCACGAATCGCCGAACGGTATGCTGAAGGATTCTGATATCTTCGGGTAGATTCCAGTCCATCTCTGCGTGTCCTTGAGATCCGGATGCCTCACATGAGCCAAGGTGAATCAGGGTTTGTTGCGGTTTTCAGGAAAATCTCGATCGCGCCAAGTCAGGGCCGGTTTGAGTCCTTCTCCTCTCACCCTTTCCCAGAACTCTTTAACAGTCGGCATGTAATGGGAGATACTGTTGACTTCGCATGTGTCGCGAATGCAGTCTCTCATGCCCATGAACTCCAAAGCCCGGTTGCTGCACAATTTGTTTATGGTCCGAATGTCATTGGGAACAGCAGCCACTCGTTCCGCCATGTTCATGACTTCTCTTTCAAGTTGATCCGCAGGAACGGCCTTGGAAAAGAGGCCCCATTCCGCCGCTGTTTTCCCGTCAATTGTGTCTCCGGTCAGCAGAAGCATCTTGGCCCGCATCGGTCCCGCCAGATACGTCCAAGGAGCGCTTACGGGAGTCCCCAGACCGCGAACTCCAGGGTGGCCCAGTTTTGAATCTTCGGCTGCAATGACGATGTCGCACACCAGTGCCAGGTCTGCCCCTCCAGCCAGACATGAGCCGTGCACCTGGGCGATTACCGTTTTCTGGCAGTCCCAAACGGTCAGCCACCGTTTCGCAATGCCCCATAAACGATAACGATCTTCGAGAATATCACGCTTTTTGTCGGTCGCCTGCCACGCCACCGTGCTTGCCGGGTCAATATCTTCCAAATCATAGCCCACTGAAAAACACCGGCCCGCTCCTTTGATGATAACAACCCGGACGGCGCGATCTTCATCAACGTCTTCAATAGCTCTGACAATCTCCTTCTGCATGACCACGCCCAACGCATTCAGCCGGTCAGGCACATTCAATGTGATAAAGGCATAGGGTGGTCTCTTCTCGAAAATGATCTTCGTGTATTCCATGTTTGACCTCTCCTCAGATGCAGGCAGCTGCCTTGTGAATGCGACCGGTCGGCCCTTTTAACAGTGACAAACGTGACGTCCACGGCTCCATCAGGTGCCTTCGACATGGATTATGGCCGCATCTCCCTGCGCCAGCCCTCCGCAAATGGCTGCTGCGCCTGTGCCGCCACCTCTCCTGAGCAGCTCGAACATGAGGGTCAAAACTATGCGTGCTCCACTGGCGCCAACCGGGTGTCCGATGGCAATCGCGCCACCGTTCACGTTCGTGATTTCAGACAGTGCCCTTGTGCGATCCTCATCTCCCTCTGCAAGAATCTTCAGGCTCACGAGGGGAACGGCGGCAAAAGCTTCGTTGATCTCTATGAGCTTCAGTTCATCCACACCTAGACCGGTTACACGTAACGCCTTCTGAATGGCCGTCGCGGGAACGGTGGCCATATAGTGGGGATCAGCAGCGACACTCTGAACAGTAAGGACTCGTGCCAACGGCTTTATTCCATAAGCTTCGGCTCGACGCCTCGTCATCATCAAAATGGCCGAAGCGCCCGCATCCAAACCCGGCGAGCTGCCGGCGGTTATCGTGGGAGAGCCGTAGATCGGGCTGAGCTTTGCCAGCCCCTCAATTGTGGTCTGGGGCTTAGGGAACTCGTCCCGGTCAAGAAACCTGGGCTCACCTTTCCTTTGAGGAAGGGTGAGCGGCACAATCTCTTCCTGGATCTTCCCCTCGTCCAAGGCTTTCCGGTAGCGCATTTGGCTGTTGTACGCCCACCTGTCCAAGTCTTCCCGCGTGAATCCATACTCCACTGCAACCTCTCCCGCGTCCACGGCCACAGGACCATAACCTTCGGCAGGCGCCATCCCGGAAAGGTCGTCTTCGAGCACCACGTTCCCCAGACGAGTCCCCCAGCGGACGTCTCGAACCAGGTAGGGAACGCGGCTCATGTTTTCCATGCCGGCAACGAGCACTACTTCGGCATTGCCCGTTTGAATGTCCCTGTGTCCAGCCTGCAGCGCAGCCATTGACGAACAACAAGCACGATCCAGGGTCAGGCTTACCACATCTGCAGGGAGCCCTGCCTTTAGCAACGCTTGCCGAGCCACCACCGGAGCGAGAGGCTTGACCTCGCACTGGGCACAATTTCCGAGTATCACTTCATCTACCGAGATGTCGTCCCGGCCTGTCCGTCGGAGAACTTCCTTGATCACGGTAACGGCCAAGTCCAAGCTGGGTACATCTTTGAGCACGCCTCCGAACTTGCCGAAAGGAGTCCTAACCGCACTGACTATCACCGCATCATTTTTTGTTCGTTCTTTGGACACGGTTGTCCTCTTGCCTTTCAAACGGAATCGCGTCCGGATAGTATTCACTCCTTGACCGCGAATCGGTATCAATACATTTTCATAAGATTCCTGCTGATGAGAACCCTCTGTATCTGGTTCGTTCCTTCTATGATCTGAGTGGCCTTGGCGTCGCGCATCATCTTCTCAACCGGATACTCCCTGGTGTACCCGTATCCACCCAAGATCTGAACCGCGTCGGTGGTGACCTTCATAGCCGTGTCGGAGGCAAAGCACTTGGCCACGGAGGCAAGGTACGGCTGATTCCTGTTGCCCGCATCTATCTCTGCGGCAACCTTGTAGATCAAGGCTCTGGCGCACTCGATCTGGATGGCCATGTCCGCCAGCATGAAGGACACGCCCTGGAAATCGGCAATAGGCCTTCCAAACTGCTCCCGCTGCTTGGCATACGCCACTGCTTCTTCCATGGCGCCTTGAGCAATTCCGAGAGCCATGGCTGCAACAAGGATCCTTGTTTCGGTCAATGACTGCAGCACGATCTCCCAGCCTCTTCCCGGCTCTCCAAGAAGATTGCTCTTCGGTACTCTCATATCCTCGAAAACCAACTGGCGTGTCGGAGAGGCCCGCAGGCCCATCTTGTCTTCCGCCTTGCCGATCGTCAGACCGGGAGTATTGCTCTCGACAAGGAAGGCCGTAATTCCTTCACGTTTGAGCTCGGGATTTACGGTTGTAAAGAGGACATACAGATCGGTGAGCCCGCTGTTGGATATGAAACACTTGCTCCCATTGATAACGTAGTAGTCGCCGTCAGGAACCGCTTTGGTCCGGAGCGAAAAAGCGTCTGAACCCGAATTCGGTTCGGTGAGGGCAAAACCGACCAAGAAGTCTCCCCCGCCTATTTTGGGCAGATATCTTCTCCTCTGGTCTTTGTCGGCAGCGTCGAGAAAACAGACTAGACCTGCCTGGTGGTGGGCCACTGTGTTCGCGCACGCACCATCCGCCTGCGCCAGGCCCTCCACCACTATGCAGGCCGTAGTGAAGTCCATTGGCGCCCCACCGTATTCGTCCGGTACCCGAATCTTGAAGAGTCCACTCTCCACAAATAGATCGTGAAGATCTTGTGGATATTCTTTCGTCGCGTCAGCCTCTGCCGCGCGAGAAGCAATTTTTTCCCTACCCAGCCTTCTGATGGTGTCGCGCACTATGGTCTGTTCTTCGGTGAACTGCATTGCCGGTCCATTTCCCTTGGTTATGGTGTGGCTTAGCCTCTTAATCCACCATGGTCAGACCGCCGCTGACGCTGAGGACCTGACCTGTAACGAAGTCCGAGAGCGGAGAAGCGAAGAAGAGCACTGCATTGGCAATCTCTTCCCCAGTGGCCACACGGCCGAAAGGAATTGCTCTTTTCAGCGCCTCTCTCAGCTTTGGCGTGGTCCCTTCAATATGGCCGGGCGTGTCCGTGGGACCTGGACACACACTGTTCACGTTTATTTTGTAACGTGCCACCTCTCGTGCCAGGGACTTGGTCATTGCGATGACCCCGCCTTTGCAGCCGCTGTAGACGGTCTCACCACTGCTCCCTACTCTGCCGGCGTCACTGGCGATGCTGACGATCTTGCCGGACTGCTGCTCGATCATGTGGTGAATAGCGCTGAAACAACAATTGAGGGGGCCCCGGTAGTTGATATCTATGACCTTGTCCCAGAAGTCAGGGCTGGTTTCCCAGAACTTCTGAGCCTGGTCCCACCCCACGTTGTTCACGAGAATGTCCAATCCGCCCAATTGCCTAATAGCGTCTTCCACCATCTTCTTGGTCTGGTCCAGGCTCGTCACGTCCACTTTCATCGCCAGGCTGCGTACACCGTGTTTCCGGGAAATCTGCTCGCTCGTTGACCGAGCTTTTTCAATATCTATGTCGGCCACGACGACGTCAGCTCCATACTCCGCCAGCTTGAGGCCTATGGCCGAGCCAATTCCTTGGCCTGCCCCGGTGACAATAGCTATCTTGTTCTTTATGTTCACAACTCACTCCTGATCAGCATGATGCGCCTTCCCACAGATTCTTGAGCTGTGGTCCCTATTGTGACTTCATTTTCGGAAACGCCTGAAATCGGGATTCCTCTTTTCCAGATACGATTGTCTTCCTTCCAGGGCCTCATCATTCTCATAGTATTGCCAGAGGCCCTCGCCGCCGAGTCTTTGAAGGCTGTAGATCCAGTCTGTTGGAGCATTCAGGGATATCTTCAGAAACCCAAGCGCGGTTGGGCTCTTGTCCAGAATCTCCTCGCACCACTTGTCCACCTCCCCCATCAGTTGGTCGGCAGGGACGACTTTATTGACGAGCCCCATCTCGAGGGCCTCTAGGGCGGTGTAGGTCCGGCACATGAACCACATCTCCCTGGCCTTCTTTTCCCCGACTACACGGGCCAGGTACGCGGCTCCGAATCCGGCCTCGAAACTGCCCACCTTGGGGCCTACCTGAGCGAATTTGGCCTTGTCCGACGCAATGGTGAGATCGCAGAGCAAGTGCAGTATGTGTCCGCCCCCCACCGCCCAACCGTTTACCGCCGCGATTACCGGCTTCTGAATCATTCTGACGAGTCGCTCGACCTCAAATATCTTCTTCACACCGCGGTGATATCCTCCTCGGTCGGTTCGGGCATCAGCCGCGTCGCCCCCGCTGCAAAAGAATTTGCTGTCTCCGCCTGTAATCACCACGACGCCCACGCCATGATCCCAAGAGGCATCGTCGAGCGCTTGGACCATGTTCGACAGAGTCACCGTCCGAAGGGCATTTCCCTTATCGGGCCGGTTGATTGTAATTTTGGCCACACCATCATGTTTTTCGTACAGGATATCCTCGAACTGCATGTTGTCCTCCGTGCCGCAGGTAGCGCCCGAGATCGGGGCGCCCGTGAGGAGTTGGGCTGGGGATGGGTTCGGCGGAGAGTTTCCATCGAACTGCGTCATCCTTCAGAAGCGATTATCCAACCTCAATTCGGTCAGCATCTTTGCCCGAATCATATTCGGCCACACCCAGGCCTGTATGTCAAGTGATTTTTTTAGAGCTTTGAACTTTCTTCGGTCCGACTGCCGATCCAACGTCATCATGGCCTATACCAGTGCCCTTTCAAGTCAGTGAAGCAGGCGGAGCATTTTCCTCTGCTTCGAACGGAGGACCTGACTTCGCTCCGGGGGTGCCCAGCCGGCAGTGTGATTCACGTTACTTCTTTGAGTGCCCATCGGTAATCTGAGCCAACGGGCAACGCCAAAAGTCCAGAAGATCGTTCGGTATCTGATATTGTCCACCAGCCTAGCCGAATAAAGGGGTGTCGGAAATAGCCGACATGATTTTTCTTGAAAAGAGTTCTTATTATCCATATACTCAGCGAAAGGATCGGATCGAATGGTATTCGTGTCCTGCCAATAAGGACTCAACGAATTTCAGCGTAAGTCGGCCCTGTTGCCCCGTTTTGGAGCATGCCGGCCACGCAGAGCGCTACTGAGTAGCCTAATCCTGTCGAGAGGCTGCACACATGGGAAACGAAACTTCCACAAAGTCGCTGATCCTGAAATCGGCCGAAGAACTGTTCTCCGTCAAAGGGTTCGAGAGCACTACCATCTCGGAAATTTCAGCCGCTGTGGGCATTAGCGAGAGCACCGTCTACGAGCATTTCAAGAACAAGGAGGACATCCTCTTCTCCGTTCCGATGGCGAGGACCCGCGAACTGATTCAAATCAATGAGGATCATCTCAGAGGGCTCAAGGGTGCGAGAGTTAAACTGAGGAAACTCGTCTGGAATTACTTCGAGTTCTTGGTCAATAATCTCAGCTACACGAAGCTCCTGTTGTTCGAACTCAGAGGCAACAGGGACTTTTATAGGACGGCGGTCTATGAAGAAATCAAGACGTTTACACGGACGTTCAGAGATGCCGTTCTCGAGGGAACGGCCAGCGGAGAATTCAGACCCCTCCTGAATCCCCGGCTCCTCTTGAATCTCATCTTCGGCGCGGTGGATCTGATCCTCATCACACGGATAGTCAAGGGGGCGACTGACGACCCGTACACCCGCCTGGAGGCCTTTCTGGATTTCCTTGACAACGCGATAGCTTCCAAAAGATCGGAGCCGGCTGTCAATGACAAGAGGGGACGAATTCTGGATGCCGCTACGGCGGCTTTCTCCAAGTCCGGATACAGCAAAACCAGAATCCAAGAGATAGCCAGACTCGCCGGAGTGGGAGACGGAACCATATACCAATATTTCAAGAACAAGCAAGAGATACTGTTCACGCTACCGATTGAGCACACCAAGAATCTGATCTCCATTCACGGCAAGCCTTTCCAGGACATCAAGGACAGCGAACTCAGATTGATCGTCCTGATCACCGATTACATCAACTTCTGTGAAATGCACAGAGACTACGCTTCCATCGTTCTGTTGGAGCTGCGCTTCAATAGAGAATTCTACACAACGGAGGTCTACAGTCTGTTCCGAGAGTTTGCCCTCATCTTTTACGACATCATAAAAGACGGCATAGCACGAGGCCACTTCAGCCAAGACGTGGATCCATACATAGCAATGAAATGTATTCTCGGTGCCATTGACCACTCGATCCTCTCGTGGATCATGTTCAATAAGCCGGAGAGGCTGGCGAGCCTGTCGGAGCCTCTTTGCGACCTGATTCTTTGCGGTCTCAAAGCATGAAAGCTTCCGAAGGATTGATGCCGGTCGCACTCGAGCCGGTGAAAACGGCGGGGCACCGCCTCCGCTCCGAACGGAGGACCTATAGCAAAGGACTATCCGAGCGGTTTAGACTTTGATTCTCGACAGGAGGAGACATTGTGGCGGACAAATCCAAGGAGGGAATGAAACTTCCCGTTACTGTATTCAAGGTTGAAAGAGTGAAGATCAGAGAGTTGGTTGAAGCCATAGGAGATGCAAACCCCATATACGTTGATGCGGAGGCTGCAGCCCTGGAAGGCCACCCGGACACGCCGTGTCCCCCCACTTTCTTCACTCTGGCATTTCAGGAGTTCACCGGTCACTACTTTCGAGTATTGGAGGAGCTGGGCATCCCCTTGGAAAGGGTGCTACAGGGAGAAGAGGAGTACGAGTATTTGAGGGATGTCTATCCGGAAGAGCTGCTGACTCTCAGCACGACGGTTGAGAACATCACGGAGAAAAAGACGCGATCCGGTTTGATGGATCTTGTAACTTTGGGAACTAGATTTTCCAATCAATCGGGAGAAGATGTTCTTCTGGCCAGGTCCCTGGTGATCGAGCGAAAATAAGGGCGGTGAACCGTGCTGCAGCATGTGGATTTTCAAGAGATGGAAGTGGGGGATTCTCTTCCCCCCGTCACAAAGAACCCTGTCACCAAGGTGCAGCTCGTCCGATATGCCGGTGCATCCGGAGATTTTAATCCTATCCATACCGATGATGCCGCGGCGAGACAGGCCGGTCTGAACGGCGTGATCGCTCAAGGGCTTTTGGTGATGGGGTTCGTCGGACAGGCAATAACCACGTGGGCTCCTCGGCGGTACCTGAAACGTTTCAAGGCTCGTTTCACCGCCGTGACCCAGCCGGGGGACGTGATCACCGTGGATGGAAAGTTAGCCAAGAAATCCGTCGCTGGAAATAAGCTAACCGTGGTCTGCGACACGCAGGCAAGGGATCAGAACGGAGAGGTCAAGATATCAGGAGAGTTTGAAGTGGCAATGCCTTTGACCTCGCAGTCTGAAACGTAGCCTTCAGACCTTCGGCAGAAATCACCCTTTTGAATCCCCCACTATCCCGGGATGATCCTCTTCTTCCCGATTTCCAGGTCGTGGATGGGGATCAGGATATCGGCCTCGTCGCGTATTCTTTTCATGCTGTCGTATGCCTGGATCGCGTCAATAAGGACCCCGGGCGCGATAATGCCGCCTCCCGCGGGAAAGTTCTCCGCGTTGCAGCAGAGACCGGTGATAATCGCCTTACCTTTCGCGGTATTCACCTTCACAGATTGGCCGCCTGGCGTGTGACCCGGCGTGAAGAGTACTTCGATGCCATCGGCGATTTCCGAGTCGCCCTCGACTGTCAATATATCCACTCCGTCCAGCACATCCGGGTAGTAGCGATGGTCAATGGGATGCGGGTTGTGGAAGAAGTCCAGTTCGGCCTTGTGAACGTAAACCCGGGCATTGGAGCACAGGCCGTCATTCTCACAGTGGTCGTTGTGCAGGTGGGTGTGGATGATCATGTCCACGTCCTCGGGAGCCCATCCGATTGTCTCCAGCGCTTCTTCGAACGGTAGGATAGGAAAACCGGTGCGCTCTTCCAGGTCCGGCGGAGCCATGAATTCTTCTATGCCCGTGTCAACCAGGATCTTCTTGTCTCCTCCCTTAAGGGCGAAAATGTAAATGGGCAGAATGATACGCTTCCCGTAGAATCTCTGGTAAGTCATTATGCCCTGATCCGTTTCGTTAAAACCCACCGCCAGCGGATGAATGGTATAGATAGTCATCTTCGTCTCCGAAAGTCGTTGGAATCAGCCGTTCCCGGGCGAGCGGAAGGCTTCCGGGATTTCTCTTCTTTTCTCGCAGCCCCATTCCCAGCGAGGCAGTATAGGCAGCCGCTGCACCACCCGCGGCAGCGGTTTCAAGACCGCAATCCGGTCGAGAAAATCCATCGTCACCTCCGTAAGAACAGGGCGGATTCAGTCGTTTACCGGCCTAACGATCATACTTGACGGGTTGCCTTTTTTCTACAGTAAAGTATAGTCACTGATCAGAGAAGGAAAGACCCAGTTGACCACAGTGGCCGCGCCATCCTGGTCGGATGCCGGCCCTGGGAGCGGATAAGGACAGTCGTCTTTGCTCCGGTGTGATTCATGCTCATAGACCTGCACTGCCACAGCGTTTATTCCCTGGATAATCATCTGGAGCCCGAGGTCCTCATCGAGGCCGCGATCAGGCGGGGCCTGGACGGAGTATGTTTCACCGAGCACTATTCAGTGGAGGCTTCCTGGCCTTTGGATCGGATGCCTTTGCCGGAAAACTTTCTGGTGCTGAGAGGAGCGGAGGTTTCCACAGATTGCGGCCATGTGCTTGTTTACGGGGTATCTGACGACACTTGGAATCGTTGGGGCCGCAATATGTACCTGAACCTGGCGGAGGTCATCGAGAGCGTCCATTCCCTAGGAGGAATCTGCGTCCCTGCCCATCCTTTCCGGGGGTGGGAGTCGCTGGGTGAGAAGATCTACCAGTATGAGGGCTTCGACGGGGTGGAGACTCACAACGGAGTAGACGGTCCGATGCAGGTCAAGGCAGCCATGATGGCCGCAACAAGAATGGGGTTGCCTTCCGTGGGAGGGAGCGACTGCCATTATGCTCATCAGGTGGGGCGAGCTTGCACGGAATTCCAGGACCCCATCAATTGTATGTCGGAAGTGGTGGCTGCAATCA
>Ga0172375_10006003_pt1 | contig 17205 bp, 15 predicted proteins | sample LakKiv1m_FD_114537 | JGI IMG/M metagenome (GOLD analysis project Ga0172375, IMG submission 114537) | Freshwater microbial communities from Kabuno Bay, South-Kivu, Congo - kab_092012_11.1m | ecosystem: Environmental > Aquatic > Freshwater > Lake | place: Democratic Republic of the Congo...
AGGAATGGCTATATCTCCGCGTACGATCTTATAAATAACCTTAATGAAGAGGAGATCTCCGATATGCTCTGGTCTTTCGGACAGGAGAGGTGGCATAACCGCATCGCCCGTCTATTGGTGAAAGAAAGGGAGAAATGCCCTATCGCCACCACGCTTCAGTTGAGCAGGATCGTCAGCATGGCCGTTCCCCATAGGTACAGGTATTACCGCATACATCCGGCAACAAGGACTTTCCAGGCTGTGCGTATCGCAGTCAATAGAGAGTTAGAGAATTTAAAAATAGCGCTCTCCAAGGCTGTTGAATTACTCAATAGGTCTGGCAGGATTTGCGTGATTTCTTTTCATTCGTTGGAGGACAGGGTAGTGAAATGGGAATTCAAGGGATTTGCCTCTCTGGGTAAAATCGAAATTATCACGCCCAAACCCTTGGTGCCTAAGGAAGCAGAATTGAGGGATAATCCTTCCAGCCGCAGCGCAAAGCTCAGGGTTGCCGAAAGGACCTCAGGATGAGAATATCAAAATTTTTAACCCTGGTTCTTTTGCTTACCTCATTTTCCCTCCTGTATGTCTGGCAGCAGACAGAGATATTCCGCATGGCCTATGTAGGCCAGAGTAATGTGACAAACTTCCAGGATTTGCTTGATAAGAATACCGCATTAAGATACAATATTGGCAGGTCCGCTTCTTTGGTGCGCATAGGAAGCAGGGTAGACCAGGATTTGGCTTTTCAGATGCCTCAGGGTTATAGGCTCGTGAAGTTGGCTCCTAAAGGAGAGAACCTCAGGCTCACCAGGCAGGTCCCCCGGAAGGAAAGTATCGCATTCCGTATTTTTGGAATCAAACGGCAGGCCGAGGCAAAAACAATCAATCCCTAGATTTAGCTAACACTACTCGTGTCTAATTGTGTATATCAGCAATGATCGCCGCAGAATCGAGGCGGTATTTTTATTATTTATTATTTTTCTGCTGTTTTGCATCGCCCGCCTTTTCTTCATTCAGTTATTCCGCTCCAGCTATCTCTATGGTATCGCACAAAAACAGCACAATCTATTTGTAGAACTAGAGCCGCGCAGGGGGACTATCTACGATACGAATCTTAAGCCACAGGCAGTGAATATGTCTGTTGATTCCCTTTATGCCTCTGCGAGTGAAATCCCCGCTAAGGCTAAGGAAGGGATTATAAAAAGCCTGCTTCCTATATTAAATGTAGAGCGCGCATATTTAGAGGACAGGCTCTACCGCAAGAAATCATTCATTTGGCTTGCCCGTAAGCTCAGCCCCGGACAAAGCGAAGCAATCAAGAAGCTTAACATCAAAGGCTTAGGGTTTATCAAAGAGAGTAAGCGTTGTTACCCTAACGGGTATCTTGCTGCTCATGTCTTTGGTTTTGCCGGGCTTGATAACAAAGGCCTGGAAGGGGTAGAGCTCTATTACGACGGATATCTTAAGGGTCAGCCCGGATGGGCCATGTTTTTGCGTGACGCGCGCCAGAAGAGACTAAATCTTTGGGAAAAGATGGTCTTGCCCAAGGATGGTTACGACCTGGTCCTGACTATCGACGAGGTAATACAGTATATTGCGGAGAGAGAACTGGACAAGGCGTATAAAAAATACCACGCTAATTCTGCCAGCATAGTGGTTATGGACCCTAATACCGGAGCAATCCTGGCGCTAGCCAATAGGCCGACCTATGATTTAAACGAACGCATTAATCTCTCTGTCAACCAGCTGCGTAATCACGCTGTCTGCGATTTGTTTGAGCCGGGGTCCGTATTTAAGATTGTTACTCTTTCTGCCGCATTCCAGGAGAAGAGGGTATCCGAAGAAGACAGGTTCTTCTGTGAAAACGGGGCATACCGCGTAGCCAGCCATGTGTTGCATGACCATCGTGCTCACGGCTGGCTTACCTTCAGGGAGGTCATTGAGCAATCAAGCAATATCGGCACTACCAAGGTAGCGCAGATATTAGGAGAGAATGTGATATACAAGTATATGAAACTTTTAGGATTCGGCAATAAGCTGGGTATAGACCTGCCCGGGGAAGCTGTCGGGATTGTCAAGGAGCCGCGCTTTTGGTCGAAGATATCCATTGCCGCTATCCCGATAGGCCAGGAGGTGGGAGTGACCACATTGCAGTTAGCCAGCGCCATATCGGCGATTGCTAACGGCGGAGATTTAATGAGGCCTTATGTGGTTAAAGAAGTAAGGGATAAATACGAACAGACGATTAAGAGCTTCCCGCCCCTCCTTATCCGTAATTCTATCTCTGCGGATACCGCTGCCCGGGCCAGGAAAGTGCTGACAGGGGTAGTGGAGAACGGCACGGGAAAACTTGCGCAGGTTACGGGTTTTAGCGCCGCAGGTAAAACCGGGACCGCGCAAAAACTGGAACCGAATGGCGCCTATTCGCATAATAAATTTGTCGCTACATTTATAGGCTTTGCGCCTGCCCAGGACCCGGTTATCGCGATTGCAGTATGCGTTGATGAGCCCCATCCATATTATTACGGTGGGGTAGTAGCTGCTCCGGTATTTAAGAATGTGGCCAGCGACACCCTCAGGTATCTTCAGGCAATACAGCCGTTAAGTGCCAGGCTATCAGGTTCAGATGAGATTAAAAAAAATAATTGAGTCGTTAGAAGATTATTCTTTTTGCGGGGGACTTCGTGATTTCCAAGTTCAGGGGATAAGCTGTAATTCAAAAAGCGTCTCGGCTGACTTTATTTTCGTAGCAGTAAAAGGCACCAATGCCGACGGCAACAGCTTTATAGCGCAGGCGATAGAAAAGGGGGCAAGGGCAGTAGTATTTCAGGATGACATAAATGATCCCTCTTTGAATGTTTTGATACAAGACCGCGCCAGGCAGGCAGGGTTTATTAAAGTCAAAGATACCCGTAAGGCGCTAGCAAGCCTAGCCCGTGATTTCTACGCAGATCCTTCTTCTAAATTAAATATAATCGGCATAACCGGCACTAACGGCAAGACTACGGTATCCTATCTTATCGAGGCGATAGTAAAAGAAGCAGGATTAACCCCAGCGGTGATAGGTACGGTGAATTACCGCTTTAAAGACCTCCTGCTTCCTTCGTTGAATACTACGCCGGGGCCGCTGGAGCTGCAATCACTGCTTTTCAGGATGCGCGAAGCGGGAGTTACCCATGTCGCGATGGAGGTATCTTCACATGCCTTAGACCAGCAAAGGACCTTGGGGATAAGATTTAAATCAGGCATTTTCACTAATTTCACGCAGGACCACCTGGATTATCATCTGACGCTGGACAATTACTTTCAGGCGAAGTGCAGGCTTTTCAGCTCTCTGGGCAAAGACGCATGCGCGGTTATCAATAACGACGATGAATACGGCAGGGGTCTTATAAAACTGACTGAGGCAAAAATAATCACCTATAGTATTGATACCAAGGCGGATCTTACGGCCAGTGGCATAAAATTCGATATCTCGCATACGGAATTTGTTTTAAATGCCGGAGGCCGCAGGGTAGATTATCGCTCTGGGCTCATCGGCCGCCACAATATATACAATATACTGGCCGCGGTATCCTGGGCAATAAGCGAAGGGATAGACCAGGGGGCGGTAAAGTCTGCCGTTGAGAATTTCTCTTTTGTCCCCGGCAGGCTCGAAAGGATAGGTACCTCTTTGGGCTTTACGGTATTTGTGGATTATGCGCATACTGAAGACGCGCTGAAAAACGTAATTGAGACCTTAAGAGAATTGTCCTGCGGAAAGATTATTGTAGTATTCGGGTGCGGAGGAGAAAGGGATAAAACAAAAAGGCCGAAGATGGGAAGGGTAGTCTCCGAGCTGGCAGATTATGCGGTAATTACCAGCGATAACCCCCGCTCTGAGGAGCCATTGGCAATAATAGAAGATATAGTCAGGGGAGTAAGGGGTGATAATTACTGTATTATCCCGGACCGTAAAGAAGCTATACAGAAGTCTCTAGCGCAAGCCAGGAAAGGCGACATAGTGCTGGTCGCAGGCAAAGGCCACGAAGATTATCAGGTATTAAAAACCGGGAAGATCCATTTCGATGACCGAGAGGTTGTAAGAGAATGTTTGAAGTCAGCCAGATAATACAAGCTACCGCTGGTAAGCTTATCCGCGGGGAGCTGGGTTTACGCATTAAGGGTATTTCTATAGATACCAGGACCATTAAGCCGGGGGAGGCCTTTGTTGCTATCAAAGGGGATAATTTTGACGGACATAATTTCATAAAGCAGGCGGTGAAAAAAGGAGCAAGCTGTATCATAAAAGAATCCCGGGTAAAGAAGCCCCTGCCAGCTCATGCGGCCTGCGTAGAAGTCAAAGATACGCTGCGTTCTCTCGGAGATCTCGCGAGGTTCCAGCGTCAAAAATACGATATACCGGTTATCGCAGTCACAGGCTCAAACGGAAAGACCACCACCAAGGAGATGATTGCCTGGGTCTTAGCAAAGAATTATAAAGTCCTTAAGAATGAAGGGACCAAGAACAATCACATCGGAGTGCCCATGACTTTGCTTGGCCTGGATGGGAGTTATAAATTCGCGGTGCTGGAGATAGGCACAAATCACTTTGGAGAAGTGGGGTATCTGGCTGACATATGCCGGCCTAATATAGGGGTAATTACCGCTATAGGCGCGGCGCACCTGGAGTATTTCCGTAACCTGGAAGGCGTTTTTAAGGAGAAGCGCACGCTTATAAGAAAGCTCGAGGGACCGTATCTGGCAGTGTTGAATGCGGACGATCATTTTCTAAAAAGAGAACTGCGTAGTACCAGGCATAAAAACTTTACCCTGGGCTTCGGCATGAAAGAGGAGAGCGATTTTTTTGCCAACGAAGTCAAATCAGGATTAGGCGTAACGGAGTTTCTGGTTAACGCAAAATATAGTTTTACATTAAAAACAGCAGGGTGTTATAATATATATAATGCCCTGGCTGCCGTAGCGTTGGGCCGTATCTTTGGCATGGGATATAAGGATATCTCTTCCAGGCTATCCGCCTTTGAATTCCCGCGGGGTAGGCTTAAACTGATACAGTCGAAGAACCTGCGTTTTCTTGACGATACCTATAATGCCAATCCTTCTTCTTTTGCCGGCGCTTTAGAGACCCTGAGGGGATTTAGAGTTAAAGGCAGAAAGATTTTAGTCATGGCAGATATGCTGGAACTCGGCCCGGATAAGGAGGAATTCCACGCTCAACTCGGCCGTCAGGCAGCAGAGGTTTGCGACGTACTTATTGCCGTAGGCGCTTTATCCGGATTAGCTGCCCGGGCAGCCCAGGCGGCAGGGCTTCCCGGCTCGAGTATATTTGTCTGCAAATCTTGCGCTGGCGCACGCAGCGTTTTATTGAACGAATTATCCACAGGCAAAGACGACATTATCCTGGTTAAGGGTTCACGCCTGATGAAGATGGAAGAGGTCTTTAATTTTTAGTCTCAATCTCTAAGTAGATGCTATACTATTTATTCTATTCTTTACACGCAAAGTTCTCCGTCTTAAATGTCTTCCGCTATATTACCTTCCGGGCGGCCCTGGCAGCGCTGACTGCCTTTTTGCTTAGTCTTATCTTCGGGCCGGCGATAATCAATCTGCTCAGGCGTTTTAAGATCGGAGAAAATATACGCAAGGAGGAGAGCGCAAAACTATATGAGTTACAAAGCAAGAAACAGGATACCCCCACTATGGGCGGCATCTTTGTGCTGCTGGCGGTACTCTTCTCTACCGCCCTCTGGGCAGATATATTTAACCGCTACATACTTATGGTTTCATTCGGAACCCTCTGGCTTGGCATTACCGGGTTTAGCGACGATTACCTGAAGCTGACCAGGAAAAAATCAAAGGGCCTCACCGTAGCTGCGAAATTCACCAGCCAGATAATCTTAGGGTTATTGCTGGGCAGCGCTCTTTTCTTGACCCCCGAGCACAGTACAAAACTGGATATCCCATTCCTCAAAGACTTCTCCCTGGAGCTGGGGGCGTTTTATATCCTTTTTGTCATTATGATTATAGCCGGCTCTTCGAACGCAGTTAACCTTACCGACGGCCTGGATGGCTTGGCCATAGGCAATGTCATTATGGCTGCGGTAGCCTTTAGCGTGTTAAGTTATGTGACAGGGAATACCAGATTCAGCCGCTACCTTTTAATACCTTACATCGAGGGGAGCGGGGAGCTTACTGTGTTCTGCGCAAGTATTATGGGTGCCGGACTGGGATTCCTGTGGTTTAATTGTTATCCGGCGGCAGTGTTTATGGGCGATGTGGGTTCTCTGTCCCTGGGCGGCGCGCTGGGGATAGTCGCAATATTGATAAAAAAGGAATTATTGCTGGTTATTGTGGGAGGCATATTTGTCCTGGAGGCGCTTTCCGTAATCCTGCAGGTAGGTTCTTTTAAACTGACCGGCAAGCGCATATTTAAGATTGCGCCCCTGCATCACCACTTTCAGTTTATGGGCTGGCCGGAGAGTAAGGTTATCGTACGCTTCTGGATTATCGCAAGCCTCCTGGCACTCTTTACCTTAGTTACCTTAAAGATAAGGTAAGGATAAATATTTCCCATGAAAAATATAGAATATTTCAAAGGTAAGTCGATAACAGTAGTGGGCCTGGCCCGCTCCGGGCTGGCTTGCGCTAACCTGCTTTACGAGCTGGGCGCCCGGGTGAGCGTAACAGATAGCCAGCATAGCGAGATAACGGCCGGGAATGCAAAAAGATTAAAATCAAGTGAAATAGCGGTAGAGTTAGGAAGGCATTCGCCTGATTTCATTAAGGGCCGGGACCTGATAGTAATTTCTCCCGGAGTAAGTAACGAAAGCGAAACCGTCTTATTAGCCCAGCAACTTCATATCCCCATTATCAGCGAGATAGAGGTTGCTTCCATCCTTTGTCCGGCCACCATCATTGCAGTGACTGGTTCTAACGGCAAGACTACCGTCACTACTTTAATCGGCAAGATCCTGGAAGCCAAAGGAGAAAAGGCTGTTGTCTGCGGTAATATCGGCAACCCCTTTTGTTCCGAATTGCACAGGATAAAAAAGAATGATTTTGTTTCTCTTGAGGTAAGCTCTTTTCAGCTGGAGAGAATAGATAAGTTCAGGCCCAAGATTTCGGTTATACTGAACTTGACCCAGAATCACCTGGATAGATACCCTGGCATGCAGGAGTATATCGCTGCTAAGAAACGTATCTTTATAAATCAAAAGGAGTCTGATTATCTGGTGCTTGGTGCGCAGGGGAAGGTCCTGATTGAATTGGCCAGAGAGGCGAGGGCAAGGGTGGTTTATTTTTCCCGCACGGATGAGCTTAACCCTAATCAGGCTGCGGTGTTGGCAGTGGGTTCGATCTTGGGAGTAGATAAAGATTTATGTATGCGGGTATTTAGCGATTTTAAGGGTATCGAACATCGCCTTGAAGAAGTGGCCCAGGTCAACGATATAAAGTTTATCAATGACTCCAAGGCTACTACCGCGGATTCCGTGATCTGGGCCCTGGAGAATATACGCAGGCCGATAATATTAATTGCCGGAGGCAGGCATAAAGGGATTGATTACAAAGTGGTGTTGGGCGCAGCCCGTCAGAAAGTTAAAGAGGTTATTCTGATAGGAGAGGCAAAAAAGATTATCGCGGATAGCTTTTGCGGGAGCCTGCCTATTGATGAGGCAGACTCCCTGCAGGAGGCGGTAGATAAGGCTTTTAGCAAGGCCTCTGCCGGCGATTGCGTGCTGCTTTCTCCGATGTGCTCCAGTTATGACATGTTTACGGATTATGAAGAGAGGGGCAGGGTTTTCAAGAAAGTAGTGCAGGATTTAGCCAAACGGGAAACTTCCAGATGATACGCGATATCCGCATAAATATATTTATTACTACGGTAATACTGATATGTATAGGCATAGTGATGATCTATAGCGCATCCAGCATATATGCCTGGGAGAGATACAAAGACAGCGCTTTTTTCCTCAAAAGGCACCTTTCTTTTCTCGTCATCGGTTTTTTACTGACCTTTCTGGTTATGGCCTTTGATTACAGGAAGTTCAGGGAATATTCAAAGCCCCTGCTTTTAATTTCATTCATACTATTGGTCATGGTCTTGATCCCCGGCATAGGCAGGGAGGTCTCCGGGGCACGCAGGTGGTTCAGGTTTAAGTTTATCAGTTTTCAGCCTTCGGAACTGGCGAGCCTCGCAATGATTGTATATGTAGCTGATTTTATTGCGCGTAAAGGGAGCCTCCTGGGTAGCTTTCTGCGCGGATTTCTTCCCCCTATCGTTATCATGGGTTCGGTGCTGCTCTTAATCCTGGTGCAGCCTGATCTGGGTACGACCGTCTCCATCGCAGCGGTGGTCTTTGTGATGCTTTTTGTTGCCGGGGTGAGGCTGCGTTATCTTTTATCGTTACTGCTCTCCAGCCTGCCAGCGCTTTATTTATTGATATTCAGCGTACCCTACAGGAGGATGCGAATCCTCGCGTTTATTAATCCCTGGCTTGATCCTAAGGGGAGCGGTTTTCAGATTATACAGTCGCAACTTGCGCTTGGCTCAGGAGGAATATTCGGAGTAGGGCTGGGGCAGTCCAGGCAGAAATTATTCTATCTGCCGGCAGCGCATACCGATTTTATCTTTTCCATAATAGGAGAAGAGCTTGGGCTTTTGGGTACGCTGGCGGTAGTATCATTGTTTATCTTATTTATTTATAATGGGCTTAAGATTATCAAGAATTCCTCTGACCGGTTCGGTTATTTCCTGGCCCTGGGATTAATTTTAATGATTTCGCTTAAGGCAACGATAAATATCGGAGTCTCTTGCGGCCTCCTGCCTACCAAAGGGCTGCCCCTGCCGTTTATAAGCTACGGCGGTTCCTCCTTTATCTTTGATATGATTAGCGTAGGCATACTGATGAATATCGCGCGCACAGGAGAATATCCGTGAGCCCTATGCTAAAGGTCCTGGTTGTTACCGGCTCAAGCGGAGGCCATATATTTCCTGCCCTGGCTTTTCTGGATACGCTTGGAGAAAACAAAGGCATAGAGACGCTTTTAGTCTTACCCAGAAAAAATATCCTCAAATCCGCTTGTAACCAGGGGCATAAAACCGCCTATATTTCTATTTCTTCCATAGGCCTAAGCCCGGGACTTAAGAATCTTGTTAAGCTCATCGGATTCTTCAAAGGAACGCTGGAGAGCGCATATATATTACTGAGATTCCGTCCCCATATCGCGGTTGGCTTCGGCAGTATCACTTCTGTTCCCTTGCTCGTTTTTGCCAGGGTCCTGGGGATAAAGGTATTGATCCATGAGCAGAATGTCATTGCCGGCAGGGCAAACAGCTTCCTGGCGGGATTAAGCGACAGGATTGCCGTATCTTTCCCCGAAAGCAGGGGGTATTTTAAGGTTCCTTCAGAACGAATAGTATTCACCGGTAATCCGCTACGCAGGGGCCTGGTAGAAATAGATAAAATTAAAGCCTTGGACTTCTTTGCGCTGGAGCGCGGTAAGTTTACAATACTGGTTAGCGGGGGGAGCCAGGGGAGCCAGAGCGTGAACCTTGGATTCCTGAAGGCGATATCCGGGCTTACGGATAAGTCCCGGTTCCAGGTGGTTCACATTACCGGAGACAGAGACCTTTCGGAAACACAAAAGAGATATGCCTCTCTTGGGGCGAGCGCCAGATGCCTAGGATTTCTGGATCAGATGCAGTATGCCTACAGCTGCTGCGACCTTATTGTCTCCAGGGGCGGGGCAACCACGATTGCCGAGATAATCTATTTTCACCTTGCGGCAATAATAATCCCCTATCCTTATGCCTACAGGCATCAATTGGCCAATGCCAGGGTTTTAGCGAAGAGGGGGGTAGCCCGTATAATAAACGATGATGCCTTAGGTACGGATAGATTAAAAGATACCCTGCAGGGGTTTCTGGATAATCCCGGCGAGATTCGCGCGATGAGTTCTTTTTACGCTGATTTTTCCGCAGGGGAGTCTAAGCATTCTCTTGCGCAGGCTGTCTTGTCACTCGGGCCAGGGTCAGGGCACAGAGGTATAGATTGAATAAACACTACCATTTTATCGGTATCGGCGGAATAGGGATGAGCGGTATTGCGCAGCTGCTTTTGAGCCGCGGCATGACGGTAAGCGGTTCAGACGCGAAAGAGAGCGCTATTACAAGGGAATTATCTAAATCAGGGGCCAAGGTTTTTATAGGCCATGCCGCGGGCAATATTGCGGGCGCAGAAGTGGTGGTTTATTCCTCCGCGATCAAGGAGAATAATCCTGAATTCAAGGAAGCGAAAAAGCTGCGCATCCCCGTAATAAAGAGGGCGCAGGCACTGGCCGCTCTTATGCAGGATGAGGAGGTTATTACCGTTACCGGCAGTCACGGCAAGACTACCACCGCATCTCTGGTCTCTTGCCTTCTGTTGGAGGCAGGGCTTAAGCCTACCCTTGCGGTAGGCGGAATCCTAAAGAATATAAATACTAATGCCTGCCTGGGCGAAGGCCGGTTCTTTGTGGCTGAGGCAGATGAATCCGACGGCTCTTTCCTGTATTATCGGCCCAAGTATTCCATAATCACTAATGTAGATTATGAACATATGGATTATTACAATGATTTCCAGAACGTGGTTCTAGCCTTTAAGGAATTTTTGCGCAAGACCCGGCCCGGAGGCTGCGTATTTGTCTGCAATGACGATGCTGTCCTTAAGGATATAATAAAGGATTATAAAAAAGAATACCTGCTTTTTGGCCTGCAGGAAGGCTCTCATATCTACCCGCGCAACATAGAGATAAAAGGGCTCTCTTCGGAGTTTGACTGTTTTTATAACGGGAAAATGGTAGATAGATTTCAGCTATCCCTGGGCGGACTGCACAATATCTCTAATTCACTTGCAGTGATTGCCTTGGGTCTTAAGCTGGGTATAGACCTCGGCTGTATAAAAAATACGCTTTCCGGATATAAGGGCGCGAAGCGGCGCCTGGAGACCAGGTTTAAGAATGAAAAATATCTTCTAATCGATGATTACGCGCATCACCCCACAGAAATAAAAGCGACCTTGGCAGCAATCGGGAACCTCAAGTTTAGCAGGCTTATTGTTGTATTCCAGCCGCACCGTTATAGCCGCACCAAGTTGCTTTTAGAGGAGTTTATCAAGAGTTTTGACCTGGCAGATTATCTTATTGTTACTGAGATATACCCTGCCAGCGAATTACCCATAGAAGGGATAAACTCGGAGTTTCTGTGTGAAAAGATCAAAACATATAACCCAAAAAAGAAGGTAGTTTTTATGCCCAAGGCCCAGGTCAAGGCGCATCTCTTGGATTCAATAAGGCCGGGTGACCTCGTGCTTACTTTGGGAGCAGGGGATATCATAAAGATTTGCGATGAAATGGTGGAAGCCCTTAAAGGGCAAGGTTAAATTAAACGAGCCGCTGGAAAAACATACTACTTTTGGGGTAGGTGGAGCTGCTGATTTTTTCATCCAGCCCAAAGACAGGCCGGATTTAAAACTATTGCTTAATTTGTTAAAAAGAGGTAAAATGCCCTTCCTATTGATAGGCTCGGGCAGTAATCTTCTGGTTCTGGATAAAGGGGTCAGGCGGGTAGTTATATCCCTGGATTACCCTTGTTTTAAGAAAGTCCTCTGCCGGGACGCTATAGTAGAGGCTGGCAGCGGTGTTTTATTAAGCAGTCTCATTCGCTTCTCCTGCCAAAAAGGTCTTTCGGGAACGGAGTTTCTGTCCGGGATTCCCGGCACTGTGGGCGGTGCGTTGGTGATGAATGCCGGAGTATCGGAGAAATCATCCGCTCAGGGAGGAAAAACCCGCAGTATCGCTGACCTGGTAAAAGACGTGACGGTGATGGATAGGAGGGGAAACGTAAAAACCCTGCAAAGAAAGCAGATAAGTTTTGGCTATCGCAAAAGCAGCCTGAGGCAATACATCATTTTGAGCAGTCGCTTCAGGCTAATCAGGGAAAGCAAGAGGCAGATAGAGGAAAGGATCAAGCGTTATATTGGTTATCGTAGCTCCACGCAGGAAGCCTGTTGGCGCAGCGCAGGATGCGTGTTTAAGAATCCCGCAAATGATTCCGCCGGCAGATTGATAGATCTTTGCGGCCTCAAGGGCGAAAGAATCGGAGATGCCTGTATTTCCAAGGCACATGCCAACTTCATCTTTAACGCCGGTAAGGCAAAGGCAGGGGATATCCTTAAATTGATGGCATTTATCAGGAAAAAAGTAAAAGCAAAGTTTGGAATAGAATTGGAACCGGAGATAATGATATGGCAGGGCTGAGCCTGGGTAGGATCGGAGTTCTGATGGGAGGGCCTTCCTCTGAACGGGAGATCTCTCTTAAATCAGGGCATGCGGTATACGAGGCCCTGAAAAATCTTGGCCTCGATGTCGTTGCGGTAGATATAAAGACAGATAGAGAACAGGATAATATAGATTTGTTGCGCTTGGCTAAACTTGGTTGTGCGTTCCTGGCGTTACACGGCTATTATGGAGAGGATGGCCGTATACAGGAGATAATGGATCTCCTTAAGATCCCCTATACAAGCTCGGGTGCCTCAGCAAGCAGGCTGGCTATGGATAAGATTGCCTCGCGCAAGGTATTCCAGGGGGGAGGCTTAACTGTGCCGGAGTACGAAGTACTGGAGAAAGGTTCCTTAAAAAAAGATTGGCGGTATGGCAATAGCCTTGGTTTGCCCGTGGTAGTTAAGCCTTGCGCCAACGGCTCAAGCATCGGTCTCTCCATTGTCGATAAACCCGAGGCAGTGAATGAGGCGGTGGAACTGGCCTTTACTTTTGACGATAGGGTACTTTTAGAAAAATATATCAGCGCCAGAGAGTTGACCGTAGGGATACTGGATGATGAGGCCTTGCCGGTGGTAGAAATTATCCCTAAGAAAAGGTTCTTTGATTATGAGGCTAAATATCAGTCCGGGATGACCGATTATATAGTGCCGGCTGAACTTGATAAAGAGACCGCCAAGATTGTCCAGAACGCGGCTCTTAAGGCGCACCGGCTTCTGGGGTGTTTTGGCTGCTCCCGGGTGGATATCCTGCTGGATAAAGAGGCCAATCCCTTTGTGCTAGAGCTTAATTCTATTCCCGGCCTTACTCCGACCAGCCTCTTGCCTAAGGCAGCCAGAGTGGCGGGGATTGATTTTGCGCAATTATGCGTGAGACTAATTCAATTGGCATATGAAAGGACGCAGGTCATTTTCTCCCGTTAAGCCGGCTCTGTCAGTATTAATCATAGCGCTGTTATTTGCGCTGGTGTTGTTTTTGGGACGCTCTTTAACCCAGCTGCATTATTTCAAGATAGGATATATCATCTGCGCTGATGATGTCCGTGCCGATCTTTCGTATCTAAAAGGACGCAGCATATTCAGCGTTGACCTAAGGAAAGAATCGCTGTATTTATCGGGTTTGTATCCGGCCTATAAAAGTATCAGGCTGGTGAAAGTCTTTCCCGACCGTATATTTGCGGATTTGACCGAACGCAGGCCCATAGCTTACGTGAGGCTCTCCAGGTATTTTTGCGTGGATGACGGCCTGGTTTTATTCGAGATGCCTAAACAGGCGCAGGATGAGCAACTGCCGCTTATTTTCGGGTTAGAAAGAAGGATTTTTTCTCCCAGGCTCGGCGTTAAGTCCGATTCCAGGGAGTTAGGCCTGGCCGTTAACATCATAAAAGAGGCACGGTCCAACCGCGTATTAAAAGATTACCAGATCAAAAAGATTGATGTGCCAGGCCTTAACAATGCTTCTTTTTTTATCGCCAGGGGCCTGGAGGTTAAGATAAGCCAGGAAGACGTAAAGTCTAAAATAGAGATCCTGGGTAGCCTGATTAACGCAGAAAAAGATAACCTGGATAACGTGAAATATATCGACCTGAGGTTCAGGGAGCCGGTAATAAAACTAAAAGATGCTGACTAATTATATCTGTGCCATAGACGTGAGTTCTAGCAAAATCTCGGCCGTAGTTGCCCAGACTAAGGGCAGGCGTATCGCCAATATATTCTTGGAGAGCCTGCCTTCTAAAGGGATAAAAAGGGGGGTTATAGTGGACTCCATTGCCCTGGTGGGTTCGATAGGCCAGGCATTAAAGAATTTGAAAACCAAGTCAGGAATCAATATCAAGTTTATCTACGCCAATATTTCAGGCCAGGACATCGTTACCAGGCATAGCCGCGCGATAGTTCCCCTTGCCGAAAGAGGCAATAAGGTTATCACCCCGTCGGATATCCTCAAGGCTAATGAGCAGGCGCGCGTGCTGGGCTCAAACCTGGAGGAAGAGATTATCCATTCCATACCGTTTAGCTACTCCATAGATTCTAAAAACAATATTGCCAATCCTCTCGGTCTCTACAGCCACAGGCTGGAGGCGGATTTGTATTTAATCTGCGGAAAATTGTCTTTGATCCAGAGTTTCAGCCGTGCGGTAAACCAGGCGGGCTATGACATCAAAGGCCTTTTCTTTTCGGGGATAGCTACCAGCAGGGTGGTATTTTCAGAAGAATTAAGAGAGGGGATACATGTGCTTTGCGATATCGGCAGCGACATAACGGAGATCCTGGTATTCAGCGACGGCCTGCTTAAAGAAATCCAGATAATTCCCGTCGGCGGAGACGACCTGACCCAGCAGCTTTCCGAGGAGTTGAATATACCACTGGATCTGGCGGAAGAGGTGAAGAGGTCGTATGCAAGCGTGGGAGACTCCAGTCAGATAAAAGAAGATAAGGAGATACTAATAAAGAAAAATAATATCTACAAACCTATAAAACAAAGGATGGTTTCCGAGATATTGACCGTTAAGACAAAATCAATCTGCGCGCAAATAAAAAATTCGCTGGAAAAGATAATCCCTCCCGAAAGGGCCGGTGACTTTGTCACTACCGGCAGGACGGTGCTCCTTGAGGGTTTCCTGGAAACGCTGGAGAATACCCTCGGAGTTTCTGTCAGGCTTGGCCGCATAGTTAATCCCGATATAGCCTCTCTTGTTAATAAGGAGGAGGCTATGTCAGGACAGAAATACCTGACCTACATTAATTCCTTGGGCCTGATTGCTCAGGCGTTGCACGAACAGCAGCCCTGGTTTATATCCAGCCAGCAGACCGCACGCAACCCCCTCATTAAGACCATACACAAATTTAAAGAGATATACCAGGAGTACTTTTAACTTGGAGAATGCGATTTCAGCCATAAACATGATCAAAGAAAACATTTTAAATATAAAAAAACGTATTTCTCTGGTTTGCTCTAAGATAAAAAAAGCCCCTGATGAGATAACTGTTGTTGCGGTAAGCAAAAACAGGCCAGTTGCCCAGGTAAAAGAGGCGATAGCCTCGGGGATAACCGATATCGCAGAAAACAGGGTCCAGGAGGCAGCGGTTAAATATGATGCCCTGCGCACTTTCTCTTCCCTGCAAGACAGCCTCAGGTGGCATATGGTCGGACACCTTCAGACTAATAAAGTCAGGGAGGCGGTAGCTATATTCGACCTTATTCATTCCGTGGATAGCCTGCGCCTGGCAGAAGAGATCAATAAACAGGCAGCAAGGATAAATAAAGTCCAGGATATCCTTATCGAAGTAAAGACATCGCCCGAAGCTACCAAGTACGGTTTAATGCCGCAAGATGCGCCTGCGTTCGTGAAGGATGCATCCGGGCTCAGGAATCTTAAGGTTAAAGGCCTGATGACTATTGCGCCGCTTGCGGATAATCCCCAGCAGTCCAGGTCTTATTTTAAGGCATTGAGAGAAATCTTTGATTACATTAACGGGCTATCGGCCCCAAGTCAGAGGTTATCGATCTTATCTATGGGTATGAGCGAAGATTTTGAGGTTGCGATTGAAGAGGGAAGCAATATGGTCAGGATAGGCAGGGCTATTTTTGAGGGATAGATGAGCAGCGTGATAATAGGTATAATCGGTTACGGGAATATGGGTTCGGCTATTGCCCAGAAGCTTAAAGCCAATTATAAGGTGGCGGTCTTTGATAAGGACAGGAATAAGACTGTTTCACTCCAAGGTATAGTGCTTGCGGATAGTATCGCCGGATTAATAGCCCAGGCAGAAGCGATAGTACTGGCAGTAAAGCCGCAGGATTTTGATCCGGTCTTAAAAGAGATTAAGAATTCCGGCAAGCGTAAGCTCCTGATTTCTATAGCGGCAGGCATAAATACTAAATATATCGAGAGGGTTATACCTAACGCCAGGGTCATCAGGGTGATGCCTAATATCGGAGCGCGGATAGGGTATTCGGTAACCTGTTTTTCAAAAGGTACTTTTGCCGATGAAAACGACCTTTCCTTTGCCAGGGAATTATTTTATTATTTGGGAGTAACCAAGGAAATAAAGGAAGAGATGATGGATGCAGCTACGGCTATCTCAGGCAGCGGGCCTGCGTACATATTTGATTTTATTGAGGCAGGTTCCATTAATCCTTTTAATTTTCCGGAGCATACAAAGCATGATCTCATCAAGCGCCTGGAAAGGGCGGCAGAGGCGGTTGGTTTCGAACGGGAAGACGCGGCGTTTCTGGCTGTTAATACATTTGAGAGTTCCCTGAATCTGCTCAATAAAACAAAGAGCAGCCCCGCAGAATTAAAAAAACAGGTTGTCTCAAAAGGAGGGACTACCGAAGCTGCTTTGGAGGTTTTGCATAAGGGCGGCTCCTGGGAAGAGGCAGCAGTTGCAGCTAAGAAGCGCGCCGGGGAATTATCTAAGAAAAACTAGCCTTAGTTTAAACTTTAACCTGCAATAAGGAGCCGGGTATGGGACGTATCGGGATTATCGGAGGAAGCGGGTTATATAAAATAGAAGGCATTAAGCACGTCAGGAGTATTGCGGTTAATACTCCCTTTGGCAGACCTTCCGGAAAATTTCTCATCGGTACCCTGGAAGGCAAAGAGGTGGTATTTGTACCCCGTCATGACGTGGGGCACCGTATCCCTCCCAGCCACATCAACTACCGCGCCAATATTTACGGCATGAAAAAACTGGGGGTAGAGAGGATTATCTCTGTCAGTGCCTGCGGAAGCCTCAAGGAAGAGCTTAAGCCGATGGATTTTGTGGTAGTAGATCAGTTCGTAGACCGCACCAATTATGCGCGCGATATGTCTTTCTTTACCGACGGGATCGTGGCGCATATCGAGTTTGCGCACCCGGTCTGCAGCGAGCTTAGCGCCGTAGTCTACAAGGCGGCAAGGAG
>Ga0172375_10006005_pt1 | contig 17204 bp, 21 predicted proteins | sample LakKiv1m_FD_114537 | JGI IMG/M metagenome (GOLD analysis project Ga0172375, IMG submission 114537) | Freshwater microbial communities from Kabuno Bay, South-Kivu, Congo - kab_092012_11.1m | ecosystem: Environmental > Aquatic > Freshwater > Lake | place: Democratic Republic of the Congo...
AGAGACCTCTTGACATCAAGATTGTTCTTATCGGTGGCAGGAATGGTTATTGCAATACAACAATATTTTGCAAAGAAACGTTTTATGTTAAAATTAGAACGTTTTTTAGGTTCTTAACTATTCTAGTTAGTTACTACTAGTAAGTAATATCTTTCCAAAAGGTTTATAAATACTCTTTCTTACTAACTAAAAAATGGACCCTACTGAATTTGGAAGGAAAATGAATGTTGAAGATTTGATAGCAGTTCATCTAACCAGATATTTCCCTAAAGAGGGAATTATACGCACACTAAATTCTAATTATCCAGAACTTACTTTAAGAAACACTGTTCATTTTGCTATAAATCATCCCGTGGGTAATGCGGAAATGTATGGTAATTGGGATGGGGCATCATATGCAATTTTAGCCCCCCTAGGCAATTTATCTAAAGAAGAAGGAAATTTAATTTGGAACTTTAATGTAGTAGATACTTATTTTCTTGGAGATGTAAAGCTTCCTAAAGGTTCAACTATTATCGTCTCACCTTATGCTTATAATGATTTAATAGAAAAAGGAGTAGTTGAAAGAGATACCTTAATGTCAAAATTTGCTGATGAAAGATCCCCTTCTAAACCAGAAGATTATTTAGTGGTAAAGAAGGAAGGAATCAGGTATGTAATATTGAGTCCAAATAGTAGGGATCTTAGAACGGAAGTTTACGCTGAAATAGAAAGGCAAGGCTATGAATGTATGCCCAGAGGACAATGGAATTGGGGAGGCGCATGGGGAGCTGAAGAAAAAGATCAAGAAAGAATTGCTCAAAAGGTAGGAGCTATAAAAACAGGAAAACATTGTGATGATCCATTACATCTTTTAGAGGGATTATCTCACATGTTAGTTAACCTTAGTTCAATTAATCACGGTAGAAGAAGCATAGATGCATATCTGGAAGCAAGAAAATATGGTTTATCGGAATATGAAGGACAATGGGAATCAGAAGTTTTTTTTGGTAGAAGTATATTAAGTAGCGGGGAAGATGGTGATTCTTTAAGTATTCCTTTATTATTTAATCGAATTGAAGCACAAAGAGAAAAGCTTCCTAAAGATTATCAACACAGAGTTGATCTTTTTTTAACTAGTAATAGACGAAGGTTTAGGGAATTTATACCTCCCGAAGTAATTCAAGAATTTGCATTACCTATTTGAATGGAATAGTTACTTTATAGTAGTAAAAACCATAAGGTTTATAAACTAAAAGCCCTTATTATCTCATAAAATGAGCTTAGCTGATAGATTAGAAGAAGCGTACGGTGCTTTCCAAAAAGAATATGATTCTTTTACTAGTCATGGCTATGTTGAAAGGAAGGTTCTTTCCGAATCATTAAGTCCTCATTTAGATACTTTACGTCGAGCTCTTCTATTTCATAGCGATATCAATGAAGCTGATTATCATGCTGTTACTTCTAAACATGGCTTACTTTCTGCTAAGTTAGGAGCACAAAAGGTTATTGATCAAACTATAGCTTCTGAACCAGTTAGATGGGAAGATTTAGAGATGGTCTGTAGATTATTACATGTTACTTACTATATTGAAAGATCTCATGAATTGCCTCCTGAAATTATTTTAAGCAACAAAACTTTCCGAGTCTATTCTAAATCTCCAATTAGAGCTGATGGAAAAGATCTCCAAAGAATTTTAGATAAGGAAAAAGATCCCTGCTTGGTTATTGAAGGAGAGAATGATCTTGCGTCTGATTTTCTCCAGAAGAGATTTGGTTATCACAGTGCGTACAGAGCTAGAACAAGAAGACACATCAAATCTTGCTTAGTAGATCGAAGAACTGGCTTAGTCACCACTAACGGAAATAGAGGTGGAACTCCAGGAGAGAGATTTGGTGTCGGCCCGATTTTTATGGACCCAGAAACCTTAAGAGATGTAATTAAAGAATTAAAAGGCATGGGTTATCGTCAAGCCCGAGATGATCACGAGGATCTTAAAGAAAGATTAATCAGTCAGGGAGTTCCAGAACATTTAATTCAAATCCTTACTGAAAGTATTGATCTTGAAGTTACTCGATTAGAAGAAGTTATCACTAATACTATGACTGGAGTGGTTAACGAAGGTTGCGTGGGAAGATTATCTTCTCCTGCTCAAGTAGATACCTATTGGTTTAAGGTAGAAAAAGATTCTAAATTAGCGTATAAGCAAGCTAGAATCCCAAATTTAGTGCATACTCTAGCTGAACAAGGCATTCCTTTAGCTCAATCTTTAGCCGAAAGAATTCCTCGAGTATTATTCTCAGAAGTCTATCAAGGATATCATCTTACCATCACGGAAGGAGCTAATAAAAGTATTATTCATCCTGATCCTATTTATCGAAGAATTACTGCTTCTCTTCCCATAAAGGATGAAACTTTAATTCAAAGACTTTACACTACGGCTCTATTCCATGAACTATTGAGCCAGTATGCTTTAGATGATCCTTTACTTACTGAAAGAGTAACTCCCTTAGTTTGGGAAAAAGAACAATTGATTCAAAATTTAAATGGAAGATATTCTGAATTGGGCGGTTTATTTGAAAGAACTATTGGGGGCAGACGTTATGGAGAAGATTCTGCTCGTTTAGAAGAACATTGTAGTCAAGGAGAAATACTCAGCATCTCCGACAACAAAGACGATAATTATAGTGGAATATCTTGCTTTGATTTTGGAATCTCTTGTCAAGGAGACGAAGTTGACGATCTCGCTAGATTAATGTTAGGTAAAAAAGAATATGCCTCCAATAAGCAATTATTAAGTGAGGTAGTTAGCTCTTATGTGCAAATTAGGAAAGGTCTACAACAATCTTTTAGAGGGAACGTTACTTATGTTCCGAGTAAGGATCTCTCTGAATTGGTGCATCTACAGTTACAATACAATACTTGGAGAATGATGGGTTGGTCGGTAAAAAGAAAAGGTCCAGAAAAAGAATTTGCTCGTTATAGAGATTGTGCTCATGCCTTTGCTAATTAATAACATATTGCAAAAAGAGGCACAGTGCAGAGATAAATTAATCTCGAAAGAGACCCACAATAATACAAAATAAGATTTTCTTCTCCTTTAGCATTTTTTAACGCAGGGAAGATTTCTTTATCCTGTAAATTCTTAGTGTTATCATTAACTTCCCTAAACAAGTTTAAGTCTTTTTTAGAAAAACCCTCAAACATTAGATTAAAGTTGTCCTTCAAATATTGAAATATCTTTAAAGTTTTAGGAGATATTTTAACTTTACTTTTATTCTCTACTTGTTCATATACGCGGAGTAAATCATGCTCTATCAAAAGTAATCTAGAATGAAGTTCCCAATATGAACTAACTCTTTCTTCCACCCATCTTTTTTTGGAGATGTTTCTGTTACAAAAATTGGAATAACGATCTACATTTTTGACATTTTGCCTAATAATCTCTAGATTAGAGAAATTCTTATTCTTTAAATCCTGTTCAACTAGAGAGAAAGTCTCTTGTATGATAAAAAATATTCTTCTGAGGAGGGTTTCTTGTTTTTCCTCGCTGGGCTCGGTTACATTCTCTAAAAGCAAGTATTTGGGATTATGTTCAATCACTTCAAATCCCAGCAATCTACTTTCTACCACACTGCGAACGATCCTTTCTTGTTTTTGGTTCTCAAAATATACTTTAATACGATCGAAACCTACGCGATATAACACATTAAGATTGCTTCTGATAATTTGTTCACTGTCAGTATTTATATGCAGTTCTCCTTCTTTCTTTTTTAAATTAGTTTTTGCTTTAATAACTACTTTATTTTCTTCTTCATCTATTTCTACTTCATCTCCTGCCTTTAATCCATTAATTTGGGTCCATTTAGCGGGAATAGTAACAGTGAGAGCATTGTCTCCTTGTTTGATGAGTTTTCTGCGCATATATTGTGGAAAGTGGGTTTCTTTTTAAATTTTTCTCAAACTTATATTACTTATATTTATTATATAAGTTAAATATAAGTAGTTAGTAATGTGATTACTATTTAATAACAACAAAAAGGAGAGATGCATAATGACAAAACAAGATTTGGACGGAATTTGTAGTCCTGTAGAAGGTCAAAGTAAAGGTGTCCTTTGTAGGATATATTTGGGATTAGTCTTAGCTTACCAGGATGTAAAGCGAGAGTTGTCTGAACCTTCGGTAAACGAAAAGGAACTGGTTGAACCTTTGGCTTATCATATTATGCAAAACAAACCTTGTGACTGGTGAATAAAAAATGACAAATGATAATTTGGAAGTAAGAATTGAGAGAGAAGAAATTACCCCTGCAAAAGATATTGTTATTAAACAACTAGGTGTTGATTTCCTAGACAAAGGAATCAATCGCGGATTTTTTGGGAGATTTTTAGCTTATGTTAATCGTTACTTAGACACTGATAATCGAACCTTAGCAGCTAGAGAAGCAGAGTTCTTTCAAGATTATGCTACTACTTACTCTACTTTATTTGGATATGGTAATGGATACGATTCAGCGAGAAGCATGGATCAAATTAAAAATCCAGAATCACCTCAGGCTAGTGCTTGGTGCAAGTTAAGTGAGAAACATCGCGATGCTATTGTTATCGATAGAATAGTAAGCATCCTAGATTCTACTGAAGATAAATTCCAAGCAGGACTATTGCTAGAATACCTGAGTTCAGAATTGGAAGCATCTAGTGCGGTATCACAATTAATTCAAGAATATCAACCAAAACAAGAATTATCTTGGAGAACTAAACCTCCTCGTGAGATTACTCTTCATCAAGAAGGAGAATATTCCGAAAAGGTTATCTGCAGATCAGAAGAAACGAAACGATTAACTCAAGATTATCCTATTGAAGAGACTTTTGGAGAGGCTAGAGAATATTTTGCTACTTGTAACCGAGCTATGGAACTGGCCCGACATTATCTCCGCTCTCCTGCTCAATGTACTGAAGCAGAAATATGTGTTCTAGCTCCGCTTGCTGCTATCGCTGCTCGTGATGGAGAATGGAGAGGTATTGAATTAGAATGGAATGGCACAATTCCTGATTTCCAACAACATTTAGATGGAAATATGTTGGGAAGATTAGGCGAAGGAATCAAGAGATTACAAGAAGCAAAAATCGTTGACCTTCAGTATCATCAAGATAAAGTGTATCTCTTGCCTACTGAAGGATTCATTCAACTAACTAAAGAGAGATTGATGAGGTAAACATGAATCTAATTCAGCGCTTGAGAAATTCTGGATGGTACTGTGATTCTCGAGATTATATTCCCAAACCATTGCTTCCCTTATATGCTGAATTAGTTTATAATTCATCTTCCTTAGTTCATTATGGAAGAACAGACATGTTTCTGAGCGTAGCTATAGAGACAACTTCTGTTTGTAATAGAAAATGTTCTTTCTGCCCTAATGCCGAGGATTCATTAAGAAACCAGAGACCACAACAAGAGATGGATGATCAAGTATTTAGAAGCATCATTGAAGGGTTGGCTGAAGTAAATTATAAGGACGTGATCTCTTTCCAGCATTATGGAGAGCCATTAATGGATTCTCATCTGGAAGAAAGAATAGAATTCTCTCGTATGATGCTACCTGATGCTTATTTAAAAATAAAAAGTAATGGTGATTTACTCTCTCCTGATAGATTTGAATCCTTGATGGAATCCGGTTTGGACGAAATCTTTGTTACTAACTATAACAATAAGGAACACCTTTCTCGTAACTTAGTAAGGCTTCAAGAGTATTTAGCAGAACAACCCAAAAAATTAGGACATTTTCAGTTACGTCATGGAATTTTATATTATTATAATCGTGGTGGCTTGATGGATATCCCTAAGGTCCAAAGAGTGGAATTAAAACATTGTAATCCTGAATCGCATATTGTTAACTTTGATGTTCTGGGAAATGTGGTTCTTTGCAGTAATGATTATCTTGGACAAGTAAGGTTAGGAAACATCTTGGAGCAAGGAATCATGGATATCTGGGATTCCGACCGATACAAACAATTGCGTCAAGAAATCCGTCGGGGAGAGTTTAAAGAAGAGATTTGTAAGAAGTGCACTGATCCTAAATAACTCTAACTTATCTTTCTTCTTCTAGCATCTTTAATTGTAATAAAGAATGATTAAACATGGCAATAGTTCTAGCAACCTCAAATAGATAACACATTGCTAGTGGGTTTAGTCCTTGTAATTTGTTTATTCGTTGATTAGTGCTCTTTTCCATCTCGTTAGCTAGGATTCCCGTTCTTTCTAATTCTGCCGGATTGCTTGCTTTAAAATAAGCCAGATACATCTGATCAAACATTTCTGTAAATTCTTTCAGAAAAGGGAGAATCTTCTGTTTTTGATTCTTGGGAAGGTTAATTGTTGCTTGAACTAAACTAAACAGTTCTCTTTGGATGACATAACAATCGCGATACTCTTGCCATTTAAAGGGACTATTCTTTAAAGGGTAATTAGAATAATTGCTTCTAAGGATTGAATCACACTGAACCATGCTCTTGTTCAGGTTTGTAATACTTTTAACGTTCTTAGAATCTCTCTTAAGCAGTTCTATTACTTCTAAGAAGGTCTCTTTAACCAGATGAAAGGAACGTTTTTCTACAGTATTTATCTCACTTGGGAAAGGGATTAAATTAGCCAGGGTACAACAATTACTCTTTGTTTCTCTAATTTCATATCCATAAACATAATTATCTATCACTTCTCGAATATTTCTGAGAAACTGGTCCTTTTCTTTCTCCTTAAAGAATAAAGTAAAACGGTCGCAACCCAAACGAATAAGAGAAAACATAATCCCTCTAATATTTCCAATATCTGAATATTCCAGAGTTACACTGCGTTCTTTAGCCGGTCTTTTGTAATCTTCTGCTTGAATCACCAACTGATTTTGTTCTTCTTCGATCTTAACTTCTTTACCTTCCAATCTATTACGATCAACCCAATCTTTGGGTACAGTCAGCAAATAAGATCCTTTATTGAACACTAATTTTCTATGCATTGCTTTCTAAAACAGAAGTTTCTATATAAAACTTCCCTAGGGAAGATAGGGGGGAAGTCTATATCTTACTTTCTAATTTTGATTTCTATTGGTGGTAGTGGGGGTTTTAAAAATGGCATGGTTTATGAAACATAAAATACCTTATCTGATTAAAGGTGGTGAGATACAAAATCAATATGATCACGAGAACAACCAAGTATCAAACACGTTATGTTATGGGGGTGTTTTTCTTAATATAACTACGGAAGAAAAGGCTCGGGAAGAAGCAAGGTGTTTCTCCGGATTGGATGGATTTTGGTTTTACGGGCACAAAGCAATTGTTGCCTATCCTACTGTTGATAATGGAATGATTGTAGTTAAATATCACCAGGTTGAAGAGGTATCTCTCGAACTAGCTTATCGTTTTTTAAAAAGAGAGTTCGCTAATTGTGAAGATCATGAACGTAAAGTAGGTATAGAAACGGATATTTTTAAAGATCAGAGATTGATCACTAAACCCAAAGAGATGGCTCGTTATCATGATGAACTTAGAGAATGGGCTGAAATGTTAGGTAATCATTATGCCAGACCTCATGCGGCGATGGTAGTGATGGCCATGAAACCGGAACTTCGTTCTCTGCCTTTATTGGCGTTAGGTAATAGATTGCATTATTCTGGAGAGGAAAGAAAGAAAAAAGCTGAGCCCGGAACCTTCCCTGGTGCACTTCTTTTTCCTATGCCTACGGAAATTCCTCTTCGGGACCGAGAGTTTGCTAAACAATATCTTAAAGAATGTATTCCAGAGAACTATGAAGTGATTCAGGCAGCCAGAGCACATGAAGTTAAGGAAGTTAGACCTGTTCTTGATGAACTTGCCCAAGCTAAAGAAGAATTTATGGAGTCTTGGAGTCTGGACGGAAGGTTGTGGTAAGAATATTTTAAGTTATAGTAAATGTGTTAAGTTTTCGAATATTTAATCACACACATTTACTATTAGTAATTGTGAGATAAATGTACAAAAATAATTCACAATTACTATACCACAAACTCTGTTTTTATTTGTTTTAAAGAGGTAATGTCCTTAATGTGGGCCACTCCTTTACGGGCAACTACTCGTTTTAAGAATTCATAATATTGATCAACGTCTTTAGTTCTCACTTTAATGATGAGTTCACAATCTCCGGTGCAAACATCTACGCTCTCCACTTCCGGATGTTTAGCTATCTCTCTGCCAATCCTTTCAGGATTATCATATTCTTGTTCTGAAAGGTGAATCAAGACAAAACAGCAAAAACCTTCGTTTATTTTCTTATAATCAAACACGGCTTTATAGGATTTAATTACCCCTTCTCGTTCTAGTTTATGGATATTATAATGAATAGTAGTTGAAGGTTCCTTAATTTTATTGGCTATCTTTGCTAATTGAGGAGTACAATATCCTTCTTTTAGGAGAGGAACAAGTTTTGATTGGATGTCTTTCATGTTATTTTTGAATAATATTCAGTTTTTTATAAAACTTTTGCATAATTATTGAATATTGTTCCGATATGTTTATAACTAAGTTACCACTATCAAATGGTATCAGAAACAAAAGGGGGAATAAAAATGATTGAAAACTTGGTTGAAAGAAGTGCACTAATAACTGAAACAAGTGCTTTGGGGAAGTTATCTAGAGGAATGGCCATCTTTTATGCTAATTTAAAGATGGAATTAACTCGTCCATTAACTTTAGAGGAGAAGAAATATGTTGGACAAGTTGTCTTCAATTCCAGGATTCCGGATTACCAATTACCTAATGATATGTAAATATGGGGGATTAAAATGACCGATTTAAGAGGAAAGTAACGGAAGTAGTACTAAGGGACGATGGGAGAGAATTAGTGGCAAGACTAAATAATAATCTGGAAGTGGTTCTAAAAAGAGCTCCGCATGGTGAAAACTTGGGTAGTTCCTTTAGTAACCCCGAATTATGTGGGGATATCGTGAATTACACTAGAACTGACCATATCAGTGTTAGAGGAGATTATGGGGGTATCAGTAGGGATGAAGTACATCACTTCTCTTTTAATCTAGATGGGACTGAACTTACTGCAGAAGAAAACGATAGAAGAATGGCCGAGATTGTTGCTTCTCCTGTTAGAAGATCCATTTACAGTGCAGAGGAAAAGAGAACCTCTGATGAGGCAAGAAGAATCTCTGATGAGAGGGCAATTCCTCCACCTACCACAAAAAGATCGTTTAGCTGGTAATAAAAATGACAAAAGAACAATTAGAAAATAAATTAAGAAACGAGGGTTTATCTGAAGAGGAAAAAAAGAGAGTTGAAAGAATAGTCGGAGAAGTGGCAGGAAAAATGGTATCGACTGACGATCTGGTTAACTTTATCCCCAGAGTCGGATACAATTTAGGAGAAAAGTGTGCCAGTCACTTTACTGATAGCGAGAAAGCCATTCGCTTTGGTAAAGGTGTCGGAACTGTAGCTGGCTATTGTGCCATGGTCTCAATCGCAGATTATGTTTTGGGAGATAATGCTGCAGGTCGAATCCTCTGTTGCCTAATCGCTGTAGGGAGCCCTTACTTGGCTATTTACGGTGATAGGTGCAGGGATTACCTGAAAAAACAAGAGGAAAAATGAAACTAAGACAAATTATCCCTTTGCTGGGCTTAATGTTGGGCTGTGCTAATGGAACAGATAATAATTATGTTGTTCCAGTTGAATCCAACAAAGTAAGAGATTATTTTGGTGAGAATGTCTCTTATGATTTAAGAAATCATACTTTGTGTTTTGATTTACTTCCAATAGAATATGATCCTCTGGATCCTAGAGATGGTCCGGGAATTCCTTTTTACCGGAAGAAATTGAATTTAGAGGAAGGCACTGCTTGCCTTGGTTATTTAGATTGTGCAAAGAACTGTGAAGCTTTTACTGAGGCCGAAGGGTTATTTCACACTAATAATGTAGTTCGAAAAATACGAGAGGATGCAATTTATTACAACGATATTAACTCGGGCCTCATACCCGGATACCTAGAATGCAATGCCTATAAAGAGGCCGAAAGAGAGTTTTGGAAATATGATGCTAACCCTAGGATCAACGAAGTATATATTACCACCAATGGCAATAGGGCTTGTGTTGAACCATTTAGATTAGGTTATGGTAATGAAGAGGCGGTGATTCGAAATTTTGATCCGAACCCACATCGTACCACTCTTCTCTTTGAAAGTGATGAAGGAAAAAAAGTATATATTGAGGAGGAAGCAAAACCTCTGGAACACATTTTAAGAGAGAATTATCAAAGTGCAGATTTGAATATATATACTGATTTTGACAGTTTTTGCTTAGGGAGGACGAACTCGGAGGGGGTTTTGACTCGTGAAGGAGTTAATAAGGTTAGAAATGATATCCATGAATGGTATAATCGAATGTTTCCACCAAGGGAATATCCCGTTGAATGGTTTAACCCCTTAAATAATGAGGCCCTGCCAAATAATGATTGCGACGACTGTGAGGAGGAATAATTTCTCCGTAGAGAAGGTAATTGCTTTCTCCCTAGGGATACTAGGGAGTAGGGCTATATACTCTATAGAGACTACTAAACAATAACTACAAGAGAGAAATAAAACCATGAAATACACTAAACCACTAACTTTACTATTAGCTGCTCTAGCTTTGGGCGGCTGCCACAGAACACCGGGAACGCTCTTAGAAAAAGCTTTAGACAATCCCAATTATTCACGACAAAACCAGCAAGAATTAGGTGAATCTGCCTCTTTTTTTCGTGAGAAAAGTACCGATAATTTAGCTTATGCTATCTTTCAGGATGGAGAGCACCAAGTAGAATATTTTGACCTAAATCATAACGGTAAGATAGACCGTGGAGATTATTTCTTTCGCTTGAATATTCTTGGACATGCCGATTGTAAAGATAGCGGTCATTGCTTAGATTGTGAAGATCCAGATGACTGTAAAGATTATGAATGCAATATTTGTTTTGAAGTAGACTGCTTTACTCATTATCCTCAAACTATGACCACTAAGCCCTTAAGGGCAGTTACTACTGCTGATGATCGCTTGAAATTATATCCTGAAAACCAGATTGATTACATCACTAGCAACAAGATTCAGACTACTCAAGAAATAATTAAATGTGCACTTAAAACTGCTCAAGATTTGCAGGAATATACTCCCGTAATTGTAGATCCAGAGCTCTTACCATAAGGTGAAAACAATGAAAAAAATAACTTTAGCTACTTTATTATTAGGAGCTGCTCTTAATTTGGGTGGATGTCATGAGAATACTCCTCAAGAACAGATAGAGGAGAAACTTTCTAATGCTCCCCAGAGCTTTATGTGTGAGGTAAAAAATCATTCTAACTACGTTGCTCCAGTTTTACCTACTGTTCCAGTAACCAAGGATGCTCTTCCCAAAACTATTCCTTTTACGGCACACAAAGCCCCGAAGAAACATCGTGCTAATGAAGTGAACGGAAATGTCTTAACCGTTTATTTCACTACTGATCATGCTACTTTTAATGATAATGATACCGCAGATTTAGAATCTTATCTTAAAGTTCTACCGGACAAGACTCATGTACTTGTTGAAGGTTATGCTGACAGAAGAGGTACTGACGAACATAATGCCTTGCTTAGTCAGCAAAGAGCTCAAGCAATCTCTGATTATGTTAAAAAACTAAATCCTTCTCTGGAAACGGAATTATATTCCTTTGGCGAGGGTCATCCGGCAGTGGAAGGTAAAGGTTTCAAAGCTTATCAAGCTAACCGTCGGGTTAGAATAATCCCACAAAATAATGAGGGTGTTATAACTACTGGCTTGAATACTCTTAGGCCTTCTGATTATTATCTTTTAGACCGTACTGGATCGATGGATGAGATACCTTGGGTAGGCGGAGGAAATCGTCAATCAAAGTGGAGAGAAGTCCAAGCTTATAATTTCCCTCAGGGGGCTAAACTTTACACCTTTACTTCTATCAATGCTCTTGATGGTTGTAATGGTACTGACTTAGATCGTCTTGTTCCTGCCGGACAAACGCCTCTCTTTGTTTCCTTATACTCTTTATTGGAACAAATGGAAGAAGGAAAGTCTGTAACTGTCCTTACTGATGGGATGAATAATGTGGGAAATGTCGGAGATGCTGAAATTATTCAACGGGCTAAGGCGAAGAAGATTACTCTATCTTTCCTAGCTCTTCCTCCTTGCGATAAGGACAGATTAACATATCTGGCTAAAGAAACAGGTGGAGATACTTATCTGCCCATAAAAAACAACTGAGGTAATAAAAATGAATTACTTAACTAACACTTTAATTACTTTAGCTGCCGTAGGAATTTTTGGAGCTCCTGCTTCTGCTGAGCAAAGAGATCTTTCTCCTGCTCCTCAGTTGCAGAGAGTAGAAGCACAGATCAAGCAGGATAAAGCTCATCTTTCTGAACTTCAAGAACTAAGAAGCTATTTCAAAGACAGTTTAGAATGCGTTAAACTTACTGATAAGTATGAATCAACTTGTGACACCTTAGAACAGAAAACAAAGAGCAAGAAAACTAAGGCACAATGCCAGCGTCTGCATAAGTCTATCGACGCTTTGTGGGAGAGTTGGTTAGATACTCCAGATTTCAATTCTCGCTTGGAACAATATGGCTTCTGTGGCGTAGATTATGTTGGAGATTAGTTATCACTAACAAGTAACAAAATGTTTATAAATAAGGGTGGTTTCTAAGTGTTAAAAGAGATACCTATGGCTTTAAGAGATAAATGGAATACATTAAAGAACTATCGCAGCTCAACTAAAGTAGAGATCGATCGTTATTTAGATCCTGCTCTTTTTCTAACCGTTACTAATGCCGCTGGTTTGTACGGTTTAGATGCTGCTCTTAACTGGGTTTCTGAACATGCTGATCGTCATGAAGGATTAGCGATGATGGGCACTTATGCTCTTTTAGGCACGGCAATCTATCAAACCAACAAACATTTCTTAGTCCCAATTGCCAAAAAAATTAAAGAATATCATGAAAATCGTTGCCTCCGCGGACAGGATGCTACGGCTTTGAGTTGGGTAAAATCAGGAGGATCTTTAGCTACTCTAGCTACTCTCTACGTCGTAACTGGATTTGGTTTAACTTTGAATGATTTTCGTTGGGATGGAGATCGAGTTATTGATGCTTTTGCCAGAAACAGAAAAGTTGAACAAGTAATTGCTGAAGAACAAGCTACTGATGTAACTCCTATCTCTTTAGAAGATAAAGTAACCCTGGCCGAACCAGCCCTTCCGCAAACTTCTTCACAACCTGAGAAAAATAGGATAGAGATGGAAACTCCGCAAGAAATAAGGGATACTAATAAATATTCTACTAAAGGACGCTACTTAAGAGCTCATCGTTGGGACAGTATTGTTAGAAATGTGGAAAAGAAATACCAATTAGAAGAGGGCATTTTAACGGGTTTAATAATGAGAGAAAGTTTTGGTAATCCTTTAGAATTAAATTCCGGAGATGATGGTGGAGCTGGATTGATGATGTTCCAACCCGGAACTGCTCAGGCTTATAACCTAAAAGTTTTAGATGATGCGGGAGCAGTAGGAAAGGACCGTAATCATGGAAGAAAGTTGAGAAAATTAGTGAAAGATAATAATTATGATTATGACGTTCTGGCTTCTATTGATGAACGTTTTGACGTACTTAAGAGTACTGATGCTGCCGGACGATATCTGCGAGAACTGTATGATAAATACGGAGATTGGAACAAAGCTTTATCTGCCTACAACCGTGGTCACCCTGCAGATCATCCTGAGAATACTAAGCATGTGAAGATGGTCAGAGAATTCCAAAGACATTATTTAGAGGAAATGGTCGATGCAGGAAAGCCCGTGGATCAGAAGGTTTTAACTAAACTGCAACAGGAGAAAGTTCCCGAATATCATTTTGTAAGAAAGAACGAAAAGGATCAGATGGTCTATATGTATCGGGTTAGTTCAGGAGATAATGCTACAGTTATCTCTGCGGGATTCAATCGCTGGGCCAAAGCCCATAAACAAGGTTATCAAAGTGTGGATTATGGAGATGTAGTTGATCGAGACAGGAAATATATTGGGAATAGCCTACATCCGGGACAATATGTTTATGTTCTTGCTGAACCGGTTCATAAATCTAAAAAGAAATAAGTTTTATTTTCTTTATCTTTTCTTTCAGATATTTTTCTTTAATTAACTGCTTGATAAAATCTTTCAGTTGAGGATGCTCAACTTTAATCTTAGCATAAAGTTTACCTTTCTCTTCAAAAGTAACTTTATGTTCTTTCTTGAACTTGATGACGTGCTCTTTTAGTGTTAGCGGAGGTCCAGCCCGAATTTCAAATTCTGGCAGTTTTTCCTTCTCTAGCAAGAAATAAAAAAAACACTTTTCTCCTTTGTCCCATTCCCATCCGTAATTTTTTATTTCGAAGGGAATTAATTTATTCTCGATATGTTCAACTGCCTTTAGTAACTTTGCTCCTACTAAATCTACTTTTCCTTCTTGGGGATGGACTTCTAAGTATACTAACTGAAGTTTTTTGCGTTTAGTTTCTTCTTTTAGCTCTTTTAAGGTAATTTCTTTCTTCTGAAAGAAAGCGGGAGAAGGATGTTTAAGGTACTCTTTAGCTACTTTCTTTAACTTATTTATGGTGTTATAACCTAAGGCTGCTGCTGCATTTCGGTTTTTATCAGTGGGATCTACCAAGATAATTGGAGATTGCCGTTTAGAAGAATTCAAATTGAAAAGGGCATCCTTCTTTGGATAATGGTTTTCTGGATCGATAACTTCTTTATCTTTCCACTTCTGTGTTGCTTGCAGCCATTTATTAAATCCCCCATAACACGCAATTAGTACTTCTAACACATAACCGCTGAAACCACCAATATATGATTCTGCTCCATAAATTCCGTTAGCTTTACAGAACTGTTTGGCCAACCTAATATCATCCTTTAATTTCTTAGTGTGTGCGTTTACCCAGCCTGAATGTAGATGTGATAAATCAGTAATGTTCTTGGCTTCTTCCGGTTTACGCACATTTAAGCTAGGAACTATTTCAAAGTCTATTCCTTCAAAATTCATTCGGAAATAGTCTCTACTTCCATGCAGGCGTTCTATCTCGGTATGAGGAAAAGCTTTTCGCAGAGCGGATCCGAGTAACTCTGAAAGTTGGTTCGATTGATCTTTAAAAGGGATATAATCATACTGCACAAAGATATCTACATCATAATTGCCAGAAAGCCAAGTATCTTTAGCTCCACTTCCTCCCAGAATACCTTGAGCCCCTTTCAGCAAGGGGTTTAGTTGTCTAAGAAATTTAGCGGTTGTCTCTAAGAATTTCTTGCGTTCTTGGTTACTGGGTTGGATTTTGTGCAATATTTCTTGCATAGTACTTTTTCTAAGAGGAGCTATTCTTAAATCTTTTTGAATTCTTTTTCTACTTCTTTCTCTAAATTTCTTCCTTCTTTTTCTAGTTTCTTAATATCTTTCACTAAGAAGGTTTTAATCTGATGTTTAAAGGTTACAATGAGTGCAGATATTCCAAAGAATATAACTAAGATAACTACAGGGACTAGACTAATCCCTTCGGAAAGTGACGCTCCAAAGTAAGAAAGAATCACTACTTCTAACACAAATCCCAAGGTAGAAGAGATATTGAACCAGAGTAAGTTCATTTCCGTTAATCCGGCAGCAAAACTGACTAAGTCGTTTGGAAATAAGGGGATCACTCTAGCAATGAACACGGCCCAAGAGGGATTCTTCTTAAACATTAAATGGAAATGAACGATTTCCTTTTTATTGAACACCTTCTCGGCTAGTTTTTTGCCGTATTTGCGGGCGATTACGAATACTACCAATGAACCTAAGAAAGCTCCGATTAAGGTGTAAACCGAACCTAAAAAAGATCCGAAAATGAAACCGGTAGCAACTGCCGTAATCTCGTGGGGGAGAAGAGGAAGAATATTTTGTATTGCTTGAAATAAGATTAAAATAACCGGAGCAATGGCCCCAAAACCTAAAGCGAAATCTTTGATCTTCTGGGGATCGTTTAAGTATCCCTGTACCCAAGGAGAATTGGCTATAAAATAATACGCTACAGCAATAACGGCAATGGTAATGATAATCTTTATCGCTTTGGAGACCTTATGTCCTTCTATCTTACTCATAACTAGAATAATTATGTTGGGGTATATAAATTTATTTTTCTTCTAAGGGGTACTTTTTAGTGATAAGGTGAATACGTCAAATATACTACTCCAGCAGCGAAGATTTTTTAAACCGTTCTTTATTTTAAGGAGTTATGCTCACATTAAAAACTAAGGTAAACTGCTACAAATGCGGGAAATCCGTAGATAAGAATGAGACTTATTTGGCTCAGTCTACAGACAAAGAATCTCGATACGAGTGTTACGATTGCTTTAAGAAAGCTCGTTCAGCTAAACGTGAACTGTTCTGTGGCCGCTGTAAGTATAAATTTCAAGCTCGAGTGCCTGTATGTCCTTACTGCAGTAAAAGTGATGAAGTTATTGAAGCGGGATTTACTATTCACGACCTGCTTTAAGAAAGATTTTTAAGTTCTTTCTGTTTATCTTTACTTATATGTCTGAGACAGAATTAGAAGAGGTTCGATCTTATTCTTGGAAGTTCTATGTCGGAATAGTCTTGATTGTACTGAGCACGCTTATCGGGGTAGCTACTAAGATTTTGATCTTTATTTACCTGCAAGATGTGTTTTGGTTCTGGTTTAATATTATCTTATACATTCTCTCTTGGCCTATGTTGATCTTAGGGGTATGGTGGGTCGGAAAAGAGTATGCTGATAAGATTAAACGTTATGCCAGTTATCGTTTTTACCAAGAATCGTTGAAGAAGGGTACGCAGAAAGCTTATACTTTAACTAAAGCAGGAACCGTAAAATTAAGAGACACAGCTAGGCGTAGATCAGAACGGGTTAGAGCAGGAGCTCGTAAGCTTAAAAGCAAAATGAAAGAAGGGATAAAGAAACCTTTCTCTAAGAAGAGCAGTTAATTATCTCTTTCTGAAATGCCTATACAGGAAATATCCCCCTACTACAACTACAATTACGGCAATGGGAAGAGAAATATACTCTGAATATTGTCTTACTTGGGCCCAATTCTCTCCTAACTTGAATCCCAAATAGGTTAGAAAAGTGTTCCAAAGAGTTGCTCCAATTAAAGTGTAAGCCAAG
>Ga0172375_10006007_pt1 | contig 17198 bp, 16 predicted proteins | sample LakKiv1m_FD_114537 | JGI IMG/M metagenome (GOLD analysis project Ga0172375, IMG submission 114537) | Freshwater microbial communities from Kabuno Bay, South-Kivu, Congo - kab_092012_11.1m | ecosystem: Environmental > Aquatic > Freshwater > Lake | place: Democratic Republic of the Congo...
GCCGCCACGATGTTCTTCGCGGCGTAGCGACAGTAATACGCGGCCGAGCGATCAACTTTGGACGGATCCTTGCCCGAAAAGGCACCGCCGCCATGCGATCCCACACCGCCGTAGCTGTCGACGATGATCTTGCGTCCGGTGAGGCCGGAATCGCCGCAAGGGCCGCCGATCACGAACCGCCCCGTGGGATTGATGTAGAACTTCGTTTTATTGGTCAGCATGCCGGAGTCCTTCAAAAACGCGCGCGCCGCCTCCTCAAGATCCTTGCGGATGCGCTTGATAGATACTTCGCGCGTCTGGTGCGAAATAACCACCGAGGTGATCTCCAACGCCTTGCCGCCGTCGTGCAAAACGCTGACTTGGGCCTTCGAGTCCGGACGCAGATAGGCAATCTCCCCCTTCTTGCGCAAGGTCGTGAAAAATTGAAGCAGGCTGTGCGCAAAAACGATCGGGGCCGGCATGAGCTGCGGCGTGGAATCCGACGCGTATCCGAACATCATGCCTTGGTCGCCGGCGCCTTGCTCAGCCAACGTGACTTTATTGACACCCTGAGCAATGTCGGACGACTGTCCGTGCAAAGCACTGACATAGTTGAACGTGTCGAAACTGAATCCCTCGGAAGGCGAGTCATAACCAATGTCCTTGACGACATCTCGCGCGATCGCCTGGGGATTGATCTTCGGCCAATTCTTGCACGTGATCTCGCCCACATTCACGACCAAGTTGGTTCCGGCAGCCGTCTCACATCCCACATGCGTATGGGGATCCTGTGCCAAACACGCATCCAAAATGGCATCCGAAATCTGATCACACACTTTATCGGGATGGCCCTCGGAAACCGATTCGGAAGTATACACATGCCGCGTCATCAACTTGCTCATGATTTATCCTTATTCTTTCCCTCTGCGTTTCAAAAGTCGCATGTACGGGTTATTGATTGCCTGTAGACGTGTTGCCGCAAAAAGACTCCGTCCCCGAAAATTATGCGTGACGACCGTCAAGCAAAATTTCCAACATCCTTAAATCCAACACTTTACACATCATCAATTGTGGAAAAGGCGAAAATGCCCTACCACAAAATACGCCTTTAGTTTAACAGAGTCGGGCATACCGCGCAAGCCGCATCGGCACACATGACCGATTTCTCACATACGTGAATTGGACATTCCGTTGGACACTTCCAACGCACTATTTCCGCCGTTTCGGAGCCTTGCGTGTGAGGTCAAGGAAGGTGGCACGCCGAAGAGCCTCCTCCGTCACAATGCCGCCGTCATCGGGAACGTCCGCAGCCGCCGCTTCGCCGGATTGCGCGGCAGACCGCCAAGCGCCTTTCGGCTCAGGCGTGAGGATCTCCCACAACCGCCGCTTGAACTGCGCGATTCCATTGTCGTCCGAGTCGACCGTCGAAACCGGAATCGGCTTGACGCGCGCCTTTCTAACGAACAGGGGAAAATTTGCGACTGCCGCCGGTTCGTCCATTTTATTGGCGACCACCAAGGACGGACGGTCCAAGAGCGAGGCGTCGTAGCGCTGAACCTCGCGTCGCAGACTGCGGTAGTCCGCCCACGGTTCGCGGTTGTCGGTGCCCGCCATGTCGATGACATAGATCAACACCCGCGAACGCGCGAGGTGTTTGAGAAATCCGATCCCCAGACCGACACCTTCAGCCGCCCCTTCGATGATCCCCGGCACGTCCGCGACACGCAGTTGAGAAAAATCCGGATACTCGACCGTGCCCACGATCGGGTTCAGCGTGGTGAACGGGTAACTGGCGATCTTGGGTCTCGCCTCGCTTATGCGCGCCAACAGAGACGACTTACCCGCATTCGGGAAACCCAACAGCCCGGCGTCCGCAATCGTCTTGAGTTCCAGCCTCAGCCGGGACTCCTCTCCAGGATCGCCGGGCGTATGCTCCGTGGGCACCTGATGCGTGGAGGTCCTGAAATGAACATTCCCGAGGCCGCCCTTACCGCCTTTTGCGATGACGACCTCTTGGCCGTGATCCACGACGTCAACCAACCGCACGCCGCTCTCGGCGTCATAAACCTCAGTGCCGCAGGGGACGAGCACCACCAAATCCTTGCCGTTCCGTCCGAACATCCGCTGGCCACGACCGCCCCCCCCCTCTTCGGCGAAAAGCTGAGGTGCGAAATAGAGGGCGATCAACGAATCGGTGTCGCGGTTCCCCCTGAAAACAACATGGCCCCCACGGCCGCCATCTCCGCCGTCAGGGCCACCTTCTGGCACACACGCTTCACGCCGGAAACTGGAACTTCCATCACCGCCCTTGCCGGCGCGCACGTGTACCAACACTTGATCGACAAACGTTCTAGTCTTCACCAGACCATCCGCGAACGGATCGGAATCAGTCTCATTCCGTCGCCGCTGCGACGGGAACGATGCTGACCACGACGCCGTCCTTTAGAAACTTAACGGCACCATCCTTCAGGGCGAACAGCGTGAAATCCCGCCCCGTACCCACATTCGCGCCGGCGTGGAACTTGGTTCCGCGCTGGCGAACGATGATCGACCCCGCCTTCACCACCTGCCCGTCAAAAAGTTTGACGCCCAGACGTTTGGCGTTGCTGTCGCGACCGTTTCTTGATGCTGCTGCACCTGCCATGTCCCATACTCCTTAAACTGACTTGGAGCCCAAGCTCCATCCCACGCACATGCGGAGATCGACTCCGCCAGCCCGAAACCATTACGCGATCGACTTGACCGTCGCCACCGTCAGCTCCTGCCGGTGCCCCACCTTGCGCGAATAGCCCTTGCGGCGTTTTTTCTTGAAGTTGATCAACTTGGGGCCGCGCTTATGGCCGACGATCGTGAGAACAACCTTGGCCTCCTGAACATACGGCATGCCGATTTTCAGCTCTTTGCCGTCGGAAAGAGCCAAAACCCGCGTCAGTTCAACATCCTGACCGGCCTCGGCGTCGAGAAGCTCGATCTCCAGTGTCTCTCCCGGAGTCACGCGATACTGTTTACCGCCGGTCTCCAAAACCGCATACGCATCCATGGTGTTATCCTTCATCAGATGAGGAACGCATGTCCCGGAATCCTTCAATCCGGAACAAATAGAGGGAGTAATTTACTCAATTCCACCGCGCGCTGTCAAGAGAGCGGGAACATTTTTTGACGATCCGTCGTCGGCGGGGCTTTCCGATTGACCCTCTTCCTGTTTTGTGCGACGCTTCAATTGTTTGTTCTGGCCAGTGACGCAAATGCGCACTGGCACCTTATACGGGGAGAAGTATTTGCCATGAGGGAAAACAGGGGCGCATTGAATCCGAACGTTCCATCAGCAGAAAGAGGCGTCTGTTCACGGCGCACCATTCTCCACGGGCTGGTGGCCGCCACCCTGACCGGCCCCGCGTGGGCGATGGCAGGCGATGCGCCTGCACGACGGCGCATCAAACAGTCCGTCTGCCTCTGGTGCTACAACGGCTTCATGAAGCGTACGAATATGGACGCCGATGCCTTCGCCGCCGCTTGCGCAAAAATGGGTCTCAAGTCCATCGAGTTGGTCGGGTCCGAACAGTGGTCGACGCTCCGCAAGCACGGGCTCATCTGCGCCATGACCCCCAGCCACGGCATCGCCAAGGGCATCAACCGCGTCGAGAACCACGAGTCTTGTCTCGCCGCGATCCGCCGCAACATCGACGCCACCTCCGAGGCGGGCTTCCCCAACGTCATCACGCTCTCGGGCAACCGCGAAGGCATGGACGACCAGCAGGGGCTCGAGAACGCCGTGACCGCCCTCAAGCAGGTCGCCGGCTACGCCGAGCAGAAAAAGGTGACCATCTGCCTCGAACTCCTCAACTCGCACGACCACAAGGACTACATGGCCGATTCCACCAAGTGGTGCGTCGAACTTGTTCACCGCGTCGGCTCGCCGCGCGTCAAGGTGCTCTACGACATCTACCACGCCGCCATGATGAAGGAGGACGTGCTCGCAGACATCCGCAACCACGCCGACTGCTGGGGCCACTACCACACGGGCGGCATGCCCGGCCGCCACGAGATCGACGAGACGCAGACGCTCGACTACCCGGCGATCATGCGCGCCATTCTCGCCACGGGATTCGATGGCTACGTCGGGCAGGAGTTCATTCCCAAAAACGACGACGCGCTCGCCAGCCTGCGCGCCGCCGTCGCCCGCTGCGACGTAGCATAGCCGCCGCGCAACGGATCGGAGCACGCCATGAGGCTCACGCCTCTTTTGTCCGCACTCGCAATCGCCGGGCTCGGCGCGTCGGCCCCGGCCGCCTCCGAGTGGCTCGCGCCCGCCGCTCCGGGGCTCTCCTACCCGGACGGCGAGGCCGACCGCCAGTGGGCCTTCCTGACGTACGACCTCACGCAGAAGGCGCGCTTCGCGGCCTTCGCGCCGGAGACCTTCCGCGCCGAGGCGCTGGTGACGGCCGCCGATCGCGACCCGCTGGACGTCCTTCTGCGCCGCACGGCCGCCCTTCTCGCCGACCTCCGCGCACAGTCCGGCTGCCGCGACCTCGACGCCGACGCATCGCCTTCGCCAACCCTCTGCTTGACTTCAAAGAACTGCTCTTCATCAAGCGCGAAGTGCGCGGCGTAATGGAGCACTGCTGCGACCAGTTCTACGGCCAGCAGCAGCGCTCCGGTGGCGGGCTCTTTGTCTTGGCCGATCCGTTCGGCACGAAACCCGCGCTGCGCGACCTGCTCGCCGACGCGCGCGTCTCCAACGGCCGTTTCAAAGGACAGCCCTTGGATTTCGGTACGCGAGCCTCTCAAGGGAAAGACGGCGGCTCGGTCCTCTCGCCCGCCATCTCCTACGACGGCCGAACGGTCGCCTTCGCCTACGTGGAAGGCGTCGGCTCGCGCGCCCACGTCAGCCACCTCGACCACGCGCGGAACGGCCACTGGGACCGCGGTTTCTGCTACCACCTGTTCTCTGTGAGCGCGGACGGCACCGGGCTGGCGCAACTCACCGACGGCACCTTCAACGACTTTCAGCCTTGCTTCACCCCTGCGGACCGCATCGCCTTCATCTCCGAGCGGCGCGGCGGCTACCTGCGCTGCGGCCGCCACTGCCCCACCTTCACGCTTTTCGACATGGCCGCCGACGGTTCCGACATCCGCTGCCTCAGCGTCCATGAGACCAACGAGTGGTCGCCGAGCGTCACGCACGACGGCATGCTGCTCTGGACGCGCTGGGACTACATCGACCGCCACGGTTGCGTCGCCCACCACCCGTGGCTCACCACCCCCGACGGTCGCAACCCGCGCCCCGTCCACGGCAATTACTCCTACCGCTACCGGCGCGCCGATATGGAACTCGACGCGCGCCCCATACCCGGTTCGCACCGCTTCGTGGCTACCGCAGCTCCGCACCATGGCCAAGCGTTCGGTTCGCTGCTCGTCATCGACCCGCGCGTCGCGGACGACGACGCCATGGCACCCGTCAAACGCTTCACCCCCGACGCAGGCTTCCCCGAAAGCCAGCACGGCTCGCAGACCTATGGCACGCCCTGGCCGCTCGCCGAGCGCTACGTGTTGGCCGCCTACGAGCCGGAAGAGGTCAAGGGCGTCGCCGCGAAGCACGTCTACGGTCTCTACCTCGTCGACGCCTCATGCCAGAAATACACAAACTTTGTATGTCCAATGTCAATGCGGCCGACCTCTCATTCCAACCGCCTAATTGCTTTTGGACTCCCCTTCCGCCCCCGAATCCAGTAATCTTTTTCCGTTCCGCAGCCCAGTCGACGGGGCGGAAACGGAATTTTGCAGATGCGAACCTTCCTCTTTCTTTTTCTCGCAAGCTCCCTCCTCGCCGCGCAGGCGGACGACTCCCACCCCAAGCCGGGGTGGCGGGAACTCCCCGACCCGCTGGCGAGTCCGCACGCCGTGCCGGGCGGCCTGCTGCGCTTCTCGGCCTCCCAGTCGCCCAAGAGTCTCAACTATTACGTCGACAGCATGACCTACACGCAGCAGATTTTCGACCTGCTGTACGAAACCCTGCTCTGGATCGACCCGGTGACGTCCGAGTTCTGCCCCGGACTGGCCAGCCGCTGGACCATTTCCGACGACCGGCTCACCTTCACCTTCGAGATCGACCCGCGCGCCGTCTGGAGCGACGGCCGCCCCGTGACAGCGGACGACGTGAAGTGGACGTTCGACCAAGTCATGGACCCGAAGTCCATGAGCGGGCCGCACAAGGTGTCGCTCGGAGTGTTTCAATCGCCCGAGGTTCTGGGCCCGCGCACGGTTCGGTTCCGCGCGAAAGAGAACCATTGGCGCAACTTGCTGGCCGCCGGCGGGTTCGAAATCATGCCGCGCCACGCCTTCGTGGGACAGGACTTCAACCGGCTGAACTTCGACCGGCCGGTCGTCTCCGGCCCCTACACCATCGAATCGGTTAAGGAGCAGATCGAAACTCGTCTCCGCCGCCGTCCCGACTGGTGGGCTCGAGAGCGACCTTCGGTGCGACACACGATGAATTTCGACACGCTCGTCTTCCGCTACTATACCGAAAACGAGAACGCCTTCGAAGCCTTCAAGAAGGACCAGACCGACGTGTTCGCCGTTTACACGTCCCGCCTCTGGGCCAACGAGACGATCGGCGAAAAATTCGACAAAAACTGGATCGTCAAGCGCCGCGTCCGCAACCACGAGCCCATCGGATTCCAAGGCTTCGCCATGAACATGCGGCGGCCGCCGTTCGACGATCTGCGCGTGCGGAAAGCCGTCGCCCACCTCGTCGACCGCGAGACCATGAACCGGACCATGATGTTCGGCGCGTATTTCCTCCACCGCTCCTACTGCGAAGACCTCTACGACGCCGCGCATCCCTGCACCAACGCATTCTACACGTTCGACGTCCCCCGCGCCAAGACGCTGCTGCGCGAGGCCGGCTACGCCGCCAACCCGGCGACCGGCATCCTCGAGAAAAACGGCCGACCGCTCAAGTTCCGCTTCCTCACGCGCGACGGCGGCTCCGACAAATTCCTCGCTCTCTGCAACACCGCCTTCCGAGAAGTGGGCATCGACATGCAGATCGACCGCAAAGACCTCGCCGCCTGGATGCGCGACATGGACGCCTTCAATTTCGACATGACCTGGGCGAGCTGGAGCCAGCCGATCTTCCGCGACCCCGAGGACATGTGGTCCTCCAAGGAAGCCGACCGCCCCTCCAGCAACAACATCACGGGATTCAAGGACCCCGCCGTCGACGCACTCATCGAGCGGCAGAAGACCGAGTACAGCGCCGTCGAGCGGAACGCCATCAACCGCGAAATCGACGCGCACATCGCCGCCGCCGTGCCCTACGTCCTGCTCTGGAACATCGACGCCGTGCGCCTGCTGTACTGGGACCGTTTCGGCATGCCCGCCACCGTGCTGTCGAAGTTCGGCGACGAGCGGTCGCTCATCGGCTACTGGTGGTACGACCCCGACTCGGCGGAAGAACTGCGGTCGGCCATGGCCACCGGCGACATGCTTCCGCCCCGCCCCGTCCGCGTCGACTTCGATGACACCTTCAAGTAGATCGAACGCACGGCAACACGCCGAACCCAAACCTCCAACGGGCCGTCGCCGGCGATTAGGCTCCGCAATCGTCCACAACTCCAGACTTCCCAAGCCCGATTTGTTTCATTATCTTTTTTGCGCGTTTTCTCATCATAAGGATTTCTCATGTTTCCCATCAAACTCGACCGCCCACTGATCGTTTTCGACATCGAGGCCACGGGCATCAGCCCGCGCGCTGACCGCATCATCGAACTCGCCGCCATCCGCATCGAGCCCGACGGCTCTGAGGTCAATGGTTACTGGCTTCTCAATCCCGGCGTGCCCATCCCCGTCGAAACCACCGCGATCCACGGTATCACCGACGATATCGTGCGCGACCAGCCGACCTTCAAGGACAAGGCGCTCGAAATCCTAACCTTTTTCGGCGACGCCGACCTCGCGGGATTCAACGCCGGGCGCTTCGACATTCCCATGCTTGCGGAAGAGTTCACACGCGCCGGCATCCCATTCGACCCCGACCGTCGGCGACTGCTCGACGCCCAGCGCATCTTCCATACCAAAGAGCCGCGCGACCTTTCCGCCGCCCTCAAGTTCTACTGCGACCGCACGCACAATGACGCGCATGGTGCCGAGGCCGACGTGCGCGCCACGCTCGACGTCATCTGCGGGCAGTTCAAGCGCTACCAAGACCTGCCGAAAGACATGGAGGCGCTCGACCGCACATTCAACCCCATCGATCCCTTCAATGCCGACCGGTCGGGGCGGCTGCGCTGGGTCGACGGCGAACTCACCGTCAATTTCGGCAAGAAAAAGGGCACCCGCATCAAAGACCTCGCAAAAGACGACCCGGGATTCCTGAAATGGATTATCAAGAACGACTTTCCCCAAGACACCCGGCAGATTTGCGAGAACGCGCTCAAGGGCGTCTTTCCGCAACCGCCCAAACTCAAGGCCGCAACCGAAAACGCCCGGTAAAGCGGCTTGATTCCGCCCCCGGACATCGGCTAGACTGACCGACAATTCCGAAAGAGGACAATCTCATGAAACGCATCGTACAGTGTCCCAATTGCGAAGCGAAACTTGCTGTTTTTGATCTCGGCAAAGCTGTCTCCAAGAAATGCCCGCGCTGTGGCACGGCTTTCGACATTCCCTCTGAAGAAGGGAAGAGTGCGGAAGAGAAACCTGCGGCCGCCGAACCTGCGAAGGCTGAACCCGCCGCTCCCGCCCCTGCGGCAGCCGAAAAACCAGCCGAGAAACCAGCCGAAACGCCCGCCGAAAAGAAAGAGATCACCGTCAAGAAGCCGATCGGCAAGCCGACCGCGCCGACCGCACCCAAAACGACCGCACCCACTGTACCGGCGTCCTCAACCACCAACGCTGAACTTCCACCTCCTTCGGGCGTGTCGTTCCTGCACGTGATCGTTCTTTTCGGCCTGCTGATACTCTCGCTCATTTTGCAGGTGATGAGCAGCAAGAAAGCCGAGGCGCGTTTCAACGCCGTCGACAACCAACTTCAGGCCATCCGCTCGCAGCTTCAGTCCGTCATGAAAAAATAAGTCGGAGAATCCGGCTGCCCGCACAGTCGCGCCTTCGTCCAGAAACAAGTTTTGAGGGGGAGAATTCGTTCATGGACAACACGGCAATCGAAACCAAACTGAAGGAGATGATCGTCGGCCGACTTTTTCTCAATGTCGTGCCGTCCGACATCGTGACAGACGCGTCGCTCATCGACGCATACGGAGTGGACTCGGTCTGTCTGCTGGAACTCGTCGTCGGTCTGGAAGAGGCCTTCGGCGTGATCGTCGAAGACGGCGACTTCGACGTGCGCAACTTCATCTCCGTCGCCGCGCTGCGGGATTTCGTCAAGGCGCGCCTTCCCGAATCCGCATAAGCGGAGCGCGAAGGCGAGGCCTGTCCGGCAAGCCGACGACGGCGTTTCAACTTGTCCTTCTCTCAAATTCATGCGCGTCGAGCTTGATCTTGTCCTGTCGCCTCAAGACGCGGCCGATCCGTCGCGGTGCGCGGAGCAGGTCGCGCGTACGCTTGGGATCGCCCCCGTCAACCGCGTCGCAGACGTACGCGTCTTGCGGCGCTCGGTCGACGCCCGTCGCAAGCCCATCGTTGTCAACCTTCGCGTTCAGGCCGTGTATGACGAACCTGCGCCGACACCTTCCGAACCGTGTTTCACGTATCCCGACGTCTCCACCAAGCCGTCCGTGTTGATCGTCGGTGCCGGTCCCGCAGGCCTTTTCGCCGCGTTGCGGCTCATCGAGGCCGGTCTGCGCCCCATCGTCTTCGAGCGCGGGCGCGACGTGTCGGCCCGCAAGCGCGACATCGCGCTCATCCATCGCACGCATGTCCTCAATCCAGACTCGAACTATTGTTTCGGCGAAGGCGGTGCCGGGACCTTTTCCGACGGCAAGCTTTACACGCGTTCGACCAAACGCGGCGACAATCGACGCGCGCTCGAGATTCTCCGCTTCCACGGTGCCGCGCCCGAAATTCTCTACGAATCGCACCCGCACATCGGGTCCGACAAACTGCCGCGCATCGTGACCAACATCTGCCAAACCATTCGGAACGCCGGCGGCGACGTTCGATTCGACACATGCGTCTCCGAACTTTTGATTCGCGACGGTGCCGTCGCCGGCGTGCGCACGCGGAACGACGAAACCATCGAGGCGCGCGCCGTGATCCTCGCCGCAGGCCATTCGGCCCGCGACGTCTACGCGATGCTCCTGCGGGCGGGCGTACGGCTCGAAGCCAAAGCGTTCGCGATGGGCGTGCGGGTCGAGCATCCGCAAGCGCTGATCAACGCGATCCAGTATCGGCGCGACCCCTCGCAAATCCCCCATTTGCCACCCGCCGCCTATTCGCTCGTCGACCAAATCGGCGGCCGGGGCGTTTACTCGTTCTGCATGTGTCCCGGGGGCTTCATCGTACCGGCGGCGACCGCGCCGGACGAGATCGTCGTGAACGGCATGTCGCCCTCGCTTCGCAATTCGCCTTTTGCCAATTCTGGGCTCGTCGTGGAAATCCGTCTCGAAGACATCCCCGGACTCCACGCGACGGATCCGCTCGCGGGGCTTCGGTTTCAACAGGAATTGGAACAGGCGGCCTTTCGCCAAAACGGCGGAGGACAGACCGCGCCAGCCCAGCGCGCGAACGACTTCGTGGTCGGCCGACCGTCGCGCGACCTGCCCGGCTCGTCCTACATTCCGGGGCTCAGCGCCTCTCCGCTCCACGAATGGCTGCCGCCCCACATCGGCGAACGGCTCCGCGAAGGGCTCCGGGCCTTTGACCGAAAAATGCGCGGTTTCCTGACACGGGAGGCGGTTCTCGTCGGCGTCGAATCGCGCACCTCCTCGCCCGTGCGCATTCCGCGCGACCGCGCGACCTACCAGCACGTGCAGATGCGGGGGCTCTACCCCTGCGGCGAAGGCGCCGGTTACGCGGGCGGCATTCTTTCGTCGGCCATCGACGGCGAGAATTGCGCCGCCGCAGCCGCGGCCTGGCTCGGCGCAACAGGAGAGCCCCATCGATCAATCGCCACACAGGAGGCATCATGAAAACCCAGTTGTCGGGACCCGCCGACCCTGCCCGCCGAGCGCAACTCCAAGCCGAACTCCGCCGCGATATTGCGGCCCGGCAGGAAGGCTATCGCGAGCGTGCGCTAAAACTGCTTCCGCACGTCTGCGCAAGCTGCGGCCGCAGCTTCGACGGTAAGCGCCTCAAGGAGCTGACGGTCCACCACAAGGACCACAACCACAACAACAATCCTCCGGACGGCAGCAACTGGGAACTGCTCTGCATCTACTGCCACGACCACGAGCACGAAAAAAACAAGCTCGAAGGCTGCTACGAAGGCGCGCGGGCAGAGGAAGAGCGGCTGTCGCCTTCCATTTTCGCGCCCTTCGCGGGACTCGACGCGCTCATCACGCCGCCCACTCCAGCATCGCCCAAAGATCCGCCCGCCGCAGAATGAGCGCGCCTCAGATGAATGGCAGCACGCGGGGGAGCGGTTTCTCGACCCCGTGTTTGCCCGCGGCTCAGGCGGGCGTTAATTAATCGATTGCCCCGCAGCAACCTTGCGGCACCTAGTTGACGGAAGTGCGGAACTACGGTATCGTACAGGAAGACTTGCGATATGCCTGACAATCATCACCATTCTTCTCGCCAATCTTCCTTTCATCGATCGGGCGATCATTATCACCACCGGGGGTCCGAACGGCATGGTCGACTCGCGCATGATTCGCATGAAAGCGAAGGGGCGCACGAGACACAAACGCGGAAACGGAACACGGACGCGCATGGGAACATCCAACAGCGGGGGCCTCAAATGGCCGCCTTTTGCGTTCTGGCGGCTTTCCTCGGGTTCATCACCGAAGCAGTCAATGAAATGATCGCGCATCAGATCGGGGGGAAAGCCAACCCCTTTTTCCTTGTGCTCGCCTCGTTGTTTGTCGGAGCGGCCATCGTCATGGGAATCTATGCGCAGTTGTGCCAGTTGCGGCGCTGGGGTCAGCGCACCCATCGGCGTCTTTGGATCGGATTCCCTGTCGCCGGAATAACACTCGTCGCCGTTCTACCGAATTTCTTCAATGTGCCTTCCATTTCTGCAACAGCCGCGCCCAAAAGTCAAAATGAGCAAGTCGCTCAAGAGACAACCGAAAAGGCCGTCGCGACCGACAACGCGCTCGTGAAACCAGGCTGGTATGGAGAGCTTCAGCAACACAACCTGTTGATGGTGGTTTCATCCTACGAAAAAGACGCCGACAACGGCGACCTTCTCAGCCGAATCAAGACGCCGAGGACGCTCTCGACCGGCGAGATGATTTCGGACATTCCAATCTGTCTCGCGCCCGAATTCTCATGGACCAACGTGGTGGCCGTCGTGGCAACGATGGGCGTCCACGAGATGGCGATCCCCGGACGCATCATGACGGTCGCGGAAAAAAAGGCCTTCCTTGACCGCACGTTCGCCAAGCCATCCGCTCCCCGCGCCGGGCCTTCCGCCGAGACGTGGTACAAGGGCATGTGACGCGGCGTCGCCACTTTTGTTTCCTTTTTTCCGGCTTTCACAAACGTATCGGCCACAAAAGATACATTTTTGTCGCCTTTGTGCGAGCCCGTTCAGTTAGCCAAAAGAAGCCCGTTAAAATTATTCAACTTGTTGCAGATAAGAAAGATACAACCATATACAAAATCCCGGAAAGCGCTTTTGGCATTGGGCGTGCTTAATGGTGGACAGCCGTCTGCACTGGGTAGACGGGGTTACTCGAAGTGAGGTCTGCAATGAGTATGACGAAGAGAAATGCAAAAGCATGGTTGTTTGCTTTGGCAGCAGTGGGATTGGCCGCAACCGGCTGGGCGCAGGACGCCGCGACCGCGCCTGCCGCAGCCGATGCGGTCAAGGAGGGCATGAGCAACATGCGCATCGCCCTGGATACGGTGTGGGTTCTGGTAACGGCCATGCTGGTGTTCTGGATGAATGCCGGCTTCGCCCTGGTGGAAAGCGGACTTTGCCGCGCCAAAAACTGCGTCAACATCCTCGCGAAGAACTTTGTCGTTTTCGCGTTGGCCACGCTCTCGTTCTGGATTCTCGGCTGGGGCCTGATGTTCGGCGACGGCACTCTGTGGATGGGTCTGAAGGGTTTGTTCTTCGTCTCCGGCGCCGACAACTCCCCTGCTCTGGGCGACGCGTACATGGCGATGAACCCCTTCTCTACCGTCAAGTATGAGGGTGTCTATTCGGCCATTAACTGGACCCCCGTGCCGCTGTGGGCGAAGTTCTTCTTCCAGCTCGTGTTCGCCGGAACAGCCGCAACGATCGTTCCCGGTGCAGTGGCCGAGCGCATCAAGTTCAAGTCCTTCATCGTGTTCAGCATGCTGCTCGTGGGCCTGATGTACCCGATCAGCGGTCACTGGATCTGGGGCGGCGGCGTGCTGGCAGCGGCCAAGGCGAACGCGGGCATCAACGCCTTCTTCCACAGTTTCCGCGATTTCGCAGGTTCGACGGTCGTTCACTCCGTCGGCGGCTGGGCCGCTCTGACGGGCGCGATCATTCTCGGGCCCCGCATCGAAAAGTTCCGCCCGAACGGCATGATGAAGCCCGTGATGGGGCACAACATGACCAGCGTCGCGCTCGGCGTGCTGATTCTGTGGCTCGGCTGGTTCGGATTCAACCCCGGCTCCACGATGGCGGCCGGCAACGGTTCGGCCATCGCCCACGTGCTGGTGGCCACGAACATGGCGGCCGTCACCGCAACCTTGAGCGCAACCGTCGCCGCATGGGTTCTGTTGAAGAAGCCCGATCTGAGCATGATCCTCAACGGCTGTCTCGCCGGACTGGTGGCCATCACGGCGCCTTGCGCCTTCGTTTCCATCTCCTCCGCCGCCATCATCGGTTTGATCTCCGGCGTGCTGGTCGTGGTCAGCGTTCTGGCCTTTGACAAACTGCACATCGATGACCCCGTCGGCGCGCTCTCCGTCCACTTGGTGAACGGCGTGTTCGGCACGTTGGCCCTCGGCCTCTTCTACAACGACAAGATCGCCACGGATGTCGCCGGATTGGCGACCGGTCTCAGCGCCGGTGCTCAGTTCGTCCAACAGCTCAAGGGCGTGGTTCTCGTCGGCCTGTTCACCGTGGTTCTCTCCGCGGTCATCTGGCTGGCCATCAAGGCCATCATGGGCATCCGCGTGACCCGTGAGGAAGAACTCGGCGGTCTGGACATCGGCGAGCACGGCAACGAAGCCTATCCCGATTTCCAAGGCTTCCTGACCAAGTAATCAACGAAGAATAGGAAAGGAGCCATCCATGAAAATGGTCATCGCAGTCATTCAACCCGACAAGCTCGCGGACGTCAAGGACGCCCTTGTCGCAGCCAACATCACGAAAATGACCGCATCGAACGTGATCGGATGCGGACAGCAGATGGGTTATACGGAGGCCTATCGCGGCATCCCCGTCGAGATCAATCTGCTGAAGAAGGTGGAGTTGCGCATCGCCGTCAACGACGAATTCGTCAAGCCCACGGTCGACGCCATCATCAAGGGCGCGCGGACCGGCAAGATCGGCGACGGCAAAATCTTCGTCATCGATCTGCCCGAATGCATCCGCATCCGGACGGGCGAGACGGGATCGGCCGCGATCGGCTGACCGTCGCATCTTTCAACCGAATTCCTTACGCGTGCGCGTCGCACCCCGGTGCGAGGCGCACGCGCCTTTTTGGCGGCCATGCCAAAAACGTCAGTTCCGCGCGGCCAGCACATTGTACCGACCACCAAGTTACAGCCGCGCCGTCTGCCATACCACTGTCGAATAATACTTGAACTAAACGATAGGGCTCGCGCGGAGCACGCAGAGCACTTAGATTTCCGGCAATACCCAACACCTCTGCGTCCTTGGCGTCCTCTGCGCGAAACGGAATAAAGTCTAATTCTTTTTCGTTCGCGGCATCACTCGTCTAGCGCCCCTTGGTAGAGACACCGCCGCACCTTTTGTACAGACGTGCGCACCAACGGCTCGCGGCGCACGTCAATCTTGCGCGGATGCTTGTATTCGGCAAGTGCGTCGCACTGGCGGCACACCGCCTCGCGAAGTTGCTGTACGACCACATCCCACGGGGGTTCCGTCCCATCGTGCGCCTTGCAGACAACATCCAAGTCGGGGACCACGATCACCCCCACCCGTTCGCCCGGCACGCCGCCGACGGTATAGCCGATCACCACGACATCCGCCACCACCGGATCGCGCGCAATGACCTGCTCCACCTCTTCCGGATAGATGTTCTTGCCCTCGCGGTTGACGATCAACGCCTTCTTGCGCCCACATATCCGATAGTGCCCGTCGGCGTCCATCGAAGCCAAGTCGCCCGTACGGAACCAATCGCCGTCGAACGCCTGACGCGTCGCCTCCAAGTCCCGATAATATCCCTTCATCACGATAGGACCGCGGACCTGCATCTCGCCGACACCCTGTTCGTTCGCCTCCGCGAGCCGAACCTCGACGTTCGGCAACTTCCGACCGATCGTCCCGAAATGCGGAGCCGTCAGACTGTTGATCGTTACGACCGGCGAGCACTCGGTAAGCCCGTATCCTTCGACGACAAGAATTCCGAATCGCTTCAGCCCCGTCATCACATGCATCGGGCACGGTGCGCCGCCGACCACGATGAACCGCAACCGTCCGCCCAAGCCGCGCCGCACCCGCCCACTCAACATCCATCCCCAACCGTGCTTCAGCAACGCCCTCGCCAACCGGTTCTCCTGCAGTCTGGCATCCATTTTGGCATAGAGCTTTTCGGCCATCAGCGGAACAGCCATCAGGATCGTGGGTCGCAATGTCCGGATGTCATCCGACATCGTGCGCAGGCTCTCGACGAATTGCATGCCGCATATCTTGAACAGCGGCAGAATCAGATTGGCCACGAACGAAAATGCGTGGAACAACGGCAACACGACGAGAAAGTCGTCGTTCGCGGTGACCCTATCCGGCCCGATCGCGTCGAGCGCCCCCACGATATCGCTGCAGAAATTGTTGTGGGAAAGCATCGCCCCTTTGGGTTTGCCAGTCGTTCCGGACGTGTAGATCACCGAGGCGATCGTCTGCGGCGCGGGCACGTGAGCCGTATGCCACGGGAAGGGACCTTCGCCCACCGAGGCCCTCAACGCTTCATAGTCGTGGCAGGGCACCCCCCCCACTTCGTCCGGTGCACCGCCGCCCACGAACACAAAATCCCTGAGCGCCGGAAGATCAGGCAGCATCGCCTCCAGCGGCTCCCGATGCTTGAGATCGGTTACCACCAATACAACACCCGAATCGCGAAGGACATGCAACACCTCTTCCGACCGCAACTTGGGGTCGACGGGCACCACCGCAATTCCGACACAGGTCGCAGCCAAATAGGCCTCGACCCACTCCGGCCCATTTTCAAGAATCAAGGCAAGCGGTTCGTCGCCCGGCACGATGCCCAATCGGCCAAGCGCCTCGGCGATCTGTTTAACTCCGATCGACAACTCGAAAAACGTCCGCGTCCGCCAAGCATCGTTCCGGCGAAACGTCAGCGCAATGCGGTCTGGCCGTTCGGCGGCCGCATGATCCAACAACGTCCGTATGGTCATATCGCCTCGAAATAGAAATAAGACATCCAGACTTTACCTTAACTATCGTCGAAAGCCAATTCAATATGAGATACCCGCAGGACTGAACCCAGAGCGTTTTTATTTGGATGTCATGCCACATGAAAAAATGGCGTTTTCTGGAGGCGTGGGCACTCTTGCCCACAGGAGGAATCCATTTTTTAACCCATCGCCACTTTTATTCATTCTTGTGCCAAATAAAAACGCGGCAAATAGGGGTCGTATCTGTACATTAGACATTTTACCATCCCTCCTGCCGTCAACCGCCTTGCGCATCCCGGCCAAGCCCCGTTCTGACCGTCGTCGCGCGGTCAGGTGCCGCCCACCCGCGCTAGGATGCCTCGGTTGCCTTGACATGGTTTCACTCTACCACATCCCGGCCGTCCGTTTCAACCCCGTTTTGTCTAATGTACAAATACGACCCCTGTCCCGGACCAGCACGTCCTCCATTGCCGCTACAAAGGCCGCGCTGTGGTCGGGCGGGATTTTCCAGTACTCCGAGCGGTGAGGCTGAAGCTCGTTTTTTTTAACGTCTTGCAGACCGTCATCGGCGAGAC
>Ga0172375_10006009_pt1 | contig 17193 bp, 15 predicted proteins | sample LakKiv1m_FD_114537 | JGI IMG/M metagenome (GOLD analysis project Ga0172375, IMG submission 114537) | Freshwater microbial communities from Kabuno Bay, South-Kivu, Congo - kab_092012_11.1m | ecosystem: Environmental > Aquatic > Freshwater > Lake | place: Democratic Republic of the Congo...
ACGGTTGCACTGATAATGGCCAATAGCACAAGTGAACTAGCTATTCTCTTTATCAACATTGATCCTCCCAAACCGGCGCTCCCGGCCTTGAAAAACCTTTATTGCCCTCTCAAGCTCTTTCCTGTCAAAATCCGGCCAATACTTCCTGGGAAAATAAAGCTCAGCATATGAAATCTGCCAAAGCAGAAAATTAGAAATTCTCATTTCCCCGCTAGTGCGCACTAACAAATCCGGATCAGGCAACCCCCTGGTATAAAGATAACTGGAAAAATTTTCTTCAGTCAAATCATTAAGACTGACTTTCCCGCTCATTACCAAAGAGGTAAATTTTTTAACTGCATCCACTATTTCCTGCCGAGAGCCATAATTCAAAGCCAAAACAAAAGTCAATCCGGTATTATTCTTTGTGCGTTCTTGAGCTTCTAAAATCTTTTTCCAGAGATAATCCGGAATAGGATTAGCTCTCCCAATAACCAAAAACCTAATATTGCTTTTTTCCAATTCGCATATCTGGCGGTTTAAAAAAGAATCTAAAAGCCGCATTAAAACTTCTATTTCCTTACGCGGCCGCTGCCAGTTCTCATTAGAAAAAGCAAAAAAAGTTACTACTTCTATGCCTAATTCAGAACTTGCCTTAATGATTTCCTTGACTCTTTCAACGCCCTTGCGGTGCCCAGCATTACGCGGCAGACCTTTTTTTTCCGCCCATCTGCCATTACCGTCCATTATAAAAGCAATATGCCTTGGATTATTAAATGTATTTTTCATCTGAATCAGATATCAGCCTATTGATGTGCCTTATAATCGATATTAGGAAAAATATTATCGGAATATTCAACGCCTGTTAACCAGTCCTGATCAAGAGAATTTGATTTCAAGTCATCATAGAGCCGGTTAAAGCGCAGCAAATGATCTTTAGTGCGTTTAGCTGCATAACTAACATGAGTACCAGTCCCCATAATAAATGCCCAGTCCGAACTTTGGGCCAATAGCAATTCCCTTAAAGCCTGATTCATAGCACGTTTTTCTAGCCCCTGAGCATTAGGATAAGTCCTGACTAGTTCTGTCATTCGTTTTGAAGCAGCATGCAAATGCCGGTAAATCCAATCATTCGGCCCCTGCAGCCACATTTCGCTGTAACCTTTATACCCCCAGCTCGACATTGACGGCACCGCCACCTGATTGCGTGGATTTTCTTCAAGATATTCAGAAGGTGTAATCATGCGAATCTCGTCCTGGTCAAAAGCGATTTTCCTGATTAAAAAATCCAGCCACTGCGGGCCTTCATACCACCAGTGGCCAAACAACTCTGCGTCATAAGGAGAAAGAATTATCGGTTTCTTCTGCATCAATCCATAAAGATAATCCACCTGTTTCTGACGGTTGAATAAAAAATTACCTGCATGAGAAGCCGCTCTTTCCCTTGCCCATTCTGGATTATAAGGTTCTTTATGATTACCTGTTCCGGTAATACGGTAATATTTAATCCCTGTGTTAATTCTTATCCCATCAGGATGAATATAAGGCTTAATATAATCAAATTCCAAATCAAAACCTAAATCCCGGTAAAATTCCCTATAATTATAATCACCCGGATAACCCTCAATTGAAGACCAGACTTGTTTTGAAGATTCTAAATCCCTGCCAAATGCCGCCACGCCGCTTCCACGGCAATAAAGCGGAGCAAATACTCCGTATTTCGGGCGAGGAGTAGCATGCAAAATACCGTGAGCATCTGTAAAAAAATAGCGTATCCCGGCTTCTTTTAGAATAGCATCCTGCCCCGGATAATATCCGCACTCCGGCAACCAGATCCCCCTTGGCCTTCTGCCAAACACCTGTTCATAGTGGCTGGCGGCAACCTGGACTTGAGCCTTAACCGACTCGCGACAGACATCCATAAGAGGAAAATATCCATGGGTTGCCCCACAGGTAACAATCTCGAGTTTTCCTAAATCCTGGAATCTTTTAAAAGCATTAACCAGATTCTTATTATATTTTAAAAAAACATCTCTGGCGTTGCAAAAATTCCTCAAATACATATTGGCCAAATAATTAAAACTTGGCTGCCAGGCAGTTCTTTCAATCTCTTTATGCGATAATTCGATTAATTTATTAATGTGTTTAAGATAACGGTCTTCCAGCAAAGAATCTGAAAGCATAGAAACAAGGCTGGGGGATAAAGTCATAGTAATTCTGAAATCTACCCCATCCTCGACTAATTTATCAAAAACTGTGATGAGAGGAATATATGTTTCAGTAATAGCTTCATACAGCCAATCTTCCTCTAAAAAATCTTCATGTTCAGGATGCCGCACAAAAGGTAAATGACCATGTAAAACCAGACACAAATAACCTTTGTTCATTTAATCTCCTCTCATAGAAAAATGAGACACCAATCTATCCTTTTAGATTGGGTGTAAATCATAGAAAAATGAGACACCAATCTATCCTTTTAGATTGGGTGTAAATCATAGAAAAATGAGACACACCTTGCCTTAAAAGAAAGGCAAGTGTTCACTTGCCGTGTACCAATCCACCATATTGGATTGGGTGTAAAACACGAGAAAACTAAACTTGTTTAGTGTTAGAAAGTTTTTATTTAGCAACCTCTTTTACAGAAATATTCTTCTTAGTTTCGCGCACCACGGAAGGAGTAATAGCATGTTCCTCGATCTCATCATGGGAGACTGCTTTTACAGGTATAACCTGCTTTCCATCAGGCAAAGCATAGCGAAAAGTAAAAGTTCCATCGGGCCTGAGTTTGATTTCCTTACCCTGCACAGTGACTTTAGCATCCGGCTCAGTGGCACCATAAACGATAAGTTCGCAATCCACCCACATCCAGAATTTCCTCTCTTTACTGACTTTCCCCGGGCTCGTCATTGAAGCTAAACCACCAGAAGATAAACTCCCCTGCTTAAGCCTCTCAGCCCAGGTCTTACCGACTGCTGAACTTTGGCCAAAGCCAAATCCCATGCCATAAAGCCTAGCAAACATTTCTTCAGGGATCATCCACTCTTCATCAGTAATCCAGGAGGGAGAATCCAAAGGAGTACCTACAATATTAGAGCGGACAATAGTAATAAATTCACCGTTAGGAAGGCGCAGCCCCAAATCAACACACCAGGACCTGCCTGCCTCCTGGGCATTTATATACCAGCTAGTTGCCTCTATGCCAACTTCAATATCAAAGAACTTATGAGCATTTTTACCGTTAAAATTTATATTACTTACATCATAAACTCTCAAAACTTTTTTTGCGCTATAAAAATTATCTCCCAGCTGATTTTTTAATCTATCCCAGGTAACATTGGTAACCTCCCAATACGCATGCATCCACCAGGGATCGCGTACTTGTAAAACTATTAAATCTTGACCGTAAGTTAAAGGTAATTCATGAGGCAGCCCGCGCACTAATCTGGGCGCACCGGAAACAGGCAAAGAAAATTTTGACTTCCCGACAATCATCTCCTGGGCTCCAATAAATTCTTTTTTTTCTCTATCGATGTTTACTGCGGGTGCAGGTTTACTAGCTGCAATTCTTTTCTTAGCAGATAGAACTCTGGTTGTCTTTTTGGCAGGTTTCTTAAGTACTTTAGGTGTTTTATTTTTTTTAACAGCACTCTTTGATTTTGATTTTACTTTGCGCACTATTGCCATAAAACCACCTCCTTTTACTTGCAATAAAAAAGGGGATTTGAATCCCCTTCTTTAAAATAAACCTTATTCGCCTTATGCCCCCTCTTATAATATCATTTCTTACTCTTTGCCTTATTATTTAATAGCGCTTCTTTCAAATCTTCCTCTAAGGTTTCTTTTAATTTAGTAACTTTCTGCAATTCATCTTTGAGGCTCTGATTAACAAGCTGCTCCTGTAATAAAGCTTTTTTAGTTGCTGTGCTGCCAGCCTTTTCTTCTTCTAAACTCTGAGTAACAGCATTTAATTTTTTTTCTAACGAAGATTTCTCCTGGGTAAATTTGCTCATTTTTTCTTCGACATCAAGCCGGCCTTCCATTTCTTTATCATGAGCTTTTTTAAATTTTACTGCATTACCACAGGAACCGATAAACAGAACAAAAAATAAAACTACTAAAATCCCTAAAATTATTATAACTCTATTTTTTGTACTTTCATCCATCTTTCACCTCTTAAAGATTAAGAAATTTAACTTATTATTTTAAGTTTTCTTTTTCTTCCACAACAACATTATTTTCTTGAACCTTATCTTTCGCCTTGGTTAACTGAGGCAGAATAACAACCTCAACACGGCGATTCATCTGGCGGCCTTCCTTGTCATCATTGGATGCTACTGGCCTATATTCACCATAGCCGATTGCAGAAATACGGTCAGGGGAAACGCCCTTTTCATCAACTAAATAATGCAAAACACTCAAAGCGCGTGCAGTGGAAAGTTCCCAGTTTGATTTCCAAGCTGAATGTTTAATGGGAACATTATCGGTATGCCCCTCTATACCAACATTAAGATCCGGCACATTTTCCTTTAATACTCCGGCTACTTTATCCAAACTTGAGGTAGCCTCAGATTTTACTTTAGCTTTTCCAGAATCAAATAAAACATCTGCCACAAAAGTAATAACCAGCCCTTTTTCCATCATCTGTAACCTGACCTGCTTATCTTTAATTTCCTGGCTCAATCTATCCTCTAAAAGCTTCTTAGCCTGAGCTAATTCATCAAGCTGTTGAGAAAGCTTTTCGATTTTTTCTACATCGCTCTTTCTTCCTCTTTGAAAAATAATCGTACATCCAGCCAAACTTAAGCTTAAAAAAGCTATTAAAATAGCTTTAAAAACATTTGATAATCTCATTGTTCCTCCCTCTTTTTAACTAATAATTAATTTACTAAATTTTGTCTTAACTCTCAAACCCGCCTATAGTTAAGTGCTTTTAAAAACTTGAAATTTAACTATAACATAAGCGATATTCTTAGTCAAGATGTTTTAAGGAATCGATTCCAGCCTAAATAAAAATTGTCTCATCTCTGGAAGAACCAACAGAAACCACTGCAATCTTTGTCTTTAAAATTTCTTCCAAATATTTTAGATAATCTTTTGCTTTTAAGGGCAGATTTTTGTAATTTTTTACCCCTGTTACGGGAGTACTCCAGCCTGAAAGTTCCTTATAAACCGGCACAGCATTCTGCAAAGCTTTGAAATCCTGAGGGAATTCCTTTAATATCTTACCTTTATATTTATAAGCAGTGCATACCTTTATTGACTTTAAGCCATCCAGAATATCAAGCTTCATAACTGCCAATTCGGTTATTCCGCTTAAGGAAATCGCTTCTTTAACCATAATGCTGTCAAACCATCCGCATCTGCGCGGCCTGCCAGTAGTAGCTCCAAACTCATGGCCTTTATTACGGATAAAATTCTGAAAACCCCCCTTAAATTCTGTAGGAAACGGGCCTTCTCCTACTCTTGTTGTATATGCCTTGGCAATACCAATAACTTTATCGATTTTTACCGGAGAAACACCTGTACCAATACAAGCTCCGCCGGATATCGCTGAAGAAGAAGTAACAAAAGGATAGGTACCAAAATCAATATCCAGAAATGTTCCCTGGGCTCCCTCAAAAAGAATATTTTTCTCCTTATCAATCAGCCCATTAACTAAAGCACTGGTATTGCAAATATACTGCGCTAGCTTTTTACCATACCCCAAATATTCTCTATAAGTCTTTTCAAAGCTATACCCGGGATGATTATACACCTTTCTGAATATTTCATTCTTCTCTTTCAGATTATCCTTAAGTTTATCTTTCAAAACCCTAGGATTAAGCAAATCAATCATCCGAATACCGCAACGATTTATTTTATCCGCATAACAGGGCCCAATTCCACGACCGGTTGTACCGATCTTATTTTTTCTTTTCTCTTCGCGTAGTTTATCTAGAATTTTGTGGTAAGGCATAATTACATGCGCAAGCGAAGAAATCTTTAGCCTGCTTCTAACTGGCAAACCAGCCAAATCCAAGCCTTCAATTTCCTTAATCAAAGTAGCAGGATCAATAACTACACCATTGCCTATTGCGCAAATTTTATTTTTATGTAAAATCCCCGAAGGAATAAGATGGAATATATATTCTTTGCCGTCGACAACTACAGTGTGCCCGGCGTTAGACCCCCCCTGATAACGGACAATACAATCTACCTGTGCAGATAAGATATCAATCATCTTACCTTTACCTTCATCTCCCCACTGCGCACCCACAATAACTTGATTCATTTATATTTTACTCCTAGGTTGGAATTAACTTTTTAAGGATTCATAGTAAATATCTTCCGGGCAACATCGGGATACTTAGCAATAAATTTCAGCTCATCATCAACTAATGGCTTCTGATTGTGAACATTGGCATAACGCACCAATTCCAAAACCTCCGCTGCCTCTTTATCATCAGAAAAAGCAACTTCGATTTTTTCATAAACATTCCTGAAGCCCTTGATTCCGGAATATTCACCAGTGGTAATTTTGCGCCCGGTTTCAATAATTTCCGGCTCACCTCTGCCTAATTCTTCATAATCATAAAGCTCATAATTCCTGCGGTCTTTTAATGCCCTGTCAGCATGAATAACCGACTCATGGGCAAAAGCATTTGCACCACTACCTGGCTGATTTATGGGAATAGGCACTCCGAATGCATAAGAAGCATATTTACATATTTTCCAGGCTGTTTTAAGGTCTACCCGCTCATCAAGATGATACCCCTGCATTCCATTGCCATATTTTATCGCCAAAATAACTGAAACTAAATCCGCATTACCTGCGCGTTCACCCATGCCATTTACACAGGTATTAATCAAAGCATCGACTCCTGCATCGTTGGCAGCTTTGGCTCCGGCGATAGAATTAGCAACCACTAAACCCAAATCATTATGACAGTGAACTTCTATTGGTATCTGAACAGCTTCAGCTAAAAGCTTGATTCTTTCATAAATAGAGAACGGTGAATCGCAGCCTAAAGTATCGCAGTAACGAATTCTTTGCGCCCCAGCTTCCTTGGCAGCTAAAGAAAATTTAATCAGATAATCCATCTCAGTACGCGAAGCATCTTCTGCGTTGACCCCAATTGAACTTGCTCCTGATTTATATGCAATGTGCACAGCTTCAGTCATTTCATCAATTACAGACTGATGATCAAGTTTACCTTTAAACTTATGCACAATCATCTGGTCGGATGTAGACATGGATAAATTTAAATGTTTGATTTCAGGAACCATTTTGAAAGCATCGTGGACATCGCCTTTAGTCGCCCTGATCCAACCCTCAAGCCTGATCGGATCAAGCGCTTTTGATTTAACAAGTTCTAAGTTAGCATTAAGATAATTTGTTTCATGCCTGGTCACAGGAAAACCAAACTCAGACTGATATATACCCATTTCATTGAGATACAGATTAATCATTGTTTTTTCAAGCTTTGAAAGGCAAATCCTGGAGGTCTGAACACCATCCCGATTAGTAACATCGATAATATAAATTGTTGGTTTTTTCATGCTGACTTCTCCTTTAAACATGTAACTTTATTTCAATATTTTCCTTAATTCCTCTTTGGTGGGTGCTCCCTGGGTAGAAAATACTTCCTGGTTATTTAACAGATAAACCGGGCCCAGTAATATTTTCAACTCTTTATTAAGCTCAATATTTTCTTTCAAGAGATTATCCGCCTGCTCTGACCGCGCGCAAGTCCTTATAACCTTTTCATCAATACCCTCGGCACAATCCTGCCACCAGGAACTGCTGATATTGCCAGCCCGACAGCTAAGATAATCCCAGAATTTCTGGGGATAATATTTTTTTATACAAACTGCTCTCTTGTATTCCTCAACTTCTTCCAAACCTTTCAATGCATCAAAGCCTTTTTCATCATTCACAGCTAAAAAATGAATTATAGGATTATACCCTCTAATCAAATCTAATATAATTTTAGCGTCCGGATCAAATAAACTTAAAAAAAGATCAATTTTACCCTGTTGTTTTTCTCTATTTAAAAAGTAAGAAATACCGCTGGTTTCCGGACTGACAATATAAAATTTATCCTTTTTTATCAATCCTTTTTCTAACTCCCCGAATTTCTTTTCCCGGCTGATTTCCTGCCCCAATAAATAAACAGGCAAAGCTTTAATTTCCAGCCCGTTTACAAGATCAACAGCTTCCTTATCAGGAAAATATTTATTTACAACTACCAGCCCGGGAAATTTCTGCTTCAGAGAATCCACCATCGGGCGGGTATTGCAAACCTTGCAGGCCTTAGGTTGAATAACTGTAAGGGTTATTTTTGAAGGAGTTTCAAATAAACAACTGGCGTTTTTCTCTCCGGGATTCTGACAGATCCCCACCCGGCCTTTATTTTTGCAATTAGCATCAGAGAAACACTTCGGTAAAAACGAAAGAATTCCTGGATCATCTTTAATTTTATCAGATAACCTGATTTCTTCATTATGAAAATTAATGATTTTTTTATCTTTAATTTCTAACGCGAGCTTACCCAGCCTTCTGCCCTGCCATGCCGGCCTGACAACTATTGTTGATTCAATCTTAGGTTCAAGTTTTTCTTTGGTTAAACTATGGCCTGTTATAAGAATATCAATCCCTTTTACCTCTTTTATTAAAGCGAGGCTATCAGCCTCACCTAAATGGCTTAAAAGAATTATGATATCCGCCCCATTATCCTTTAAATTACTAATAGCATCTTTAACAGCTAAACCAGGTTCTGTAAATTCTGCTCCCTTGGCTTTAGCAGCGGTAAATTTGCCGGTTAAACCGATGATACCAAACTTAATACCATCAACATCTTTAATAATAAAAGGTTTGATTCCAGCAGATTTAATATTAGAAGAAATAAAAGGCAGTTTCACTCTTAAAAAGCCTTCTTCTAAAAATTGTTTTCCGAAATTAAACTCGTCATCTCCGATATTGACCGCATCATAACCCATCACACTCATTGCCTTCGTATTAATTACAGTACGCGTTGCATCCAAATCTGTATTCTGGGTATATTCATCTAAAAGACCGCCCGCGAAAAAACCTCCGGAATCTAAAAGCAAAGTATTAGGATTCTTTTTCTTTAACTCTTTAATCAAAGTGGCTCTCCGGGCCACGCCCCCATCGGTCTCTATCGGACAACTGCAGGTATAAAGCATCCCATGAGTCTCGCCTGTATAGAGAATGTCCACATTTTTAGCATAACTATTAAACGTAAAGCTTAAAACCAAAAACATAAAACCAAGGCTTATCGTTTTCTTCATATTTTTAACCCTTTAACCTCAAGCACATTTTCAATTTTACGGATTTTATCCATCACCTCGCCAGAAACCTGGCTGTCTACATTTAATACTGATATCGCTTTACCCCCTTGAGCCTTGCGGCCAAAGGTCATAGCAGCAATATTAATATTATGTTTGCCTAAAAGTGTACCTATATTACCTATAATGCCCGGCACATCCCAGTTCTGCATAACCAGCATATATCCTTCCGGGGATACCTCAACATAACTATCATCAATCTTAACAATCCTCGGCTGTTTATTGGCAGAAAGAGTACCGGATATTTTTCTGGTTTCTTTATCTGTCTTAATCGAAAGTTGTATTAAATTCACAAATTCGCCTTCTTTAGACAGCTTTGCTTCCCTGACCTCGATACCTCTCTCCTTAGCCAAAGAAACCGCATTGATAAAATTAACTGATTCTTTTAAAATCGGTGAAAGCAGTCCCTTAACCAAGGCCATGGTAAGAGGAGACAAATCATACTGGACTATTTCTCCGCTATAGTTAATATTTATCTCCTGGTATCTTCCTTCAGTAATCTGTCCGATAAACAAACCGATTCTTTCAGAAAGATTGACATAAGGATCAAGTATTTTACAAACATCGGCATCCAAGCAGGGATAATTGGCGGCATTGCGGATTCCTTTACCCAAAAGTGCATCGCGTACAATCTCAGCTACCTCGATAGCAACATTCACCTGTGCCTCTTCAGTAGAAGCGCCCAAATGCGGAGTGGTAATTACATTGTCTAATTTTAAAAATTCGCTATCTGGCGAAAGCGGCTCTTTTTCAAACACATCAAATGCTGCCCCGGCAACCTTACCTTCTTTAATCGCTGCAATTAAAGCCTCTTCATTAATAATCCCGCCCCTTGCGCAATTAACAACACGCACACCCTTCTTCATTATGGCAAACTCTTTCGAAGAAATCATATGCTTAGTTTCTTCAGTCAGAGGAGTATGCACAGTAATAAAATCTGCCTTTTCCAGCAAATCTTTTAATTCAACAACTTCAACTCCTAGCTGCTCTGCTACTTCTTTTGATAAAAATGGGTCGAACGCTAAAACTTTCATCCCGAAAGAAAAAGCCCTTTTAGTTACCTCTTTGCCAATCCTGCCAAAACCCACAACACCCAGCACCTTGCCGTTTAATTCCACCCCCATAAATTTGGAACGTTTCCATTCGCCTTTTTTGGTAGAAGCATTTGCCTGGGGGATGCTTCTGGAAAGTGAAAGCATCATACTCATAGTATGTTCTGCGGTTGAAATAGTATTGCCTGCCGGAGTATTCATAACAATAATGCCTTTTTGGGTAGCGGCATTTAAGTCTACATTATCCAAACCTACACCTGCTCGGCCGATTACCTTTAGCCTGGAAGCTGAATCAATTAAATCTTTATTGGCTTTAGTGGCACTCCTTATAATAAGAGCATCATAATCTTTAATTATTTCCTTAAGTTGATCCGGTTTAAGATCGGTCTTAACATCAACCTGAAATTCTTTTACAGCTGTAAGAATTTTTAATCCTTCTTCTGACAAAGCATCGCTAACTAATATCTTCATTTTTAAACTATCCCCCTTTTAAATCAAAAACAATATAAATATTAAGTTAAATCATCTTTTCTTCTGTAAGCATCATAAATTTCTGCGCTTATTAAATTCTGTTCAAAAAGCCTTTCCACAGACGCACTCATCAAATGCATTTTAAACTGTGAGCCAGTCTGCATAACCGAATACAGTTGTGTAAATTCACCTGTATAAATTATTCTTTTCATAGCTGTATTTATTGTACATACCTCTGTAGCCATAACACGGCTTTTGCCGTCCTTATGCGGGAGGAGATTCTGTACAATAACCGCTTTGAGTGAATGCGAAAGCCTAGCACAAATAAAACCCCACTGGTCTTTTGGGAAAAAACTGGTAATCCTGTCAAAAACCTGCAAGGTATCAGTGGCATGGATTGAAGTTATAACCAAATGCCCTGTCTCAGCAGCCTGAATAGTAGTCTCAATTGTATCGGCGTCCAAAACCTCGCCGACTACGATTACATCCGGATCCTGCCTTAAAGATGCTTTTAAACCACCGGCAAAACTTTCCACATCGCTGCCGACTTCCCTCTGCTTAACTATACCTTTAATATTTTTATGTAAATATTCTATCGGCTTCTCAAGAGAAAGAATAACTCCTCCTCTTTCTCTGTTTATAATATCAATCATGGTGGTAATAGTGGTAGTTTTTCCTGATCCTGTAGGCCCGGCAATAATCACTATTCCAGACTTCATCTTAGCTAAATCCTCAATTACATCCGGTAAGCCCAAATCAGCCCTTAATTTGATTTCTGAAGCAATAGTCCTAAAAACTGCTTCAATTGAACCGCGCTGCTGATAAATACTTACCCTGAACCTTAAATTCGCAGACGGACAAAAAGCAAAATCCAATCCTTTATCCCCTTCCAGGTGTTTTTTCTGTTCATCGGAAAGTATGCTATAAATCATATATTTTATCTCTTCCGCTGCCAGAGACTTGTCATCCAGAGGCTTAAGAAGACCATATGTCCTGATCATCGCAGGAGAATTAATGATCAAATGCAAATCAGAAACTTCCTTAGGATTAATTTTCTCCAAAAGCTTGATAATATCCATGCGCTCAATACGCTTATTAATCTGATCTCTCTGGGATACTGATATATCAGTAAACTTAATACCTATATCGTATTTACCGTTTGCTACCTTTTCAATCCTTACTACCTTGCCTTTAAATTTAATAACTTCAACGGGCACTCCCGGAAGGTCCAGAAAAATATCAATCTCGGTATCAAGAGGAAGCTCCTCATTGTTTTCAAAAAGCATACCCGAAGAACTGATATTGCGTGTTTCTGAACTCGTAACAACATCACTAAGTTCAGCCTTAGTCGGAGAGGAAATTTTAAATTTAAACTTTAACTGAATAGATAAACGAAACGCCAGCCTTTGTTCCTGAATAGGTTTAATATTTTCCATAACACCTCCGACTTTAATAATTCAACTTATTTTAGAAATACTTCTTGAGCTGCTTTTATTCCGGATCCCAGTTCAAAATTATACCCCATCTGTTTTAATACTTTTTCCAAACAGGCAAGGCCGATAATAATATCAAATTCTTCAATATAGCCCATATGTGCAAATCTGAAAATTTTGCCTTTCATTTCAGACTGTCCTCCGGCAATAGTTACGCCGTAAGTATCGCGCATAGTCTTGACTAATTTTTCACCGTCTACACCTGCTGGTACTTTGACAGCAGTGACTACATCTGAGGCAGCAGTTGGAGCAAATAATTCCAAACCCAATGCTTTCATTGCTGCCCTAGTAGCATCTGCCATCTTTTTATGGCGGGAGAATATTTTTTCCAAAGATTCATCACGCATTAATTTAATTGCCTCAGCCAAAGCAATAACCAAAGTTATTGCCGGAGTAAAAGGCGTATCTGTTGAAGTAAGTGCTTTCTGGGCAGCCTTAAGGCTGAAATAATATTTGGGACACTTTGATTCTGCAACTAACCCCCAAGCTTTTTTACTTACTGAAATAAATGCCAAACCCGGAGGAAGCATTAAGCCTTTTTGCGAACCCGAGACACAAACATCCACCGCCCATTCATCAACTTTTAAATCAATAGCACCTAAACCGCTTATAGCATCAACTACCAAAACAGCACTGGTATTTTTTACAACCTTACCCAGCGCCTCTATATCATTAGTTACGCCAGTAGAAGTTTCGCAAAGTGTGGAAAAAACTGCTTTAATTTTTGGATTAGCTTTTAATTTAGCCTCTACTTCTTTAGCATCCACTGCCTTACCCCATTCGACCTTGATAACCTCCGGTTTAATCCCGTAAGCCTTAGCGATCTCAGTCCATCTCTCGCCGAATTTTCCGCCGTCAACAACAATTACTTCATCGCCAGATGAAAGCAGATTCACAACTGAAGCCTCCATCGCACCAGTACCCGAAGAAGTAAGAACATAAACATCTTCTTTGGTCTGAAAAATATATTTCAGGCCTTCGCTTACCTCTTTAAGAATAGCCTGAAATTGCGGAGTACGATGATGAATTATCGGCTTTGCCTGTGCTTCGCAAACTTGTGGTGGTAAAGGTGTTGGTCCGGGAGTAAGTAAGTAGTTTTTTCTCATCTCTAATTTTCCTTTGCTTAATCTTTTTTCTTGTTTTTCTTGTTAGATATAACCACTTCATCAATCAAACCATAGATTTTAGAATCCTCTGCTGACATAAAATAATCCCTGTCAGTATCTTTTTCAATCTTCTTCAAATCCTGGCCTGTATGAAATGCCAATATCTCGTTAATTTTATCCTTTAATTTTAATATTTCTTTTGCCTGTATGGATATGTCCGATGCTGCGCCCTGCACTCCACCCCATGGCTGGTGAATCATGATGCGTGAATTTGGTAACGCATACCTTTTACCTTTTGTTCCTGCAGCTAATAAAATTGCGCCCATACTCGCCGCCTGACCAACGCAATATGTAGCCACATCGCATTTCATAAACTGCATAGTATCATAAATTGCCAAACCCGCTGTTACTGAGCCACCCGGAGAATTGATATAAACACTAACGTCTTTTGATGAATCCTCCATCTGTAAAAAAAGCATCTGGGCAATAATAATATTGGCTATAAAATCATCAATAGGAGTGCCAATAAAAATTATGCGGTCTTTTAAAAGGCGTGAATAAATATCATACGCGCGTTCATAACCACGGCTGGTCTGTTCAATAACCATTGGCACTAACGTCTGCATTCTTGGCTCCATAAATCCCCCTTTTTTATGTATGTATGGGGTCTGACCCCAAAGCTAATTTCAGAACTTACGACCAATCAGCTTCTTTTAATAACAATTCAATAACTTTGCGCGGCATAAATTCATCCACGGGAATATTTTCACGCCTGGCTATTTCAGCAAGCACTAAATATGTTTTTACCTGTGACTGGGCGTCTTTCTGTAAATTTTCACGCAATGTTTTATCCTGCTCGTCAATTTTATCGCGAGGCATACCTTTTAAAGCCATATCCAACTTAGTTTGCCTAAGCATATCCTCAACCTGGCGGTTAACCATCACCTGAGGCACTTTAAAATCCAAATCTTTCAATATAGTCTCAATAAGATGATTCTCAATTTTCTGGCGTTCCTGGGTCTGCTTCTGATTTAAAAGCTGCATCTCAAGCGATTTCTCAAGATCAGAAAGGGTTGGATACCCTAAAGACTTGGCAAAAGAATCATTAACTTCGTCAATTTTTCTGGCTTCTTTTAATGAATCCACAAAACGCTTCACATCGTCAAGAGTCACTTCTGGCTTTTTGTAGTTTATCTTAATATTTTTATAATTTTTTAAATTGATCTCAGGAGTAACTTCCACCGAAGCTTTGAAAGAAAGTGTATTCCTCTCCAACTTAACATCGCTAATATTTGGCATATCGATTACATCTAAAGCCTCTTTTTCAATTGCTTTATTATAAAGCTCTGGGATTAATTCCCTTAAAACTGCTTCATGGGCATGGCCAGAAAAATTTTTTTCCAGAATATCCTGGGGAATATGTCCTGGCCTAAAACCAGGAACCTTTGCTTCGCTTGATATTTTCTTAAAAACATCTTCGAATTTATTTTTAACGATATCTCCGGTTACTTCAATAGTTATTTCCCTGGTTGTACTATCAAGTTTCTTCACTTCGCTTTTCATTTTGAAACCCCTTCATGTTGTTTAGTGAAGCTCGCGGAATTTTAAGTCCGCTGCTTCCTCCCGAGCAGCTTTATTACCTTATTCTTGCTGCGAGGGATTGATAATGTGTTATTTGACTGCCTGCCTCACTGCTGATTTTATTAAAACATATTGCTACTTCCGAATCATAAGCTTGCGTAAAATTTTTTATTTCCCTGCTGATTTTCCAAAAATGCAAAACATTTTTGTAAAATAAAACGCAGGAATAAATTCGGCCTTATGACTTACATACGGAATTTTTCGCCTAAATAAAGTTCCCTGGCCTTGGCATTATTAATTAGTTCCTGAGCTGTACCCGAAATAAGAATTTTACCATCTGCGATAAGATAAGCTCTATCAGTAATAGAAAGAGTTTCTCTTACATTATGATCTGTCAATAAAATCCCCAATCCTTTATTCCTTAACTCCTTAATAATTTCCTGGGCCTCACTGACTACAATCGGGTCAATACCAGAAAAAGGTTCATCCAAAAGTATAAAAGATGGATTAGTTACCAATGCCCGGGTAATTTCAAGCCTTCTTCTCTCGCCTCCCGACAAAGTAAAAGCCTTACTTTTCCTTAAATGCGCAATATTCAATTCCTCTAAAAGGCTATCCAGCCTTTCCTTCCTCTGTTTTTTACTTAAAGGCAGGGTTTCCAGAATCGCCATAATATTTTCTTCGACAGTAAGTTTTCTGAAAATTGAAGCTTCCTGCGCAAGATAGCCAATCCCATAACGCGCTCTTTCATGAATAGGACAAGTAGTTATATCCTGATTATCAAATATGACTTTCCCGCTGTTAGGAGAAATAATTCCCACAACCATATAAAAAGTAGTAGTCTTTCCCGCGCCATTCGGACCCAAAAGCCCTACTATCTCCCCGCGCTTAACAAGGATATCAACCCCTTTGACAACCTGCCTGCCGTCATATGCTTTAGATAAACCTTTAGTTTCGAGCAGATGCATTAAAATCCTCCGCGGAATAAAATACCAATTTCGGCTTACCTGAAAGCACTATCTTCTTATCAATTGCAGAATAGGTCGCCTCATCGCTATAAGAAACATTTTCACCTCTGACAATTTTTACATTACCGCGGGCAATAATTTTATTTATCTTGCTGTTCATCAGCCCAGAATCATTTTCCTGTTTCGCAGTGCTATCTTTATTGAAATAAATATCCATTTTATCGCTATAAATCTGCGAACCCTCCCTGTCCACTTTAACATTATTCACAAGAGTAGCAAAATTCTTTTCGTAATCTATGGACAAAGGCCCATCACAGGTAATAATAACTTTTTCATCCCCCATCATGCCTTTACTTTTATCCTTGGATGGCAGAATCTCCATCTTTACGTTTTTTTCTAAATCAACTTTATTTAAACCAGGCTGCCCTTTTGCCCCAATAGCCTTGGCAATCATATTTTCCCTTTCAATATTAACCGGGTCAGCAGTAGTAACTACATTATTTTTTCTATCCCAATCCAGCGTATCTGTAGTAAGCTTAGCTCCGGAAGAAGTCGTAATTACTACATCTTTCTCCAAATGCACCTTACCTTTGGCTTTATCAAAATCACCTTGTTGAGCCTTAAGATTAACCGTTTCCTTATCATTATAAAGATTACCATTGATATCTTTTAATTTTACTGTATCAGTAAAAATATCTGCAGTTTTTCCAGCCATATCCCAGGCTTTCCTGCCTTTGTCCCCATAGCCAGACAAAGAAAAATCATTCACCTGCTGATCAGATGACTCTTTGGATTCTTTTACTTCTTCTGCCAAACTTAAACCTAAAACAGTAAGAATAAAAAATGTTGTTAAAATTATTCTTTTAGGAATCATACCGGCTTAAAACCTCCTGCCATTTATCCTGGCTTTTTAACAAAAGCTCAGCTATTTCTCTTACAGCACCCCTGCCGCCTTTTTTCTGGGTAACATACAAAGAGACTTTTTTAATCTCTTCTGCAGCATTAGCCACAGCAACAGGAAAACCTACACGTTTTAACAAACACAAATCCACTAAATCATCACCTACAAAACAAACTTCATCGCTGGTAACTTTATATTTTTTTAAAATATTCTCCAGAACGGCTGACTTAGGAGAGATATCAGCAAAAACTGCGTCCACCTGCATATCGCGTGCCCGAGGCTTGATTGCCTTTG
>Ga0172375_10006015_pt1 | contig 17188 bp, 17 predicted proteins | sample LakKiv1m_FD_114537 | JGI IMG/M metagenome (GOLD analysis project Ga0172375, IMG submission 114537) | Freshwater microbial communities from Kabuno Bay, South-Kivu, Congo - kab_092012_11.1m | ecosystem: Environmental > Aquatic > Freshwater > Lake | place: Democratic Republic of the Congo...
AGCGTTTTCGCATCCGCGATATCATTGACCGCGATCCATTCGATGGACGGGTCTCCTTTTGCGGCCCTGATGATGTTTCTCCCGATTCTTCCGAAACCGTTGACCCCTACTTTGATGGCCATTCGTCTTTCTCCCTTCTTTTCGCCCCCTGTTGGAGCACGGGGCCTTGTTCATTTTGAGCCGATTGTATCATCATCTGAAAATGTGTCAACGCAAAGGATGCTCTTCCCGGGAATATCGACGCGACCGAAACGGAAACCGATCCTTTAACGGCTCTTCACCACGCCGGCGCGGTCGCAGTAAGCTTCCACCGGACAATGGCTGCAGAGAGGCGAAACGGGACGGCAGGTGTTCCGCCCGAAGGCAACGAGAAGCGTGTTGTAGCGGGACCAGTGTTCCGGGGGGAGCTTCGCCCTGAGGGCGAATTCCGTCTCTTCGGGGTTTTTCGTCCGGACGTATCCGATGCGGTTGGAGATCCGGTGCACATGGGTGTCCACACAGAGGCCTGCCCCGCCGAAACCGAGGGAGACGACGAGATTGGCTGTCTTTCGCCCCACACCTTTGAGCGTCAGCAGTTCCTCGATGCTGTCCGGAACGCCGGACTGAAAGCGTTCGATGAGTTCCCGGCAGACATGCCGGATGGTTTCGGCCTTGTTCCGGTAGAATCCGACCGGGTAGATCGCCCTTCGAATCTCCGCTTCCGAAAGCCGGAGCATCTCCGCCGGCGTGGAGGCGAGAGTGAAGAGCCGCTCCGTCGCCGCCGCCGTCACCTCGTCTTTGGTCCGGAGGCTGAGCAGCGTGGCGATGAGAATCTCAAAGGGATCGCGGCGTTCCTCGGCCAGCTTTGTAACGATGGGAAGCTCCCGCTTCACCAGCTCCTGCTCCAGGAGACGGATGATCTCCGCCATGTGCCTGTCGTCCATGGGTGTTTCCGTCCGAAGCCGTCAGTCGTAGCCCTCGTCGTTGGCGAGCATATCCAGATGGAGCGTGGCGATGTCCTCCACGTCCAGGTCCGCCTTCTGCTTCGCTTCCCGGAAGTCGACGATCTTGATGTACCGCTTGCACTCGTTGCAGACGTCGACGCGGTACCGCTCGTCCCCTTCGATCGTGAAATAGGCGAGGCTCTGCTGTTCCTCGTTGCCGCAGAAGGGGCATTTGATCCGCAGGTAGCTCCATTCGAAGCCGCACTGGTTGCAGAAAAGGTAGCGGCTTCCCTCCTCGTCCCGGATCTCGCCGATCTTGGGTTCCCGGCCGCAGACGGGACAGTAGCCCTCCGCCCAGTCCGCCTTTCGGACGGCGTCGCCATGGCGTGCCGCGACCTTCTCCAGGGCCGGCCTCAGACTCTCTTCGATGAACAGTTCCACGAGGACGAAGGAGGCCTCTTCCTCGTCGTCCGCCGCTTCTTCTTCCAACGGCAGGGGATTGAAGGATTCATAGATCAGGTCATTGAAGCGGATCTCGCCGTCACGGATCTTCCTCGCCATTTCACCGGTTTCCCCCGGCGCCCTCTTTTCCGCGATCTCCAGGAGGGCCAGAAAATACGCCTGGGGTTCCGCAAGGTCGCCGATGACCGAAGAAAAATCGACGAGGGGAAATCCTCCAACCATCTTGGCTGCAATCAGTTTTTCATCGACGGGGAAGATCTCCCTCTGCATCCGGCGCCGGTATTCCTCGCGCAGGATCAGGATCTCCTCGAGGATATCGAGAAGCTCCGCATAATGGGGGCTCAAGTCCCGGTGGGTTTGTATCGTCTGCAATGCATCCTTCAATACCATCGCCATGCCGGCTGCTCTCCTTATATTTTGAATGCCTGGCGCTCTATATCCCCTTTCCCCCCCAAGTTCAAGCGATATTTGTCCGGGATCGCGGCCAGTTCACCGCGGAAGCGTTCACAGACACTCTCCGTTTGAGAGGCATTACAATCAGCATGGACGGCAAGGGCCGTTGGATGGACAATGTCTTTATCGAACGGCTCTGGAAAAGCGTCAAGTACGAAGATATTTACCTGAAGGCCTATGGTTCAACGGCGGAGGTGAAGAAAGGGCTTGCCACCTATTTCATGTTCTACAATGAAAGACGATGGCGCCAAAACTTTGACAGGAAGACCCCGGCTATGGTTTACTTCAGCACTCAACTGCAGAAACAGGCTGCGGCATGAACATGAACCCAGGGCAGTTTCTCACTTATAAATCCCTGTTTCCTGTTCTAAGAACCCAGACCACCTGTGTCCGATATGGATGCGGCCAAACGGGCGGCGGATGCGGTCAGGAGGCTCATTAAAGATATCAAGATTCCGTCCCTCCCCGCTTTGGTGGGGGTGGACGAGAAGACATTGGAAAACCTGGCCGCCCAAATGGCGGAGGACGCCATTGCCAGCGGCATTCCCGGAAATAATCCCCGGCAGGCGACAAAGGATGAAATTGTGGAGTTGTATCGGTTGGCTTACGCTCAATAAACGAACGGGAGGAGGTAGATCATGGGGGCAAGACGTTTGAAGTACTGTGTGAACAACGAGTGGAAGGAGTCGAAGACGGGGAAGTACATGCCGGTGACGAACTCCAGTACGGGAGAGGTGATGGCGGAGGCCCCCTGCTGTACGGTGGAAGAAGTCAACAGCGCCGTGGCGGCGGCTAAAACGGCGTTTCCGGGATGGTCGTCGACACCGGTCCAGAACCGGACGGCCGTAATGTTCCGGTTCCGCGCGCTGCTCGACGCCCATCTGGAAGAACTGACGCTTTCGGTTTCGAAAGAATTGGGGAAGAACATCGATGAAGCGCGGGGCGACATCATCAAGTCCATGGAAGTAGTGGAGCTGGCCTGCGGCGCGCCGATCCTGATGCAGGGGGACGCATTGATGAATGTCTCCACGGGTCATGATACGGTCATGTACCGGGAGCCGGTCGGGGTATTCGCGGGGATCGTTCCTTTCAATTTTCCGTCAATGATTCCGTTCGGATGGATGATCCCGCTGTGCATCACCATGGGGAACACCTTTGTCCTCAAGGCGGCGAGCCTGACGCCCCAGACGGCGATGCGGGTCCTGGAGCTTCTCATCGAGGCGGGCATGCCGCCGGGGGTGGTGAACCTGGTGACGTGCAGCCGCAACGAGGCGGAGCTGTTGCTGAAGCACCCGGATGTCCGGGGGATTTCGTACGTGGGTTCGACGGCGGTCGGTCTCCACATCTATTCCACAGCGGCGGCGCACGGGAAAAGGGTTCAGGCCCTCTGCGAGGCGAAGAACCACGCCCTGGTAATGAGCGATGCGGCGCTGGAACGCTCGGCGATCGGGATCATCAACTCGACCTTCGGCTGTGCGGGGATGCGCTGCATGGCGCTGCCGGTGCTTTGCGTCGAGGAGGCCTGCGCCGACGAGTTCATCGGCTATCTGCTCAAGTATGCCAAGGAGCGGAAGGTGGGTTGCGCCTACGATCCCAAGACGGAGTTGGGACCGGTGGTCTCCGCCGAGCACAAGCAATCCGTGATCGAATGGATCAACAAGGGGGTCGCCGAGGGGGCCAAACTGATCCTCGACGGCCGCGACATCGTGGTACCCGGCTTTGAAAATGGTCATTTTATCGGTCCCACCATTTTTGACCATGTGAAACCGGGCATGGTGGTCGGCGATTGCGAGATCTTCGGGCCGGTGACCTCCATCAAGCGGGTGAAGGACTTCGAGGAAGGCATAGCGCTCATGAACGCCAATCAATTTGCCAATGGGTCCACCATCTTTACGCAGAACGGCTATTACGCCCGGGAGTTTGCACGGCGGACCCATGCGGGCATGGTGGGGGTAAACGTAGGCATTCCCGTGCCCATCTCCTATTTCCCATTCGCCGGTCACAAAAATTCGTTTTTCGGCGATCTGCACGTCATGGGCCGGGACGGCGTCGCCTTCTACACCGAAGCCAAGTGCGTCACCGCCCGCTGGTTCGATGAAGAGGAGAAGAAAGAGACGAAGATCAGTACCTGGGAAGGAACGATCACCCGGAAGTGATAGATCGGCTATCGCGAAAAGGAGACGTGGTTGCCCATGAAGAAGTAAGGCGTTGGTGTTTCCCTTGAATGGGCGAAGTGGGCAATCCGATTTTCTATGGCCAATCCCTTCGGGATGGTCTATGATTGCATCACTATGATCCCTATCGTTTCCATTGTCGGCAAATCCAATTCGGGAAAGACCGCCCTGATCGAGAAGCTTATCGCCGAGCTGGCGCAAAGGGGCTGGCGGGTGGCGACGATCAAGCATAACCGCCATGGTTTCGAAATCGATCACGAGGGAAAGGACAGTTGGCGTCACCGGAAGGCGGGCGCCGTGGCGACGGTTTTGGTTTCACCCCGTCAGATTGCCCTCATGGAGGATGTCGGGATGGATTACGAACTCGCCGAAATCCGGGAGCGCTACATCCGGAATGCAGACATCATCCTGGCCGAGGGGTACAAGGGAAATCCCCACCCGAAGATCGAGGTCTTCCGGAGCGAGCTCAGGCAGGAACGTCTCTGCGGCCCGGAGGACAACCTCATCGCTCTGGCCGGGGACCGGCCGGTTCCCGCAGGGATTCCCTGTTTCGACTGGAATGATGCAACGGGAATTGCGGATCTGATCGAAAAACGTTTTCTTCCCCGGAAGAAATCCTGAAAAATTGGAAAATGAAATCGATCCAGCGGATCGAGGGGGCCATGCCCGGAAACTTCACACTGAACATGGCCGGGACACGCCTGACCTTCGCGGCCTGAAGCCCTGTGGACCCCCTCCTCTGCCGGGAAGGGGATCCTTAAGCCGTCAGTCCTTGATCTTCTCCGCCAGGATGTCCGCGACGTGCTTCATGCGGACGCCGGGGAGCTGCTTGTCGAGGCCGCCCTGGATCTGGACCATGCAGCCCGAGCAGGCGCAGGCGGCGATCTCGGCGCCCGTATCCCGGATGTTGTTGATCTTCTGCTCCAGGATCGGCATGGAGAGCTCGGCGTACTTCACCCCGAAGATCCCCGACATCCCGCAGCACTTGTCGGCGTCCTTCATTTCGATCAGTTCGCAGCCGGCGGCCTCGAGGAGTTGCCGCGGCTCTTTGTCGATCATCAGGACCCGCTTCATGTGGCAGGAGTCGTGGTAGGTCACCTTCGGCCCGTCGCCGGTTTTCGTCAGCCTGCCGCGCTTCCCGTACTCCTCTGCGACGAAGCTGCAGAACTCCCGGACCTTTTTCGCCATCCCTTCCGCCTTCGGACCCCACTCGGGATCGTCTTTCAGAAGCTCCGCATACTGCTGGAGGGATTCCGTACAGGTGGGGCAGGCGACAATGATCACATCGGGATTCTGCTCCTCCAGCGCCCTGATATTTTCCTTCGCGAGCTTCTTTGTCGTCTCCACGTCCCCCAGGGCGATCACGGGCTTTCCGCAGCAGCTCTGCCCCTCGGGGAAGAGCGCCTCCATGTTCAGATCCTGGAGGACCTTGAAGACCGACTCCCCCGTCTCGGGGAAGACGAAGTCGATCGTGCAGCCGCTGAAGAAGACGACGCGCTTGACTGGTTTGTCGATCTTTTTCTTGATTTTCCCGATCCGGTCGCGCAGCGGCACGTCGGCAATCGCCGGGAGGCTCCGGTCCTTGGCCATCCCCGCCAGAAATAGCGGGAGGTGGCGGATCAGCCTTCCTTTCTGGAAGGGCTTCTGGCCGATCGCGGCGAGCCGCAGAAGTCCATGGAAAAGCTTCCGGTTCGAGACAACGTTTTCGAATGTCTGTTTGAGGAGGAAGGGGAGCCCCTTCTCCTGCACGTTCCGGATGCGGAGCTCCTCGATGAGGCCGGGGATATCGATCTTTCCCGGACAGACGGTCGTGCAGCGGCGGCAACCGATGCACAGCTCTTGGAACTGCTCGAACTCTCCCATTCCGCTAAGGAAGGCCGTCAGGATCGCCCCGATGCCGCCTGCATAGGTATGGCCACCGTAAACGTGGCCGCCAATTAGTGTGTAGACCGGGCAGACGTTCAGGCAGGCGGCGCAGCGAACGCACTGGAAGATCTCCTTGAACTTGTCGTCATGGGCCGCCTTGAGCCGTCCGTTGTCGAGGATGATGATGTGCATCTCCTTCTCCTCCTCGACCCATTTTCCGTCCCTTTTGACCATCGCGGGCGTCGGGCCTGCGATCATCGTCATATAGCTCGTCATGAGCTGGGCGGTGGCGCTCCGGGGGAGGATTTTGAGGATCGTCGCCGCATCCTTGATCGCGGGGATCAGCTTCTCGTAGCCGATGATCACCACGTGGATCCGGGGGAGGGTCGTCACCATCCGGGCGTTTCCCTCGTTGGTCACCAGGCCGATCGCGCCGTTTTCGGCGATCCCGAAGTTGGCTCCGGAGATTCCCATATCCGCCCGCAGAAATTTCTCCCGCAGCTCCTTGCGCGCCGCCTGAACCATGAAGGCGATATCCGGCGGAATGTCCGTTTTCAGTTCCTTCGAGAAGTATTCAGCGACCTGGAAGCGGCTCAGGTGGATGGCGGGCATCACCATGTGGGATGGTTTCTGGCCGGCCAAAGCCACGATCCACTCGCCAAGGTCCGTCTCCGTCGTGGAGATCCCGGCGGTCTCCAGGTGTTTGCTCAAATCGATCTCCTCGCTGGCCATCGATTTCGATTTGACGATCCTCTTGACGCCCTTTTCCTTACAGAGGTTGACGAGATATTCCTTGACGTCGCTTCCTGTCTTCGCCCGGAAGACCTTCGCGCCGCGCTTCGTCGCCTCCGCCTCGAAGCGGTCGGCGACCTCCTCGATCCGCGCGACGGTGTCGATCTTCATCTGCCGGAGGGCATCGCGGAGGGTCTCGATGTCGCCGGCGTTCTCGTATGCCTTGGCCCGGGCGATGGGATAGGCCTCCGAGAAGCGCCCGAGGGCGTCGCGGAGGGTCTCATCCTTCAGCTTTTCGGAGATTTCCTTCCGGAGATTTCTCGTTTCGGTTTCCATCAGGCGTCACCTCCCTTCGGTTCCTCATCTACCGCGATGATCGCAAAGCGGCTGGGGCCGTGGACCCCGATGGTCAGCACCCGTTCGATATCGGCGGTGCGGCTGGGGCCGGTGATGAAGCCGACGCAGCCGCGATCGAAGGATTGTGAAATGATATCAAAGGCCTCGGTGATTCCGGGGACGATATGAGCGCTCTGGAGGAAGACGACGTGGAGCGGCGGAAGGATCGTGATCAGGCGGGTCGCGATGTCGCAGCCGTCCTGAAAGACGCTGCCCGTCTCAGCGATCCCGAACTCCACCCCCGAGATGCCGATGTCGGCGGTGTCCGCATGGGCCGCGATGTCGGCGGCTTCAGTATAGACAGTTACCCCCCGGGAACGGAGCGCCTCCGTGATGCCGGCCGCCTCCTGGAGGGGGCTCTCGACGACGACCGCCTTCTTGGCCCGGACGTTATCGACAAGCCGGATCAGGGCTTCCCTGGCTTCCGCTGCGCTCGGGACACGGAACACCTCGGCGGAGACGGCCTTCGCCCGCATTTCGAATTCGGGGAAGAGATACGCCCCCGAATTTTCGGCGGGGAAGTGCCGTTTCCAGATCTCATTGGTTATTTCCATGATATTCAGCCTCCATGAACGTAAACGAAAAACGAATCTAACCCTATGAAAAAACAAGTTTCTGTGATTGTGAAGGGTGTCTTGTTACCCGGATAGCGTATAGCGGAAATGCCGCCGCGAGTCAAACGAAAACCGCCTCCGCATGGCCATCATCCCCATTTCCCGCAGATCTTCACCCGTGACCCCTTTCGCTATTCCTTCCCGGATCATGCGTTAAGATTTTCTTGCCACCGGTCGCGGGCGATGGTATCGTTAAAACTCTTCCGACCAAACGATGGGGGTGGATGAAGATGAAGGTTATTCTCGCAGGCCACAACATCGATCACGAAATCATCGAGGAATTCAAGAACTTGCAGCCGGAGCGGCAGGATTTGACGCCGGAGACCGTTGCCGCCGCCTATGCCCGGATCAGCCGGAACCCGAGGCCCGTCAACGAGCTCCGGCAGATCGCCCGGGGCGAGGTGGAAAAGACCCGCGCCTCGAACCGGAACATCGTCTTCGAAATGGGGCACAGCTCCATCGCCGAGCATGCCGTCTTCAACCTCGACGTCCTGAAGGTCTCCCGCCTCCTCGTCGAGGAGATCGAAAGGTTCCGCCTCGCCTCCTACACCGAAAAATCCCAGCGCTACGTCCTGCTTCAGGACGACTTCGTCATCCCGGAAGAGGTGCGACAGACCGGCCTGGAAGAGGTCTTTGTCGCGGCGGTTCGGCTGCAGAACGGCTTCTACCATACGCTCTATGAAAGGCTCCGGCCGTGGGTTTTCGACCGGAATCCCGGGCTCGCCGCCGATCCGGCGAACCGGTTGCTCCTCGAGGGGTGGGCTAAGGAGGACGCCCGCTACTGCCTCCCGCTGGCCACGGAGACGCAGCTCGGGATGACCGTGAACGCAAGGAACATCGAGCTGATGATCCGCCGCCTCGCCGCCTGCCCCCTGATGGAAGGACATGAGTACAGCCGCCGGCTTTACGACGCCACAAAGGGGGTCGCCCCGTCGCTCGTCCGCTACACGGAACCGACGCCTTACGATCGCGAGACGCGGGAGGCGCTCCGGACGGAGGCGGCCGGGATCATCTCGAAAATGTTAGCAATTTCCTCCGGCGCGAAGCCGGGAAAGGGGTATAATCCACCGGCTGCGGCCGGCGCCGGAACAGCGGATGCCCTCGTCCGCCTGCTCGATGCGACGCCGGCGGCCGATGAGAAGATTGCGGCGGCGCTCCTCCACAGCGCCTCGGACCTCCCGCTCGCGGAATGCCTGCAGATCGCAGCGCGGATGAAACGCGAAGAGCAGGAATCGCTGATCAAAACGGCCCTCCGGCGGATGAAGGTCTACAACGCCGCCCCAAGGGAATTCGAGCACGCGGGACTGACATTTGAGATCACCATCAGCGCGACCTGCTTTGCCCAGGTGAAGCGGCACCGGATGGCTACGATCACCGTCCAGGAGTACGACCCGGCGCTCGGCGTCACCATCCCGCCTTCCATTGCGGCGATCGGCATGGAAAACGCGTTCCGGGAGATTTGCGCGCGGACGGAAGAGACCTGGGAGCAAATCCGCCGGCATTCGCCCGCCGCGGCCGCCTACATCCTGACAAACGCCCATCGGCGCCGGGTCGTGATGAGGGTCAGCGCCCGCGAGTTATACCACCTCGCCCGCGTCCGGGCGGACGGCCACGCCCAGTGGGACATCCGGGAGACGGCCGAGCGGATGGTCGCGCAGGGACGGGAGGTCATGCCGCTCACGCTGACCCTCGCCGCGGGGAAGGACGGTTTCAACGCCCTCTATGCCCGGGTTTTCGCCGGCGAGGAATGACGGGTGCGGAACATACCCTTTTTCCGTAGAAACAGCCGTCCGTCATGAATCATCCTCCCGTTCGTCAGGTGAAGGATACGGCCGTCTTGACGGCCCGGTTCGCTGATTTGCGCATGTTGACTTCGATCATGTCCTGATACCGCGTGAGCGGAAACGTGTGCGTTACCATCTCGTGGAGGTGCACCCGGCCCGCGGCGGCAAACCGGAGGGCCGTCTCGAAGACATATTCGCGCCGGCCGTCGACAAGATTGACGCCGTGCACATAGACCCCCTTGATCGTCTGGAGCTTCAGCCACAGCGGCGTCAGATCCAGTTTGACCTCGTCCCCGATGCCCACAACGCTCAGCGTTCCGCCTCCGGCCATGGCCCGCATAGCCGCCCGCAGCGTGTCCGTATGTCCGACGCAGTCGAAGATCTTCGTAAAACTTTTTCACGAAAGAAGGAGTTTTATTACGAGGGCGTCATCTATGGATCAGCGGATCTTCGCGCCGGTCTTCGGCGGCCGGTCGAAGCCAAGGAGGGTGAGGCCGTCTTCCGTGTCCGTGGCCAGGAGCATGCCGCGGGACTCGACCCCCATCAGCTTTGCCGGCTTCAGGTTGGCCACGACGACGATGGTCTTGCCGACGAGCTCTTCCGGTTTGTAATCCTTCCCCATGCCCGCCACGATCTGCCGCTCCCCGTCGATTTCCACCGTCAACCGGAGCAGTTTATTCGATTTGGGAACCATCTCTGCCGCAAGAACCTTCGCCGCCCGGAGGTCCACTTTCTCGAACTCCTCGTAGGAGATCTCCGGTTTGATGGGCGACGGCGCAGCCGCCTTTTTGGGCTCTTCCGGTTTCGCCTCCTCCATGCGGATCTCCACGCGGGGAAAGAGGGATTCCCCCCGCTTCAGCCCGTTCCCCGCCGGGAGACCGCCCCAGTTCAGGATGCCCTGGAAATTCTGGCCGGCGGGATCGGCGATGCCCAACTGCTCCAGAATCTTCGCGGCCGAACCCGGCATGAAGGGGGTTATCAGAACGGCGGTGATCCGCAGGGCCTCCAGGAGGTTGTAGAGGATCGTCTCCAGGCGGGCGCGGTTGGCCGGGTCCTTCGCCAGGACCCAGGGTTCGCGTTCGACGATGTACTTGTTCGTGATGTTGATAAACTCCCAGATCGCGATGAGCGCCTTGTGAAGGCCGAGGTTCTCGAAGCAGGCCTCCACCTCGGTGACCGTCCTTGCGGCCGTCTCCCGGAGAATGCGGTCTTCGTCGGCGGCAACCGCGGGCGTTGGAACCTGCCCGTTGCCGTATTTTACGGCCATCTGCATCGTCCGGCTGACGAGGTTCCCCAGGTCGTTGGCGAGATCCGAGTTGATCCGCTGGACGAAGGCCTCTTCACTGAAACTGGAATCGAGGCCGAAAACCATATCCCGGAGGAGAAAATAACGGAACGGGTCGAGGCCGTACTTGTCCCTCAGGTCGAGAGGTTTGACGACATTGCCCAGGCTCTTGGACATCTTGCTCTGATCGACGTTCCAGTAGCCGTGCACGTTCAGATGCCGGTAGGGTTCGATCCCGGCCGCCTTGAGCATCGTGGGCCAGTAGATCCCGTGGGGCTTCAGGATGTCCTTGGCGATCAGGTGCTGCGCGAACGGCCAAAAGGTTTTGAAGTTTTCGCCGTCCGGATAACCGACCGCCGTGACGTAATTGATCAGCGCATCGAACCAGACGTAGGTCACATAATTCTCGTCGAACGGCAGCGTGATCCCCCAGGCGAGGCGGCTCTTCGGCCGGGAGATGCAGAGGTCCTCTAAGGGATCGCGAAGAAACGCGAGCGCTTCGTTGCGATACCGCTCCGGCCGGATGAACTCCGGATTCTCTTCGATGTGCCGGATGAGCCACTCCCGGTATTTTCCCATCCGGAAGAAGTAATTGCTCTCCTTGCGGTGTTCGGGAAGCGTCTCATGCTGGGGACACTTTCCGTCAACGAGTTCCTTCTCCAGGTAGAACCGCTCGCAGCCGACACAGTAGAATCCCTCGTACTGGCCGAAATAGATATCTCCCGCGGCATGGACCTTCCGGAGGATCCGCCGGACCGTCTCGACATGGTTCGCATCGGTCGTCCGGATGAAGTAATCGTTCGTGACCGCAAGCTCCGGCCAGAGGGTGCGGAACTGGGCGCTGATCCGGTCGGCGTATTCCTGCGGGGTGACCTCCGCCTTCTTGGCCGCCTCGGCGATCTTGTCTCCGTGCTCGTCCGTTCCGGTGACGAAGAAGGTCCGGCAGCCGCGGAGGCGGTGGTAGCGCGCCAGTACGTCGGCGACGATGGTCGTGTAGGCGTGCCCGATGTGGGGCGAGGCGTTTACATAGTAGATCGGTGTCGTGATGTAAAAAGCGTCTTCCATAATCGGCCCTTCCATAAATAGGGGCTCTGTCCCTATTTATCTATTTATCCCGCTGGACGTCCTTCGTCTTGAAGGTCGCCTCCTTCCCGTTTTCGAGGATGACGACGACCTCGCCTTGGAGGGCGCTCTGGCGGATCACCTTTCCCCTCCCCTCGGGGGTCTGGACCATCTTCCCGCACTTCGGCATGTCCCTCTTCAGATCCACGTACGCCTCATATTCGAAGCCCAGGCAGCACATCAGCCTCCCGCAGAGGCCGGAGATCTTCTCGGGGTTCAGGGACATGTTCTGTTCCTTCGCCATCTTGACCGAAACCCGGTCCAGGGTGTGCAGGAGGGTCGCGCAGCACACCTCCCGCCCGCAGATCCCGAGCCCCTTGATGACGCGGGTCTCCTGCCGCGCGCCGATCTGCCGGAGCTCGATGCGGGTCCGGAATCGCTGCACGAGATCCTTCACCAGATCCCGGAAGTCCACCCGGGTTTCCGCTGCGAAGGAGAAGAGCATCTTGCTCTTGTCGAAGAGACATTCCACGTCAATCATCTTCATGGGCATCTGCCGCTCCGCGATTTTCCGGACGCAGAACTGCATCGCCTCCTGCTCTAACTTTTGATTGTTTCCCCGGGTCCGGAAATCCTCTTCCGTTGCCAGACGCAGGACATTCTTCAGATTGGCGGCCAATTGCTCATCCGGGATGGCCTTGACCTCCGTCGCCACGGTGCCGATGGCCGGGCCGTTGTCCGTGATGACTACGACGAGGTCGTCCCTTTTCAAGGGGAGATCGGCCGCATGGAAGGTGTAGATCTTCCCTTCCTTTTTGAATTTGACGCCGACGATATTTTTCAAGCCGAGTCACCCCGGATGGTTATTTTTCTTCAGGCGAGCTTAATCAGCATGGCCTCCAAAGTCAACGATTTATTGGCGTTCTGCGCGATGGCGCTTATCGCTGCCGTAACCGTCGCGATGTTATGCAGAAGGTCTCGCCCCGACAGGCGACCCGCGATTGCTTCGATCACCCCGGCCCGGTCCCGGAACATCAGACTTTCTTTTTCTCCCGTCTCCCGGAGGACCAGGCCGTCCCGGTAGCCGCTCCGGAGGATCCGGAGGCGTTCCAGGATCTCTTCCCGCTCCGTTCCGAAGCGGCCGGCAAATGCGAGTCTTTTCAGCAGATCGGCCGGATCGTCCTGCGCGAGGTGCTCCAGAATGCCGTTGCGCAGGGTGATGTAGTCCTCCCGGTTCATATCGAGCGCCCTGCCGATGCTGCCGCCGGACGCGGCGGCGAGGACCTCCGCCGCCGCGGCGTCCAGCCCTTCCTTTTCTCTGAGGAAACGGGCCACCTCTTCCCGCGGCAGAGGCGCAAAGCGGAGATGCTGGCAGCGGGAGAGGATCGTCATGGGAAGGGCATGGGACCGGGCGGTCGTCAGGAGAAGGACATTCCCCGCGGACGGTTCTTCCAGGGTCTTGAGGAGGGCGTTGGCCGCGGTCGCGTTCATCCGGTCCGCCTCCTCGAGGATGAAGACCCGTTTCCCCTTCCCGGGCCGGAACGCCATCCGCGCCTGGAGTTCCTTGATAGCCACGATCTTGATGAACTGCCCCTCCGCCTGGATCGTGATGATGTTGGGGTGGTTGTTGTGCGCCGCCTTCCGGCAGGAGGCGCAGGCGTCGCAGGGCGGGTCTTCTTCCCCGCAGTTCAGCGCCCTGGCGAAGACGGACGCCGTGGTCCTCTTCCCGACCCCCTCCATCCCATAGAAGAGATAGGCATGGGCGATGCGGTCCCCGGCCATCGTGCTCCTCAGGATGGAGATCGGCTTTTCGTGGCCGTAGAGCTCTTTGAACCTCATGCCATCATTTCCTTCCGGAAAAAGATTTCACAGCAGGGCCGTCAGGTGACGGCAGACCTCGCGCCGGACCGTTTCGACATCCGCCGCGCCGTTGATGATCCAGAAGCGTTCCGGTTCCTCCGCTGCGAGGCTCAGATATCCTTCCCGGATCCTCCCGTGAAAGGTCCTCTCCTCCCGCTCGAAACGGTCCTCCGCCGCCTCGGGCCTGCCGTCGGCCGTCCGCTTTTTGGCCCGCGCCAGACCGGCCTCGACGGGGAGATCGAACAGCAGCGTGAGATCCGGTTTGAGCGAACATGTGGAAAAGTCGTTCAATGTGCGGATGAATTCGACGTCCAGTTCCCGGCCGACGCCCTGATAGGCCAGTGTCGCGTCCGCGAAGCGGTCGCAGAGGACCCACCGCCCCGCTTCCAGCGCGGGGAGAATGATCTCCCGAACGTGCTGGGCGCGGGCAGCGGCAAAGAGCAACAGTTCCGCTTCGGCGCCAATAGTCCACGAGCCCCGATTCAGCAGGATCCCGCGAATCTTTTGTCCGAGCGGCGTCCCGCCGGGCTCGGCAGTGGAAAGGACGGGGATGCCGCGCTCCCTCAACCAGTCCGCCGCGAGTTTGATCTGGGTGGTTTTCCCGGATCCTTCGCCTCCCTCAAAGGTGACAAATTTTCCCATTCCCCCGCCTATTCAATCAATCCTGCGTCTCGAACCGATTCTTATGAGGGACGATTCGGAGATTTTTTCGGGCACACTGCCACCGCCGTGGAGCGGCTGCCGGAAAACATGTCTGAGCGCGAAGCGCGAGTTGGTTTTCCGGCAGCGCAACGAGGATGTGCAGGGTCGAAAAAAGATCCTGAGTCCCGATAAAAACCGGTTCGACATAATAGAAATACCATAAAAGAGAGGGGAAAGCCTCAGCCTTTCGACGGCGTGGCGTTTCCCCCTCTTCGAAGTAAAAACCCGATGCGGAGCTACTTCTCTTCCCCGGGCGTGATCGCCTCGACCGGGCACTGTTCCGCGCAGGCGCCGCAATCCGTACACAGTTTGGAATCGATGACATACTTGTCATCCCCCTCGCTGATCGCCTCCACCGGACATTCGTCTTGACAGGAACCGCAAGCAATGCATTCATCGGTAATGAAATACGCCATATTCTTCTCCTTTGTTAATTTTGTTATGCTACGGACCGACCCTTCCGGTCCGGTCTTCTAAACGGAAACCACGGATTTGACGGCGGGAACCTCCTGTTTCAGAGATTTTTCGATCCCGTTCTTCAGTGTCATCTGGGCCATCGGGCAGCCGTGACAGGCCCCCACCAGCCTCACCTTGACTACACCGTCGTCGCCCACGTCGATCAATTCCACATCCCCGCCGTCCGCCTGGAGACTGGGCCTGATCCGGTCGATCACCTTCTGCACCTCTTCCTTCATCCTGATATCCTCCTCGCTTTCACCGGTTTCAGACGATCCGCCGGCCGGCTCCGGATCGGCGACTTTTTCAACGGTCCGTCAGTGCGGCATGCAGCCGATCATCTCGCGGATGAGAGCCCCCGCCACATCGGGGAGGTCCGGTCTGATGATCACATAGTCGCTGATCTTATGATGGACCGCCGTCCAGAGGGTTTTTCCCGTCTTCGCCTCGATCATCGTGATGGTTAGGCTGACCTTGGCGATCTTCTTGTCGTTCTCCGTCGTGTAGTTCCAGTAATCAACGCGGACGAGCAGAAAAGCCTCGGCGCCGGTCAGTTCACCAAGCCTTCCGCTCATCGCCGGATCGGAGAAACTGACGTTCGCGATCTTGGCCAGGTAGTCTGTGATGACCTGCCTGAACGTTTCATCCGATTCCATACGACGGCCGATGGCCTCCCCCCCGACCACGTCGGCAAACCACTTCTGCTCGCTCAGGACCTCGGCGAAAAGACGATCGACGTCGCCCTTGGCCCCCGCAAAGGCCCTGGTATCGGCTGGAAGGACCGCGACCCGTCGGGGATGAAAATCCCGCGCCTCCGGCGAAACCTCCGAATAGCGGAGCCCGCCGCAGCCCAGGATGCCCAAGAACAGGAGCGCAATGACGGCCGTTATCCATGTTTTTATTATCACGACCCCTCCGGCTCAGGCAGTTAGACCCCGGACCGCCACGAGCCATAAAAAAGCGCTGACGCCGGCGATGATGTAACCGCTCTCCAGGAGGCCTTCCAGAACCACCCCGGAAAACCCGGACCTTCTATCATAAAGTCTGAAACAAATCCATATATAAAATACACAGGTTAATAGAAAAAAACTGAGCGATGTTGACCATCCGGCCGGATAGGCCGCAAAGAGCAAGACAAACAGGAGACCGGAGATTCCCTGGAGAAGGATGAGGGTTTTCTCCCCGCCGATGAGGACGGGGAGGGTTTCCCGGCCGATCAGCCGGTCGCTCTGGATATCGAGGATATCCGACAGCGCGGAACGGATGAATACGATACCGGCAATGAAAAAGAAGGCCGTCACGACCCCGGTCGTGGACGTCGGTCCGGCCTCGATCCACGGCAGCAGCGCCGCGACAGCCGCCCAGGCGATGGCGGTGGCGATGTTCTTCGACCCCGGGATGTCCTTCAAGCTCTGAAACCGCCATCCCGGCGGCAGAATCCTCGTATTGTATAGAACACCGGAGAGGGAGATGACGAACAGGAGAATGAAAGGCGCCGTCCCCACGGCAAAGGAGGCGCTGAGCGCGAGGATCATGGAGAGGACGGCCATCGTCACATAGATCTTCTCATGGAGGAGATAGGACTCCTCGCGGAAGGAACTGATGCTGCTGGCCTTCCGGTTGATGAAACGGTTGAGGACGTGCATGGCGTAGACGTAAAGGGAGGCGGTCAGGATGGGGAGGGGGTTCACCGGCAGCCCCTGGAGGAGCATGGCGGCAAACGAGAGACAACCCGCGCCCGCGGCGGAGTAGATATCCGTGCGGACGGCAAAGACCCAGATCTTGAAGAGATGCCGGAGGAGTTCCTCCCTCTTTCCCAGGCGGCCGGTCAAATGGTCCACCACCCGGTCGATGATCCAGTTGGGGGTCGAGGCCCCGGCGGAGACGCCGATCCTCCGGTAAGGTTCGATGTCGATCCCCTGGAGCTCATCGGAGGTCTCGATGTGGAAAGCGGGTTTCCCCTGAAGTTTGGCGAGTTCAGCAAGGCGCCGTGTGTTCGCGCTGTTCCGGCCTCCGACGATGAAGACGGCGTCCGTTCCGGCGGCAAGCGCCTTGATCTCGGTCTGCCTCGTTTCCGTGGAGTCGCAGATCGTGTCGAAGATGACCGCCTCCGGGAACCGCTCCTTCACCCGCCGGACGATGGCTGCGTAATCCTCCAGGCTCTGCGTCGTCTGGGCGACGACGCACACCTTCGGCAAAGCAGGGAGGCGATCCACTTCCCCGGGGACGCCGAGAACGATCCCCGCCTCGCCTGCAAATCCCAGCAGGCCGTTCACCTCCGGGTGTTCCCGATCCCCTGCGATCAGGACCGTAAAGCCTGCCGCCACATGTTTCCGGATGATCGCCTGGACGTGGGCCACCCGGGGACACGTCGCATCGACGATCCGGATGCCCAGTTTTTCGATCCTGCTCATTTCCG
>Ga0172375_10006016_pt1 | contig 17188 bp, 23 predicted proteins | sample LakKiv1m_FD_114537 | JGI IMG/M metagenome (GOLD analysis project Ga0172375, IMG submission 114537) | Freshwater microbial communities from Kabuno Bay, South-Kivu, Congo - kab_092012_11.1m | ecosystem: Environmental > Aquatic > Freshwater > Lake | place: Democratic Republic of the Congo...
GAGATTAGCTAGAGTAACTGATAGCAACATTACACTCCAAGTACCACTAACCATGGTAATGCTTCCCCCTAGTCCTTCAATGTACACGGCGTAGAGAGGTCCTAGCATATTGGCAGCGAGCACAAATACTGAGTTGATGATAAGGAGAAGCTTGAGAGAGTTGTTCATGATTTATAAAATTCTAGCATTATTTTGATGAAATTCTGACGATCTTGAGAGTTGGTGACACTATGATCACCAGGAAGCCAAATATTTTTGAGAGTGGGGATCGAATCGTACTCAGCTAAATAGTCTCTGCCAATAATTTCATCACTTTCCCAGTGAACAAGTAGAAGATTAGTCTTTTGAGAATACTTGGTGACAATTTTGACTGGATCTAGTTTTTTAATATCATCCCAAAAACAGTTTCCAATTTTTTGGATCTTGCCAGTTGAGCGAGGGAGCAAACTTACTCCCTCCATATTTAACTTAGCGCCAGGTCTAGTCCCAAATCTTTCTACAACGCGGTCAATTACTACTTGAGTATTGGAATTGGGGATTCCGGTAAAGATAGTTTTAATAATGTTGTTTGGAGAATATAGGGCAGTAACCCAGGTTCCCATGGATTGAGAAAACATATAGATAGATTCTGAAAATGTACTACTGACATAATCGTGAATAGCTTGGAGATCGAGTATTTGTTTGGAATAACAAACTTCTTCTTGTTTCCCTTCACTGTTTCCGTATCCAGAAAAATCGAATCTGATTACTCGAAAATTATCATTAACAAGCACATTACTAATATCGTCAAAGTAGCCGGCAGTTTCGTGCTTGCTGGTGCCGAAGCCGTGTACCATGATGACATTGGCTTTGATCTCGCCCTCCCCACTCTCGATCCAAGTGTCTAACTTTTCTCCAAACTTATTGATGATTGTTTGTTCTAGTTTTAGCATAAATATATCCTTGTATCGATGATTCGAATCATCGATACATTATTCTTTGTTAGTATTAATAATTTGAAATGAGTTGTTGATGACCTCGACATACTGTTTATCGCTTAGGAAAATATATGGGAAGTCTTCTTTGTATGATTGGGGAATTTTAAAGTTAAGGTAAGCATCTTTTTTCGCTTGAGCACCCCAATGGGGAAGAATATTAAAGTTCACCAACTTATATCCAGAACTATCGTTTAAACCATAATCAATAGCAGTTTTTCCTGGCCTACTATTAGAAGAAGTGTCTGACCCGGCGATTACACTACCGGCACTGGTTGAGATATACACCATTCCGGATTTAATTTGATCTCTTACAAATTGGGCGAAGTTACATAGATTAGAATGTTTGAGCAAATAAAATGTATTACCACCTTCGACATACATATATTTATATTTTGTGAGATCAGTTCTAATTTGAGCTTCTGATTTACCAGCAATGTCGTAAATTTGGACATCAAAACCCATTCTTTTCAGTGCTTCTATGTTTCTATAATGCCAATCAAGATCAGAAGATTTGTGCAATTTGTCGGTTAGACAAGTATTGATGAATACTAATGGAGTGCGGGGCTGAATAGCCAATTTGGTGCTAATGCTATCAGCGACATGGTAGAACTGGGAGGTTAAGAAGAGATGCTTCATTGCTCACTCCGAATATCAATAATTTGACATGAATTGTCTTTAACTTCGACATACTCATAGTTGTTGAGAGCGATAAGTGGAACTGAGTCATGATACATGTAATCAAAGCTTTTGGTACTCAACCAGCGATTGTGAAAGTCTTTGCTACCCCAATGCGGAAGGATCGTAAAGTTGACGAGACCAAAGCCCTTAGTTTCAACTGGTTTTTGAAGAGCCTCCATATCGCTTAGTTTTTGTAGTGCAGTCATATCCTCGCCAGCTATGATACTACCGGCACTGGTGCCAATATATATTCCACCATAACCCACAAATTCACGTACGAAAGAATCGAAGTTGCTCTCATTACTTTTTTCGCGCAGGTAAAATTCATTACCTCCAGAAATATAGAGGACTTCGATATCAGAGAGATCTTGCTTTATTTGAGATAAAGATTTACCTGTAATCGTGTAGTCAAAAGTAATAAAGCCGTTATTATTAAGACCATCGCGATCTTCTTGTACCCAAGATAGATCATCCTGATCGGAGTCTCCCTCGACAGGGGTCGTGATAAAAGCAGTCTTAAGAGAGTTGTTGTGCCCGAGGCGCTTACGGATACTCTCCCCTACCCCGGGAGTGCCAATACTACTTGTGAGAAATAAATGTTTCACCTGCTTATTTTACCTTAATAAATTGGTGATGAGGTGGATCATGATTTCTTTGTCATGTGGGTGGCTCTGAGAAATGAGGAGGGCGAGAGCAACTATTGTATTGTCGTTGATGGTACGTTCGCCACTGTCGCGGAAAAGTAAACCATTCATAGCGAGATAATGAATAAACAGCAATGAACCAGAGCGTTTGTTACCATCGATTAAGGGATGGTCTTTGATAATAAAATATAGTAAGTGTGCCGCCCGCTCTTCAACTGATTTGTAAAGTGGCTTACCACCATAGGTCTGATTGATACTGCCAATAATGCGGTCAAGTCCATGGTCGTTTCTTTGCATTCCTACAAACTTGGCGGCGGTTTTTTGATCGATAAGATTGTTAGTCAACTCGACGATCAAATCAACAGCTTCATCATAGGTGAGCTCATATTTGGGTAGGGTGTGAGCTTGGAGATCAACATGTCCCTCATCATATTTGTGGAACATGATCCAGGAATGGGCATAATCGGCAATAACTTTGAGGATACCCTTGGCCTCGCCACTGGTTAATACTCGTGAATCAACGGTTTGTTTGATCAGTTTGACGGCTCGCTCGAGTTCGTCCATCCCGGTGTCAACGAGACGATTTTTGTTGATGGCATAACCTTTGAGAATGTAGTTGCGTAGAGTCTTGGTAGCCCAGATACGGAATTGTGTGGCTTTTTGAGAATTTACTCTGTAACCAACAGAAATTACATAATCAAGGCTATATAGCTTGGTTAATTTGTCAGATCCAGGAAAGTGCATTTTTTGCACATTGCCTTCTTCTGATACCTCTTTTGTACTTGTGATCTTTTTGAGGTGTTTGGTAATTACTGTTCTATTTGTAGAAAATAATTCACTCATTTGAGCCTGGGTTAGCCAGACACTATCTTTTTCAATTGGAACCTCAATCTTTTTGCCTTTGGCAATTTCGTAGACTACTAATGATTTTGACTGGGCAGTCATATCCACCTCCTATTCATTACTAATACAACTCTAGTATGCCCAAATACTACCCGAATGTCAAGAAAGAGGGTTTGTTGCAGTAGAATGAAATTGATGGGTAAAATTGTAGTAGTTAACGACTTGATGCAGCAGAATTATCGCTATGAGTTGGTGGCACCAGTGGGAGAGGATTTTGATGACGGATTCACACCTGATTTAAGTCCTAAACAGATGTTAGAGCTAGGCGTGTTCGGCGGGAAATATATGACGGATTGCCGAGATGAGTTCCCGAAGGATTGGTATACAAAGGCCAAGCTATGCCATGAGTTTCATGATCCCAAGCTTAACTTATTCGAGGTGAACGCGAGCCAACCGCTCTCAGTGTGGAGAGCTAAAGGGTGGATCTATCGTGAAGACCCAAGGGGGTGGTTCCAGTGGTATTGTCGCTACTTTATGGGGAGGAGGATACCAATTGAGGACACGAGACAGATTAAACGCTGGAAAATGATGACTAGGCATGTTGCTCAGATTAAAAAGAATTGTAAGATGGGAGATTGGGAGTGTCGCAAGGTGCAGAGGCAGGCACTGCTACACTGGGCATACGACGCACGGGAGTATTAAGTTCGATGGTTCGAACCATCGAACTATTTCTTTTTATCCTTGGGTTTGTCGAGTTTGTCGAGGCCAAGGCCGTGGACGCCAAAGTAGACGATCGCAGCAATGACGCCAAAGTCGATGAGACTCGAGACAAAGTTGCCCCACATAAGAGTGGATCCACCGATAGTCCAACTAGCTTCTTTGAAGTTGCCAGCTAATCCTAGAATAATCCCGAGCAGGGGATTAACGATGTCGGTAATGAGGGCGGTCACGAGCTTGCTAACTGCACCTCCCAAGAGGAAACCGACGGCGAGACCGACAACACCCTGCTCTCGAACGAAATTCAAGAAACCTTTCATAATGAATAATATTGTATCAGGTTATAATTAAGGAATGAATTTTCCTTGGGAAGTAATCAAGAAGAATACTAATGCCAGAATATATCTGATCTTTGGATTTGTGCAAAGCCTGTGGTTTATTGAGGCTGTTTGGTACTTTTACTGGGCGAAATTTTTGACATATACACAGATTGGGTTGGTTTTTTCATTTTTGGTAATAGTGGGATTGCTAGCCGAGATTCCGACTGGGTATTTTGCAGATAAATTTGGGCGTAAAAACTCGGTGATATTAGGTACAGCCCTACTATCATTGGGGGGTGTATTAATGTCGGGAGCAATGAATGCGATGGTGTTAATAATTGGAGTCACGTTGATGAGTATAGGGAGGGCTTTTATCTCTGGATCTCTTGAAGCGATTGTTTATGACAGCATGAAGGTAGGCAAACAAGAAGAAGAGTGGGACAAGCTATCGAGCTTGAAAATACAGATTTCGCTTATAGCCTACATCCTGGCTGTACCCATTGGTGGTTTTCTTTACAATATTTATTTTCGGTTGCCAAATATGCTTGAGGCCATAGCAATGCTAATTTCGATATTCGTGGCCACACAATTAATTGAGCCAAAATCTGAATCAGGTTTAGGTCAAAAGATGATTGGAGTGGATTGGAGAGAACTTGGGATTGGCTTCCGTGAGTTATGGAACCACAAAATACGAGACTACATCGTTCCATCATTTTTGATTATTACCGTGTTTCTACTATACGACTGGGGGCTGTCGAAGCCGGCAATGGCAGTGAACTTTGGGCTGGATAGCCGAGGGCAATCAATTGTGTATACGCTTATGGCACTCGTTAATATTTGGGCGGTAGGACAAATGCCAAAACTACGGAAAATGCTGGGTGATTACTGGGGACTACGAATACTTAATATTATTTCTGGGTTGGCATTCATTTTTTCGGCATATATTTTTAGCACTTTAGGGATTATTACTATGTTAATGCTAGAAACTGCGGGTAATATGGGAGATCCCTGGACTTCGAGTGTAGTAAATAAACATATGGAAAGTAAGTATCGAGCCACCACCCTATCTACATTGGCGTTTTTAACCCGCATCCCACACTTTTTTGTAAACATCCTGGCGGGGAATGCAATTGATGGTGCAGGGATTGGGACGTTTCATTTGTGGCTGGGAGGGGTGATATTACTCATCGTGGGAGCTAGCGTCACCTCGAGACGGAGAGGCAAGTTGACAGTATTAGATTGATTCTGTGCTATAATGCCCCTTAGTTATTTATGTGTACATGCTTTTCCCAACGAACTGTGAGTTATTCCTGTTAGTTAGAGCGATAAGTGGTGGCACGCGTTTTTAGGAGGTGCCTCACATGGCAGCCAAACTATTTGTCGGAAGTTTAGCCTGGGCTACAACTGACGATTCATTACAAGCATTTTTCTCCCAGGTAGGACCTGTCGCTTCGGCACGTGTCATTACTGACCGCGCTACTGGTCGTTCTAAAGGCTTCGGCTTTGTGGAAATGACCAACGACGCTGACGCCCAAAAGGCAGTTACCGAACTTAACGGTCGCGACCTTGATGGACGTGCAATCGTCGTCAATGAAGCTCGCCCCATGGAGCCTCGCGATAACAATTCGCGTGGTGGATTTGGTGGTGGTCGCCCAGGTGGATTCGGTGGCGGAAGCCGTGGCGGATTCTCCCGCGACAACAACCGTGGCGGTGGATACGGCCGTTCTAGCTACTAAGTTTTAAAAATTTAGAAATTAGAAATAAGTTAACCCCCTTGCAGCAATGTAAGGGGGTTTTCAGTTTCTATTCAGAATCATGTTTATAATTGAGTTAATGAAATTATTGATTGTTGAAGACGTGTCGAGCGATGCCAGTTTGGACAAAATTGAAGTGGGGACAAAAGTCGCAACATTTGGATCAAGCAATAGTGATGGGAGTACAACTGCCACCAGCATTGAGATCAACCCAGTGATGCGTGGACAGAATGATTTGAAATAAGCGCTATCTTTTGGATCCGAGTTAATTTTTTAACTTCGATTTCACGACGAAGAGCTGCTCCTTTACCGGACAGCTCTTCTTGGTAGACGAAACGGATAGGCTTATGACTACGAGTGTAGTGACCTCCCCTGCCCTCGACGTGCATACGATAGCGACGAGCAAGATCATTGGTGATTCCGGTATAGAGACTACCATCCTGACAAAGTAGGATATAGACAAAGTACTTTATTGCGTCTATTATGACTCATATGATTGATAAATGTCCCAAATGTGGAAGCGAGCTCGGCCCAGTAACAGAAACCAAAACAGGGAGACAGCTTCAGCGCTGTAGCGAAGGGAGATGGAATCCAGATACCCGCAAGAACGAGGGATGTGACTATGTGAAGTGGCTCGAAGTTCAGCCCAAAGAACTCGATGAGAAGTGCCCCAAATGTGGCAAGCCCTTGGTTTTGAATATAACGAGATTTGGCAAAAAGATGAAGAAGTGTAGCACCAATGTTTGGAATGCGGAATTGAAGAAAGCAGAAGGATGTGACTATATTGAATGGATCAATGGGACAACTGAGCCACTGGATGAGGATTGTCCAGAATGCGGGAAGAAGCTAGTTTTGTATACAACGGCCGCAGGCAAGAAAATGAAGAAGTGTAGCACGTCGGGCTGGGACTCGAAGAAGAAAGAGGCAACAGGATGCACCTATGTGCAATGGCTCAAGGTTGAGAACTATGCCAAAAATGATGATGGAAGTGAGTTTCTCCCACCTGAACCAATGCCAGAAGAGTTTAACAATTAACTAAGAATCAGCCGAACATTAGCCAACTGGGTTTGAAGAGTAAGAGCGTGCCGATTATTACCATCAAGATTCCACCAATTAAATGAGAGAGGCGGGAGTATTTACTTTCAATACCTACTGCTTTGAGGGTAAGCATGGCGGTAAAAAAGATAAAGAGATCATCAAGCATAAAGACTAATATGTATAGCGCGAGATAGAGATAGTATTGCCAGGAAGCGAGATTAGAGAGGGAGAGAACTTGAGTGTAGACTGCCGGGAGGCCAGCTGAGCAAACTAGCTCGACCAAGTTAACGGCGATGGCGAGAAGAATGATCCCGCCGAGCGCGAGGAAAAACTGTTTCTTTTGCGTAATCTCTTTGAGTTTGTTAAAGACTGCCTGACGCTTTTCGTCACCCATGACACTACAGCCACTCTGGTTACGACAGTAGTCATATAAATAGTAGGTCCCTGAGCCGAGAGCAACCAAGGCGATAATCCAGCGTACCCAAGTGACAACCCCCAAGAATAAAAAGAGATTGAGCCAAGCGGAGAGAAAGAGAAAGTACACCAGTGCCGACGTGATGATAAAACTAGAACCTAAGATCCACATCCGCCGACGGTCCTGCATACCAAGTAAGAGTGAGATCAAAAACAGGAGAGTCCACATAGCGCAGGGATTAAATCCATCAAGGAAAGCGAGAGTGATTGTGAGTACAGGAAGAGATAACTTGGTTATGTCGAGCTCGCCAAGCAGGGGGACTTGAATACTCAGAGGTGCATCCGAGGAAGGAGTGGGAGTAGAGCGAGGTGTGGGTGAGGGAGAAGCGGCTAGAAGCGCAGCAACGGGATCGATGCAAGGATTGTTCATGCAGTATTGTACTTGCGTCTCGATTTCGCGAGAGGTAACTCCCTCGGCAAAGCCGATAAAGGATTTGCTACCGACAACCAAAAATGGTACTCCCCCACTATTGGTTTTCATGCTTTTCGCAAGCTTTTGGAGGAGAGAACTGTTATTTTGACTGTAGTAGATTTCGTATTCTTGATATTTGATTTCGGGATATTTTTGAAGTAGATCTTTGAGAAATAATTTTTCTTTGGCGCAGTGGGGGCAACCCTCACCATAAAAGAGTGTAACGGGAACAGTGTTATCTGCATGGATAAGGCTTGTCCCGCTAATGAAAAGCAGAACAAATCCAATGAGTATGGCAAATTTTTTAAACATATTACGAGTTTTGGTGAGTATGAATTATTTCTAGAATATCTTCTTTGGAGACCTCGCCACTGAGGCGAGTTATTTCTTGATTATTCTTATCAAGGAATATGGCAACCGGCATAACTCCAGAATCAAGATGGTATTTTGTTACCAAGTCTGGCTCTTGGTCAAAATCGTGATACTCAGTAACTAGGTTGGGTATTTCTTTCTCAATTTCGGCCCAACGAGGACGCATAACCAAACACCCATTACACCAGACTGCACCAAATTTGAGTACTTTCATATTTGACCTCCTATATGGACTTTTCAATCCGAATGGCTTGACTATTAATGATGGCAGTCGCGACTTTGCGACGAGCACTAGCAATAATTCTAGCAAAAGTGGGCTGAGAGATCTGCATACTACGAGCGCAGATTGTCTGATCACTACTCTCATAATCACACAATTTGAGGGCTTCGATCTCATCTTTGGTTATAACTACTTCGGTCAAAGAGCTTAGAGGTATCCCCCGAGGCTTAAAGTAATAGACGTTTGGCTCAAACTGCAACCGACGAGGTAATTTGGGGCGAGGCATACTTAACCCCTCCTACCCCTACTCAACCCTAATAAACGCCTTAACCCACGACCAAAGGGTCGATTGAAGAAGGAACTATTGCTTGTGGAATCTTGCGCTTGATTGCATGGCCCGAATGCTCGGCCAGTTTTGGGACCGCGTCCCAGAGGACCAGTTTTATCACCTCTTGGCATATTTCCTCACCTCCTAGTTGATTAGTAATGAATATATATTCATAATAATACAAGAATAGTATTTTGTAAACGAGGTATAATAGGTTTATGAAAAACAAATTGGCAGTAATTGCATTTATTTTTGCAATTGGATTAGCAATATATGGGGGACGTACATTACTGACCCCCAAAACATGTGGGGCGGCATGTGAAGTAAAGGTAGAGAGTAGTACGGTTAGCGCCGTTGAGTTTGCGCAAAAGAGTAAAGAAGGTGATGTAGTGATGCTGGATGTGAGGACACCGAGCGAATTTGAGCAAGGACATATTAAGGGAGCCAGAAATATTGATTTTAATAACCAAACAAGTTTTGCCAAAGAGATTGCGGATCTTGATAAGAGTAAGACTTATTTGGTGTATTGCCGGAGTGGCAATAGATCAGCACAGGCACAGAAGATGATGCAAGAGTTGGGGCTAAGTACTGTTAACCTAAGTGGTGGGATTGGAGCTTGGCAGAGAGCGGGGCTAGCGATTGAGAAGGAGTATTAGAGTTTTAGTATTTCTGTAAAAGCTGCTTGAGGGACACTAACATTACCTAATTGTTTCATCTTCTTCTTCCCTCTCTTTTGTTTTTCGAGGAGTTTACGGTTACGGGACATGTCACCTCCGTGGAGCTTGGCCTCGACATCTTTGCGATAAGCCCTGATGGTTGCACGAGCGATAATTTTGCCACCAATCGCAGCTTGGATCGCAACCTCGATTTGACTACGGGGGATCACATCTTTTAGTTTATCGACCAGTGCCCTACCTCGACTCTCGACCTGATCACGGGGTGCAATAAAGGAGAGGGCCTCAGCCGGATCACTATTTAAGAAAATATCGACTTTGCTGGCTTCGGTTTTTTGATAGCCGGCATGATCATATTGGACGCTGGCATATCCAGAACTCACTGATTTAAGACGATCGTAGAAGTTGGTAATGAGCTCAGAAAGAGGCATTAAATAATTGAGGCGAACTCGTCCGGAAATATACTGCATGTCAATAAACTCGGCGCGTTTACCCTGACATAAGTCCATAATACCACCCACGTAAGGCTCAGGAGTATAAACAGTTAAAGTGACTAGAGGCTCTTCGACAGACTCAACGAGCTCGGGGCTAGGCCAGTCAGCGGGAGAAGAGATCTCAACGTCATCGCCACCACGAAGTTTGATATGGTATGGGACGGAGGGAGAAGTATTAACGACATGAACCTCGAATTCACGGGACAGGCGCTCGGTGACGATCTCAGCATGAAGGATGCCAAGAAAGCCGACACGGAAACCATGACCGAGGGCGGGGCTGGCGGAAGGGTGATAGACGAGGGAGGCATCGTTAAGGGCGAGTTTGCCAAGAGCGTCAACTAGATTGCGATAATCATCAGCATCCACGGGATAGAGATCCATAAAAACCATGGGTTGGGGTTTGTGATAACCAGGAATGGCAGTAATTCCTGATCCAATGATAGTTATGGTGTCGCCGATCGTGACGGCACGAATATCTTTGTGACCAGTGGCGATAAAGCCGACCTCCCCCGCTTTAATACTATCGGAACTTTGCATATTTGGAGCAAAAAATCCAATGTCGAGAGGATTAAATTTCTCTTGAGTGGCTAAAAGTAGAAGTTTGTCGCGATTTCCCTTGTTAATCTCCCCTTCTAAAACTTTAACAAAGGCAATAACTCCCTTGTGTTGATCGAAGATGGAGTTGAAGACAAGTGCGCGGAGATTAGTGGGGGCAGTTGAGGCAGTAAGTGCAGTAGAAGCAGTGGCGGGCGAAGGGACACGAGAGACGATTGCGTTGAGAAGTTCGGTCACGCCCTCGCCGGTTTTGGCGGAGACAAAGAGAATTTCGTCAGCCGTAAAGTGAAGATTGTCGATCAACTCTTGAGCGACGCGCTCGGGCTCGGCGGCAGGCATATCGATTTTGTTAATGACCGGAATAATAGTTAAACCTACTTCTTTGGCTTTGTCATAGTTGGCGAGAGTCTGGGCCTGGATCCCTTTGGTCGCATCGACTACGAGCACGGCACCTTCGCAAGCGTGAAGCGCGCGAGATACTTCGTAGCTAAAGTCGACATGACCAGGAGTATCAATTAAGTTCAACTGGAAAGTTGAACTTGAATTCTCCAAGCTCAAATTCTCCAATTGCTCCAATTGGGGACGATATATCATTCTGACGGGGGCGAGTTTAATAGTGATTCCCCGCTCTTGCTCAATGGGATTACTATCCATGAGACGGACCATACCCCCTGGAGCGACAGTGTTGGTCGCTTCGAGGAGTCGATCAGTTAGGGTAGTTTTGCCATGATCGATGTGGGCGATGATCGAAAAATTGCGAATGTCGTTTGTCATATTTTTCTTTCGGATAATCGGAAAACTCATAGAGTCAGAGTATCAGAGGTTCTGATATTCAGAATTTTCTGGTTGTCTGATATTATACCGAACTTTCGGAGGAATCGAGCGTTTCGCCAGATTGAGAAAGGGCTTTGTGCCAAGAACCAATTTTTTCGAAGAGGGTCGCAAAGATGGAAAGCTCACGAATATTCAAGAGGTAGGAGAGAGTTAGGTAAACAGCAAGCCCAATTAAACAAACAGAGGCGGTGAGCATGATGAGAGGAACGGTGCGTGTTGTGTCAAAGATCATCTGATCGAGTAAACGGAGTGGTACCCAAAGCGCAAAACCAGTAATGATGGTAGCAAAAAGAATTTTTCCAAGAGGGACGATAAGCTTACGAAGCATAAACTTGGCAAAGGAATAGAGAATGCCGGTTAAGACAATGGTCTCGACTAATGAGGCGACGGTGATTGCAAAAGCCATGCCAATAACCCCAGACTTAAGTACAAACAATAAATAATAGCTAAGGCCAACATTGAGTGCGGTTGAAATCAAGTTAACAAGCAAGGGAATTTTGGTGTTGTGAAAGGCGTAGAAGACCCGGACTAAAATGTGGGTTAAGGAGCGGGCAGCAATACTAATAGCTAAGATTGCAACCAATTTGCCTGTTAGAACTGTTTCGGCCCAAGGAAAAGAGTCGGCTCCATAGGCAAGACGAACCAAGGGGATGCGGAGCACGAGAATAATCGCAGAGAAAGGAAGTGCGAGATAGAGCATTTCTAGAATGGTATTATTGACCATGATGGCAAGCTCGCCAAGATTGTTTTTGCTGGTATTTTTGGCAAAAAAAGGAAGAGAGGCCTGGCCAATTGGAACACCAATCAAACGGACAGGGAAACTAGAGAGTTGTTGAGCGATTGAGATCACGGTAATGGTACCAACGGAGAGCCAAGAGGAAAAGGTTAGGATAATAGTAGTTTCGATTTGAGTTAATGAGAGTGTAAGAATCCGAGGAAGCATGAGCTTGCCCATTTCTGTCACGGCCGTGCTTCTTTTAATGAGGGTTGGGTAGTAACGGAAACCGAGTTGGCGAGCGAGAGGGAGCTGAGCGAGGAGGTGGAGGAGAGCACCAAGCACAACCCCTAACGCAGGACCATAGATACCGAGCTTTGGGCCGAGAGCGATAATACCAATAATAATGCCCAGGTTATAGAGAATGGGAGAAAGGGCGGGGATCAAAAAGCGATGGTGAGATTGAATGATGCCGGTTAAGAAAGAGGAAAAGCCAAAAAAGATCTGAGCTAAGGCCATGATCCTAGTTAGATTGACCATTAGGTCAAATTGCGCGTCACTAAAGCCCCCAGCGATTAAGCGACTGAGAGGATCTGCAAAGATGAAGATCATACTGGTTAGAGCAAGCATGATGAGCATGACCATGTTTATCATAGAGGAAGCAATCTCGCCTTCACGTTTTTTATCTCCTAAGTAACGGCTAAAGACTGGAATAAAGGCGGAGCTAAGCGCACCAACAATAATAATTTGAAAGACCATGTCCGGAAGGCGAAATGCTGCCCAAAAGACGTCCACAACAGCCTTGTCTGCGTAAAAGTAAGAAATAAGCAGCCGAGTGCGGATTAACCCCAAGAGTGCAGAACTCAGGCTAGCTAACATAATGACCGAGGCTGCAGAGAGAATTGAGCTATTTTTGCGAAGAAGAAGATTTTTCCCCCCATTGATCAAACGATTAAACATGATTTTAGTTTATAGTAGATAGCTCAAAGCGCATAGATATTGTAGTTTGGAGAGTTACTTGGTATACTACCCTTCAACTATGCCAATCACAAAATCTGCAATCAAAAAACAGCGTGTCGACAAAGCGAGGGTAAGAGTGAACGAGCCAATTCATGGACGAGTGAAGAGTACCATAAAAGAAGCTCGAGCTAATCCAACGTCAGAAACGATTTCTGCTTTTTATTCGGCTATTGATAAGGCAGTTGCTAAAAAATTGGTTGCAAGACGTACTGCAGCAAGACTGAAAATGAGACTCGTTAAATTGGCTAAACGTGCGCCTGAAAAAAGATAAATTGGAATATTGTGGTCGTAGATGTTAAACTGAAGTGGTATGCAACTGCCCGCGTTTTTCGGAAAGAAGAAGGCAATTAATTTGCTTCCTAGAGATACGTTTGAAGCGAGTTCAATCGGGGTGGTGTTGTCGTGGGTTCTCGCGTTTGGCAAGTGGACGGTGATCTTGACGCAGTTAGTTGTGATGGGAGCATTTTTGTGGAGATTTGGTCTAGACCGACAATTGACTGACTACAAAAAGCAGATTGCAAAGAATGTGGCGATTGTCAAATCATATGACAAGGTTGAGCGAGACTTTTTGATAGCGCAAAAAAGGGTTAATAAGATAAAAGAGGTCGTCGAGCAACAGGAGAGGGTGGCGACACTATTTAATAAATTTATCCAAGTGACACCGCAGGATGTTTGGTACGACAAATTAGGGATTACTCCAGAGGGAGTGGGTATTGTTGGGTATAGCAAGTCACTGCTTGGATTTAGTCAACTGCTTGCGACACTACAGAAAGACGAAACATTTAAGACCGTCTCAATCGGGAAAATCCAAGATGGAGGAGCACAGAACGCAAGAATGCAGTTTGAAATGAATTTGGGACTAGGAGCAGAGGAGAAAAAGAAATGACGCAACAAAGAAGAAGATATCAACTAGATTTAAGACGATACTACCGTATACCGTCAGTACGGGTGTCGCTCGGAATCGTTCTTTCGCTTTTTATTATCGCTTTTTTCTTGATTTTTGCGATTAGACCAACATTTGCCACAATTGCCAAGTTATATAAAGAAATAGAAGAATCCCAAAAAACACTTACTACTTTGGAAGCCAAGGTAAAGTCATTAATCAAGGCAAACGATTTGATGACCAAGATTACTCCCCTACTAGAAAAAATTGATGCTGGAATCCCAACAAGTGAGGCGGGGGTACAAGATTTGGCGGCAAGCATCGAAGCGATGGCCGCGCAAGCAGGGGTGAGCGTTGAGAGTGTAACTGTGGGAGAGAGTTTGCTTAACTCGACGATTGCGAAGCCATATGCAGCTGATAAAAAAGGAGAGGTGATAGAACTACCGTACACAATTAGAGTAAGCGGAACTTTTCATAATTGTATGCAGATGTTGCAAAATATGTTTCGTATTGCAAGAATTGCATCAATTGAAAATGTCTCGATTAGTAAAGAAGGAACCAAGAAGCAAGTAACCACCATTAGCACAGGTATGACGATCACAGGACAGGCATACTATGTTGCAAATAAAAACTTGATTGAAAAGGCGATGCCGGAAACGAAAGCGAAATAATATGGCACAACGATCAATGCTCATGGTAAGACGTACTTATATGCAAATTGGGGTGTTCACCCTTTTGACGGCGTTGGTTTGGACAGGCGTAAGTGTGTTTTTGGCAATCACAAAGACAGAGATTGAAAATGCAGACAAAGATATTCTATCTCCAATTAATGCAACGATTGACGATGCGACTCTACAAAAATTGAGTGAGCGCATTACTTTAACGCAAATTCAATCAGAAACACTGGCTACACAACAAGCTAGTGAGAGCGATGCAGTAACAATTAATGAGGTAACGACTGCGGAGATCCCCGTCGCAGAAGAAACGTCAACGGTAAGTACGAATTCTACACAACTAGAACAAGGGGAATTGTGATAGCATGAAAAGAGGAAGAGATTAGATATGTTGGGAAAGAAAATACCGACAATTTTGGCATTGTTATTATTAGGAGTGGCAATTGGAGCTGGGTACTATTTTTTTTCAAAGTCTCAGATAGCGGTTAATCCAGAGGAAATTCCGAACAATATTAAAATTACTAACATCGCGGATAATAAATTTAGTGTTTCGTGGACAACTAAGTCGGCGACGATAGGAAACGTGGAGTATGGAGTAAGCGGAGAAAAGCTGGGGGGGAGTGCAGGTGATGATAAAGGAAATAGTAAGTATAAAACACACCACATTACGATATCTAAACTACAACCAAATACGCAATATAATTTCCGAATATTGTCTGGAGAGCCAACAAACCGTTTTGACAATAAAGGACTTCCATACACAGTAGTAACAGGTCCTGTTATTAGCACTGTACCGGTTGCGAAAAATCTGTATGGAGAAGTAACGGGAACAAATGAAGACACTTTGGTCTATATCACACTCCCAGGAGCATACCCTGCTTCGACTACCCTCAAGAATAATGGGGCCTACAATATATCGATTTCGACGATTAGAACGAATGACTTAAAAAACTATATAACCTACGATCCGGCAGCGACAGTTGTGGGGATCACCCTAGACGACGGGAAAGGGTCAACCCAAGTATCAGCTTCGACGGCCAATATTACTCCAGTACCCAAAATTACGATGGGGAAGAACGAAGATTTCCGCAATGCTTTCACTCCAACAGTTGCTGAGGTTGATTCAAATTTTGCAGAAATAATAGTTGGAAGCCCTATGCCTCAGAGCGTGCAGATTTTTAATGTAGAGCCATTATCGGCGGATATTAATGTGGTTGTAGACGGAAAAGCTACTATTACTAATCCAAGTACAGAGGGAGAAGTGTTGACAACAACGAAGCCAGAATTCAGAGGAAATGGGGAGGAAAGCTCAACAATTACGATTGCAATCTCGGGACAAAAGGCGGTGTCTGATACAGTAAAAGTTGACTCGAATGGAGAATGGAGGTGGACTCCACCAATTGAACTCAAGACTGGTAAGCAAAAAATTACTGTTTCTTATATGGATACAAATGATAAGGCGCAAAAAATTGAGAGGTCATTTAGCATCACAACGACTAAGGTAGATAGTGTCCCAGCACTAGTTGCCACTAGTTCGGCGATGGCGACTCCTAGAATAGCGATGCCTGCAACAAATTCGGGTGTTCCGGTAACGGGAGTAATGACACACACTATTGCGACAGGCATAATGGCCGCAATAATGATGGTTACGGGATTGTTAATGTTTGCACTATAAAAAGCTTGACGGATTAATAAATTACTGCGAATATAAAGCTATGCCCGATCAAACAAATACAGACCCTCAGAGTATTGTGGATGTGGTTTTGAGTGGTTCGACAAATAATCCCTTACCAGGGACAATAAAAAATGAAGAGGTTCCTCTGGCTTTCGTGCCGCCGGAGACGGAGAATTTTTCGGCAAACTTTACAGGCCAACAGCAACAGGTTGTCCCACCAGAAATGATGACTAATACCATTCCGGACAATACTGGCAGTAAGCAAAATAAAGGGAAAGGAAGAAAAGTGGGAGTTTTGGTGGGGATACTGCTGTTGATGATTGCATTGGGGGGGGGGATGTTTGGTTATCAGCAGTACGTTGCATATCGAGAAAAACTTACAATTGCGAGTGTAAAAGATGGGAAGGACTGGACTACTAGGAGAGCTAAGCAAGAGGCAAATGAGGGTGGTTATAAAGCTCAGATTAATGCCAATCAAGCTCAAAAGGAAGCGGTTTATGTGAATAATTTGCTAGAGAAGGCAAATAAAGCCGGTACTACTATTGACCTATCTACTGATATTATTGATGATGCAAAAATTGGAGATGAAGATTTAACTTCTGTGGAAAAGTCGGCGCTTCAAAATGCGCAGACGCAGCTTCAAGCCATACAAAAGAAGCTTGATGATGCGAAAAAGGAGGTTAGTAATCCTGGTTCAACCGGCACTAATCTTGCTGGTACTTTTGGCTGGTGTTATAACTGTAAAGACAAGGAAGGGAATGTTGTTCCCAGAATGGCTACGGAGGAAGACTGGAAAAATCCTAATGCAAACATTGCGGGTGTGTATAAAGTCGACAATCCTTCTACGGAGGGAGGGGTGCAGTGGAAACCATATGCAAATGCTGACA